>WNGL01006063.1_pt1 | contig 14306 bp, 14 predicted proteins | sample 5400591 | NCBI WGS metagenome assembly WNGL01 (sample SAMN13153377, study PRJNA577476) | soil metagenome | isolation source: 80 cm soil or saprolite under Garry oak tree replicate 1 | place: USA:California | collected 2016-06-15
CGTCGCGGTTGACGGCGCCCCGCTTGTCTACCTAGGTATAGGAAGGCGCTTCGGAGGCGCGAGGCATGCCCGAGGTACCGCAATGGGCTCGTGTGCGCGGCGACCTGAACTGCCACGTGTTTGCAGTGGCGTGGGATGATCCGTACTGAGGCAGCTGTGAGGCCGCGGGCGCAGGGTACGCCGCGCCCGCGGCTCTCCGTTTAGCGCTCCTCGATCGGCTTCAGCTGGCCGATCTTGACCCATGACGGATCGACTTCTCGAACCAGGAACACGTAGATCATCCCGTCGCGCATCTCTCCGCTGGCCCCCGTGCGCGCCAGCTGAGCGTTTACTTGTTCTGGTCGCACGTCGTAGAGCCCGCCGGTGCTCGCGTCCACGATGAGTCCAATACGCCTAAGCGGGCTCGGCTCCCGTTAGCAGCCGGTACCCTACTTTGATCTGCTGCGGCTGACCCACCACAACGAGCACGTCACCTGCCTCCAGCTGGAAGTCTGCGCCGGGGGTCGCCAAGTCGTTCTCCCCTCGCCGCACCGCCAGGATCAGTGCTCCCGTCTTCGAACGGAGCGCCGTTTCGGCGATGGTCTGACCCGCCGTCGGCGCATTTGGGCCCAGGATGATCCGCTGGACGTGCATCTGCGGCATGGCCCCGAGCGTCCCGCTCAGTGTGAGCCGAGGCGGGGCGCCGGGCCGCAGCGCCTGGTAGTGCGACGCCCGGATCTCGCTCACGAGCCGCTCGATCTCGTCGCGCGGCACGTTGTAATGCGCCAGCACTCTCGAGAAGATCTCGATCGATGTCTCGAACTCTTCGGGGATGACGACGTTGGCGCCGAGGTGCGTGAGCTCGGGAATCTCGATGACGTACCGCGTGCGCGCGATGATGTAGACCTTGGGATTGATCTCCCGGGCCACGCGCACCATCCGCCGCGTCGCCGCCGGATCGGAAATCGCGATCACAAAGAGGCGCGCGCGGTCGATGCCGAGGGCGCGCAGGATCTCGTCGCGCGTCGCGTCGCCGTAAAACGCCGGCTCCCCCTCGGTGCGCGCCATGCGCACCGTCTGCGCGTTCAGCTCGACGATGAGATACGGCGCGCTGATCGATCGCAGCGCCGCCGCGAGGTTGCGGCCATTGAGCCCGTAGCCCGCGATCACGACGTGATCCTTGACCTGCTCGTGCACGGGCGACAGGTCGCGCGGCCGGAATCCCGGCAGCAGCCGGTCGAGCGGTACGACCTTTTCGAGCGCATCGAGGATCGCCGGCCCGCCCTGGAGCAGGAACGGGGTCACCAGCATCGTCATCACGGCCACGCCGAGAAACTGCTGGTACAGGAGATTCGGCAGGAGCCCCGCGACCCGGCCTTCTTTCGCGAGGACGAACGAGAATTCGCCGATCTGCGATACCGCGACCCCGGCGAGTAGCGCGACGCGGCCGGAATACCCCAGCAAGGCGGGCCCCACCGCGGCGGACAGCGTCTTGCCGCCCATAATCACCGCGACGGCAATGAGGGTGAGAACGATGTGGTCTCGAATAACGTCGAGCTGGACGAGCATGCCCACGGCCACAAAGAACAGCGAGATGAAGATGTCGCGGAACGGCATGAGCTCCGCGAGCGCCTGGGGGCCGTAGTCCGACTCGGAGATGATCAGGCCGGCGAGAAAGGCGCCCAGCGCGAGCGACGCGCCCGCCGCGGCCGTGCCCAGCGCGGTCAGCGTGCCGATCAGGATCACGGCGATCAGGAACAGCTCGCGGCTGCGCGTCTTGAGGATCTCGCGCAGCGCGCGCGGCACGACAGTGCGGGCGGCGAGGACGACGCCCACCACGACCAGCGCCGCTTTCCCGAGGGCGATGAGCAACCCGACGACGCCGCCCTCGGATTTGCCGGCGAGGAACGGCAGCACGAGCATGATCGGTACGACGCACAGATCCTGGAAAATCAGCACTCCCGTCGCCAGGCGGCCATGCGGAGCGTCGATCTCGCCCTTGTCCGTCATCACCTTCAGCACGATCGCCGTGCTCGACAGTGCGATCAGGAATCCCAGGAACAGCGCCACGCGCCAACCGTCCAGAAACGCGAGTCCCACGGCCAGCGTCGCGAGGATAGTGAAGCCCATCTGCGAGAAACCGCCCACGAGGATCTGGCGGCCCATCTCTTTCAGCCGGCTGAGCGAGAACTCGATGCCGATTGTGAACAACAGCAGGATCACCCCGACCTCGGCGAGCCCTTCCACATCCCGCGGATCGGACACGAGCCCGAAGGCGTTCGGGCCGAGCAGAATGCCGGCGACGATGAAGCCGGGGAGCGCGGGGAGCTTGAGTCGATGGAAGACTAGAATGACCAGCAGTGAGCCGGCGAAGATGACGGCGAGGTCGCGCAGGATGTGCAGCTGTGCCACGGTGGCCTAAAACTAGGAGGACCCGTAACTTTGGCCACCGTGCGCGACTGGCTGCAGGGTCGTCTTGGCTTGAGTCCGGCGGTACAGACACACCTGCTGGTCACGATCATCGTGATCGCGGGGCTCTGGATCATCGAGCGGGTCGTCCTGGCGGTCGTCTACCGGCGCGTCACCGATCCCTGGACGCGCTACCGCTGGCGCAAGACGATCACCTACCTCACCCTCGCCATCGCCGTCCTCGTGATCGGCCGGGAATGGCTCGAGGGCTTCGGGGCGCTCGGCACATTCCTCGGGCTCGTGTCCGCCGGGATCGCGATTGCGCTCAAGGATCCGCTGACCAATCTCGCGGGGTGGGCGTTCATCGTGTGGCGGCGGCCGTTCGAGGTCGGCGATCGCATCGAAATCGCCAAGCACAAAGGCGACGTCATCGACATCCGGCTGTTCCAGTTCACCCTGAACGAGATCGGCGTGTGGGTGGATGCCGACCAAAGCACGGGCCGGATCGTGCACGTCCCGAACCAGCAGGTCTTCACCGAGCCCGTCGCGAACTACGACAAGGGCTTCAAGTACATCTGGAACGAAGTGCCGGTGCTGGTGACCTACGAGAGTGATTGGCGGAAGGCGAAGGAGATTCTCACGGCCATCGCGTTTAAGCACGCCGAGCATCTGACCGCGGAGGCGGAGCGCGACCTGCTCGCGGCGTCACAGCAGTTTCTGATCAACTACAGGAAGCTGACCCCGATCGTCTACACCAGCACCGCGCCGTCCGGCATCGTGCTCACCATCCGCTACCTGATCGAGCCGCGCCGCCGGCGGGGCACCGTGTCCGCGATCTGGGACGACATTCTCACTGAATTCGGAAAAACCAAGGACATCGACCTCGCCTACCACACCGTCCGGTCGTTCAGCAACCCGATCGAAGGCAAGATCATCGGGACGCCCGATCCGGACGCCTAGGCGCCGCGCAGCACTGCGGCGCCCGTTTCGACGACCGCCTTCACCAGCAGATCGAAATCCTCGCGGCGGCTGCGATGATTGGTCACCGCCACGCGGATCGCGAACTTGCCGTTGAGCACGGTCTGCGAAGGAATCGCCAGCCCGCTTTCCTGAATCCGCAGCAGAATCTCGGTGTTGAGCACGTTCAATGTCGCCTCGTCCGCCCCCGACGCCACAAACCGGAAACAGACGACGTTCAGCGGCGCTGGCGCGAGCAGCTCCAGCCGCGGATGCTTCGTCACGAGGCCGGCAAGATAGTGTGCCTGGCGGACGTTCTGATGGATCAGCTGGGCGAAGGCGTCCAGGCCGTGCGTCTTGAACGACATCCAGACTTTGAGGGCACGGAACCCGCGCGAGAGCTGCACGCCGCGCTCGGCGAACGGAAAGCCGCCGGCGGCGATGCCCCGGTCGAACGACGCGAGATACGCGGGGGTCACATTGAACGTGGCGCGGTGCGCGTTCTGATCGCGCACGAGCGTGCATCCCACCTCGTACGGCATGTACAGCCACTTGTGCAGGTCGAACGCGACGGAGTCGGCCTGCTCGAGTCCTCGGACCAGCGGGCGCAGCTCGGGAACGAGCGCCGCGAGCGCACCAAACGCGCCGTCGACATGGAGCCACAGTTTCTCGGCGCGGCAGATTTCCGCCAGCGCGCGCAGGTCGTCGGTCGCGCCGGTGTTGACGGTGCCCGCGTTGCCCACGATACAGATCGGGCGCCGGCCCGCGGCCTGGTCGGCGGCCAGCGTCTCGCGCAGCGCCTGCAGGTCGATCGCGTAATCGGCAGTGACCGGTATCGAGCGCAGGGCATCATGGCCGAGCCCCAGCAGCTCGACGGCTTTGCGCACGGAGGAATGGGTTTCGGTCGAGGCGTACACCGTCAGCTTCGGCCCGCCATGCACGCCGCGCTCCCGAATGTCGAACCCCGCGCGCGCGTTCCGTGCGACCGCGAGCCCCACGAAATTCGCCATCGAGCCACCGGACACGAGCAGCCCGTGGGTGCCGGCAGGAAGTCCCAGCAGCTCGACGAGCCACCCGATCACCTGGTTCTCCACCACCGCCGACGAATCGTCGAACTCCGCGACCTGCGGATTCATGCCGGACGCGAGCATGTCTGCGAGCATCCCGAGCGGCGTCCCGGTGCCGATCACCCAGCCCCAGAAGCGCGGGTGAATGTTGCCCGTGGGGTAGGGAAGCACATCGCGCTTGAACTCCTCGTACACGTCCGCCGCGGTCGTCGGCCCGCGCGGCGCGGGGCCGGACAGCCGCCGGCGCACGTCGGCGGGGACGGGTCGCCAGACGGGCCGCTCCCGCGCCGTGCGCAGATACTCGAGCATCTCGTCCACCATGCGATGGCCGAGCTGGCGCAGCTCCTCCCACCCCGTCGCGCCCTGGGGGTCGAGGCTAATCTCCGGCGAGGACTTCGTAGTGGTCGACGAAGGCCTCGAGCTCGACGAGGAAGTCGCGGTCTTCCGGGTAGTAGTGGGCTTTCTCATAGTCCTCTCCGGCAAAGCGCCGGATCGCGTCGAATGAATCCCACAACGAGATGAACGTGAACTCGGCGCGATCCTGCTTGATGCGCCGCAGGACGTAGACGCCACGATTACCGGGGGTCGCGCGGCACTCGCGAGCGCCCGTGCGCTCGAGATAGTCCGCGTACTCGTCGGCCCGCGCGGCGTCGGTCACGCCATGCCAGATGCGGGCGATCAATTTAGAGCCGATCGAGGTTGGCGACGGTGCGTTCATTGCGAATGTTCCCGGTGTTCAGTGTGGAATTCGGCTCGAACAGCAAGACATGCGTTTCTTCCTCCGCGACCGGCAGATGCTCGACGCCGTGCGGGACGATGACGAACTCGCCCGGCTCGATCACGAGATCGCGGTCTCGCAGCTTCATGCGCAGCCGGCCCTTTACGACGAGAAACAGCTCGTCCTCACGCTCGTGGTGGTGCCAGACGAACTCGCCCGTGAGCTTCGTGAGCTTCACGAGACTGTCGTTGACCTCCCCGACGATCTTGGGACTCCACTGATCCTGAAACCGGCCGAACATCTCGGTGAGATTGACCTTGCGGACGTTCATGAGACGCGCTCCAGTACGGTCTTGGTATCCAGCACGGTCGAGAATTCGCCGTTCAGGTCCGCGAGGGCGACGTCATGCACCAGGTCCGATGCGTAGCGTTTGCCGTTGGGCCCGATGCTGTCGAATGTCGCGGTCGCGTCCGACACGACGTAGGTGGTGAAGCCGAGGTTCCCGGCCATCCGGGCGGTCGTCGAGACGCACATGTTGGTCTGCATCCCGACGACGACGAGCGTCGTCCAACCGCGACGGCGCAGATCCGCTTCGAGGGCGGTGCCGATGAACGCGCTGCTGACCGATTTCTGCACCACCGGCTCTCCCGGAAGGGGCCGCACTTCGTCTTTGATCTCGACGCCGGGTTGTCCGGGCCGCAGCGGCGATTGGGACTCGGTCGACAGGTGCTGCACGTGGATGATCGGGCGGCCCGACTTGCGCCACGCGGCCTGCAATCGCGCGATGTTCCGCTCGAGCTCGGGGTTGTTGCGGTTGTACTGCTTGGCGTAGACGTCCATGCCCTTCTGGACGTCGACGACCAAGAGAACCGCATCCTGAGGGAGCTTCGGACTCATGTAGTCGCCTCGGGCTCGGGACCGACGGGCGGTCGGGCGGATGGGCTGATGGGCTGTGGTGGTTCCGCCGATCCGCCCATCCGCCCATCAGCCCGGCGCAGCTTATACGAGAACTGAATCCAGATCACCGCTCCGAGTATCATCGCCATCGCGATGAACGTACGGCCACCCACAGGTTCGTGCAGCAGGAGCCAGCCGAGCAACACGGCGATCACGGGGTTGACGTAGGCGTACGTGCCGACGATCGTGGCGGACGCATGGCGCAGCGCGTATGAATAGGCGCTGTAGCCGAGCACCGATCCAAAGACCACCAGATAGGCGATCGCGCCGATGCCGCGCGCGCTCAGGTGCCAGGACGGCCATTCGCCGAGCAGCGTGCCGATGAGCGCGACCGCGCCGCCCCCGACGATCATCTGAAACGCCGCGCCCATGTACGGACTGGCCTGCGTGGGATGCCGCTTGGCGTACACGGTGCCCAGCGACCAGGACGCACTCGCCATCGTCAAGGCGATCGGCCCGCGCTTGTCGGCCGCGAGGATTTCGGCGGGCGTCGCGCCCACCAGCAGCAGCGTGCCAAGGAAGCCGAGCAACAGACCGGCGATGATGCGCCAATTCAAATCCGACGATCCGCCGGGGATGACCGCGTCGAACAACGCGGTCCACATGGCGACGGTGACCACGAAGATGCTCGCGATCCCCGAGGCGATGTACTGCTCCGACCAGACGACGAACGCATTACCCCCCGCGAGCAACAGCAGGCCGACGATCGCGAGTGTGCGCCAGTCGTTCTTGCGCGGCAGCGGGTCGCCGAGCGCCCGGGCGATGGCGAGAAGCACGAGACCGCCGGTGAGGAAGCGCAGTCCGGCGAACAGAAATGGCGGCAGCTCCGTGACGCCGATCTTGATCGCGAGATAGGTCGAGCCCCAGAAGACGCAGACGACCAGGTAGGCGATGAGCGCTTTGCCCTTGAGCGCCGCCCCCATCAATCGGGCTCGGTGGGGATGAAGCCCGGCTTTTCGAACAGCGTGGACAGCACGATCGTCGTGCGCGTGTTCATCTGGGGGTTGGGCCCGCGCAAATCGCGCAGGATTTCCTGGACGCCTTCGAGATCGGGCGCCACGACCTTGAGGATGTAGCAGTCGTCACCGGCAATGTGATGGCATTCGAGCACGCCGGGATGCTTTTCCATCTCCCGCATGCGCGGCTCGTCGCCGACGTAATCACTCGAGCCATACCGCACCGCCACGAACGCCGTCACCGGCAACCCGACCTTGCCGCGGTCGAGCTGTACGCGATAGCCGCGGATGTAGCCCGACTCTTCGAGACGCTTGACGCGCTCCATGATGGCGGGCCGGGAGAGACCGACTTCATCGGCGACGGCCTGGTAGCTCGCGCGTCCGTCTTGCGCGAGGATGCGGAGAATGCGTCGGTCGGTCGCGTCGAGCTCAGTCTTGGTGGCCATTTGGGAAGCTCCCCGCTCGATTATCCGACTATCCGTTGCTGGAACGGTCTGTCGTTGAACGCATCATAACTCTAATGAGTTCCTGCCCGACGGAATATCCGGTTTTGACAAACGAATTGTCCTTGGATTAGGACAGTGGCGGGAGTACTATTCCGCCCATGGAGTCGCTGCGCGCCCTGATTCGCGAGCTTCCCTCGGTCCTGCTGGGCTATTCGGGCGGAGTGGATTCGGCGCTTCTCGCGGTCGTGCTGCGGCAGGAGCTGGGCAAGGATCGGATGCTGGCCGCGATCGGCCGCAGCGCCTCGTATCCGGACGCGCAGTGGCGGGTCGCTCGCGATATCGCGGCCCGGTTCGACGTCCCGCTCGTCGAGATCGCGACGCATGAGCTCGAGGACGCGAACTACCTCGCCAACCCGACGAACCGCTGTTTCTACTGCAAGACCGAGCTCTGGCAGCGGCTCGTGCCGCTGGCACGCGAGCGCGGGTTCGCGGTCGTGTGCGATGGTACGAACGCCGACGATCTGCGTGAGCATCGGCCGGGGAAGGCGGCGGGCGTGGCTGCCGGGGTGCGATCACCGCTCGCCGAGGCAGGACTCACCAAGGCCCAGATCCGCGCGGCGTCCCGCGAGCTGGGTCTGCCCACCTGGGACGCTCCCGCGGCGCCGTGCCTCTCCAGCCGCGTGCAGTACGGACTCTCCATCACGCCCTCGCGTTTGAAACAGGTTGAAGCGGGCGAAACGTATTTACGCGAGCTAGGAGTCACCGGTGACTTGCGCGTGCGGCACCTCGGTGACCGCGCGCGGCTGGAAGTCGAGTCGCAGTGGATTCCGTGGATCGAAGCCCGACGCGCCGCCATCACGGCTCATCTCACGACACTGGGATTCGCGCAGGTCGAGGTCGACCCGCGCGGGTACCGCCGGGGGAGCCTGTTAGAGCGTTCGTCGCCCTGAATTTTCCCGCGGGCGTACGCCAGCAGCTCTGGGACGCCCTCGCGGCCCTGCGCCAGCGCCCGGAGCAGCTGCCGGTGAAGTGGGTGCGTCCCGAGAACATTCACCTCAGTCTCAAGTTTCTGGGCGACGTGGAGGAAACGCGGGAGCCGGAGCTCCGCGAGGCCCTGCAGCGCGCCGCGGGGTCGGGCCCCGAGCCCCGTCCCCTGACGCTGCAGATCACCGGATTCGGTGTGTTCCCGGACTATCACCGGCCGCAGGTGCTGTGGGCGGGTGTCACCCCCGACCCCGGACTCGAGCTGTTGCAGCATGGCGTGGAACAGGCGTTCGCTCCCCTCGGCTTTCCGACCGAAGCGCGGGCGTTTCGGCCGCACGTGACGCTGGGCCGCGCGGCTCGCGATGCGCGGCCGCGCGATTTCAAGGGACTCGCGGAGATTCTCGACGGCACGGATTTCGACGCCACGGTCACCGTTGCAGAGATCGACCTGATGCAGAGCATCCTCAAACCTGGTGGGCCGGTGTATCACGTGAAATACCATGGACGGTTGTCTTAAGGGCGTTTTCAAGCTCGGCTGCGCCGTCGTCGTGATCGGCGCGCTCGCGCTCGCATGGTGGTTTCGCGAGCCGATCATGCAGACCGTCACGCACTGGTTCGGTGGCTCGACCGCGCTGCCCCCCGTCGCCGACACCGCCGTCGGCGCTCCGACACCCAAGGCTGTTGCGTCGGGGAAGGCCAAGGTCGGGAACCTGCGGACGGCCACCGGACCCGACTCCGTGGTGCTCACGCCGAACGAGATGGCCTCGCTGATCGGTGCCGGAATCGATTGGAACGTGCGGAAGATGTACGACTCGCTCCGCGTCGAGCTGCAGGAGGACAAGCTCATCCTGCACGCCCGGCTCGACACCCGCGCCTTGCCGCCCGGCACGCTGGGACCGTTCGCCGGCATGTTCGGCGAGCGGGAGCCGTTGCGGATGGCCGGCACGGTCTCGATCGGGAAGCCGGGCACGGCGCTCTACGACATCACCGAGATCAGTTTGCGCGGCTTCGAGATTCCCGGCCCCTTTGTGAAGCAACTCACCAAGCAGATGGCGGGCGCGTCGACGAGCGGGGCGGTGCCGGTCAAAGTCGATCCTGCGGTGACCGACGTGAAAGTGCATTTGACCGGGGTGGTGTTGTACAAGCGCCGAAGGACCGGCACGTGAGTCGTCGCCGCGTGATGATCGTGGATGACGAGAAGGGGATCCGCGAGGCCCTGAAGCAGGTCCTCGAATACGAAGAAATCGAGGTGCAGTCCTGCGCGTCGGGTCACGAAGCCATCCGCGTCTATCCCGATTTCAAGCCGCACCTCGTGTTCCTCGACGTAAAGATGGAAGGGATGGACGGCCTGGAGACGCTGAAGCGCGTCCGGGACCTCGATCCTGAGGCCCAGGTCGTGATGATTTCCGGCCACGGCACGATCCAGACGGCCGTCGAAGCGACGCAGCTCGGCGCCTACGACTTCCTCGAGAAGCCGCTCGACACCGATCGGATCCTGCTGACGCTGCGGAATGCCCTGCAACACGTCGTGCTCGTCACCGAAAACGTGCGGCTGAAGCAGGAAGTCCGCGCGCAGTACGAGATCGTCGGCTCGAGCAAGGCCATCCGCCATGTGATCGGGCTGATCGAGAAGGTGGCGCCGACGCCGGCGCGCGTCCTGATCACCGGCGAGAACGGCACCGGCAAGGAGCTCGTGGCCCGCGCGGTCCACGCGCTCAGCCCGCGGGGCTCCGGTCCCTTCGTCGAGGTCAATTGTGCCGCGATCCCGACGGAGCTGATCGAAAGCGAGCTGTTTGGCCATATGAAGGGCAGCTTTACCGGCGCGTTCGCCGATCGCGCCGGGAAGTTCGAGCTCGCCGACGGCGGCACGCTGTTTCTCGATGAAATCGGTGACATGAGTCTCTCGGCGCAGGCGAAGGTGCTACGCGCGCTGCAGGAAGGCGTCATCTCTCGCGTCGGATCGGGGAAGGCGCTGCCGGTCGACGTGCGTGTCATCGCCGCCACGAACAAAGACCTCAGCGAGGAAATCGAGTATGGCCGGTTTCGCGAAGACCTGCTGCATCGGCTCAACGTCATTCCGATTCACGTGCCGTCGCTGCGCGAACGGCGCGCCGACGTTGCGCAGCTCGTCGCGTACTTCACCGCGGAGCTGACCAAGGGCGGCGGGCTGCCGGCCAAGGAATTCGACGCCGCGGCCGTCGAGCGGCTCACCGCGCACGACTGGCCGGGCAATATTCGCGAGCTGAAGAACGCGGTCGAGCGGCTGCTGATCCTGGCGTCCGGTCCGGCGGTGACGCAGAGCGACGTCGAGCGGCTCGTGGGGAGAGCGGCCGACGCGGGACGGCTAAAAGGGCCGAGCCTGAGCGCCGGCGGTGACGCTGCCTGGTTGCGCGCCGCAACGTTCGAGGAATTCAAGCAGTCAGCGGAGCGCGCCTTCCTGCTCGGCAAGCTGCAGGAGCACGACTGGAACGTCTCGGAGACTGCGCGCACATTGCAGATGCCGCGCAGCAATCTCTACAAGAAGATCGAGCGATACGGATTGGCCCGCGGTGGGGAAGGAGGGGGGGCCGCGTGAAAGAGAAGGAACAAAAAGAGCGCGACTGGGATCGCGAGATGCGCGAAGTGGACAAGCTGCTCGCGAAATTGCCCGAAGCCGATCCGACGCTGGGCCGCGGGGTGCCGACCGTGCCGGTCTCGCGCCCCGCGGTCCCCGGCACGGCGGGAGCCGGCGCATTCCAGCCGGCCGGTCCCGCCCGGGGCGGCGCGTGGCTCACCACATGGATTCGCGTCGGGCTCGGCGTCGCGCTGGGTGTGGGGATGCTCTTTTGGCCCTACGCGCACGGGTGTGGCTGGGCCCTCATCGTCTATCTTCTTGGACCGACCGCGGTGACGGTCGCCGGGGTGTGGAGCGGCCTGACATCGTGGAAGCGTCGGCTCGGCATCGCCCACACATTATCGATCATCCTGATTATCTGGGGTCTAGCGCTGGCGGGTCGACAGCTGCTGCCTCGTGTGTACGGCAAGACACCCGATCCGTTCTTCTGTCCCAAAAAGTGAGATCCATGGCTCATCCGGAATTCAAGAACTTCATCGCCGGCGACTGGGTCGTTCCCTCGACGGGCGAGTACTTCGAGAACCGCAACCCCGCGGACTGGAACGACGTCATCGGCCGCTTCCCGCGCTCGGGGCCGGATGACGTGAAGCGCGCGATCGCGTCGGCCAAGCGCGGCTTCGCGCAATGGTCCAAGACGCCGGCGCCGATTCGCGGGCAGGTGCTGCAACGCGTCGGACAGCTCCTCGTTGAGCGCAAGGACGATATCGCGCGTGCGATGACCCGTGAGATGGGGAAAGTGCTCGCGGAAACGGGCGGGGACGTCCAGGAGGGCATCGATACCGCCCTCTACGCCGCAACGGAGGGCCGCCGCCTGTTCGGTCGCGTCGTGCCGTCGGAGCTGCGCAACAAATGGGCGATGAGCTATCGCCGGCCGATCGGGATCGCGGGGCTGATCACGCCGTTCAACTTCCCGCTCGCCATTCCGACCTGGAAGATGTTTCCGGCGCTGCTGTGCGGAAACGCCGTGATCCTCAAGCCTGCCGAAGACGTCCCGCACACGGCGCATCTGCTGGTCGAGGTGCTGCTCGAAGCGGGGCTGCCGCCCGAGGTCGTCCAGCTGGTGCACGGGCAAGGCTCGGTCGTCGGGCGCGCACTCGTCGAGCACCCCGAAGTGCCGGTGATCTCGTTCACGGGGTCGACGGAAACCGGATCCGTCATTGGCGCCACCTGCGGCCGGATGCACAAGCGTCTCTCGCTCGAAATGGGCGGGAAGAACGCGATGATCGTCATGGGCGATGCCGACCTGGATCTCGCACTGGACGGCGTCCTCTGGGGCGCCTTCGGGACCACGGGGCAACGCTGCACCGCGACGAGCCGGCTGATTCTGCAGGAGAGGATCCACGACAAGTTCGTGCAGCTCCTTACCGATCGCGCCGGCAAGTTGCGCCTCGGTCCCGGGCTCGACCCGAAGACCGAGGTGGGTCCGCTGATCCACGAAGAGGCGCGCCAGAAGGTCGCCGAGTACGTCGGCATCGCGAGGCAGGAGGGCGCCAGCGTCGCCCTCGGGGGACGGATTCCTCAGGGCGACAAGCGTCTGGAGTGTGGCTGGTTCTACGAACCCACCGTGCTCACCGGCGTGAAGCCGGGAATGCGGGTGGAGCAGGAAGAGATCTTCGGACCTGTGCTGGCGGTCATCAAGGCGAAGGACCTGCCGGATGCGATCGGCATCAACAACGGCGTGAAGTACGGGTTGTCGAGCTCCCTGTACACCCGGGACGTCAACGGCGCCTTCCAGGCGATGACCGACCTCGACACCGGCATCACCTACGTGAACGCCCCGACGATCGGCGCCGAAGCGCACCTTCCCTTTGGTGGGGTGAAGCAAACCGGCAACGGCCATCGCGAGGGCGGGTGGGAAGTGTACGACTTCTACTCGGAGACCAAGACCATTTACGTCGATTTCTCCGGGCACCTGCAGCGGGCGCAGATCGATACGGAATAGAGCCCTTGACGGCGCCGGAGCAGCGGGGCTAGACTACCGCTACAACTGAAGACTCGTGGTGATTTGCCGCGTATTGCCGCCACGTTAAACAAAGTGCTAAAAAGCGACACGCCCGCGGCATTATTTGTCCGGGCGATGGTGTTTCAGGGAATCGCTTCCCGCGGCCGCTCACTTGAGCGGTCGTTTGCGTTTCGGGGGTGGACCATGTCCGTCGTCCCTGCCAGTCGAGTCACCGCCCTCTCGGGCGAAGGTGCGTTCGAGGTGTTGGTGGCGGCGCGCCGCCTCGAGGACGCCGGCCGCCACGTGGTCCACCTCGAGATCGGCGAGCCCGATGGGACGACTCCCCCCCCCGTAGTGGAGGCAGCCGTCCGCGCCCTGCACGACGGCCACACCCGTTATGTGAACCCGGCCGGGCTCCCCGCGCTGCGCGATGCGATTGCTGCATCGCTCGCGTGGCGGGGTATACGGGCGGGGGCGGCGGCAGAGAACGTGGTCGTCGTTCCGGGGGCCAAGCCGATGGTGTTTTACGCCCTGCTCGCCGTCCTCGAGGCAGGCGACGAAGTGCTCGTGCCGGACCCGGGCTTTCCGATCTACCCGTCGGTCGTGCGGTTCGCCGGGGCGGTCCCGGTCCGCTACCCTCTCGATGAAGTGGGGGGGCTGGATGCTGAGCGCATCGCCCCCTTGATCGGCTCGCGCACTCGCGCGTTGGTCCTGAATCTCCCCGGGAATCCCACCGGCGGTATCGCCACGACCGATGCTCTGCACGCAATTGCCGAGCTCGCGTTGCGTCACGACCTCGTCGTGGTCTCGGACGAGGTGTACGGCCGGATTCGGTACGATGGGCGTTCGGACAGCATCGCGGCCCTGCCGGGCCTGCTCGAGCGCACCATCATCGTGGACAGCTTCTCGAAGTCCTACAACATGACCGGCTGGCGGCTGGGCTTCGGCGTGCTGCCCGCGGCGCTGGTTGAGCGCGTCACGACGCTGGTGGTCAACGGCACGTCCTGTACGCCGCCGTTCGTGCAGTTGGCGGGACTGGCCGCCCTTACCGGGCCACAGGATTCCGTGACGGCTGCAGTCGCGCGCCTCGAGCGCCGCCGCGATTGGCTGGTCGACGGGCTCAATGGCCTACCAGGGATCCGATGCACGCGGCCAACCGGGGCGTTCTACGCGTTCCCGGACGTGCGGCAGGTCGAGGAGCGGGCGGGGCTCTCGACCGACCAGCTCGCCGCGCTCCTCCTCGAAACTCACGGCGTGGCCGTCCTGCCCGGCACCGA
>WNGL01010261.1_pt1 | contig 14306 bp, 17 predicted proteins | sample 5400591 | NCBI WGS metagenome assembly WNGL01 (sample SAMN13153377, study PRJNA577476) | soil metagenome | isolation source: 80 cm soil or saprolite under Garry oak tree replicate 1 | place: USA:California | collected 2016-06-15
GACTCGCTCGTGTACGGCCAGGGCGTGGACTTCGAGGACACGCTGGGCAACCGGCTCGAAGAGCGCTCGGGACTGCGCGTCGTCAACCTCGGCCTTCAGGGCGACTGCGCGTACCAGGAGGCCTATCGACTGACCGCGTACGTCGGCGTGTTCCGGCCGCGGTTCGTCGTCTACGTGTTCACGCCGAACGACATCGAGGATCTCTACGTGTACCTGAGCGATGCCGCCATGGAAGCCTTCATCGCCCAGCCGGTGGAGGCGCTCCGCTATCCCGAGCGCATCCCGCCGGACGTCGCGCTGCGCGAGCGCGACGAGAGGATCCGCCACCGCCCGTTCTGGAAGCGCGTGGAGGAAGAGTCGTACGTCTTCAAGATGGGCCGCTTCATCCAATACCTGTGGCGCGGAGCGGGGTTGCCGGCCGGCGTCCCGATCGCGGCCGCCGCACCGTCAGCCGGCCGCAGGGTGGATCGCAACCAGGTGAGCGTCGATCCGGCGTCGCTCGGCTGGCGCTACACCGACCACGCTATCGCCTACATGACCTCCCTGAGTCGCCGTCACGATGCGCGCCTCTTCGTCGTGCCGATCACGGGCGGGCGACAGTTCGAGATCCTCCAGGAGATCGCCCGGCGTCACGGCGCGACCTTCGTGGACACGACGGAGTTCATGCAGGGCCCCGTCTTCCTGCCCCGCGATGGACATTTCTCGCCGGAGGGTGCTCGTCGGCTGGCGGCGACGATCGCGCACGCTCTCGAGCGCTGAGCGCGTCCGTCCGTGACGCGAGAGGTCTTGCGCTCGGATCGATCTGCCTCTATCTTCCCCGCTAACAGCCCCTCCATGGCGACCCAGGTCCTGTGTGCGTGGTGCGAAGCCGAGCGGCGCGCCGTCCCCAGTGACGAGCTCGAGCGCCTGAACCATCGCAGCGCCCTCGGTGGCATGTGCTGGACGCACGCGCTCACGCAGCTCCTCCGCACCCGCTCGACGCCGGGAGCCTCGCTCGACGGCCGGCGCTTCCTGGTCGTCGTCGAGCGAAAGTCCGACGCGTTGTTCGTCCGGCTGAGCGAGCTGCTCCTCGACGAGCCGCGCATCCAGGTGATCGTCGATCGCCGCCAGCGCGAGCGCCGGCAGCGTGACCTGTCGCCCCTGGCGGACCGCCGCCAGGGCGACCGCCGGGCCCTGCCCGAGTACTGGGGCGACCTGCGCTTTCACCCCGTGATCATCCGGCCGACCTCAACGGCTCCCGATCTGACGCTCGTACCCCACAGGGGACCCGACACCATGGAAATCATGGAAGCGCTCACTCAGCCCCGCCAGCGACTGGACGATTGGATGCGACAGGGCACGCAGCTCTTCGGAAAGCTCGTCGAGGAAAACGAAGCGCTGCAGCAGCGGGTGAGATCGGCGGAGGCCCATTCCCTGCAGGTCACCGAGATGGTCCACGAGCTCGAGCGCGAGATCACCCGGCTCCGTGGCGAGCTCGACGACTTCAAGATCCAGCGCGGCCAGGTCGTCGAGGCCGTGCAGAGCTGGGTCGGCGAGATGGGGCGCTTGACGAACGAGCTGCTGGCGAGGACGAAGCGCCACTAGTCTCCTGAGTCAGAGATACGTCGGCAGAATCGCTCGACGCTGGCGAGGATGTCGTCGGCCGTCTTCGTCCAGATGAACGGCTTCGGGTTCTCGTTCGCGATGGCGATGTACTCCTTGATCGCCAGCTCCAGAGCGCGGGTGCTGCGATGAACGCCGCGACGAATCTGTTTCTGGGTCAAGAGCGCAAACCAGCGTTCGACCTGATTCAACCACGAGGCGCCCGTCGGCGTGAAGTGCACGTGATAGCGCGGCCGCTGCGCCAGCCAGCGCCGGATGAGGGGCGTCTTGTGCGTCGCGTAGTTGTCGAGGACCAAGTGCACCGCCCGGTCGGCGGGCACGGCAGCCTCGATGGCGTCGAGGAATTTGCGAAACTCCACGGCGCGATGGCGCCGATGACACCGGCCAATCACTTCCCCCGTTTTCACGTCGAGGGCCGCAAACAACGACGTCGTGCCGTGGCGCACGTAGTCGTGCGTGCGCCGCTCGACTTGCCCGGGTCGCATCGGCAACAATGGCTGCGTGCGATCGAGCGCCTGGATCTGGGATTTTTCGTCGACGCAAAGGACGAGCGCGTGCTCGGGAGGATTCAGGTAGAGCCCGACAATGTCCCGGACTTTGTCGATGAAGAGCGGATCGCGCGAGAGCTTGAACGTCTCCGTGCGATGCGGCTGGAGGCCGAACGCGCGCCAGATGCGACTTATCGTGCTTTGACTCAGGCCACAGCGGGTGGCCATGGCCCGGGTGCTCCAGTGGGTCGCCTCGCGCGGCGTCGTTTCCAACGTCACCGTCACGACGCGCTCGACCTGGGCATCGCTGACGGTGCGCGGCGCACCGGGTCTCGGCTCATCGAGCAAGCCGTCGACGCGCTTGTGGAGGAACCGCCGCCGCCACTTGCCGACCGTGTTGCGATCGAGACGGAGCGTCCGACACACGGTGGCGTTCGATTTCCCTGTCGCGCACTCCAACACCACCCGCGCGCGCTGTGCGAGCGCTTGAGCTGTCGAGTGACGTCGCAGCCAGCCGTGCAACGTTTCGCGTTCATCGTCGGTCAGTGTGATCGGCGGCAGCTGAGTTCGAGCCATGCGCGTCCCCCCTTTGTAGAGGAGAACGCGCACGACACGCCGCGTGTTCCTACGAATTTCTGACTCAGGAGACTAGCCTCCGAGCGTCACCGCGCCGAGGCCCCAGGGCACGTTCGGTGGTGTCTGCCAGAAGTCTCCGGCCCGCACGTGATGCTCCACACCGTGATCGGCGTCCTCCGAGTTGAAGCGTCGCGCGGACGCGATTAGACTAGGCCCTCTGTTCGACCTGCCCGCCCAAGGATAGGAGAGTCGCGATGCCGTCGTCCACCTTCGGAGCCGCCGACTTCAAGGTCTTCGACGTCAAGGGATTCCAGGCACGGATGCAGGAGATCCGCGGGCGCATTCGTCCCAAGCTGGAGACGCTGGGCGGCCGCCTCGCGCCCGAGCTCCAGCGCACGACTGGAGAGTCCACGTTCGCGCACGTCGCCAAGCACGCGCGGCGGACGGTGAACCCGCCCGACGACACCTGGGTCGCCTTCGCCGGTGACGCGCGCGGCTACAAGAAGCACTGCCACTTCAAATTCGCCGTCTCGCGCTCCGGCGTGCGGTTCCTCTTCGAGGTCGGGCCCGAGCACGCCGACAAGAAGAAGTGGGCCTCGGCCTGGAAGAAGAACGCTCCCAAGCTGGCGCCCGTGCTCCGACGTATGAAGGGCCTGGCCTGGTTCAAGAACGAGCACGACGACGATCCGGCCGCGCCGCTCGGCGATCTCACGGCCGAGCAACTGGCCGAGCTCGCCGACGAGCTCATCCGCACCCGCGACGGCCAGCTCGTGTTCGGGCGCGCCGTGCTGGCGGCGGAAGCCGAGCACTGGACCGAGGCACAGTACCGCACGGCCGCCCTGGAGACGTTCCGCGCGCTCGCTCCGCTGTATCGATTGCACTAGGAGCCGGCCCGTCTGACGACGTCCGCGGTGATTTTCGACATGGACGGCGTCCTCGTCGACTCGGGCGCGCACCACCGGGCGGCCTGGACGGCGCTGCTCGGCGAGCTGGGCGTCGCGGTGCCGGCCGAGTTCTGGCGGCTGACGATCGGCCGGCCCGCCGACGAAGCGGTGGAACACTTGCTCGGCCGGCCGCTGTCGGCCACCGAGGCGCGGCGGCTCTCGCGGCGCAAGCACGAGCACTACGCGAAGCTCTCGCAGGCCGGCCTTGCCGCCGTCACCGGTGTTCCGGCGTTCGTGAGCGCGCTGGCCACGCTGGGCGTTCCGAAGGCCGTGGCCACCTCGGCACGGCGCGCGGACGCCACGCGCCTGCTCCGTGAGCTCGGTCTGCTCGCGCAGTTCGCGGTGATCGTGACCGCCGAGGACGTCCGCCGCGGCAAGCCCGCGCCCGACGTGTTCGTCACCGCCGCCGAGCGGCTCGGCGTCCGCCCCGAACGCTGCCTCGTCTTCGAGGATTCCGTGGTCGGCGTCCACGCCGGACGCGCCGCCGGCATGCGCGTGATCGGAGTCACGACGGCCCACACGGTGGCCGAGCTGACGGAAGCCGGGGCCGAGCAGTGCATCACCGACTTCGAGGGATGTCGATGGCCGATGTGAGCGCACCCACGTTCTGGGAAGACCGCTACGCCGAGCACGCCGACGGCTGGGAGATGGGAATCCCGCATCCGTCACTCGTCCATCTCGTCGAGACGACGGCGCCGCCGCGGGGACGCGTCGCCGTGCCCGGCTGCGGGCGCGGCCACGACGCGCGGCTGCTGGCCCGCCACGGCTACGACGTCGTCGGGTTCGATTTCTCGCCGGCCGCCCTCGAGGCCGCGCGGGCCCTGGCCAAGCGCGACGGCGTCGACGTGACCTTCGAGCAGCGCGATGTGTTCACGCTCGGCCGCGACCAGGTCAACGCGTTCGACGGGCTGTGGGAGTACACGTGCTACTGCGCGATCGATCCGCGCCGGCGCCGGGAGTACGTGGACACGGTCGCGACGATCCTGAAGCCGGGCGGCTGGCTCCTGGCCTGCTTCTTTCCGGTCCGCCGCGGTGGCGCCGGCCCGCCGTTCCCGGTGGCGAAGGCCGAGGTGCGTCGCCTCCTCGCGCCGCGCTTCCGCATCGAGTGGGCGTTGCCGCCGCCGCGCCCGGTCGTGCGCCGGGCGGGCCAGGAGTGGATGGTTCTGGCCCGGAAGACGTGCTAACGTGAGCGCCACTTTGCGCCCAGGAGGCCTCTCCGCATGACATCGTTGCGCGTGCTGCTGGCGCTGGTCCTCGTTGCTCTCGTCGCCACCGCCACCTCGCTGCGCCAGCCGGCGGACGCTCAGGGCCAGACGATCAAGATCGGCGTGCTCTTCGATCACACCGGGCCGTTCTCGGCGGCCGGATCGCTCAACTGCTACCGCGGCGCCAAGATGATCATCGACTACATCAACGAGAAGGGCGGCGTCCTCGGCAAGTACAAGATCGTGCAGGTCGACGGCGACAGTCAGTCGAAGGCCGAGGCTGCCATCAACGAGGCCGAGCGGCTGCTCAACGTCGAGAAGGTCGACATCCTGGCCGGCGTGTACTCGAGCGCCCACGCGGTCCCGCTCGCCGAGAAGGTGGACAAGCAGCAGAAGTTCCTGTGGATCACGACGGCGATCGCCGACGCGGTCCTGAAGGATCGCAACCTGCAGTACACCTTCCGGCCCCAGCCCAACGGCAGTCTCTTCGGCGAAGCGACCGTGCAGTACGTTGCGGCCAATGCGCAGAGCAAGCTCAAGAAGGGAATCAAGGACGTGCGCGCCGCCATCATCTACGAGGACGGCCCGTACGGCGCCGGCGTCGCCGCCTCCAACGAGTCGGAAGCGCGGAAGCAGGGCATGAACGTCGTGCTCAAGGAAGGCTTCTCGGCGCAGGCGCCCGACCTCTCGTCGCTGGTGACGAAGCTGCGCGCCGCTCGCCCCGACGTGATCTTCCACACCGGCTACAACCCCGACATCGCGCTCTTCCTCCGCCAGGCGAAGGAGCAGGGGCTGAGGATGAAGATCTACGTCGGTCACGGGGCCGGTCACAGCCAGCTGGCCAAGCTGCGAGAGGCCTTCGGCAACGACGTGGAGGGCTTCCACACGACCGATCCGCCGGCGTCGCAGCTCATCGACCCGAAGAAGGTCAAACCTGGCGTGGCCGAGCTGACCAAGGAGATGCTCAAGCGCTACAAGGCGTTCGAGCCGACCATTCCCCCGGGGCAGATCGCGCCGCACGTCTCGATGGGCTTCAACAACATCTGGATCCTTCTGAACGACGTGGTGCCCCGCGCCATCCAGAAGCACGGCGGCTTCGGGCCGGAAGCGCTCGCCAACGCCGCGCGCGAGACGGACATCCCCGAGGGCGGGACGATGCAAGGGTACGGCGTCAAGTTCCACCCGGCGGGACACCCGATGGCGGGCCAGAACATGCGCGCCTTCGCCGCCGTCTTCCAGGTCGTGGACGGCGAGTTCAAGCACGTGTATCCGCCGGTGATCGCGAGCCTGGCCAATCCCCCGGTGCTGCTGCCGACGTCCTCGCCGTTTCTGTCACGCTGACGGGGGGCGCGCGCCCCCCGTCACGGCTCCCCTCCCCTGCTCACGGTCAACGAGCTCACCAAGAAGTTCGGAGGCTTCACGGCTCTGAACTCCGTGTCCTTCGACGTCAGGGAGGGCGAGATCCTCGGTCTCATCGGCCCCAACGGCTCGGGGAAGACCACCTGCTTCAACTGCATCTCGGGCGCGTTGACGCCGACGGCCGGCAGCATCCGCTTCGATGACGTCGAGATGCGCGGCCTCACGCCGGACGCGGTCTGTCACCGCGGGATCGCGCGAACGTTCCAGATCCCGCGGCCCTTTCGCAAGCTCTCGATCGTCGACAACGTCGCCGTCGCCGCCCACTACGGCGGCCGCACCGCGGAGGCGGGCGCGCGAGCCCGCGCGCGTGACGTGCTGGCGCTCGTGGGACTGCCGGCCGAAGCCGACGCCATGCCCACGCTGCTCGGCGCCGGCGGGCTGAAGAAGCTCGAGCTGGCCCGCGCGCTGGCCACCGCGCCGCGGCTGCTCCTGGCCGACGAGAGCCTCGGCGGCCTCGATCCAACGGAGATGGCGAGCGCCGCCGACATGCTGCGCCGCGTCCGCGGCGAGCTCGGCGTCACGATCGTCTGGGTCGAGCACATCATGGCCACGCTCATGCGCGTGGTGGATCGCGTCGTCGTGCTGGACCACGGCGAGAAGATCGCCGAGGGGCGGCCGCGCGAGGTCGCCAACGATCCGCGCGTCGTCGAGGCGTACCTCGGCGAGAAGATCGCGCTGGAATGAATCCCCGGCCTCCTCGGCCAGGCCACCCGCGGCTCCGGGCGGCTAGCGACCTCAGATACATGATCAATCGGCGAGACGAACGCAGCCACTCCGCACCTCGGCCAGGCCAGCCACGGCTCGAGCCGGGCACGCGCGTCCTACCATGACCATGCTCGCGCTCCGCCACGTCACCGCCGGCTACGGCCACTTCACAGCGCTCTGGGACGTGAGCCTGGAGGTCGCGGCCGGCGAGGCGGTGGCCGTGGTCGGGCCGAACGGCGCCGGCAAGACGACGCTGCTCCGCGTGATCTCGGGCGTGATCGCGCCGCGCAGCGGCGAGCTGATCTTCGAAGGCGCTGTGCTGACCGGACGGCCCGCGCACGAGATCGTCGCCCACGGCATCGCCCACGTGCCGGAGGGCCGCCGCCTGTTCCCCGCGCTCACCGTCGCCGAGAACCTCAAGATGGGCGCGTTCCTCCCCGCCGCCCGGGGCAGCTATCGTCAGAGCCTCGAGCGAGTCTTCGAGCTCTTTCCCGTCCTCGCCGAGCGACGGGGCCAGCGCGCGGGCAGTCTCTCCGGGGGCGAGCAACAGATGCTCGCGCTGGGCCGGGCGCTCATGTCCACGCCCCGTCTCATCCTGCTCGACGAGCCGTCCATGGGCCTGGCGCCGGTCATGGTGCTGAGGCTCTTCGACCTGATCCGTCGCATCCGCGCCGAGGGCTACACGATCCTGGTCGTGGAGCAGAACGTCCGGCAGGTGCTGAAGCTCGTCGATCGCGCGTACCTGCTCGAGGTCGGCCGGATCCGCATGGAAGGCCGCGCCCACGAGCTGGCCGAGCAGGACTTCGTCAGAAAGGCGTATGTCGGCCTGTGATCGATCCGATCTTCCTGCTCGAGGCGGCCATCAACGGCGTGCTGCTGGGCGGCGTGCTGGCGCTCCTCGCCCTCGGCCTCAACCTGATCTTCGGCGTGCTCGACGTCGTGTGGATCGCCTACGTGGATCTGGTGATGGTCTGCATGTACCTGGTCTACTTCCTGGTCATGGGCTACGGCTGGCCCGTGTGGTTGGGCGGCCTCGCTGGCATCGGCCTCGGCGTTCTGCTCGGCCTGGCCGTCCACGTGCTCATCATCACGCCCATCCTGAGCTCGCCGCCCGTCAATCAGCTCCTGGCCACCGGCGGCCTGCTCTTCTTCATCCAGTCGTTCGCGACGTTCCTGTGGACCACCGATCATCGGTCGATACGGATCAACCTGCCCGTGGTCGAGGTCGGCGGCCTCTTCCTGTCGTTCGCGCGCCTGATCGCCTTCGCATTGTCGATCGTGGCCATGCTCGGCCTCTGGGTCTTCCTGCGCCGCACGTTTATCGGCACGGCCATCCGGGCCGTCGCCCAGGACCGCGGCGCGATGGCGCTGATGGGCGCCGACCCGCAGCGCATCTACCTCGTGACGTCGGGGGTCGGCGGCGCCATGGCCGGGCTCGCCGCCGCGCTGCTCTCCATCCAGTACTCGGTGCATCCCTACTTCGGCGCCGCGTTCGGTCCGATCACGTTCATGGTGTGCGTGCTGGGCGGCCTCGGCAACATGCTGGGCGCCTTCATTGCATCGTTCGTGATGAGTGAGATCATCTCGCTGGGTGGCGTCCTCTGGTCCACCGAGATGGGATACGTAATCGCGTTCGCCCTCTTCATTGTGATGATGTTCATCCGGCCCGGCGGCATCCTGGCCCGGCGCGAGCGATGATCGGCCGCGCCGCCGCCGTCGCCGTCCTGCTCGCGCTCGTGGTCGCGCCCTTCGTGCCGATGGGCGGCATGCGGCAATACGTGCTGCACGTCGTCATCCAGATCTTCATCTGGTCGTTCATCGGCGGCGCCTGGTCGTTGATGGGCCGCTTCGGCCTCGTCTCGCTCGGCCACGGCGCCTTCCTCGGCGTCGGCGCCTACACGACGACGCTGCTCTGGAATTTCTACGGGCTGACCCCCTGGATCGGCACGCTGGTGGCGATGGCGGCGGCCATCGCGCTCGCGCTGATCGTCGCCTATCCGTGCTCGCGCTTCGGGATCATCGGCCACTACTTCGGCCTGGTGACGCTGGCGGTCGGCGAGGTCGTCCGGCTGCTCATCATCGCCGAGCGCGACTGGACGGGCGGCTCGCTCGGCCTCACGCTGAAGACGGCCGGCGCCGGCGGAAGCCTCCTGGCCGCGCAATCCGCGGACAAGCGCGTCTTCTACTACGCCGCGCTGATCGTCTGGCTGATCGGGCTCTGGGTGTGGGTGCGGCTCGACCGATCGATGGCACGGGCCGCGATGGAGGCGATCGGCGAGGACGAGGTGGCCGCCGCCTCCGTCGGCGTCCACGTCGCGCGCTTCAAGCTGGCGATCACCGCGCTCTCGGCCGCGCTCACCGCGTTCGGCGGTGTCGTCTACGCGCAGTACATCACCTACGTGAACCCGGAGACGCTGGCCGGCATCGGCGTGTCACTGCGCATCGTGTTCGCCGTGGTCCTCGGCGGCATGTATTCATGGCTGGGGCCGACCGTCGGCACCGCGCTGACCATCACGCTCCAGGAGTACCTGCGCGTGAAGTTCGGGCTGAGGCTCATCGGCATGGCGGAGACGATCTACGGCCTGCTCCTCGTGGTCTTCATCATCTTCCTGCCGGCCGGGATCTACGGTAGCGTGCGAGCCCTGCTGGCCCGGCGCCGCGCGCCGGCGCCGGCGACCGCATAGAGGAGGTTCGGCATGGCGCGCTGGGTGACCTATCCCGAGACGGAGCCGCCGCGTGCGGCGCGCGAGCTCGCCGAGCAGGTGGAGCGCGACGGTGGGCACGTGCTCGCGCTCTACCAGGAGCCCGTCGGCGACCACTGGCAGATCTTCTGCCTGCTGCCCGGCGACAAGGTCGAGGCGAGCCCCTACCAGCGCGATCTCTCTCCCACGCACGTCAAGCGCCTGACCGAGGGCGTGAAGAAGCTCGACCGGTTCATCGATCCCGTGGTCGCGCTGTCGCCGCAGCCCGGCGTGTACTGGACGCCGAACGGGAATCATCGCCGCACCGTGCTGGCCAAGCTCAAGGCCGCTCACATTCCGGCGATCCTCGTCGTGGAGCCCGACGTGGGCTACCAGATCCTCCCGCTCAACATCGAGAAGGCCCACAACCTCAAGGAGAAGTCGCTCGAGGTCATCCGCATGTACCGGAGCCTCGCCGAGAGTCAACCGTCGAGCACCGAGGAGGAGTGGGCGTTCCAGTTCGAGTCGGCGCACTTCATCACGCTCGGCCTGCTCTACGAGCAGAACAAGCGCTTCGCCGGCGGCGCCTTCGCGCCGATCCTCCGGCGCGTCGACAAGTTCCTCAAGACGACGCTGAAGAAAGGCGTCGGCGAGCGCGAGGAGCGCGCGGGCCTCGTCAGAGAGGCCGACGAGGCGCTGGCCGTCGTCGTGGCCCGGATCAAGAAGCGCGGGATCAACCATCCCTACGTGAAGAACTTCGTCCTCGCGCGCACCACGCCGCTCACGCGACAGCGCAAGACGCTGCCGTCCTTCGAGCAGACGTTCAAGAAGCTGCGGGAGAGCATGGCCGACTTCGACGTCGGCAAGGTGCGGTACGAGGACATCCAGCGCTCGGCCATCATGGCGATTCCCGCAGGTGAATGAGGCCGCGAAGAACATGACCAATCGGGGCAGAATGCGACCGCGAAAAATATGATCAATCGGAGAGACGTACGCAGCCACTCAGCACCCAGACCACGCCACCCACGGCTCAAGCGGCTCGTCGAGCCTCCGATACAATGACGCTCACCGGCCGCGTCGCGCTCGTGACCGGGGGGACTGGCGCGCTGGGCCAGGCGGTGACCCGCCGCCTGCTCGCCGAAGGCGCCACCGTCGCGGCGCCGTTCATCGTGGATGCCGAGCGCGATCGGCTCCAGGCGGCCGGCTCGACGTCCTGGTCACGCTGGTCGGCGGCTTCGCCGGCGGCGGCCTCCTCGAGACCGACCGCGCCACGTGGGATCGCATGCTCACGCTCAATCTCACTGCGACCTTCACGGCGGCGCGCGCCGCCGTGCCCCTGATGACGGCCGCCGGCCGGGGCCGCGTCGTCACCATCGGCTCGCGCGCCGTGATGCCACCCGCCGGCGGCTTCATCGCCTACACCGCGTCCAAGTCCGGCGTCATCGCGTTCACCCAGGCCCTCGCCCAGGAGCTCCGTGGCACCGGCGTCACCGCCAACTGCGTGCTGCCCAGCACCATGGACACGCCGGCCAACCGGGCCGCCATGCCCGACGCCGACCGCAAGGACTGGGTGCCGGTCGACGCCGTCGCCGCCGTCATCGCATTTCTCGCCTCCGACGACTCGGCGCACCTCAACGGCGCGCTGCTCACCGTGTAACGCGCTGCCGGCCCTCGAAGAGGAGAGTGCTGCGTGTATCCGCACCAGATCGAGCGACTGACCGAGGTTCTCGAGCGTGAAGGCCTCCAGGCCCTCGTGGCCACGTCGGCGGCGAACGTGCGCTACGTCACCGGCTTCGGCAGCATGGTCCACGCGCTCTTCCAGACGACGCAGCTCGCGGTGTGGAGCCGCCGCGGCACGGCGCTCGTCGTCCCCTCGATCGACGTGCCGGCGATCGTCAGCGAGGGCATCGGTGTCGACCACGTCGTGCCCTTCGGCGATTTCGTCGCCGCTCGCGGCAAGGGAGCCGAAGCCGACCGGATCGGCGCGCTCTCCGAGCGACGCGCGGCCAGCCCGACGGAGGCGCTGGCCACCGCGCTCGACGCGGTAGGCGCCGGCACCGGACGCATCGGCCTGGACGAGGGAAGTCTGACCGCGCAGGCGTGGGAGCTCGTGGTGGCGAAGCTCGGTCCGGGCCGCGTGGTGCCGGCGGCCGCGCTCTTCCGCGTGGCCCGGCGTGTGAAGAGCCCGTACGAGATCGAGTGCCTCGAGCGCGCGCTTCACATCGCCGAGGAGGCGCTGAACGCCGTCATCCAGATGCTCAAGCCCGGGGTGACCGAGCGCGAGGCCGCCGCGGTGTTCGAGAGCGAGGTCCTCAAGCGCGACGGCGCGACCTACCCGTCCATCATCGCCATGGGCGAGCACGCGGCGATCCCGGCGCCGTGGCCCAGCGATCGCGCGTTGCGTCCCGGGGATCTGGTGCGCTTCGACGTCGGCTGCATCTACAAAGGGTTCTGCTCGAATGTCGGCCGCACCGGGGTGATGGGCGAGCCCGACCACCGGCAGCAGGCCGTCTTCGACGCCGTCCAGGCCGGCCTCGAAGCCGCGCTCGGGGCCATCGCGCCCGGCGTGCCCGCGGCACGCGTCTTCGACGCCGCCATCGCGGCGACGCGAGCGGGGGGTCTGCCCGAGTTCCAGCGTCATCACGTGGGCCACGGCATCGGGCTCGAGCACGAGGAGCCGCCGAGGCTCGCCTCGGGCGTCGCGACGCCGCTCGAGATGGGCGAAGTGGTGCGCGTCGAGGTGCCGTATTACCAGCACGGGTGGGCCGGGGTGAATGTGAAAGACACCGTGCTCGTCACTCGTCGCGAGGGTCACGTGATGAACCGCTCGCTGCGGGGCCTCGTCGTCCTGGACTGAACGGACCGTCCCCTTCCTTATATATGAGGCTGGAGCGAGAGGGAGTACTCAACAGGAGATGAGTATCGACTGGCGTGTAAACACCCCACCCGGAGCCCGCGTCCAACCGTTCAGATGTCCATCACGCAGCAACGGAGGACACGGCATGAAGACGTGGACGACGGCATTGCTGGGTGGGGCAGTGATGATGGCGCTGGTGGCACCCGCGGGCGCCCAGGAAATTCGGCAGGACGTGAAGGAGTTGCGGCAGGATCGCCGGGAGATCCGGAGCGACCGGCGCGACATTCGCGAAGATCGCAAGGAACTGAAGGACGCGGTCAAGAGCGGCGACAAGGACGAGATCAAGGACGCGCGGAAGGACCTCCGGGCCGACCGCAAGGACCTGCGCGCCGACCGGCGCGATCGGCGCCAGGATCGGCGGGAGCTCAAGCGGGATATCAAGGATCAGAAGCAAGCTCAGTAGACTCGGAGAGTGGAGCCATCCGATGAGGTGCTGTGTCGGCGCGTGGCCGGGGGAGAGGAAGCCGCCTTCGATCTCCTGGTCACGCGCTACCAGAAGCGAGCGTGGCGGCTGGCCTGGAACGTCCTGCGTGACGCCGAGGACGCGCGCGACGCCAGTCAGGAGGCGTTCGTCCGCCTGTACCGTGCCGCGGGCCAGTTCGGCGGCCGCGCCAAGTTCTCCACGTGGTTCTACCGAGTGCTCGTCAACGTGTGCCTGGAACACCGCCGCAAGCACCGCTGGTGGCGCCACATCTTCACGTCGGCGGCCGCTGATGCCTCCGCCGCCAGGGACGATGACGAGGGGTCGTCGGTCGAGCGCCACCCGTCGCCAGCCGTCGACGTGCTCGGCGTGATCGGCCGAGAGCAGACCCTGACACGCGTGCAGGCGGCCATGGACCGGCTCTCCCCGCAGCAGCGGGCCGCGCTCACGCTGCAGCTCGACGACGTGCCCACGGCCGAGATCGCCGAAGCGCTGCGCTGCTCCGAGGCGACCGTGCGCGTGCACCTGCATCGCGCGTTGACGACCCTGCGCAAAATCGCGGAGAACGCCTGAGATGGCGGGGACGCATCCCGAGATCGAGCTGATCGGCCACCTGCGGGACGAGCTGGCGCCGGCCGAGCGCGCGCGGATCGAGACTCACCTCGCGGCCTGCGCCGAGTGCCGGCGCACGACCACCGCGTTCCAGGCCATTCTCACCGACCTCCGGGCGAGCGAGCCTCCGGCGATCCACTGGGGCAAGTGGATGGCCGAGCTGCGCGGGCGCCTCGAGTCCGTGCGGTCGCGCCCGCCGTGGTGGCGCCAGCATCCGGCCGCGATCACGCTGGCGAGCGCCGCCGCAGTGGCGCTGATCGCCCTCGCGCTCCCCTTTGGCCGTGCGCTCTTCGAGCCCTCCGCGTCTCCCGAGCTCGTGGCGTTCGAGGAGGTCACGATCGGCAGCCGGCTCGATCTCCTGCAGCAATATCAGGTCGTCGAGCACCTCGATCTGCTGGAGGACCTGGACGTGATCTCGCACCTCGAGCGCCTCGAGCGCGGACGGGAGAGCTAGGTGCACGGCCGGCGCTGGCTCCTTGCCGTGGGGATGACGTTGCTGGCTCAGGCCGCGACGCCGCCGACCGGAGCGCCGGCGACACCGCCGCCGACTGCGGACATGCTCCTCGATCTCGATCTCCTCCGCGAGATGAGCGTCGCGCGCGATCGCGAGCTGCTCGGGCGCATGCGGCTGCTCGAGCGGATGAGGATGCTGGAGAACTGGCGAATCCTCGACTCGGCGGCGCCGATCGGGCCCGCCGACAGGGAGACGAAGTGATGACCCGCGTCGTGCCGCGGG
>WNGL01009144.1_pt1 | contig 14305 bp, 16 predicted proteins | sample 5400591 | NCBI WGS metagenome assembly WNGL01 (sample SAMN13153377, study PRJNA577476) | soil metagenome | isolation source: 80 cm soil or saprolite under Garry oak tree replicate 1 | place: USA:California | collected 2016-06-15
GGGGTCGGGGTCGGGGTCGGGGTCGCGGTCGAGGTCGAGGTCGCTCACGGCACCTGCGGTGGGAAGAGCGTCGGGTGCTGCGCCAGCACGGTGCGGCGGAGGCGCGGCAGTGCGGCGTGAAAGACCGCGCTCGCCAGGAGGACCACCAGCGCGCCGCCGAGCAAAACCTGGGGGAGGCCGAGGCGCGCGGCCGCGAACCCGCCGAGGAGCGAGCCGAACGGCGTCGTGCCGATGAAGAGGGTCGAGAAGAGGCCCATCACCCGCCCCCGCATCGCCTCCGGCGCGAGGCCTTGCAGGAGCGTCATGGTGCCGGCGGCCTGGATGAGGAAGCCGAAGCCCACCAGCACCATCGAGGCGCACGCCAGGACGGGGTGGCGCGAGAGCGCGAGCCCGAGGAGCCCCAGCCCGAGCGCGGATGCGCCGAATGCGACGCGGCGTCCGAGGCCGCGCAGGCCGGTACGCAGGAGGAGCGACACGCCGGCCCCGAGCGCCCCCAGCCCCGCCGCCGCCTGCAGGGTCCCGAGGAGCCGCGCGTCGCCGCGCAGGACCTCCTTCGCGAAGGCCGGCAGGAGCGCGGCGTAGGGCAGCGCGAAGAAGCTCGTCACGGCGAGCAGCGCGAGGAGCGCCCGCACGTGCTCGGTCCTCCCGGCGTAGGCGAGCCCCTCGAGGAGGTGCCCACGCCGGCTGCCCTGGTGTGAGCGCTCGGGCGGCAGGTCCATCACCGCGAGCGCCCACAGGGTGCCGCCGAAGCTGACGGCGTTCAGCGCGAAGCAGACGCCCTCCCCCACCGCCGCGACCGCCCATCCGGCCAGCGCCGGACCGATGGCCCGCGCGCCGTTCACGATGCTCGAGTTGAGCGCGAGCGCGTTCGGCATGTCCTCGCCCGCGATCTCGCCCAGGAGCGCCTGCCGGGCCGGGATCTCGAAGGCGTTCGACAGCCCCAGCAGCGTCACGAGCACGAGCAGCATCCACGGCTGCACGACGCCGGCGAGGGTCACGATGGCGAGCACGGTCGCCTGCACCACCGCGTTCACCTGGGTGGCGAGCACGATGCGGCGGCGCGGGAAGCGGTCGGCGAGCGAGCCGGCCAAGATCCCGAACAGGAAGACCGGCAGCTGGGAGAGGAACCCGAGCAACCCCAGCATGGCGGTGGAGCGGGTGAGCCGGTAGATGAGCCAGCCCTGCGCCACGGCCTGCATCCACGTGCCGACGAGCGACACGCACTGGCCGGCGAAGAAGAGCCGCAGGTTCCGGTGGCGGAGCGAGCGGAGCGCGTGCGGCCAGGCCATCGGCGCGCGAGTGTAGCCCGCCGCGCCCCGCGCCGCTCGCCGCGAGGTGGGTTATCTTCCCGCGCCGGTGACGCCGCGCCCCTCCCTCCACGCCGAGCTGCGCGCGCTCCTGCGCCTCGCGCTGCCGCTCGCCCTCGCCAGCTCGGGACAGGCCTTCATGGGCCTCGTCGACGCCGCCGTCTGCGGCCGGGCCGGCGCGGTGGTGCTGGCCGGCGCCGGGCTGGGGAACATCCTCTTCCTGGTGGTCGGGGTGGGCGGCGGCACCGGTCTCATGATGGGGCTCGACCCGCTCGTCGCGCAGGCGTTTGGCGCCGGCGACGAGCGCGGGGCGCGGCGGCTCCTGTGGCAGGGCACCTGGCTCGCGCTCATCGCCGGGACCCTGCTCGCGCTGCCGTGGGCGCTCGTGCCGCTCGCGCTGCGGCCGCTCGGCATCGAGGAGGGCGTCGCGCGCGAGGCGAGCCGCTTCCTGTGGATACGCCTCCCCAGCCTGCCCGCCCTGCTCTTCTTCGCCGCCGCCCGCGCCTACTTGCAGGGGCTCGGCCTCACCCGCGCCGTGCTGGTGTCCACCCTGCTCGCGAACGTCGCCAACTTCGCCCTCGACCTGATCCTCGTCTTCGGCGGCGCCGGCCTGCCCGACTGGACGGGGCCGCTGCGGGCCCTCCCGCCGCTCGGCGCAGCGGGGAGCGCCCTCGCGACGTCCACCGTCACCGTGCTCCAGGCGCTCGTCCTCGCGGTGGCGGTGGGTGCGGTGGCGATCCCCGGTGGCGCGCGTGGGCTGCGCCGGCCACGCAGGCGGGAGGTGGCGCGCGCGGCGCAGGTGGGGGCGCCCATCGCGCTCCACATGGCGGCCGAGGTCGGCCTCTTCGCGCTGGTCGGCTTCCTCGCCGGCCGGCTCGGTCGCGTCCCGCTCGGCGCGCACCAGATCGCCATCGCGCTCGCCAGCACCACCTTCACCTTCGCGGTCGGGATCGGCAACGCCGGGGCGGTCCGGGTGGGCTGGGCGGTCGGCGCCGGCGACACGCCCGCGGCGCGGCGGGCGGGCCTGGTCGCCTTCGGGGCTGGCGGGGGCGTGATGGCGGTCGCGGCGTTCGCCTTCTTCCTCTTCCCCTCACAGCTGGCGCGGCTCATGACGAGCGACCCCGAGGTCGGCCCGGCCGCGGCGGCGCTCCTGACCGTGGCGGCCGTCTTCCAGATCTCGGACGGCATCCAGGCGGTGGGGGCGGGCGTCCTGCGCGGCGCGGGCGATACCCGCTTCACCTTCGCCGCCAACATGGTCGGCCACTGGCTGGTGGGGCTGCCGGTGGCGGTGGTCCTCGGGCTCGCGGTCGGACGCGGCGTCGGGGGGTTGTGGTGGGGCCTGTGCGCCGGCCTCTCGGCGGTGGCGGCGGCGCTGCTCTGGCGCTTCCTGCGCCTCTCCGCCCGGCCCATCCTCCCGCTCGCCGCGGCGGCCGCCTCTCACACGTCGTGAGCGGGGGCCCGTCCCCCGCAGCAGGGTAAGGACTCGGATGCGCATCCTCCTCATCGGCGGCACCCGCTTCGTGGGCTACCACCTCGCCTGGCGGCTCCTCGCCGCCGGCCATCGCGTGACGCTCCTCCACCGCGGGACCCTCCCCGATCCCTTCGGCGATCGGGTGGAGCGGCTGCGCGCCGACCGGACCGGCCCCGACTTCGCGCGCGCCCTCGGCGGGCGCGAGCGGGCAGCGGAGCTCCTGGCCGGCCGCGTCGGGCACTTCGTCATGATCTCGACCGGGCAGGTGTACCTCGTGCGGGAGGAGCCGCCGGTGCGCGCGGTGGGTGCGCCGCGCCCGGCGCGCGAGGAGGAATACGACGGCCCGCTCGCGCCGCGTCCGGCAGGCGAGCCCGACCTCGGCGAATGGGAGTACGGCGTCGGCAAGCGCGCCTGCGAGGACGCCCTCGCGGACGCGTTCGAGCGGCTCCGCTTCCCCGCCACACGGGTGCGCATCCCGATGGTGAACGGGGAGCGCGACTACTACCGGCGCGTCGAGTCTTACCTGTGGCGCCTCCTCGACGGCGGGCCGCTCTTGCTGCCCGACGCCCCGCGGACGCGCCACGTCTACGGCGGCGAGGTGGCGCGCTTCCTGTCGGAGATCCTGGGCCGCCCGGTGACCTACGGCCGCGCCTTCAACCTGGCGCAGGAGGAGACCCCCACGCTGAGCGAGCTCGTGGAGAAGCTGCGCCTCCTCGTCGGCTCCCGCTCGGAGGTCGTGCCGGTCGCCGACGACGCGCTCGCCGCCGCGCGGCTCGAGCGGACGGCCCTCTCGCCCTTCTCCACCCGCTGGATGTCGTTCCTCGACCCGAGCAGAGCCCGAGACGAGCTCGGCTTTCACCACCTGCCGCTCGATGCATACCTCGGCAGGATCGCCGCGAGCTTCCTCGCCCACCTGCCGCCGGGGCCGCCCCCGGGGTACGAGCATCGCGCGCGGGAGATCGCGCTGGCTGCCGCGATCCAGGGGTAAGGCAAGGTCGAGGTCGAGGTCGAGGTCGAGGTCGAGGTCGAGGTCGAGGTCGACGAGGCTCAGATGAGGCGGTGCCGCAAGGGACGCCACCCGCGGCGAGCCGCCGCGAAGGCGCGCCTTAGATTCGGCTCATGGATGCCCGTCCTCACCTCGTCCTCCTGACCGGCGGGGGCTCGAGCGGCCGACCTCGCGCCCGCCCCGCGCTGCGCCTCATCGAGGGGGGAGCTGCCCTGGAGCTCGAGGAGGCGCTCGCCGATGCGGTCGCCGCCGCCCGGCAGATGCGCAGCGAGATCGAGCGCCGCATCGCGCAGGCGCTCGACGCGTTCGACGACAGCGGCCACTGAGGGCCACTGAGGGCTCGCTCGGCGTCCCGTTCGGGCTTCCGCTCCGCGTCACGGGTCCCCAACCTTGGATCAAGGGAGGAACGGAACGCATGCCAATGGGCGACGACGACAAGCTGGAAGGCAAGTGGGATCAAGCGAAGGGCCGGGTGAAGAACGCCGCAGGCGAGATCACCGGCAACAGGGAGCTGAAGGACGAAGGGCTCATCGACAAGGCCAAGGGCAAGTTGAAGGAGGCCAAGGGCAGCATCAAGAACGCCCTCGATCGCGACAAGGATCCAGAGCGGCGTTAGCCTTTGCACGTCATGAGCCTCGCCGGTCCCGGTCCGCAGCACGCGGGCCGGGGCCGCTCTAAATACCGGAGGTGCTCGAATCCCTCCCCGGCGCCGCGCCGTTCACGCCCCAGCTCCAGGCTCGCCTCGCAGCCGCCCTCGCCGAGAAGGGCCCGGCTTACAGCCCACGCACCCACCACCTCCAAGGCGATAGCCCCCGCTTCACGAATCGTCTCGTGCTCGAGACGAGCCCGTACCTGCTCCAGCACGCGCACAATCCGGTCGCCTGGTGGCCGTGGTGCGACGAGGCGTTCGAGGAGGCGCGTCGGTCCGGCAAGCCGGTCTTCCTCTCCATCGGCTACTCGACGTGCCACTGGTGTCACGTCATGGAGAAGGAGTCCTTCGAGGACGAGGAGGTGGCGCGCTACCTGAACCAGCACTTCGTCGCCCTCAAGCTCGACCGCGAGGAGCGCCCGGACGTCGACGCCATCTACATGACGGCCGTGCAGGCGCTGACGGGCGGCGGCGGCTGGCCGATGAGCGTCTTCCTCGGTCCCGACCGCGAGCCCTTCTTCGCGGGGACGTACTTCCCGGCCCGTGACGGCGACCGGGGCCCAGCGCGCGGCTTCCTCCCCATCCTGCACGAGATCTCCGCGGTCTGGCAGCGCGATCCCCAGCGCGTCCGCAACGCCGCCACGAGCCTCGCGGCCGCCATCCGGGTGGCGGTCTCGGGCGCCGAGCAGGAGGCGGGAAAGGACCTGCCCGGGCCGGACGTCGTCGGGCGGGTCGCGCGCTTCTTCGAAGGCGTCTTCGATCCCGTTCACGGGGGCGTCAACCGGGCGCCCAAGTTCCCCTCCAATGTCCCGGTGCGGCTCCTCCTGCGCCATCACCGGCGGACGCAGGACCCGGCGGCGCTCCACATGGCGCTCGTGACGCTGGAGAAGATGGCCGCGGGCGGCCTCATGGACCAGGTGGGCGGCGGCTTCCACCGCTACTCGACCGACGAGCACTGGCTCGTGCCGCACTTCGAGAAGATGCTCTACGACAACGCGCTCCTCGCCGTCGCCTACGCCGAGGCATGGCAGGTGACGGGGCGCCGCGACCTCGCCCGGGTGACGCGCCAGACGCTCGATTACGTGCTGCGCGAGCTGACCTCGCCGGGGTTCGCCTTCTACTCGGCCACCGACGCCGATTCCGAGGGCGAGGAGGGGCGCTTCTTCTTGTGGGACGAGGCCGAGATCCGCGAGGTGCTCGGCGAGCAGGCGGGAGAGTTCTGCTCGTTCTATGGCGTGACCCCCGGCGGAAACTTCGAGGGGCGGAACATCCTCGCGGTCGCGGCACCGGACGAGGACCGCTGGGCCTCGCTGGCCGAAGCGCGGGCCAGGCTGTACATGGCCCGCTCCCGCCGCCCGCCCCCCCTCTGCGACGACAAGATCCTGGCCGCGTGGAACGGGCTCATGATCTCCGCGCTCGCCTTCGGCGGGCGGGTCCTCGGCGAGCCCCTCTACGTCGAGGCGGCGGCGCGAGCGGCACGTTTCGTCCTCGATCACATGCGCCCCGCCGGCCGGCTCGCCCGCACCTTCAAGGACGGCGCGCTCGGGCCCCCCGGCTTCCTCTCCGATCACACCTTCCTGGCTCAGGGCCTGCTCGACCTCCACGAGGCGACGTTCGAGCCGCGCTGGCTCGCCGAGGCCGTGGCGCTGGGCGAGGCGGTCGAGCGCCTCTTCGCCGATCCACGCGGTGGCTGGTTCGTCACGGGCTCGGACCAGGAGAAGCTCCTCGCGCGCGAGAAGCCGACGCACGACGGCGCCGAGCCCTCTGGCGCCTCGGTGGCGCTCCTCAACGCCGTGCGCCTGGAGGCGTTCACCGGCGATGCCCGCTGGCGGAACGTGGCCGAGGCGGCCCTGCGCTGGTACGCGCCTACCCTGGCCGAACAGCCGGTGGCGCTCACGGAGCTCGCGGTCGGGCTCGACGCCTTTCAGGATGGACCGGGGGAGCTCGTCCTCGTCTGGTCGCGGGACAGCGCGGCGCCGGCGGCGATGCTGGACCTCATCCGCCGCACCTTCCTGCCCGGCCGCGCCCTCACCGGGGCCGCCGAGGACGACGCCCTCCTCGCGCTCGCCGCGGTGGCGCCCATCGCGGCTGGCCGCGAGGCCGTCGCCGGACGGCCCACCGCCTACCTGTGCCAGCGCGGGGCCTGCCGCCTGCCGGCCACCACACCGGAACAGCTCGCGGAGCAGCTCCGCACGCTCAGGTCGGCCTGATGGTGCGAGCTGGTATGGCGGCCGGCCGATCCAGCGCCGCACGCGCCACCGCCGGGCGGTTCGTGATGAGCGTGGAGACGCCGAGCGCCGCCAACCGTGACACCTCGTCCGCCGCGTCCACCGTCCAGACGTTCACCTCGAGCCCGCGCCCGCGCCAGCGCGCCACCTGCGCCTCCGTCGCCAGCTCCGCCTGCGGGTGGACGGCTCGCGGGAAGACCGCGCGGAGCCCGGCCTCGGCGCGCCAGCGCCAGCGCGGCCTGGCGGCGAAGAGGATGCCCGTCCCGACGGCCCGCGCGGCCAGGCGAAAGGCGGCCAGGAGGACGTAATCGAACGACGAGACGAGGCACCGCTCCTCCGCGCCCGCGTCGCGCAGGATCCCGGCCACTGCGCGCGCCAGCGACAGGTCGGGCCAGCCAGTCGACTTGAGCTCGACGTTCACGACGGCCGATGGGAGCGCCTCCAGCACCTCCGCCAGGAGCGGGATGCGCTCGCCCGCGAAGCGCTGCCCTTTCCAGCTCCCCACGTCGAGCCGGCGGAGCTCGGCCCAGCGGGTGGAGCCGAGCCGGTGCGCCACACCAGCGACCCGGGCCGTGTCCACGTCGTGGTGCACGACCACCTCGCCGGAACGACAGCGCCACACATCGAGCTCCACCCCGTCCGCGCCTTGCTCGAGCGCCAGGCGGAAGGCCGCCAGGGTATTCTCGGGCGCCTCGGCGCTCGCCCCGCGATGGCCCAGGACGATCGGGCGCCTGCCCGCTGCTACCACCGCTTCTCTCGCCATGGCTCTCCTGGCTTTGCTGCCGCGACGACGCTAGGATACGCCGTCATGATGGGACTTCGTCTGCCGGAACTGCTGATCATCCTCGTCGTCCTCCTGCTGGTGTTCGGCGCCAACAAGATTCCGCAGCTCGGCGACGCTCTCGGCAAGGGCATCCGGAACTTCAAGAAGGCGTCGAACGAGGAGGACGCGATCGACGTGACCCCCAAGGAGGACGCGCAGCAGAACCAGCTCTCCGAGGGCGCGGCCGCCGCTCGTACCAGCGCCAGCACCAAAGCCACCGCAGAGAAGAAGGTCTAGCCTCCGCGTCCGGGCACCGCCCGGGCACCCGCTTCGCTGGCCAGCCGTCCCGCCAGCGCGCGCACCAAGGCGTGCAGCGTGCCGTCGGCTGCGATCTCCGACAGTTCCCGAGAGGGCAGGCGCGGCAGCAGCTTCGCCACCAGCTCCGGCTCGGCGCAGGGGTTCCGGGCGATGGCCCGCGCCACGTTGGGGCGCGTCCGCCAGCGCCGGTCGGCGTGCAGGCATCGGAGCGTCTCCGGCCGGCACGGCCGGCGTGCCGCGATCCGGACCACGAGCTCCTCGGTGAGCTGGGGATTGCGGAGGAGCTCCTTCATCACACTCGGGTCACCCTCGGCCGCCAGCCGGGCCAGGAGGTCAGGATGTCCGGGCCGTCGCGCGAGGGCCTTCTTGTGGCCGAGGGTGAGCTGGGCGAGCCTTGAATCTGCGCGGTCGCGCGGCTCGCGCCAGGCCTGGCGCGGAGGGGCCGAGACCAGCAGGCGCTGCACGGCGTCGAGCCCGCGCTCCGCCGCCGCGCCATAGAGCGCCGCCAGGTGCGCGTAACGCAGGTCTGGCTCGGGCGCGAGCAGCGCCTGCCCCAGCGCGGCAGCGGGCTCCGGGTCGCCGCGCGCAGCGCGCTCCAGGGCGGCAGCCAGCAGACCGGCCGCGCCGTCGGGCGATAGCGCGGCGAGCGCTCGTGCTGCCGCCCGCGCGCGGATCGGGCCCTCCTCCAGTGCGCGGAGGCGCCGCGCGAGCGCCGCCACGTCTTCCTCGCGTCCAGCTTCGACCGACATGCACCGTTTCCTCAGGGCCGGTGGATCGGCTCGGCGGTCGCGCGCACCTCGAGCCCGGCGAGGTCGGGGAGCGGGGCCGGGAACAAGACCAGGAAGGGGGCGCGCGTCCCAGGCGCGAGCGGTCCCGCGGCGCGGGCGTCGAGCGCGCCCCTCAGCGTCGCGATCTGGGCCGGGTTGGCCGCCGCGAAGACCTGCTCGGGATCGGCGGCGGCGCCCGCCAACCCTTCGGCGGCGGCGACGGTGCGCGCGCCGTCCAGCAGCACCACGCGCACGCGGACGCCGTCCACCGGCTGGCGCGCCTCCACCTCGCCGCGCACCACCAGCACCCGAGCGCCGTCCGCGGTGTCGAACAGGCCTCCCGTCACGCGCGCGGTGGTGACCGCCTCGGCATGGCCGCCGCCGAACCGCTTGCCGAGCTCGCCCCTCCATCCAGCCACCGCGGCTGCCAGGCCGACGAGGAGCGCGAGCGAGAGCGCATTCATCGCCGCAGCGCCCAGCCGCACGGCGCGACGCGGCCGCGCGTCGCGCTCGTCCGGCGCGAGCTCCGGACCCGGCGAGGGCTGCGCAGCCTGGGCCGGAGGCGTTGGCGGGGGGAGATCGGCCGGGAGCGGGTACGCGACGTCCGGCGGCCCGGATGCAGCCGGGAGCTCGGCGGGCGGGAGCGGCACGTCCTCGACGTGCGTCGCTTCGTCGCCCAGGCGCAGCTCGTCCCGCCGAGAGGAGGTGGGCAGCGGGGGAGGCCGGGGCGTGTGGTCCTCGAGCGCGAGGTCCGCGGCGCTCGATGGCGCGCCGGGGCCATGGAGCGGGGCGCCGGGTTCGTCGAGCGGGGCCTGGAGCTCTCCGGCCAGCTCTTGCGCGGCGCCGGGGGTGGAGGGCTCCGGCGGGAGCCCACCGGCGGTGGCCAGGCCGAACGGGTCGGGGCCGAGGTCTGCCAGGAACGGATCGGCGGCCGGTGCGAACGCCGGTGGGGGCGCGGCCGGCGCTGGCGCCGCGCTGGCCAGGGTCGGCCGGGCCTCGGCTGGCCCGCCACGTTCGGCGAACGCCTCCCCGCGCTGACTCACCGCGAAGACGCTCCGGCAGCGGCTGCACCGGATGCGGGCCCCGTCGGGTCCGATCTTGTCCGGTGGGAACCGGAAGCGCGTCTGGCAGGAGGGGCAGGTGACGATCATCGCGGACCGGCGTGGCGGCCGGGAGCGTACAACGGTATGTCCTTGACACGGAAGTGACGGCGTACGCCAATGCCGCTCTCACCAGCACATCCTCCTCCGGAGGATTCCCACAATGCCCGACGAGCAGACACCGAGCAGCGAAGGCCAAGCTTCGGAAGGTACGCGCGAGCCGAAGGTCATCAAGCGCTACACCAACCGGAAGCTCTACGACACCGTCGAGTCGCGCTACGTCACGCTCGACGAGATCGCTCAGATGGTGAAGGCGGGCACCGAGGTACAGGTCCTCGACAACCGCTCCAAGGAGGACCTCACCAGCGTCACGCTCGCCCAGATCATCTTCGAGGAGGAGAAGAAGACCTCCAAGATGAGCCTGCGGACGCTGAAGGACCTCATCCGCCACGGAGGCGAGCGCGCCGCGCAGATCGTGGAGGACACCCAGGCCGAGCTGCGTGGCCGGGTCGAGGCCGTCCGCCAGGCCGCCGAGCAGCGCGTGCAGACCATCATCAAGACCGGTCAGCAGACGACGGACCGCGCCAAGGAGCTGGTCGTCGCCTCGCAAGAGTCGGTGGCTCAGTTCCAGAAGCGCGTGGACGAGCGGGTCCGCACGGCCGTGGAGAGCATGGGCTCGTTCTCCGACCTGCGGCGCGACCTCCTCCAGCTGAGCGACCGCATCGCCGAGCTCGAGAAGAAGCTGAAGGACCTCGAGCGGCGGTGACCGAGGCGGCGGCGGGGGACAAGCCCCCGCCCTACGAAGGCTCTGAAGTAGGGCGGGGGTTCATCCCCCGCCGCAGGATCTCCGCTTCCCGCTACGCGACCGTGCGGACCGCCGCTGGCGCGCGTTCGAGCAGCTCGTCGGCGAGCGCCGCCAATGCATGCGCCCCGCTCGACGCCGGGGCGTACTCGAAGACGGTGAGTCCGTGGCTCTGCGCCTCGTCCACCTTGACCGACCACCCGAAGATCGTGCCGGAGACGGCCGCCGGGAAGCGGTCGCGCAGCTTGCCCAGGATCTCGTCGGCGAGCTGCGTCTTCCGGTAGAGCGCCGGGACGATGAGCGTCACCGCCGGAGCCTCGCCGCGCTCCTCGCGCAGGCGCTCCAGGCTGTCCATGAGCTCGGCGCACCCGTCGAGCGCGAGGTAGGTGAGCGCCACCGGCAGCACCACCTCGGTGGCGGCGCGCAGCACGTTCTCGGTGACGAGCGACACGGAGGGCGGGGCGTCGAAGAGGACGAAATCCCAGCGGTCGGCCGGCAGCGCCTCCACGACCGCGCGGAGCTTCTCGCTGCGGTCGGGCTGGCTCGCCACCTCGACCGGAAAGCTCGCCAGCTCCTTGTTCGCCGGGAGGAGGTCGAGGTGCGGCACCGCCGTCGGCTGGAGCACCGCCTCCAGCGGCGCCGACCCGAGCAGGAGCTCTTTCACGGTGGGTGATAGACGGCGCACGTCGAGCCCGAGCGACTTCCCGGCGTGACCCTGGGTGTCGAGGTCCGCCAGGAGCACCCGTTGCCCGTGACGGCGGGCCAGCCAGGCGGCCATGTTCACGCACAGCGTGGTCTTGCAGGTCCCGCCCTTCTCGTTGATGAAGGCGATGCGGCGCATGTCAGCCTCGTACGCGAGCGGAGCGGCGCATGGGTCTCAGTGCTGGTCCGGCGGGGGCGGTGAATCACCGGCGCCGCCGCCCGGCGCCCGCTCCACCTTGGCCGCCAGGCCGTCGAGCATGGTCTCGAGCTCGGCCAGCTTCCGCCGCAGCTCTTCCACCTCCTCGGTGGAGGGTAGGTTCACCGCGCTCATGGCGGTCCGGAGCCCACGGTCGAAGGTGGACTTGGCGGTCAGCGCGGAGGACACCACCGTCTGCACGCGATGCATGACGCGCTCGCTGGAGAGGAGCTGGGTGACGAGCCTTCCCATGCGCTCCTCGCCCGCCGACAGCGCCTGCTTCACCGCGGGGTTCTTCAACAGCTCGTCGAGGATCATGGGTGGACTTCTCACCTTCCGGTCGCTAGCTTGTCAAGCGCCGTGCCAGGGCTCGCCCTCCTCGACCGCCGCCTGCTCGTCGTCACGGGCAAAGGCGGGGTCGGCAAGTCGTCCATCTCGGCTGCCCTGGCGCTCCTCGCCGCGCGCCGCGGCCAGCGCGTGCTCGTCTGCGAGGTCAACGCGCATGAACGCGTCGCGCCGATGCTGGGAGCGCTCCCATCCGGCGCCGAGATCCGGGAGGTGCTGCCGCGCCTCTTCACGGTCAACGTGCAACCGCGCGAGGCGATGCGCGAGTACGGCATCATGACGCTCAGGTTCAAGACCCTCTACGACGCCGTCTTCGAGAACCGCGTCAGCCGCTACTTCCTGCGCGCCATCCCATCGCTCGCCGAGCTCGTCATGCTGGGCAAGATCCTCTACGAGGCGCGGGTGGAGGAGCGGGGCCGGCACCGCTGGGATCTGGTGGTGCTCGACGCGCCGGCTACCGGCCACGCCCTCCAGCTCTTGCGCGTGCCGGCCGCCCTGCTCGACACCGTGCCACCCGGACCCCTCCGCCGTGACGCTCAGTGGATGCAGGAGCTCCTGGTCGACCCGGCGCAGACCTCCGTCTCCATCGTCACGCTCCCCGAGGAGATGCCGGTCAACGAGGCGATCGAGCTGGATCAAGCCTTGCGGGGGCAGCTCCGCATGCCTCGGGGCGCGCTCATCGTGAATGCCGTCGCGGAGCGCCGCTTCTCGCCGGCCGAGGCGGAGCGGCTCTCCGCGCTCGAGGGTGAGCCGCCCCCGCTCGGTCCGGCGGCGGCGGCGGGGCGGGTGCAGGCCCTCCGCGCCGAGCAGGCCGCCGAGCAGCTCGCCCGCGCCCGGGCAGCCATCGATCTCCCCGCTCTCGCCGTCCCGCTGCTCGCGCGCGCGGCGTGGGACGCCGGGGCCGTGGAGGCGATCGCCACCGCCCTGGAGCGGCAGCTGTGACGGGACCGCTGGCCGCGCGGTTGCGCGAGAAGCGCATCGCCGTCTGCGTGGGCTCGGGCGGCGTCGGCAAGACCACGCTCGCCGCCGCCCTCGCCCTCGGCCGGGCGCTCGAGGGCGGGAAGGTCCTCGTCTGCACCATCGACCCCGCGCGGCGCCTCGCCAACGCGCTCGGGCTGGCGACGCTCGGCAACGTCGAGACGCGCGTGCCGGAGGCGGCGCTCCGCGCGGCCGGGCTCGAGGCCAAGGGCGAGCTCTACGCCATGATGCTCGACGTGAAGCGCACCTGGGACGACCTGGTGGCACGGCACGCCCCCGACCTCGAGCGACGCGAGCGGATCTACCGCAACCGCCTCTACCAGCAGCTCTCGAGCGCCCTCGCCGGATCGCAGGAGTACATGGCGATGGAGAAGCTCTATGAGCTCGCGACCGAGCGCGACTACGACCTCATCGTGCTCGATACGCCTCCCACCGCCCACGCCCTGGACTTCCTGGACGCGCCCGACCGCGTGCTGGACTTCCTCGGCAACGAGACCGCCCGCACGCTGCTCGCGCCCGCCATGTCGGCCGGGAAGATGGGGCTGCGCCTCTTCCACCTGGGCGGCACCTACATCGCGAAGACCATTGCCCGCTTCACCGGCGCGGAGGTGCTCTCCGATCTCGCCGAGTTCATGGCCAGCTTCCAGGGCATGTATGAGGGGTTCAAGGCGCGCGCGGGCGTGGTGCGGGCGCTCTTCGCACAGGCGGAGGTGGGGTTCGTGCTCGTCTCGTCGGCGAGCCCGCGCTCGGTGGACGAGGCGCTCTTCTTCTTCGAGCGGCTGCGGAAGGAAGCGATGCCTGTCGCCGGGGTGGTGGCGAACCGCGTCACCACCAAGCTCTGGGGCGAGGAACCCCTGCCGCTTGCGCCCGCCCTGGCCGCGGCGCTCGCCGCCCACGGGGCCGGCGGTGAGGAGCTCGCCGAGCGGCTGGCGCGCACCCTCGCCGAGCACGAGGTGCTCGCCCGAGCCGACGACCGCCAGGTCGCACGGCTCTTCTCCGCCGTGCCGGGCGCGCAGGTGGCGGTGCCGCGGCTCGACACCGACGTGCACGACCTGGCGAGCCTGGCCCGGCTGGCAGCCGTGCTCTGAACCGCCGAGGAGCTACCACATGCACCCCACCGAGCTGCAGATCGCGACCGACGCCCCTTGCGAGCTCGTCGACATCACGGATCGCGTCCGGCAGGAGGTGGCGCAGGCCGGGCTGCGCGCCGGCGCGGTGCTCGTCTACAGCCCGCACACGACGGCCGGCGTCACCATCCAGGAGAACGCCGACCCGGACGTGCGGCACGACCTCCTCCTCGCGCTCGAGAACGCCATCCCCGACGCGCCGCCGCGCGGCACGTATCGCCACGCCGAGGGAAACTCTCCTGCGCACGTGAAGACCGCCCTCGTCGGCGCGTCGCAGCTGGTGCCGGTGGCGGAGGGCGAGCTCCAGCTCGGAACCTGGCAAGGCATCTTCCTCGTGGAGTGCGACGGCCCTCGCCGCCGGAAGGTGCTCCTGCGCTTCTTGAAGGACGGACCGTGATGAGCTCGGGGTCGGGGTCGGGGTCGCGGTCGCGGTCGAGGTCGAGGTCGCTCGCCCTCGCCCTGACGCTCACCCTCGCCTGCGCCCATCGCCCGGCGGCCCCATCCGCAGACTCTGCCGCTCCAGCCGACGCCGAGCTCCTCCTGAAG
>WNGL01006067.1_pt1 | contig 14299 bp, 12 predicted proteins | sample 5400591 | NCBI WGS metagenome assembly WNGL01 (sample SAMN13153377, study PRJNA577476) | soil metagenome | isolation source: 80 cm soil or saprolite under Garry oak tree replicate 1 | place: USA:California | collected 2016-06-15
CGAGCCGATCTTCGAACGGGCCTGTCTCATCGGTCCCGGTCGACCGCGGCCAGCAGCTCCTCCGACGAGACGGTGGCCGTGGCGCGCTTCATCACCACGATGCCGCCCGCGTAGTTCGCGAGCCGGCTGGCCTCCGCGGGGGTCGCCCCCGCGGCGAGGGCGAGAGTGAAGGTCGCGATCACGGTGTCGCCGGCGCCGGTCACGTCGGCCACCTCGTCGCTGCCGTAGATCGGGATGTGGAGCGGCTCCCGCCCGGGCTCGAAGAGCGCCATGCCGTGGCTGCCCCGGGTGACCAGGGCGGCCTTGACCCCCAGCCGGCGCACCAGCGCGCGGCCGGCGGACTCCAGCCGCTTCCGGTCGTGCCCGATCCGCACCCCGAGCGCGGCCTCGACCTCGGCCTCGTTCGGAGTGACCGCGGTCATCCCGCGAGACGCGAGGAGCGCGAAGCGCGAGTCCACCGTGACCGGGACCCCCCGCCGCCGCGCGAAGGCCACCGCCGCCCCCACCACCGCGGGGGTGAGCAGGCCGAAGCCGTAGTCGCTCACGAGCACGCCGTCCACGCGTCCCCGGAAGCCCCGCAGCTTCGCCAGGACCGCGCGCCGGGCCGGGCTGCGCTCGGGAAGGCCCGTGGCCTTGTCGATCCGGACGATCTGCTGCTTCGTGGAGTGGACCCCCCCCGCCAGGATGCGCGTCTTGACCGGCGTCACGTAGCCGGGCTCGCTCACGATCCCCGCGCGGCCGATCCCCTTCTCGCGGAGGAGGGTGCGCAGGCGCGCGCCGTGGGCGTCCGGGCCCAGCACCCCGAGCGGGACGGGCGCCCCCCCCAGGGTGCGGATGTTGTGGACCGCGTTCGCGCCGCCGCCCAGGCGCACGTCGGTGCCGTCGTACCGGAGGATGAGGACGGGAGCCTCGCGGCTGATGCGCTCGACCCGGCCGTAGACGAACTCGTCGGCCACGAGGTCCGCCAGGACGAGCACGCGCCGGCCGCGGAACGAGCGGATGACCGCCTGCAGGCGATCCTTCACGCCGCCGCCCCCGCCAGGATGCGCTCCACCGCCTCCAGCAGGTGCGCGGCCACGAGGTCGGGCGGCCGCCGCCAGCGGGGGGCCTCGTACTCGACCTCGCCTCGACCGTAGCCCGTCTGGACGAGGGCGGCCCGGGCGCCCGCGTTCCAGGCGAGCTGCAGGTCGCCGTGGCGATCGCCGACCACCCACGACCGGGCCAGGTCCGCCCCCAGCTCGGCTTCGGCGCGCCGCAGCATCCCCGGCCGGGGCTTCCGGCAGTCGCAGTCTCTCCGGTAGGGCGGCTCCCCCACCGAGGGGTGGTGCGGGCAGACGTAGATCGCGTCGAAGCTCGCCGCCCCGCCTTCGAGGGCTGCCCGGAGTCGCCCATGCACCTCGTCGATCATCGATTCCGGGAAGTATCCGCGGGCCACCCCGGCCTGATTCGTGACCAGCACCGCCAGCCAGCCTGCCCGGTTGACCAGGCGCACCGCGTCCACCGTCCAGGGGTAGAGCCGGAACCGGGACGGGTGGTTCACGTATCCGACCTCGTGGGAGACCGTGCCGTCGCGGTCCATGAAGATCGCGGGCTTGGTCATTCGTCGACCCCAACCCTGTCCGTCATCGACCCCCCCTCCTATCCTCCCCGATACATCGGAATGCGTCGGAGTTGGCCTTTGGCTCGATCGACATTACTTCATTCCGATGTATCGCCCCACGTAGGGGGGAGGGAACGCTGCTACGCGTCCCTGCTCCGCATCATCAGACCTGCATCACGTCAAGAGCCGCCTCCGCCACCCGGTCCACGGTCACGCGCCGCATGCAGCGGTGGTCGATCGGGCAGGCGCGGAGGAGGCAGGGGGCGCACTCCACGGGCTCGCGGACGAGGCGGGCCCGGTCGCTGAAGGGCGCGGTCTCCCGCCAGTCGGTGGAGCCGAAGACGGCCACCAGGGGGACGCCCAGGGCCGCCGCCACGTGCATGGGCCCGGAGTCGTTGGTCACGAGCAGGCGGAGCCGCGAGAGCACGCCCACCAAGTCGGGCAGCGTGGTCTCGCCGCAGAGGACGCGCACCGGCGTGCGCATCCCGGCCGCGATCGCCTCCCCGAGCGGGCGTTCCGCCTGGCCGCCCAGGATCGCGACCCGCGTGCCCGTGCGCCGGCTCACGAGGTCGCCCACGGCCGCGTACCGCTCGGGGATCCAGCGCTTGGCGGTGCCGAAGAACGCGCCCGGGTTCAAGCCGAGCCAGGGGCCCTCGTGGCCGAGGACCTCGGCTCCGCGGGCGCTCCAGTCCTCCGGGCAGCGGAGCGACGCGTCCGGCGCGCCCGAGGTGTCGAGCCCCACTCCCGCGAGCATCGCCCGATAGTAGTACACCTGGCTTCGGCCCCGGACGCCGCGGGGGACAGAAGCGCGACGCGTGAGGAGCAGGCCGCGTCCGTCGGTCGCGTAGCCCCAGCGCTCGGGGACGCCGGCCCGCCACACCGCGAGCGCGCTGCCGAAGGAATTGGGGAGGAGCACGGCCGCGTCGAAGGCCCCTCGCAGCCCCTCGATGTCCTCGAGGTGGCCGCGGCTCTCCCGGACCGCGTCCACCCCGGGCACCGCGCGGTACAGGTCGGCCACCCCGCCGCGCGCCAGCACCGCGAGGCGCGCGGCGGGGAAGTTGCGCCGGAGATCGCGCACGGCCGGGAGCGACAGGATCACGTCGCCCAACCAGTTGGGCGCCCGCACGAGGAGGCGCTGGATCCGCCGCATCTCAACCCGAGCGGCAGCGAGCAGCATTCAGGTGCGTGCGACGACGGAATGCCATCGCTCCCGGCGGCTCAAGACGAGGGCAGTGCCGCAGACGCCAGAGCGACGGCCCCGAAGCCTAGAGTGGAGGGCATTGGCGAGATCAGGCGCGCTGCGAGCACTGACTGCTGAGGACGTGCACTTTGCACGTCCGAGAGCTTCTGGGCCATGCCTTATTCTCCCACGCTCCGCTCCAAGGGCAGCCCCTCCCGGCTGGAAAGGCGGCGCGGCGGCGTAGCAAGCCTGCGGCAGGGGCGGTCGGCCGCTTCCCGACCTCGAGGTCGTCAACGCCGACCGCATGCTGCCCCTGGGCTGGACCCTCGAGCTGTGGGGCGGCGCGATCCTGGCGACGCTGCTGGCGGGCTGGCTGTATCGAGAGGCCTGATCCGGCCCTACTCGCAGCGGAGCGCGGCCAGGGGATCGACCCGGGCGGCGCGCCGCGCGGGGACGTAGGCGGCGAGGGTGGCGGCCAGGGCGAGAACGCCGCACGCGCCGCCCAGGGTTGCCAGGTCCTGCGGCGCGACGCCGAACAGGAAGCCGCGCAAGGCGTAGCCGGCCCCGAGGGCCAGCGGCACCCCCACCACGAATGCGCCGGCCACCACGATCCAGGCCTCGCCCAACACCATGCGCAACACGATGTGAGGCTGGGCGCCCAGGGCCAGCCGCAGGCCGATCTCGCGCGTGCGGCGCGTCACCGCGTAGGCGAGGGTGCCGTAGAGGCCCACCGAGGCGAGCAGCAAGGCAAGGGCTCCGAAACCCGAGGCGAGCGCGAGGAGCAAGCGCTCTCGCGCCGTCCCCTGGCCGACCTGCGCCGACAAGGTCGTGACCGTGCGCACCATCAGTTGTGCGTCGGTGGACGCCAGGGCCGCTTCGGCTCGACGCGCGACCGACGCCTCGGTCCCCGGCGCGACGCGCAGCGCCACCGAGGTGATGGGGAAGGGTGCCTGCAGGAGGGGCACCCACATCATGGGCTTGGCCTCGTCTTCGCGCAGGTCGTTGTACTTCGAGTCGCGCACGACGCCGACCACGGTGAACGGGCGGTCCTCCTCGCCCCGGTAGTCGAGGGCAAGCCGCCGGCCCACGGCCTCGCCTCCGCCGAATCGCCGTCGCGCCAGAGCCTGGTTGACCACGGCCGCCCGCTCGGTCCCTTCACGGTCACCGCCATCGAAGCCGCGCCCGCGCAGTATCTGCATCCCCACGGTCTCGAAGTACCGCGCCGACACGTAGTCGACCCGGGCCATCGGACGATCCTCCGTCTGGTCGGGGTCGATCAAGGCCAGCCACAGGTCACTGCCCGCGAACAGGCCGAGCCAGGACAGGCTCGCCGCTCGCACGCCGGGCAAGGCGTTCAGCCGCTCGTCGAGGGCTCGATAGAAGGCGGCCCGGCGAGCCTTCTGCTCGGCGGTGTCGATCACGCCGAAGGACGAGCCCGGCGCCTCGTCCCGGACCTCCAGCAGGACCACGTGCTCGGGCCGAAAGCCGGGGTCGATCCCGGCGATGCGCACCATGGTACGAAGGAGCAGGCCGGCCGCCGTGACGAGCAGCAGCGACAGGGACAACTGGGCGGCCACGAGCGCGCGCGCCCACCGGTGCTCGTGACGGCCAGGAGTGGCGCGCCGTGCCTCGGCCATGCTGGCCTGGAGAGTCGCTCCCGTCAGGCGCAGCGCGGGAACGATCGCCGCCGGCAGCGCGGCGAGAGCCGTGGACAGGAGAGCGACGGCGAGCACGCGTCGGTCAGCCGACGCGTCGAGCCCGAGGGAAACCACTGAGGCCAGCGAGGGCGTGCCGAGCCAGGCCAGCCACACGCCGAGCAGCCCTCCGAGCGCGACCAGCAGGCTGCCCTCCGTCGCGAGCTGGCGCACGAGGCGCCCCCGACCCGCGCCCAGGGCGGCCCGCGTCGCCAGTTCCGGAGCACGCGCGGCGCCGCGCGCGAGCAGCAGGTTGGCCACGTTGACGGCCGCGATCAGGAGCACCACGACCACGAAGGCCAGGATCAGCACGAGAGGCTCGCCGAACTGACCCCGGACGGCGCCGAGTCCCTGCGCTCCCGTCGTGAGGCGCATCCCGAGATCGCCAGGACGGAGAGGCGGCTGACCCGGGCTGGAGGCTGCGGACAGGTCGGGGTCGGCGCCCTGGATCCGTTGATACAGCGCGTTCAGCTCGGCTTCGGCCTGGTCCATGGACACACCCGGCCGCAAGCGTCCCATCACGCCCGAGAAGAACGCCATCCTGCGGCTGGCGAACAGCTTCGGGTCGGTGAGTGGCCGTAGAGGCACCCAGAGGTCAGGCGAATGGCCTGCTTGATGGCTGGCGAACCCCGCCGGCGCCACCCCGACGATCGTGCATTCGGTCTCGCGCACGCGCAGCGCGCGGCCAACCACCGCCGGATCCTGCTGGAAATGATTCACCCAGAAGAGATGGCTGATCACGGCCGCACAACCGGAGCCGCCCGGGGAGCCGGCGATCTCGTCATCGCCCTCGGTCAGCAGGCGGCCGAGGGCTGGCGACAGGCCCAGCACCGAGAAATAGTTGGCCGACACGAGGCTGCCGCGAAGGTAGGTCGGAGCGCTTGCGCCCTCGAACATCACCTTGAGGAAGGGCTGGTCGCTGGCCGCGAACATCCCCGAGAGCATGGTCTGCGTCCGGCGCACCTCTTCGAAGACGGGATTGAAGAGGACGAAGCGCTCGCCCCGCCGTTGGGGCAAGAGCTTCACCAATCGCTGAGGCTCGGCGACGGGCAGCGGGCGCAGCACGGCGGCGTTGAACACGCTGAAGGCCGCCGTGGTGGCGCCGATGCCCAGGGCGAGCGAGAGGACCGCGACCGCCGTGAATCCCGGGCTCTTGGCCAGCATGCGCGCCGCGTAGCGCACGTCGTGGAGCAGGGCCTCCATGAAGCCGCCGGACCTCTACTCTTCCCGGAGCGCGGCCATGGGGTCCAACCGCGCGGCACGCCGGGCGGGCAGATAGGTTGCCGCCCCCGTTACTGCCGCGAGCAGGGGCGCGGCAAGAGCGAGGGTGCCTGGGTCGTACGATTTCAAGCCGAACAGCATTGCGTCGGCGGTGCGGGCTGCCGCGAGGGCCAGCCCGGTCCCCGCCAGGAGACCGAGGGCCAGGAGAGTTGCCGACTCTGGGAGGACTAGGGCCAGGACGTTGCGCGCATCCGCGCCGAGGGCCATGCGGATCCCGATCTCGTTGGTCCGCCGCATGACCAGGAACGACATCACTCCGTAGAGGCCGATGGCCGCGATCAGGGTGGCCAGCCCACCGAAGAAGCTGGACAGCGCCGCCATCATGCGCTCGCGCAGGAGACCCTCGCGGACGGTGGTCTCGAACGCCCGGAAGTCGAGGCCGATGGCCGGGTCGACTTCGGCGACCGCGCTCCGGACGCGGGAGATGAGCTCGGTCAGGGGCGCAGGGGAGCGGATCACGACCTGGGTGAAGGGATCGGGCTCGGAGCTCTGGGTCGGGGAGAGAAAGGCGAGCGCTCGGAACTCCTCCCAGACGTTGTTGTCGACCCCGCCCCCGCTCAGGGGAAGGATCCCCACCTCCCCGGCCGAGACCACCCCCGGGATGGTCCGCATGCGGTCGAGCAGGTCGCGTACGAAGGCGAGCCGGCGTCCGGAGGGAACCTTCAAGCGGGCGAAGTCCGCCTGGGTGATCAGGAGGCCCTCGAGACCGGTGAGGCCGGCCGGCGTCAGCGCGATGACCTCCACGGGATCGTCGTTGAGCTTGAGGGTTCGGCCGACCGCGGAGGGATCGTCCCCGAACTCCCGCTGCCAGAAGGCGTGGCCGATGACCGCCCCCGGCAGACCGCAGCCCGGGCGGTCGTCGGCGGTGGAAAAGACCCGGCCCAGGAGTGCCGGCACCGCGAGCACCCGGAAGAAATCGCCGCTGACGAAGAGGCCGCGGGCAAGACGGACCTCACCGCCGGGAGCGAGATTGAAATCGTTGTTCGCCCAGGCGAGCACACCCGAGAACGCGTCCTGGCGGTCGCGGAAGCGCGCCCAGAGCGGATGGGTGAGGGCCGGATAGGAGCTCGCGTCCCCATGAAGCCTCCGACCGAGGGATCGCCCGAGAGACTCTAGGCCATTCCCGCCGCGGTGGCCCCTTCCGCGCTCTCGTCCACCACCCGGCCGTCGAAGAGGTGGATGGTTCGATCCGCGTGGCGGGCGAAGCGGGGGTCGTGGGTCACCATGCAGATCGTGGAGCCGGAGCGGTGGAGATCGCGGAGCAGCTCCATGACCGCGTCGCCGTTCTTCGAGTCGAGGTTCCCGGTGGGCTCGTCGGCCAGGAGGATCGAGGGATGGCCGACCAGGGCGCGGGCCACCGCCACGCGCTGCTGCTGGCCCCCTGAGAGCTGGCTGGGCAGGTGCTTCGCGCGGTGGGCCATGCCCACCCGCTCCAGGGCCTGGTGGACGCGCTCCTTGCGCTCGGAGGCCTTCATCCCGCGGTAGGTGAGAGGCAGCTCCACGTTCTCGAACACGGTCAGGTCGCCGATCAGGTTGAAGCTCTGGAAGATGAACCCGATCTCCCGGTTGCGGATGCGGGCCCGCTCCGAGAGGGTGAGCCCCTGGACGGACTTCTCGTTCAGCACGTAGGTCCCCTCGGTGGGGGAGTCGAGCAGCCCCAGGATCGAGAGCAGGGTCGACTTGCCGCAGCCCGAGGGCCCAGAGATCGCGACGTACTCGCCGCGCTGGATGTCGAGGTGGATCCCGGAGAGGGCGTGGGTCTCGACCTCGTCGGTGAAGAACACCTTGGTGAGGCCCTCCAGGCGGATCAGGGAGTTCTCGGATGGGCTCATCGGCTCTCCTTGCGCTAATTCAGCCGGATCCGGTCGAAGGCGTCCCAGGCGGAGGTGTCCGAGACGACCACGCGCTGTCCCACCTCTAGGCCGGACAGGACCTGGACCGTGTTCACGGAGGCGCGGCCCAGCTTCACCGTCACCCGGCTCGCCTCCTTGCCGCCTTCGTCCAGGCGGAACAATCCGACCATGCTCTCGGCCTGGCCCTGGGCCGGACGGCCCACGTAGAGCACGTCCTCCAGCCGCTCCAGCTCGATCGTGCCGTCGACGCTCAGCTCGGGCCGCGCGCCCTTGGGCAGCGCGCCGTCGAGGGCGATGTCCACCGTGACCGTCCCCTGCTGCGCCGCGGGGTCCACCCGGGCGACGTGCCCGTCGATGACTCCGTTGCGGGTGTCGACGATGGCCTTCTGGCCGGGCAGGATGTCCTTGGCCTGGGTCTCCGCGATCTTCACCACCGCCTTCAGCTTCTCGGGCTGGGCCACCTTGGCGAGGGGGGTTCCGGGGGTCACCCGCTGGCCCACCTCGACCGGGAGCTGCTGCAGCACACCGTCGAGGCCGGCCCGCACCTTCAGGTCCAGGAACTGGCGGCGGCGCAGCCGCGCGAGGGCGCGGCGCTGCTCGACCTGGGCCTCCTGCACCGCCATCTGGGCCCGGATGGCCTCGTCCGAGATCTCGAGGCGCTTCTGCTCGATCCGGTTCCGGTTGCCAAGCTCCTCCGCGGTGACCTGCGAGACCTTGAGGTTGATGTCGGCGATGAGGCCGTTCTTGGACAGCTCCCCGTCCGCGTCCGCCCGGAGCTTCGCCTGGTGGAAGTCGGCCTTCACGCGGGCGGCCGCGGCTTCCTGATCGAGGTGCTGGCTCTCCAGCCGCACCTTCAGCTCGGTGAGCGCGGCCTCGGCGGCGCGCAGCTGCGACTCCGCGTCGAGGGCCTGCAGCTCCAGCTCGGGGTTGGACAACTCGAGGATGACCGTGTCCGCCTTGACAGGCGTCCCCGCCAGCACGACCAGCCGCTCCACGCGGCCCTCGCTGATCGCGGGGATCCAGCGGACTTCCTCGGGCACCAGGGTCCCCAGGCCGCGCACCTGGCGCAGCATCGGTCCCCGTTTCACGGTGTCGATGACCAGGGTCGCGCTGTCGACGGAGGGGGCGGCGGGGCGCAGGCGGGAGAGCCCGGCCGTGATCAGGAGAACCGCGGCCAGGGTTCCGGAGGTGATCAGGATCCGGCGGATCTTCTTCTTCCTGGCCTGTGAGGGGCGCGCGATGTCCACTTGAGTCAGCCTCCGACGGCCGGCGCACGCCGGCCTCCGCGCTCCTGAAGATCAAGGAGCATGCCGGGAGCACCCCCCCGGCCAAGTACCGGCCCTGCAAGGCATTCGGGGGGGGGCCCGGCCCCCCGCTGCGCTTTGGGTGTTCGCTTGTGGCACGGCGAAGTCCCACAACCGGAGTTCAAAGCTCGGCCGGAAGCTTCGCCTTCATTTCGGCGAGGGCGGGGTCGGCCGCCGGGTTCCTGAGCTCGTCCGGGTCGTGGTCGTGATCGGAGAGCTCGACTGCTCGGGGTGGCGCAAGGCGCGGCTCAGGGGCCGGGGAGCGACACCGTGCCCAGGGCGATGGAAGCGTCGCGCGCGGGAGGGAGCGCGGCCAGCCGGCTCAGGAAGGCCGAGGCGCACCGCGGATCGATGGTCGCCCGCTCGCCGAGCAGGAAATGCCGGCTCAGGGCCTGGCTCATGAGGCCGTCCCGCGCGTGGGGCTCGTCGGGGGCGATGGCGTGCACAATCTCGTGGGCCGCCACCCGGGCCACCGCCCGCGCGAGATCGGGGGCCTCGACCAGGCTCGGCCGCGGCCGCAGGAGGTCGTGGCCGAGGGCGGCCCGCACGTTGTTCACGAACACCCACGCGACGCGGGTCGGCCTCTGGCTCCGCAGGACGAGGCCCATGATCGACGCCGGGCCGCGGGACCGGTCCTCGGCGACGAGGATCACGGCGACCTCGGGCCGCCCGCCCTGCCCGTAAACGGTGGCGGGGCCGCCCCGCGTCCACTGCACCTCCACGCCAATACCGCGGAAGATGGAGTTGACCTCCTGGCGGACGTCTCCGAAGCCGTCCGGCAGGGTGTCCTGCGGATCGAACCAGACGAGCCCCACCGTGGTGCCCGCGGGGAGGCTCGCCGCCCCCGACGGGACGGCGAGGAGCAGGGCGAGAGCGGTCGGGTGCACGCGCATGGGCTCCTCCGGCGTGCGGAGTTGGAGAGGGCCAGAGCTCCGCGGCTGCTAGACTTGACGTCGGCAATCGCCCAAAGGTTGCGAAAGTTTGGGAATGTCCAATCGGTTGTTGTCAGAATTGACTTGAACACAGGAGGGGGCCCAGCCCGCTCCAAGGCGTTGGACACGCGCCGCGGGGGTGAGGAAGTTTTCTGTCGGGGGGTCAGGGACCGGCGACGGGCACGGTCCGGAGGGCGGGGCCGTACGCGGGCCCGCGCGAGGGCCAGCTCCCGCGACTCGGCGTCGGGGCCGGCCTTCGCCGCCAGAAGGCGTGACGGCTCGGCTCCTGCTCCCGCATCACGAGGCCCATGACGGGCTGGTCGGCGCGCGCGGGCAGCTCAACGCGGGACGTCGAAACGGTAGACGCTCAGGCCCACGCGGTGACCGTCCGGATCGCGGAGGTAGAGGGTGTAGGCGGTGCGGTCTTCCACCGCCACCCCCGCGGCACGGAGGCGCTCCTCCCACTCGTGCAGGCTGTCGACGGCAAGGGCCAGGACGTGTCCCGAGCCGGTCTCCGGCCCGGGACCCTTGAGCTGCCGCTCGAGCATCAGCACCGTGGGCCCCGCGGCGAGCCAGACCGAGAGCAGCGCGCCCGTGTCCTCCTCGAAGCGCCGCAGCTCGCCGAGGCCGAGAAGGCCCGAGTAGAAGGCCCGCGCGCGCTCGACGTCCTTGACGCGTAGGGCGAGGTGGTGGATCACGGAGAGACCCTACTTCACGTAGATGGTCTTGACGTTCACGAACTCGCGGATCCCGAACCGGGAGAGCTCGCGCCCGTAGCCCGACTCCCGGATCCCGCCGAAGGGGAGCCGCGGGTCCGACTTCACGAACGCGTTCACGAAGCAGGAGCCGGCCGCGAGCTCGTCGCGGGCGATGCGCTCGCCGCGGGCGAGGTCGCGCGTGAAGACGGCGGCCCCCAGGCCGAACGGGCTGTCGTTGGCGACTCGGACCGCCTCCGCCTCGTCGGGGACGCCGATGATCGCGGCCACGGGGCCGAACAATTCCTCGTCGTACGCCGGCATGCCGGGAGCGACGTCCGTGAGGACGGACGGAGGGTAGAAGGCCCCCTTCCCGGCCGGGAGCACGGCGCCCAGCAGGACGCGCGCGCCCCGGGCGACGCTCTTCTCGACCTGCCCGTGCAGCTCGTCGCGCAGGTCGCGCCGCGCCTGGGGGCCGAGGTCGACACCTTCCTCGAGAGGGTCGCCCATCCGCTTGCTCCGCATCTTCTCCACGAAAAGCACCTCGAACCGCGTCCGCACCGCTTCCACGACGATGAAGCGCTTGGCCGCGATGCAGCTCTGGCCGCCGTTGATGAGCCGGGAAGCCACGCAGCTCTCGACCGCCAGCTCGAGGTCCGCGTCCTCGAGGACGAGGTAGGGGTCGCTGCCCCCCAGCTCGAGGACGGTCTTCTTGAGCGCGGCCCCCGCGGCGCGGGCCACGGAGCGGCCGGCGGGCGTGCTGCCGGTCAGGGTCACCGCCGCCACCTCGGGGGCCTCGATGATCGACGAGACCCGGCCGGAGCCCACGAGCAGGCTGCGAAAGACGGCCGGGGGAATGCCCGCATCGTGGAGGACCCGCTCGATGGCGAGGGCGCAGCCGGAGACGTTGGAGGCGTGCTTGAGCAGACCCGCGTTGCCCGCCATGAGCGCAGGGGCGGCGAAGCGGAAGACCTGCCACAACGGGAAATTCCAGGGCATGACCGCGAGCACCACTCCGAGGGGCTCGAAGGCCGCGTAGCTCCGGGAGGCGTCGGTGGGGATAGTCTCGGGCGCGAGGAAGCCCGCGCCCTCCTCGGCGTAGTAGTCGCAGACCCAGGCGCACTTCTCGGCCTCGGCCCGGCCCTGGGCCAGGGGCTTGCCCATCTCGACCGCCATCATCCGCGCGAGCTCGTCCTTCCGCGCGCGCAGGAGCGCCCCCGCCCGGCGCAACGACGCCGCCCGCTCGGGTGGTGCGGTGCGCCTCCACGACCCGGAGGCCGCGCGGGCCGCGCGCAGGATCCGGGTCACCTCGTCCGGGGTCGTTTCCGGGTGCTCGGCGACGAGCTGGTCGGTCGCGGGATTGATGGATTGGAGTGCCATGGTTTATCGCGAACAGGCCCCGCTATCGTGCAAACACGTCTTCCACCGGAGTGATGCGCACCGCCTCCGGCCGGAGGGCGAGCTTGCGGGCGCCGATCACCTCGTCCTCGGCCAGGAGCGCCTCCGGCTTGGCGGCATCGTACCTGATCCTCGACGGCTCGTCGGCCAGCAGCCGGTCGCGCAGGCCCTCCGCGTCCCGAGTGACGATCACCACCGCGAGGTCCTTCGCGGAAAGGTGCCTCCGGATCGCGCCGTTCACGTCCCCGAGGGTGAGGGGGCCGAGCCGCTCGCGCATGAGCGCGACGAACGGCGGGGTGCGGGAAGCGTTCACGGCCATCATGACCGCCATCTTAGTCCGGGATCCGCGTTGGCCGAGGACCCCCACGGCTCTCATGGGGCCCGGGGACCCCATTGCTCTCGGGGGGCCCGACGGGCCGGCTTGACGCGAGTGCTATCCTCACGCAGGTCGCCGGTCCCTCTCGATAGGGAAAGGTCAGTCCGAACCCCGGCGGCCGAATTCAGGACAGCGCCGTTCATAAAGTGTTTCCCAGATTCGCAATTCCGCGCCCCATAAAGAGATGTCAGGCGCGCCTCGCGTGGCATGACCGTTGCTAAAGATGACGCCCAGTGAGGATCTGCCCGCGATGATCTGCCCTTCCTGCAAGGCCGAGAACGACGCCACCGCGGAAGCCTGCTTCACGTGCGGGCGCGCGCTGGGTGCGCTCACGCACGGGGCGATCCTCGGGAACCGCTACGAGGTCCTGAGCCAGCTGGGCCGGGGCGGCATGGGCATGGTCTACAAAGCGCACGACCGCATGCTCGACGAGACGGTGGCCCTCAAGGTGCTGCGCTCCGAGTTCGCGAACACCCCCGAGATGGCCAAGCGGTTCATGTCCGAGATCAAGCTCGCGCGAAAGGTCTCGCACCGCAACGTCTGCCGCATCCACGAGTACGGCGAGGACAACGGGATCCGCTACATCTCGATGGAGTTCGTGGAGGGAACGGACCTCAAGCAGACGCTCCGTGACGGGGGCGGCCTGCCCGCCGACGAGGCCTTCGAGGTGGCGATCCAGGTGGCGGACGGTCTCCAGGCCATCCACGACGTGGGGATCATCCACCGCGACCTCAAGACCCCGAACATCATGCGCGACCAGCGCGGGGTCGTGCGCCTCATGGACTTCGGCATCGCCAAGATCGAGGGGATGGACCGCGCATCGGGAGCCCTCACCACGACCGGCCAGATCATGGGGACGCCCGAATACATGAGCCCCGAGCAGTGCCTGGGCGAGAAGATCGACCACCGCTCCGACATCTACGCCCTGGGCATCGTCGACTACGAGATCTTCACCGGCCAGGTGCCCTTCCGCGGCGACACCCCGGTGGCCACCCTCTTCAAGCACCTGCAGGACCCGGTGCCCTTCGAGGCCGGACCGGCGGCCACGCGCATCCCGCTGCACGCGGTGCCCGTGCTGCGCTGCGCGCTCGCCAAGAACCGCGCGGAGCGCTTCGGCACCGCGGCGGAGCTGGCCCAGGCCCTGCGCGAGGCGCGGCAGCGATTCAAGTCCGGGGTCCCCGCGGAAGCCGCCTCTCCCGGCGTGGCCGCGGCCGCCCCCGCCCAGGAGCCCACGGGCGAGGAACGCCGGCGCGAGACCCGTCTCGACATCTTCGTGAACTTCATCCTGCGCCGGGTGGGAACCCTCGGCACCGTGCTGCAGGAGGAGCGCACGATCGCCGAGAACGTGGGCCGGGGAGGGGCGCGGGTCATGACCACCATGTCCTCCCTCGTCCCGGGCGACCACGTCCAGCTCGAGGAGGTGGGCGGGCCGTTCAAGACCAAGGCCGAGGTCCGCGGCGCCTACGTCGGCAAGGACAACATCCGACGCATCAACCTGAAGTTCCTCGACGGCCCCGCGCCGAGCCACCTGGTGCGCGTCGAGGAGAGCACCCCCACCACCCCCACCGGCACCCGGGCTCCCCGCTCGTCGCGCTCGGGCCACTGACCGTCCCCGCCCCGCGCGGGCCGACGGAGGCGACCGCATGCTGAAACGGGTCGGGATCGTCCTCATCGCGCTGAGTGCCCTCCTCGCGGTTGCGGTTGGCGGGCTCTTCCTGCCAGCCGGCGGAGGGACTTCCAGGAGGACGCGCAGCGCCTGAAGTCGCTCGTGGAGGCCGAGCCGGCCGAGGCCGGCGCCCCGCCCCCCTGACTTCCGCTACCATGGTGAGCGAGACCGCCGGCATGGACCCGATCTACCGCAGCCCGATCAACCGCGACGTGCCGCCGGCCGCTCCCCGCGAGTTCTCTCCCCTGCGCATCGGGCCCCTCGCCGTTTGGCCGCCTGTCGTCCTCGCGCCCATGGCCGGGGTCACGAACCCGCCCTTT
>WNGL01014218.1_pt1 | contig 14297 bp, 8 predicted proteins | sample 5400591 | NCBI WGS metagenome assembly WNGL01 (sample SAMN13153377, study PRJNA577476) | soil metagenome | isolation source: 80 cm soil or saprolite under Garry oak tree replicate 1 | place: USA:California | collected 2016-06-15
GTCTCTCGCTACACCCGCTGATGCACATAACCCCGCGCCACCTTCAGCAGAAGAATTGCATACAATCGAAGACTCTTCAGAAACTTCTCTTCCAGAATCCCAGGTAGACGCGCCTGCGCCCGCGCAAACTACTTCCACTCCCCCTCTATTAGAAGACATCACACAGCCATTGATACCCACGCAGGCCCGTCAAAAGGAAGTCAGCGATATTCCCACCTTCCCTGAAATACCCACCATGGCAACGCCTCAATCGCAGCAAGAAAGCGCACAACAGGCCACCCAACTCCCATTGGCGGTCGCGCAACCACCAAAAAAACGCAATTTCCTTCAACGCCTCTTCTCGCGCCGCTAATACGTTTAATGCAGCGTCGTCATATCCGAAATATCCGGCGGCGTGCCTGGCATCCCCGGCATAGGCACAACAGGAGCACCAGCAGACGCGTCAACAGGCACAGCCAGCGCTATAACACCCTCCAATTCCCTGACCTTCGCGCGCAACTTCTTCAACTCACGTCTATCATCCATCGCCGCGGCAGCCGCGACTAAAAATAGCATCGCAGCGCCAAGCAAACACGATAGCAAAAGCAGCCAACCCACAGACAAAGGCGGCGCATTCCACACAAAAAATGACAAGGATATATCATTGAGAAAATTCTCAAACGCCAGTACAACCAATCCCGCCGTAAGCAGAACAAAAAGAATCATAGCTATGTACAGCATCGTAATCTCCTCCGGATATTCAACCCACCCGCTAACTAAAAAACGCAACACTCAACCATTTGGAGCATCTTCTTGACAATATTCCCTCTTCATCATACCATGAACTAGAACATTAGCTCATTCTACTTATCAAATTCTGGGTGATAGACATGCTAAAAGGTAATCGTGGAGAACGCAACCGCTCAATCGTCCTCTCCGCACAAGAAACATCACTATACCTTTCCCGCCTCCTCAGATTCGACAAAAGCGTTTCTGTAGATACCATCAGGGATACCACCATTAACCAGGATATTTTTGATGTCTTACCGCTACTACCAGATCAATGCGTAGATTTGCTCTTTATTGATCCACCTTACAATATCACAAAATCATTTAATAGTACCGTCTTTAGGAAAAGAGATTTGGAAGAATATGCTACCTGGTTCAATTCTTTCATCGCTCAAATCACCAGACTCCTTAAGCCTACCGCCTCCATTTATGTTTGTGGAGATTGGCGATCCTCAGCCGCGATCCACTACACCCTTGAACGCTATTTTATCGTACGCAACCGCATTACCTGGGAACGCGAAAAGGGCCGGGGCGCTGTGACCAACTGGAAAAACTGTTCAGAAGATATCTGGTACTGTACAGTATCAGATAATTATACCTTTAATGTCGATGCGGTCAAACTCAAACGTAAGGTACTGGCCCCTTATAAAGATACCAATGGCAAACCGAAGGACTGGGAAGAAGACGCAACAGGCGCTTTTCGTGTAACTTATCCATCAAATATATGGACGGATATCACCGTTCCATTCTGGTCAATGTCCGAAAACACCGACCACCCTACGCAAAAACCCGAAAAACTGCTGGCGAAAATTATCCTCGCCAGTTCGCTCCCCGGTCAACTCGTCCTTGACCCCTTTCTCGGCTCGGGCACAACTTCTGTTGTTGCGAAAAAATTGGCACGCGCTTATGCTGGTGTTGAGATCGATGAGACATATTGTTGTCTAACAGAGAAAAGACTTGACCTTGCAGCACAAGAAACTGCCATACAAGGCTACTCGCAAGGAGTCTTCTGGGAACGAAACACTCTTGCACAGCAACGCAAAGCGGTAGAGGTTTAACGTGTTATTCAAAGACTACGAGCAAGAACATCCCGTTCACGGCCCCGTACGCACACAATACCTGCGTATAAAAGAACAAAATCCCGACGCCATCCTCTTCTTTCGCATGGGCGACTTCTACGAGATGTTCGACGACGACGCCGAAATCGTCGCCCGCGAGCTGGAAATAGCCCTCACCCGGCGCGACTTTGGCCGCGGCGAAAAATCGCCTATGGCAGGCATCCCTCACCAGGCCGCGGATGGCTATATCGCGCGCCTGGTCAGCAAAGGCTACCGCGTTGCTGTCTGCGAACAGACCAGCGACCCTGCTCTCTCGAAAGGACTCGTTGACCGCGAAGTGATCCGCATCGTCACCCCCGGCACCGTCATCGACCCCACCATGCTCGCCGCCAAACGCAACAACTTCCTCGCGGGCGTCGTCACAGGACGCGACGCCGTTGGTATCGCCTACGTCGATATCACCACCGGCGAATTCGCGGTAACACAATTCAACACTCCCGAGCCTGAACTCTCCCTGCAACAGGAGCTGGCCCGCGTCGGTCCCGCCGAGGTAATTATCGAGGCGCTTTATAGCCGCCTGGGCAGCCGCAAGCGCCGCTGGCTGGCAACCGTGATGAGCGAAAAACAGGTCACGAAAATTGGCAGCAACGGCAACGCCAATGCCGCAGTCCCTGAACTCGACGACGACGAGGACGATATCGCCCCTCTCACCAGACTTCTCACGGGCGTCGCTGGACACGTCACGCCCTATGACGCTCGTTATTTCAGCGAGGATGACGCGCGGCATCGCCTGCTCACTCACTTCGAAGTCGCTTCCCTGGAAGGCTTTGGCTGCGCCCATCTCCCCCTCGCAATCCGTGCCGCTGGCGCAGTCCTCGCCTATCTCCAGGAGACGCAAAAGGGCCTCTTGCGCCAGCTCACCGCGCTGGAAACCTACTATACCCATGGCTATATGACACTCGACATCTTTACGCGCCGCAACCTTGAACTCTTTGAAACCGGGCGCAGCGGTTCCGTCAAAGGTTCCCTCCTCTGGGTCCTCGACAAGACGCGCACCCCCATGGGCGGCCGCCTTATGCGTCGCTGGATCAGCCAGCCGCTGCTTGACATCGCCATCCTCCAGCAGCGCCAGCAGGTCATCAGCGAACTGCTTGGCAACGCGCTGTTACAGGCGCGCCTGGCAGAGGCCCTCAAAAAGGCCGGCGACGTCGAACGCATCATTAATCGCGTGCGCCAGCGCATCGCCACTCCCCGCGACCTCCTGGCCCTGGCAGCCGGCTTGCGCGCGGCTGACGAAACGCTCGCCTCCCTTTCCGACGACGCGGCGGCGCAACTGCCCTCGCTTATGCGTATCGCGCGCAGGCTCTCCAACAACGTAGATACCATCACGCTCATCGAAAGTGCCATTGTCCCTGAACCACCCCTCAGCATCTCCGATGGTGGCGTCATTCGCCCCGCTTACAGCGAAGAACTTGACCAGGTCAAACACGCGTCAAAAGACGGCCAGCAGTGGCTGGCCGAGCTTGAGCAGCGCGAACGCAGGCGCACAGGCATCAATAACCTCAAGGTTGGCTACAGCAAAGGCCCCGGCTACTATATCGAGATCACCAATTCCAACGTCAGCCGCGTTCCCACTGATTATATTCGCAGGCAGACCCTCACCAACTGCGAGCGCTATATCACGCCCGATCTGAAAGAATACGAGGCCCTCATCCTCAACGCGCAGGAGAGGATTGGTAAACTGGAGACCGAGCTGTTCGCCCAGCTCCGCGCAGAGATCGCCATTCGCTCTGCAGAACACATCCTCGATACCGCCCACGCGCTTGCCGAGATAGATGTCTATCTCAGCCTTGCCCAGGTCGCTGCCCAGCATAACTACTGCCTCCCGCAGCTCAACGAAAGTGACACCATCCACATTGTGGCTGGCCGCCACCCCGTCGTTGAACAGGCGCAGGCAGAAACTCCTTTTATACCCAATGATACCAATCTCTCCAGTTCAGCCGCGCAGATCTGCATCATCACGGGACCCAACATGGCGGGAAAATCAACCTACCTGCGCCAGGTAGCTCTCATCACCCTCATGGCCCAGATCGGCAGCTATGTCCCGGCGGAGACCGCGACCATCGGCCTGGTAGATCGCATCTTTACACGCATTGGCGCGCAGGATGACCTCGCGACCGGCCAGAGCACCTTTATGGTGGAGATGGTCGAAACGGCCAACATCCTCCACCACGCCACGCCGCGCAGCCTCGTCATCCTCGACGAGATTGGCCGCGGCACCAGCACCTACGACGGTCTTGCCATCGCCCGCGCCGTCGTTGAATACCTGCACAACAACAAACGCTGTGGCGCGCGCACTCTCTTCGCCACCCACTATCACGAACTGGTCGAGGTAGCGCTGTTGCTGCCGCGCATCCAATGCTTAAACGTAGCCGTCACCGAGGAGGGAGGCAAGATCGTCTTCCTGCGCAAAATCGTCCCCGGCGGCGCCGACAGAAGCTACGGCGTGCACGTCGCACAGCTCGCTGGCATCCCGCGCCCCGTCATACACCGCGCCGAAGAGATACTCGAGGAGCTGGAGCACAAAGGAGACGCCAGAGCGCCCTGGCAGATGACCCTCCTTGCCTCCGATCAGCACCCCCTCGTCGAGGAACTCAAATCCATCGCAATAGATGAATTATCGCCTATCGAAGCCATAAATAAACTGTACGAATTACAAAGAAAGGCAAAAAGAGGCACATGACTACACAGGAAAAATCACCCGTACAACAAAACACCCTTGAACAACTCTGCATCAACACCATACGCACCCTATCAATGGACGGCGTCCAAAAAGCCAACTCTGGCCACCCTGGCACCCCCATGGCGCTCGCGCCGCTCACCTACCTGCTCTGGACCCGCATCATGCGCTACAACCCGCGCAACCCATCCTGGCTCAACCGCGACCGCTTCATCCTTTCCGCGGGCCACGCCTCCATGCTGCAATATAGCATGTTGCACCTCACCGGCTACGACCTCCCCCTGGAACAACTCAAAAACTTCCGCCAGTGGGGCAGCCACACTCCCGGGCATCCCGAACACGGCGAAACTCCCGGCATCGAAACAACCACCGGCCCCCTCGGACAGGGCTTCGCCAACGGCGTCGGCATGGCCATCGCTGAACGCTTCCTGGCAAACCGCTACAACCGCCCTGACCACACCATCGTCGATCACCACACCTACGTCATCTGCAGCGACGGCGACCTCATGGAGGGCGTCTCCTCCGAAGCCGCGTCTATCGCGGGCTTCCTGAAATTAGGCAAACTCATCTACTTCTACGATAACAACCACATCACGATCGAGGGAAGCACCGATCTCGCTTTCAGCGAAGACGTGGGACGCCGCTTCGAGGGCTATCACTGGCATGTCCAGCATATCGAGGATGTCAACGACCTCGCCAGCCTCGAAGCTGCTATCCTTGCCGCTCAGGCGGAGACAGAACGCCCCTCGCTCATCATCGCGCGCACGCACATCGCCTACGGCAGCCCCAATAAACACGACACAGCCGGGGCGCACGGCAGTCCTCTGGGAGTCGACGACATCGAACGCGGCGCCGCCCAGGAAAAAGCCTGGCACGAACAATACGCCGCCTACCGTGCCGCCTATCCCGAACTGGCCGCGCAATGGGAACGCGAGATGAGCGGCCAACTCCCACAGGGCTGGGACAGCGACATTCCCGCCTTCCAGCCTGGTGAAGCTATGGCCACTCGCATCTCCTCCAGCAGAGTGCTCAATGCCATCGCCCCAAAGCTGCCCAACCTTGTCGGCGGCTCAGCCGACCTCGCGCCTTCGACCAACACCCTCATGAAAGATCAAGGCGACCTTGGTCCCGAAAACACCGGGCGCAACATGCACTTCGGCATACGCGAGCATGGCATGGGTGGCATCCTCAACGGCATCTCCTTGCATGGCGGCCTCATCCCCTTTGGCGCGACCTTCCTCATCTTCTCGGACTACATGCGCCCCCCCATTCGCCTGGCCGCGATCATGGGCATCAAAACTATCTACGTCTACACCCACGATAGCATTGGTCTCGGCGAAGACGGCCCAACCCATCAGCCTATCGAGCAATTGGCCGCCCTGCGCGCAATCCCGGGCCTCACCGTCATCCGCCCCGGCGATGCCAACGAGACCGCGGAAGCCTGGCGTCAGGCCATCTCCCACAAAGGACCGGTCGCGCTGGCCCTCACACGCCAGAACCTGCCCACCCTTGAGCGCACAACGCCAACTGCCTCCGCCAGCAACCTGGCAAAAGGCGCCTACGTGCTCGTTGATAGCATAACCACGCCCCAACTCATCCTCATCGCCACCGGCTCCGAACTCTCCCTCGCCGTCGATGCCGCCGCCAAACTGCGTGATGAAGGCATACAGGTTCGCGTCGTCAGCATGCCCAGTTGGGAACTGTTCGAAGAGCAGGCCGCCGCATACAAAGAATCGGTCCTCCCAAAATCCATCACTGCGCGCCTCGCCATCGAAGCCGCCTCGCCCATGGGCTGGGAACGCTACACCGGTCCCGACGGAGACACCCTCACCCTCAACCATTTCGGAGCCTCCGCCCCCGCCAAAGTCCTCTTCCAACAATTCGGCTTCACCGTCGAAAACGTCGTGGAAAAGGCGAAAAACCTTCTGGATAGAGCATAATGCAAGAACCCTCCTCTCGATCACTCGCTATCGCCTGTTCCGCGGGTGGCTTCAAAGGTGTCTTCGCGCATGGAGTGCTGAGCGCGCTCGAAGCAGCCGGTATGCGCGCAGATGCCTACGCCGCTGCCTCTTCGTCCGTCTTCCCTTCAATCTCCGCCGCAATCGGCAAGGCCAATGAGATCGGCTTGCAATATTGGCGCGTCGCGCTGCGAACCATGCATCAGCCAGGAAACGGCATGAGTGAGACAGTCCTCCAGAGTATTGCGGAATCCGGTCATATACTGCGAAAAGAGCCATTCCAACCCGGCATGCCCCGCTGTATTATTGCCACCAGCGCCGTAACGACCAGCGGAGGGGCAGAGCAAACGCAGGGAGATGGAGCCAGGCGGCTCGGTCGACGTCTCCTGTTGCAAGCTGCGCGCGGCGACCGCAGTTGGGCAGATGAGCACTTGCGAGCGCATTTATTCGACACGGCAGCTTCTGACGAAGAACATCTTCTTACCACCAACAATATCGACGAGGTTATCTATGCCTCCACACGTATGTTACACGCGTGGACCATTCCCGCCTGGATAGCCGGACGCCCCTATATCGATGGCTCCTATAGTTGCGCCTGCCCGGCTCTGGATATGGCCCGCTGGGGCTATCGCGAAGTCATAGCCATAGCGACGGAGCCAGGAACGTTATATCGCGATATTTTTCAAAGTGAACCAATCCCCTCTACCTGGCAGGGTGTGCCAATCCACCTCATCCAACCCGGCATAGATCCGGCAAAACTGGGAGCCGATTTCACAGAAGTGTCCGACGAGGGACTGGTCGCGGCTTATGAACACGGGTTGGAGAGGGGCAGGGAGTTTGTTGCATCTTTAGAAAATTAATTACCCGCGTACTCACACAACACAAAAGAGACCTCCCGCCTCAAGCCAGGAACATTACCACCCCGGCACAGACAGGAAGTCTCTTTACGGTAACTCACCCCGCGCTTTCGAGATGAGCCAACTCCCGGAACACCCGTGCTTCGCACACGCGTGCCCGAAATTGGTAAAACGTCAGGTTACACTCTGGCGATAAAGGTCGTCCAGTCACCGCTGATGGAATACTCTGAAGACACCCAGATGTGGTTGGCATTGAAGCCATCATAGGAAGCGGCTTCATAGTCTCCCCAGCGAGAGTCAAAGGTCGCTGACGGTCCTTTGACGATGAAGTGGGCATGCCCGATACTCCCCAGGGGATCAGTCACTTTACGCGATACCACCATGATGCTCGGATTGAGGTTAGCGCTCATGGTATCGAAGACCATGACCAGTCTGCCGTTCTCATCCTGCATCATTGCTCCAAAGGAGGCTGCCTGGTCTCCCGCGAAGGAGATGTAGCCACTCTGGTAGAGATTTCCCTGGACAAAAACTGGATTCCCTGGGAAATTTGAGACCTGGATTTGACCCCAGAGGACGCCAGGCACACTACTTGGGAAGGCCACCCCACCGTTGCCGACCTGTGTGTCAAGCGAGAAGGAGATCAACCCCTGTCCCCCACCAACGCTGTAAACCGGCGTTCCGGTGATGCGCGCATCGATGGTTTCTACGCATTGGGTGCACCCCGGCTGGTCAGCGTTTGCAGGAATGATATAGCCCGGATTCGGCGCCCCAAAGAAGTTGAAGACCAGCGCGCCGCTGAGGGTCTGGTTGGCGGGTTCATAGGCCCACGTGACGAATCCCTGGCAGGCGGTGAAGAAGCAGTCATCGCCGAAGGGGTCGCCATTGCCATTGAAGGAGTTCACCAGGTACTGGACACCCGGATCGTTCGCGGGCGTCGTCTCCGTTTCTACCGGTTGTACGGTATCGAGGAAGATCTGTCCGTTGGGGCCAAACGCGCTGAACCCGGTAAAGGCGACGGGCGTTACGGGATTGCCTTTTTGCATCGCTGCCTTGTCCACGAACACGGCCTCAGCAAAGTCGAAGCCCCCGGTAGTGAAGTCGAACATGTTGCCGGTAAAGGCGACGGTCTTGCCGCTGAAGCCGAACTGAGTGTAGTCGGCCCCTGCGTTGACAGTGCCGCCAAGCGTCATGTCAAAGCTGTAAATGTGCATCACGCCCGTCTTCATATTGAGATTGGAAACCCAGTAAATCGATGTATTCGGGCAGTTGACGCCGACGCCAAAGGCCGCTGCTTCGACCTGCAAGGTCGCCGTCCAGAACAGCCCGGTATTGGGATCGTAGAAGGCGCGCGGGTCGCTCAGGAACGGGCCTAAGGGGTCGCAGTTGCCCGGTAGAGGGGGAACTCCGTACCAGGTATTGTCATCGATAGGACCAACGACCGCGTTCCCACTGGTATCGAAAATCTCATACGAGGTGTTCACACCCTGCAGCACGAACTTCGGAGAGGTCGCCAGCGCCATGTCGGGAGGCTGGCAGCCGCCGAAATAAGCGCAGATGGTGGCCGAGTCGGCCATACCATTGAAGCCTCTGGTTGTATTGCTGGCAACGGTGCTTGCCGCCAGTGGAGCATGGTTGACCGGCGCATTTCTGTTGGGAGATGCCTTGGCCTGGGCGTACTTTGGTGACGTCCGCAAGACCAGTTTATGCGGGTTCCTGATGAGCGTGGAGGACGCCTTTTCTTTTGGCAGGGCGAAGACATTGGCGCTGTGAGTGGTGACGCTCGGAGACGCCCCCCTGGTAGCGCTCAGTGTGACACCGCTGCCCCCGCTGTTGCTATGAACGCCATGGTTTGACGCGGCAAAGGCTGGAACGGCAATAAAGAGGCCCGCCAGCAGCACTGCCAGGGTGACCATTGTCGTGAGCGTAAATTTGATACGCTTTTTTTGCATGAAAATCTCCTGTCTAAACAAGCGATTGTAACACCAATAACATAATGTACAAAGTATCTTAACTTCCTGGATATGATCCTCTCGGTGAAGCTCAATTGAGCGTCTGCCTTTTTGCGAAAACCTCCTTTCCGCGTGAGATCACGCTGCTAATTTGAGAAGCTGTCTCTCCGAAAATACTCTTACAGGAAATGCGCCAGGATAAACTCATCCCGTAAGACCTGGCCTGGATGGCGCGCATCCCTTGCTGGCGGATGCATGGAATCACCAGGTGGGAATAGATGAGGCGGAGGAACCGTGGGAAACACCACAGACAACAACATAACCGCGCTCTCGACCGCGTCGGAGCGCAGAGATTCGCCGATAGCAGCACGCGTAGAAAACGCTATCCTCCCCCTTGAGGAACCAGAACCACGCATATAATCCCCCAGAGTCTATACATGGCGCGGGGCAAACGTTTAAATTGGCACTATCCCTGGCAATTAACACAGAGAAAAAACACTGCCCCTGCGAAGTGTAAGGTGAATAAACGTACAAAACAAGAGTAATGACATTAAGATTCGGTTGAGAATGGAGCCATCGCGTTATGAAAACTTCCCCTCTTCCACGCGTAGTTACCCAAAAACAGCAACCCATACGCCAGAGATTTGTACTCTTTCCAACAAGATGTTATCATTAAAGCAATATATTTCGCCGTGCCGGGAAAAAGAGACGTAGATCATCATTTCAACCACGAGCAATAGTATTGCGTAACAACTATCACCCGCCGGGAGACAGTATACTGAGGGGAATGCCGCACACCGCGCTTCCACAAGGAGATAACACTTATGACCAATCCATTGTTACAACTCAAAGCACAGGGACAGAGCGTCTGGTACGATAACATCGATCGCTCGCAGCTCGCCTCCGGCCAGTTCCAACGCCTGTTAGACGAAGACGGCGTCGTCGGCGTCACCGCCAACCCCACCATCTTTGAAAAGTCCATTAGAGCCGGCCACGCCTACGATGAGCAGATGAACCAGCTCATCAGAGAAGGCAAAAATACCAACGACATCTACGAGGCCATGGTCATCCAGGATATTCGCACCGTCGCCGACTTCCTGCGCCCCATCTACGACCGCGCCAATGGGCAGGATGGCTTCGTCAGCCTCGAAGTCTCGCCCGACCTCGCGCACGATACTCAGGGCACGCTTGCACAGGTCAGCCGCTTCTGGAATACGGTTGATCGCCCCAACCTCATGATCAAAATACCCGCGACCCCGGCGGGCATTCCCGCCATTCGCCAATCTCTCACCGGCGGCATCAATATCAACATCACCCTTATCTTCTCGCTCAACAATTACCGGGAAGTCGCCGAAGCCTTTATCTCCGCCCTGGAAACTCGCCTTGCCGCGGCTAAAGATATCAGTCGCATCGCCTCGGTTGCCAGTTTCTTCGTCAGCCGCGTCGATACCCTCGTCGACAAACTGCTGGAGGATACGGCCAAAACCACCAGCGACGCTTCACAGCAACAGCATCTCAAGTCACTCGAGGGCAAGGCCGCCATCGCCAATGCGCGCCTCGTCTACCAGGATTTCAAAAGCATCTTTGAAGCTCCCCGCTTCGCAGCTCTGCAACGGGCCGGAGCCTACGCGCAGCGACCACTCTGGGCCAGCACCAGCACCAAAAATCCTGCCTACCGCGACGTACTCTACGCGGAAGAACTCATCGGCCCTCATACCGTAGACACCATGCCGCTCGAAACCATCCAAAACTTCCGCGACCACGGCCAGGTGCGCTACAGCATCGAGGACAACATCCCCGAGGCCCTCGCCATCATCGCCTCCCTTGAGGCAATTGGCATCCATTACGACCAGGTAACACAACAACTCCAGGACGAAGGCGTCCAGAAATTCGCCGATTCCTTCCACGCACTGTTTGAGGGTATCGCCGGCAAACAAAAAACCATCGCCGCCCAACAAATCAAAAAATAAACCATATGTACGGGCAACCACACCCGTAACATTGTAGGGGCGACCCTTGTGGTCGCCCTGGGGATATACGATCGCTCTATAAACCTTGTGGTCGCAAAAAAAATAGGAGAGTTCACAAATGCCTCAGCGAAGCGTAGTCGAGGCGCCTAACCCCCTCCGAGAGGGGCTACGCATTAAACAAAGCACTGAACCATGCATCATGGTCATCTTTGGCGCAACGGGCGACCTGACGCACAGAAAATTGCTTCCAGCGCTCTATAATTTAGCGCTGGAACATCCGCTGCCCGCGGGCTTCTCAGTCGTTGGTTTCGCCCGCCGTCCCTATAGCGATGACGATTTCCGCCAGCAGGCGCTCGAATCGATCAACGCCTATTCCCGCCAGAAGCCGGTCAATTCACAGGTCTGGGACAGTTTCGCCTCCGGCATCCGCTACTTACAATCGGATTTTCACGACCCCAAGGGCTACGAGAAGCTCAATTCCCTGCTCAATTCTCTAGATCAGGAGCGCGGAACCTCCGGCAATCGCATTTTTTACCTTTCAACGCCGCCCAGCCAGTATCCCGAAATCATCCAACGCCTGGGAGCCGCGGGCTTGAATAAAAACCGCAAAGGTTGGACGCGCATCATCATCGAAAAACCCTTCGGACACGACCTCGTGTCTGCGCGCGAGCTGAACCGGCAGGTCGCTAAGGTCTTTCGCGAGGAACAGGTCTACCGCATCGACCACTACCTCGGCAAAGAAACCGTCCAGAACATCCTGGTTTTTCGCCTGGCAAATGGCATTTTTGAACCCGTGTGGAACCGCCGCTACGTTGACCACGTACAGATCACCGTGGCTGAAAATTTGGGGATAGAAGGCCGAGGCTCTTACTTTGAAGAGTCCGGGGCCATCCGCGATATGGTCCAGAACCACCTGGTACAGCTATTGACCCTCGTCGCCATGGAACCGCCCATCGCCTTTGACGCCGACGCGGTTCGCGACGAAAAGGTCAAGGTCTTGCACGCGCTGCAGCCATTTGTTGGTCGTGACGTGAGCAACAACACTATCCGCGCGCAATATGGTCCCGGTTGGGTTGGTGGCAAACAGATGGTTGGTTACCTGGAAGAACAAGGCGTCTCACCGACCTCGACTACAGAGACCTACGTCGCGATGAAGATCTTTATCGACAACTGGCGCTGGGCAGGCATTCCATTCTACCTGCGCACGGGCAAACACCTGCCCAAGCGCGTCACCGAAATCGCTATCCAGTTCAAACAGGCGCCCCTTATTCTCTTTAAACGCAGCGAGGCAACCGGCCAGGTTGAGCCGAACGTCCTCACCCTGCGCATTCAACCCGACGAAGGCATCTCGCTCAAGTTCGGAGCCAAGGTCCCGGGGACCGAAATGCAAATCCGCGCCGTCAACATGGATTTCTTCTACGGCTCTTCCTTTGTGCGCGAGCAGCCCGAAGCATACGAGCGTTTGATCCTTGACTGCATGGTAGGAGACTCCACGCTCTTTACCCGCCGCGATGAAGTGGAGGCAGCCTGGACTTTTATACAGGGCATCCTTGACGAATGGAAGGACGAACCACGCGAGACCATCCAGACCTACGAATCTGGCTCGTGGGGACCGCAAGTCGCGGATGAGTATATCTGGAAAGACGGTCGCCGCTGGCGTCGTCCCTAGCTTCCGCCACACAACCATCATCTTTGACAATCTAATAACTGAAATTAAATTATTCAGCAGAGCAACGCCGTTCTTAACTGGAGAACACAGCTGTTCTTGCCGATGAGGGGACATACATGACTCAGGCCACCAACAGTCTAGGACCGCGCTTACCATGGGCGGGCAAATCGGTACAACTCGAGAGCGTCGAGGAAGAACTTGCCCTCTTGTGGAAAATTTCCGCCGACAATATGCGCACAACGCAGAATATCAATGTGCGTACCAGTATACTCAACCTCGTCATCTGCGCGCCTGATCTCGAGTCAGCGCAAAGTGCCAGCAGGTTGCTCCGTGACCTTACCAGTACGCACCTTGCCCGTGTCACTATCGTCATTCTTGATCGCAGTAACTCTACACCTCCCGCTATCTCTTCCTGGGTTACCCTGCGCTGCTTCTCTGCCATTTCAGACACCATGCGTCACTGCTTTGAACAAACAACCCTCCTGGCAGCAGGCAGCGCCGCCAGGTTTATCGCCAACATCCTCCAACCTATTCTCAAACCTGATCTACCAGTTTACCTGTGGTGGATTGGTGACCCTCCCGGCGACGATCCCATCTTCAACAAAATTGTGGCGCTGAGTAACAGAGCCATCGTCGATTCGACCAGCTTCTTCAATCCGGAGCAAGATATCCACACGCTCTCTTTAATTCGCCAGGCCTTGCCCGATTGCGCCCTGAGCGACCTCAACTGGGGTCGGCTCACACCCTGGCGAGAACTGGTTATACAGTTCTTTGATGTAATGGAATATAGGCCCTATCTGGCAGGCATTACCTCTATTGAGATCGAACATGCCGCCGCTCCGTTTGCCAGCCCCACACGCACCGAGCTGGGAGATGTCTCACCCAACCCCGCCTGTGCTCTTCTGCTCGCGGGCTGGCTCAAAGGTCGCCTGGGCTGGTCCCTTGCTTCCAATCCCCAACACAACATCCGCGACACCGCCAGTGGCACATATCATTGGCAAATGGAGCGCGCTGCCATACCGGCGCTCGCTTCCCCTCGCGCTAAAACAGCCAAACTGGGCATAATACAGGGAGCGAGCATCGATATTCGCCCCCAGGTGCAATCCAATATGCGTCCAGGCTCCATCTGCCTCGTTCGCTTGACCAGCAGCGTCGAGGGGAAGCAAGCCACATTTACCATCAACCGCGAAGGCGACCCGGACCATGTTCTCACCTCCGTACTTCTCTCGCAGGAGACACGCCCGCAACGCACCGTGATCCTGGCAGCCTCATATAAGGCGAGCGAGCTATTACACGATGAATTGGAAATCATGGGCCACGACTACCTC
>WNGL01006534.1_pt1 | contig 14296 bp, 9 predicted proteins | sample 5400591 | NCBI WGS metagenome assembly WNGL01 (sample SAMN13153377, study PRJNA577476) | soil metagenome | isolation source: 80 cm soil or saprolite under Garry oak tree replicate 1 | place: USA:California | collected 2016-06-15
AAAACAAATTTCAGCGCCATTTGCATGATCCGCGGATCACCCGCGGCTAAAATCTTGCCGAACGTCGCGTCGCTGAGGTTTGTGTTCATGCAGACCGGAGAGCCTTGTTGTCCGGAGATCGAAGAGCAGGCATTCACATGGTTTGCCACATTGAATGCTTCCGTCCGGAACTCGACCGACTGCTTCTCGCGAACGCGGAATATCCGAACCAATCCCATATCGATTCGAACGCTTCCGGGCCCTGCAACGTTGTTTCGCCCCACCGTGCCGTAAGTGCCCAGAGCTGGTTGAGCAAACGCTGCGGGGTTGAGCCATCCCTTGGCGATACTTTTGTTTGGCATGTAGGGGGATGGGAGTACCTGATCCGGTCTCTGATCGGATTGCACAGTGTTGCCGGTCCCTCCGAACTGCGTACCCGTCAGCGCTTGATCGATTCCGGCCGCTAAGATCAACATGGGTCCCGACAACATCCGCACGATTCCCGAAACGCGCCAACCTGTGACCAGGGTCCGCAGCACCGAATTGGCGAACTGAGGTGTCTCATAGACCGTCGACATATTGAGATTGTGGCGGCGGTCTAGTTCGCAATTTCCACGATTGGCTCCGCGGCGTTCCGGAACCATGACACCATTGGTTTGAATGATGTCGGTGTAGCCGGTATCGATACAGTGCGAGTACGTGTAGTTTCCCTGAATCGTCATGCCCCGCGCGCGCCGGCGCTGCACAGAGAGTACTAAACCGTTGTAACTGCGCGTCCCGCCAGTATCTACCTCAACGATGTTGCTGAAGTATTGTCCCTGAGCAGGATTCTGCACAGAGAGCATACGCCGCTGCTGCGTATTGGAAGGTGTCGAACATTGCTGACCGCTGGTCGGATCGTTAGCAACGGGCGGCGGGCCTGTGATAGTGATGCCATTAGGCAGCCTGCAAGTATTGGTACCGTTGAAGAAATAGATGGCGGGATTCGCCTCGTGCTCGTACATCTGGTGAATGACGCTGCTGCCGATATAGTTGCCCGTAACGAGCCAGTCCATTCCAATCTGTTTCTGGATGCTCAGGTTCCACTGATTGACGTAGGACGTTTTCGCATCTTCCGGAATTACCGTGTAGGTTCCTCCGGGCGGGAACACGACGTCTTTGCTGATCGCAAACGGAAGCGGATTCCCTCCCTCATAACTCTGCCAGGGATCGTCGAAACCGCCCGAAGGATTTGTGAGCTGAATCAAGCCGCCCCGGGGTGGCGTGTTCCGGATTCCACCAACGCCTTGGAAGTGGGGGTAGTCATAAAAAATCCCATACGCAGCCCGAACGACGGTCATGCCGTTGCCCTTTGGATCCCAGGCCAGTCCCGCGCGCGGTGCGAAATGCATCCAGGCGGCCGCATGTTCGGAATAGCCGATATCGGCTGCTCGAGGGTCGCCAGGGAAGAGAATGCCCGCCGGGGCGTTCGTAAACACTGTGCTTCGAAGCCCCTGGTCGAACCACTTCTTATTGTACTGAGCGGATGGGGCTCGATGATCGTAGGGCCAGAAATACGGTTCCCATCGAAGACCACCGTTCAACGTAAACTTCGAGGTCGCTTTCCAGGTGTCCTGCACATAAAGACCGATGTAATTCTGGCGGAGGTATTGCGCCGCAATCTGGTCCTGCCTCCATTCATTCGGTCTTCCCAGCATGAAATCGCCAAGCGACAGACCGGTATTCGAGCTATTGAATGAGAAGCGGCCGGAAGTCCACGTACCCGAGGTGTAGTTCATGTTGGAGTGGATGTAGTTTGCGCCGAACCCGATCTGATGCGCTCCTCGGATTGTGGTCAGATCCTCGCTGAACTGTTCAACCGTGGAGTTTGTCACCCCTGGCGCACTGACGTCTTGAGTGAATGCACCGGAAACGTTCAAGCGCACAAAATGTTTCCACCCGGCCGGATAATACAAATTTTTTACGCCCAGGTCGCTGTAGTTGTAGAAGTCCTGGGCCAAACTTTTGTCGTTGAGCGTACGAAGCACCGTCCCGCGGAACGAGCTCACTGTTTGAGGGCTGAGCGAGTACGTGTCGCCTAAGACGAACGAGTGAAATCCCCGCGTGTAGTCGGGAATGCTCAATGAGAGAATGTTCGAGCCGTTGTAGTTATTTGGAGTAAACAGGCTTCCTCGCTCATACCTTCCGAATAGCGAATGTTTTGGGCTCTGCTGGTAGTCGATCTTTGCCACCGTCATCTTTTCGTCTGAATTTTCCTTACGGCCATAGACGGTTTGACCGCATTCGTCGATCGGTTTCGGCAAGTATTTCGTCACCAGCGTCATCGCTGCCTTCGAGAACGAAGCGGGATTGATTCGGTTGTCGGAGAAGGGAGGCTTCAACGGGATCGTCCCTCGCCCTTGATTGCACTCGGGCGCTGTGATAACCGTCCAATCGCCGGACAGCATCCGCGGCGTCGGTACGTAGCTCACGATGATATTGGCTTCCGAACGCTGGATGGTGCTCTGATGTCCACCAAAGAAAAAGAGCTTGTTCTTGATGATCGGCCCGCCAATGACGCCGCCAAACTGGTTGCGCTTCAAGCCGTCTCTCTCGCTCGCAAACGCATTGCGCGCATTGAAGATTCTGTTGCGCACAAATTCAAACAGGTCGCCGTGGAAGCCGTTGGTGCCCGACTTCGTCACGCTGTTGACAGCGCCCGAGGAATGCTGTCCATATTGGGCCGGCATGGCGCTGGTTTCTACTTTGAACTCCTGCAAGGCATCCGGAAACGGCAGTGGAAGGTTCGCATTGCTGAACGGGTCGTTATGACTACCGCCATCCAACAGATAGGTCAAGCCATCGTTCAATCCGCCGCCAACAGAAATGTAGTCGGTAGGCCAGGTCCGCGCGGTTCCTTGATTGCCCCCGCCGATAGCGGCGCCTGAAAGAATGATCAGGTCCGTGACCTGGCGCCCATTGAGCGGCAACTCCAGCACACGGACGTTATCGATCACCTGACCGACCCCTGTCGATCGCGTTTCGACCAACGCGGCATCCGCGTTCACTTCGACCTGCTCGCTCACTTGGCCGACTTCCAGGTTAATGTTGATCACGGGATTACTGTCCACCTGGAGCACGATTCCCGTTTGCACAAATGTGCGAAAACCGGGCAGTGCCGCTTCCAGACGATAGGGACCGACAGGCAGGTTCGTTACTAAGTAAGATCCCGTTTCATTGGTCACCACCGTCCTTCCGGTGCCGGTCGCAGTCTGGGTCGCGCTGACTTCCACCCCCGGCAACACCGCGCCGCTTTGATCTCTGACTGTTCCGCTAAGCTGCGCCGTTCCTTGCGCCCATGCGGTCGAAGTTATCGCACAGAGTACGAGACCCACCAATGCGACGATCCAACTGCAACGATTCATTATTTCCTCCACGGGGGAAATTGGTTCGCAGTTTAGATGACGGCATCGGATCAAGTCAAACAAACGCCAAGCAATTGCATCATCTGGATGTGCGCAGCGGGATTTATTCGACGGCAGGAGGCGCGGGTATGATGGGAGTGCGAGGCTGGATCTTCTCGCACTCCCATGATCAAAGGAGTTACTTCTTGCTTGTCTTTTTGGCTTCTTTGTTGGAGTCTTTCTTCGCCTTTTTGGCTTGCTTCTTCGCCTTGGCGGCTTGCTGTTTCTCCTCTTTGGTTTGCTTTTGGGCTGCGGCCTTCCCATTGTTGGTGCCTGTCGTGCCTTGGGCTAAAGCCGGCATCGAAAGCGTCAACGCAATCAGGGCTGCAAAGACCAACGTTGTAAATCTCTTCATGGTGTTCTCTCCGTAGCTATATTTCGTCGCTGTTGCAAACTGAATGCAACAGTCGAGTCATTGGACCACGGACGTCATTAAAGGGACATTAGCTGAACATTAATTCGGGTTAATGTGAAATACTGTTCCGCAATGGACTGGACGGGTGGTTCAGACATATTCGCGACCGATATGCGCAACACATGAAATGCGGAAAAGGCTGTACCGCATGCTGTTATGGGCTATTCGACATTTCGCTGGCAGACGCTCTCGAAACAATTCGCCTAGAACGCGAGTTTCAGGCCAAGCTGGACCTGCCGGGATGGACCCGCATTGAACAGGCGTCCGAAGTTCGGTGTGAACGCGATGCGGCCGGGCGCGCCAACGAAGTTGAGAAGGTTAAAAACGTTGAAGACCTCCGCGCGAAATTCGAGAGCCGTTCCTTCCTTGATTTGGAATTGTTTCGCCAGCGACATATCGATATTCCGCTCGCCGTCTTCGTAAACAATGTTGCGTCCTGCATTGCCGAAACTGAATGGAGCGGGCATAGCGAACACATCCGTGTCGAACCAGCGTTCGGGCGTTCGGCCGTTCTTCAGGTTCGGATTACGAAGCAAGTTGGGACGCTGCGCGGGGCCGGCCCCGATATTGGCATTATCGCTGGGCAGATTGATCGTGACCGGAGCGCCTGTTTGAAATGTGCCGATAGTGTTGAACGACCATCCCTTTCGAAATTCCCACGTCCCCGTGAACACAAACCGGTGCGCATGATGAAAGCTCGAGAGCCCTTTCTCGGCGCGCAAGTTGCGGACGTCTTGAGGAACGTTGTATTCGTGAAACGTCGGACCGGGATCGGAGGCGTCGTCCATCGATTTCGACCAAGTATAATTGGCGTCGAAAGCCAGCCTGTCGGATAGCCGCTTCTCGAGCTTCATCGTCAGCGAGTCGTATTTCGACCATCCATCCCAACGGATGGCGCGAATCGCATTCAGCGCCGGGTTCGGACGGCGTGGATCAATCGGTCCAGGTCCGGGTTCCGGAATGTTGAGATAGGTCGAGTTGTCTGCACCCACTACTCGGGAGCCCAGATACGTCGCCATGACGGCCCAGTTGGCGCCCAGAGATCGCTGAAGACCCAGCGTCCACGATTCGGCATATTCCGGTCTGTAGTTGTAATTCAAACCCGATCCGCCAATCGATCCGGTGTTGGGCGCCAACAGGATACTGTTTGTTGTGTAGACGGGTACGGCCTGGTCTGCCGGCAGCGTGATGGACTTATTGAAATAGAACGGCAAATTCTGCGCGAGGTTTTCGCTGATGCTGTACCCCGCCTGGTTATAGAACAGTCCAAAGCCGGAGCGCACGACCAACCGGTCGGAGCCCAAAGGCAACCACGCAAGGCCGATGCGCGGAGCGAGTCGGTTGTAGCTGGGCTTCTGCAGCGATGGATCGTAACCTGCCTCCTTGGATGTGACGTAAGGAACAGGTATCAGAGGCAGCAACGCACTCGCGTCGGGATGGATCTTGCTTCTGTCATCGCTGGCGATGACGAACCGGTTTATTTCCGGATTCGAAAATCGATTTCCGGCTTCCACCATTTGCCCGTTGATCTCGTATCGGATTCCAAGATTCAGCGTAAGGCGCGCCGAGGGCCGCCAGTCATCTTGAGCATAGAAGTGCGTCCACAAGGTTCGAGCGTCCGTTTCGCCTCGTCCAATCCCGGCCTGAGCACTCGATGGATAGCCCAGCAGAAAATCTGCAAAGGCGTTCCCATCCGCCAGACCGGGCGCAGACGACGTATACCGCGGAGTGAAGTTCAAACTACCCCGCGCGTTGGGCGAGCTGAGCGGATTGAACCGCAGCCGGTAAATGTAGGTCCCGAACTTAAAACTGTGTGCGCCCGCAGTCCAAGAGACGCTGTCGAAGAAATCGAAGCTGTTGTTCTTCCGCAGCGTCAGGGTTCCCGGATCGCCCATCGAGCTGTAGGCATCAGCAAGATTGATTGCCGGGTACCCCGCCTTGCTTGGATCGTGAGTCACACCTTGAAGCCCGGAAATCAATCCAAAGTCCACTCCCCGGTTCTCACTTTGCTGACCGCCGGTCACACGAAGATATCCGGCTCGAAATTCATTGATCAGATTCGGCGCAAATACGTGCGTGTGGCTGAGAGCGAGATTGCGGCTATGAGTCACGATCTGGTAGCCGAATCCCGGGACGAGCGTTTCGGTCAGATTACTGTTGCCGTATGGCTGGAATGTCACCATATTCGCGCCGGTGAAGCGGGCAAACACCGTGTCATGAGGGCCGGCGGAGTAATCCAGACGCGTGGTGAACTGGTGAGCGTCGTTCTTGATGGGAGGTGACGCGACAAAATTCTGAACCTCACCGGCCGAATTCGGAAGCGGAACTTTCTCGAGGAAAGCAAGCGCCACCGGATCCAATTGGTCGCGAGGAATCTTATTTCCCGCAAAAGCCTGCCTCCTGCCGGTCGCCGGATTCAATGTGGCAGGATCGTATATGGGAGGCAGTCCCGAAAAATCTCCGTCTCGAACCTTCAGCGACGGCAGCGAGAACGTCCGCGTCAAACCACGGCGCTCGATCGAGCCTTCGTAGTTGGTGAAAAAGAACAGCCGGTTTTTCGCAATAGGTCCGCCGAGGGATCCGCCGAACTGGTTCAGGCGAAGAGGCGGTTTGGGTTGGTCGGGCGGATCGAAATAATTGCGGGTATCGAAGATATCATTCCTGACGAACTCCAACGCGGTTCCATGTAACTTGTTCGTTCCGGATTTGGTTACTGCATTGACGTTTGCTGAGGCCTTCCCGCCGAATTCCGCCGAATAAATGGATTTTTCAATCTTGAATTCCTGCAGGGCATCGATCGACGGCGAGATCACAAGATTATTGAAGTACTGATCGGTGATCGATACGCCGTCCAAGGTATAAAAATTATGGCCCACCCGCTGACCTCCGATGACAACCTGCCGTCCGGTTTGCGCAAGCGCGGCGCCTCGGGTGCCTACGGGTGTGAGAAACACGTTATCGCTGAGCAACGTCAGCTGAAGGAATTGCCGGCCATTCAGCGGTAAATCGACCAGACGCTGATTGTCGATGACCTCACTAATCTCGGCATTGGCTGTCCGCATGAGAGCCGGCGCTTCAGTGACGGTCACTTCTTCGTTGATTGCGCCCACCGACAACGAAAGATCAAGATTGAGATGCTGTCCGGCTTGCAGTACCACACCGTCGCGGATTTGTGTCTTGAATCCGGACAATTCCGCCCTGAGCATGTATTCACCGTTCGGCAAAGTGGCAAAGACATAGCTGCCGGCGGAGTCCGTCAACTGGCTGCGTTCCTGACCGCTACCTTTATTTATAAGCGTCATGGCGACCCCCGGCAGGACGCCTCCTGTGGAGTCGATGACCGTTCCCCGCAACTCGGCAGTGCGCTGCGCCAACAGCGGAACCGCTGCCAGGCAGGAGAACAGCACCCGGATCAGGATAGCCAGAGAATGTCGCACAGATTCGCAGCTTAACTCAATGGACCGACACAAGTGGCAAAATTCAGTACTAAAATCCTAATCTAGAACTACCATGACTTCTCTATTCGATAGCGATGCGGTGCCACCCTCGCGTGAGAGGCTCGAAGAAGGCGCTGTATTACTACGCGGCTTTGCCGTAACCGAAGCGCCGGCGCTGCTCGAAGAAGTGGAGCGGATCGCGCAGGCGGCGGCGTTCCGCCACCTGGTCACGCCTGGTGGTTACGGAATGTCTGTCGCTATGACGAACTGCGGGCGTGTCGGTTGGGTTTCGGACCGAACCGGGTATCGCTACGATGTTCTGGATCCCGACACCGGCCTCCCCTGGCCCCCAATGCCGGGGCTATTCCTCGACATCGCTGCGCGAGCAGCTCGAGAGGCCGGGTTCGACTGCTATGATCCGGACGCTTGCCTGATCAATCGTTATGCCGCCGGCGCCAAACTGAGCCTCCATCAGGATCGCGACGAGAAAGACGCGTCTGCCCCGATCGTCTCGGTTTCGCTCGGCTTGTCTGCCGTATTTCTGTGGGGCGGCAAACGCCGCAAGGATCCCGTGCGCCGCCTGCGGATCGAAAACGGCGACGTCGCAGTGTGGGGCGGCCCCGCCCGTTTTGTCTATCACGGTGTCGCTCCGCTCAGGGACGGGCAGCATCCGCTGACCGGCAACGTTCGAATCAACCTTACGTTTCGGAAAGTGTTCTGAGTCGAATCCGACGAAAATTCGGCGCACGCGGATCGATATCTTGTTTTTTCCCTTTCAAACGTTATAAAAGAAATTCCTACTGCACCCCGGAGGTTACTTCATGCGTTCTGCGACGATGGGTTTTGCCGTCCTGGCGGTGACGTGCGTGCTGTTTGCGGCCGTCGTCATCGCACAGCAGGCTCCGATGCCGGCTCGAGACACGCTGCCGGACGGGCCAAGGATCTTCGACAGCTCCAGGCGAGGACCCAGTGGAAGACCAATTCCTGGACCGCAATTCCGCGTGGTGCCGATGAAGGGCCTCTCGCATCCGTACGCGCTCGCATTTCTCCCTGACGGCAACATGCTGATCACGGAACGCGGCGGGCGAATCCGGATCGTACGGAACGGAGTGCTCGACCCGGCACCGATTGCCGGGATGCCCGCGATTCCTAACCGGAATTTGCAGGGCCTGAACGACATTGCCCTTCATCCTCGCTTTGCGGAGAACAAGTGGGTGTACTTCACCTATTACAGGGAAAAAGCCGGTGATAAAGACGCCGCGGCGGCCGTCCTGGCCCGCGGCCGCTTCGACGGCAAGGCAATGACGGAGATACGTGACATCTTCGTCACCGACACGATGGTTGCCGGAGCGTCCGCCGCGCGCTTCGTGTTCGGACGCGACGGCAAGATTTACCTGGCCATTGGCGTTCCGCTTCCGTACAGCGGGCGAGCGGGTTTGGCGACGATGTCGGATGCACAGGATCCGGCCAGCTATTTCGGCAAGATCCTGCGTCTCAACGACGACGGGAGCGTCCCGTCCGATAATCCGTTCATCGGGCGGGCCGGGTACAAACCCGAGCTGTATGCGATTGGCATCCGGAACGCGATGGCGATCATTGTTCACCCGGAGACCGGCGAAATCTGGGAAAACGAGAATGGTCCTCAAGGCGGTGATGAGATCAACATCATTAGAGCAGGCCGCAACTACGGCTGGCCTACTATTTCCTTCGGCCGCTCCTATACAGGCGATCTCACCGGTGAGTCGGGTCCCGTGCTGGATCAGTTCACCGCCCCAGGCATGGAGCCGCCCTGGCTCTTCTGGTCACCCTCTATCGGGCTTTCCGGCATGGTCTTCTATATGGGAAACCAATTCCCTGAATGGAAAGGGAGCATCTTCGTGGGCGGGCTCGTCGGCGAACAACTTCAACGTGTCGTGTTGAACGCCAAGGGGCTGCCCATCCGCCGCGATTCTCTACTCGCTGAACTCAAACAGCGAATCCGCGAGGTCAGGCAAGGACCTGACGGGCTCTTGTATCTGCTCACGGATGAGGATGCCGGAGCTGTGCTGAGAATCGAGCCAGTCCGGGCCGCGACAGCCGCAGGACGTTAGCGTCGATGGTCACAACGAAAGGGTAAGCCTATGCGCGCGAAATCAAGGTTATTGTGGATGGCTTCGGCCGCCAGCCTGATGTTGTCCGGAATCGGCCGGGCTCAAGAGCGCCCGATTGTCATCCGGGCCGCGACACTCATCGATGGTAAAGGCGGGGTGACGCGCAATGTGAGTATTGTTGTTCAGGGATCGCGCATCGCCCGGATTGACGCCAGTGCGCAAGGCACGACCTATGATTTGAAGGGACTCACCGTCATGCCGGGATGGATCGATACGCACGTCCACATGGATGCGCATTTCGATCCGAATGGCAAAAGTCATAGCCCCGCGTCGGCCAAGAACGAAACGCCGCCGCAGACGATGCTCTATGCAGTTGAGAACGCGTACAACGTGCTGATGGCCGGCTTCACGACTGCGCAAAGCGTCGGCGCGCCCCTTGATCGGGACCTTCGAGATGCGATTGCGCGTGGGACAATTCCGGGCCCGCGGTTGCTCACGTCATTACGTCCTGTGGATGAAACCACCGGCACACCCGATCAAATCCGAAAGTTCGTCAGGCAAGTAGCGTCGGAGGGAGCGGATCTGATCAAAATCTTTGCCACGAAAAGCATCCGCGAAGGCGGTGGACCGACGTTGACGCAGGCTCAAGTCGATGCCGCTTGCGGTGAGGCAAAATCGCTGGGCAAACGGGCTATCGTTCACGCTCAAGGTCCCGAAGGAGCGAAGGCCGCAGTTCTCGCCGGTTGCACCTCGGTCGAGCACGGATACCGGCTTACGGACGAAGTATTGGATCTGATGGCGCAACACGGGACCTACTACGATCCCAATTTCGGACTCCTGCTGCACAACTACATCGAGAACAAAGATAAATTTCTGGGCATCGGAAACTTCAATGCGCAAGGCTTCGAATATATGGAGAAGGGCATCCCGATCGGGATCGATACCTTCAAACGCGCTCTCACCCGCAAAATCAAGATTATTTTCGGAACAGACGTCGGAGCGGGAGGCCTTGGAAGAAATTTCGAGGAGTTCATCTATCGGGTCCGGGACGGCGGACAATCGCCTATGGAAGCCATCATCTCGGCAACTTCGCGGGCCGCGGAATCCATCCGCATGCAGGATAAGATCGGAACCCTCGCACCCGGCATGGAAGCCGACATCATTGCGGTGGACGGGAATCCGCTCGATGACATTACGGCAGTCAGGCGCGTGGTCTTCGTCATGAAAAGCGGAAAAGTATATAAGAATGTCGCGCCCCGCGGCACGAGCGGCAGTTAGTGAATTCAATCGGAGGTGATGCCGTGACGATCGATCGCAGAAAGTTCATGGCCGCGGCAGCCGCGGGATTGGGGTCTCAACTGGTTTCTAGATCCGGCGACGCACTCGCGCAGACCGCGGCGCGCCCACTGCCGCCGGATAACGGCTTGTTCCCGGGCTTTGAAGCCAGGTGGGTTCACACAAATGGTGCGGATATCTTTCTCCGGCATGGCGGCACGGGGCAGCCGCTGCTGTTGCTCCATGGCAACCCGCAGTCGCACGTCTGCTGGCATAAGGTCGCCGGCGCCCTCGCCAGGCGATATCACGTGGTCGTGACAGACCTGCGGGGCTACGGCGACAGTGTCGGCCCCGCAGAGGGCGGCCCAGAGCACATCAATTATTCCTTCCGCACCATGGCTCAAGATCAGGCGGACGTGATGGCCGCGCTGGGTTATGACCGCTTTTTTCTGGCCGGCCACGACCGGGGAGCGCGCACAGCTCATCGATTGGCGCTGGACCATCCGGATCGCGTCCGTAAAGTCGCGCTTCTGGACATATTGCCGACGCGCTACGTGTGGAGCCACGCTTCCCGTGAATGGGCGCTGAATTCCTGGCACTGGTCGTTCATGGCGCAGCCGGACGAGATGTTCGAGCGCATGATCGCCGCGATTCCGGCTCGTGAGTTCGTGTTGCGCCACCTTGGCCGCTCCGGCAAGCCCGCGTTCTTTGACGATCGGGCTGTCGCCGAATACGTCCGCTGCTTCACCCCAAAGACGATTCACGGTTCTTGCGAAGACTATCGCGCGGCTGCGGGAATCGATCTCAGGCACGACGAGGCGGATCACCAGGCCGGGCGCAAAGTCGCCGCACCCGTGCTGGTCATGTGGGGGAGCCGAAGCCACACAGGAATGTTTTACGAGGACAACCTCCTCTCCGTCTGGCGCGAAGCCGCGACCGACGTGACCGGTGGGCCGCTCAATACCGGCCACTATTTGGCGGAGGAAGCGCCTCAAGGCGTTATCGAAGCCTTTGAACGCTTCTTTGTGTAGTCCTCGACTACTCAACAGGGAAATAGCCACAAAACGGCACAAAAATCACAAAAATTTTTTGTGTCTTTTGTGCCTTTTTGTGGCTATTTACTTCCCCAGGTGAGGACGGTCCCTCTCGTTCTCGTTGCAGACGTATTCAAGCATGTCGCTGTCTGGCATCAGCCTCAATGGAAGCTTGAGGGTGAAGGGCCGCGTGTAGTACTTCGGATCATTGAACGTGATCTCCAAATCCATGTGGCCGAAGTCGCGGCGGCGATAGCGTTCGGTGATGTGCATGGATTCGCTGCGAGGGTGGCCGAAGGCGTCGAGCCAGGCCCGGTCGTTCAGGCCCACCGTGTCGACTACAAGCGTATCGCCCTCCCAATGACCAACCGAATATCCCATCCAGGTCGGATCCGGATCCTTGGGCAGCGGGCGGCCGTCGGTGTGAATCTGGCGGGGAGGGTCCGCGGTCTCAGATAACTGCACGATCTCCTGAGGCGTTTGAATCATCTTGAAGGTGAAAACCAGCAGGGCGAGCGGTATACCTCCCGGAAGGCACTGCGTGTGGGGATATTCCAGCGCGTGTTGCAGCCGGTACTTGACAAGTGCGGCTGCCTCCGGCCGAAGCGGCTCCTCTTCGGGCTTCATGCCCCAAAAGACGTTCAACACATTTGGAGTGATGTCGTGCGTGTCGGGCTGTATATCGGTGAACCCGGCGATGATACGGTTGTATTCGCTCGCGGAACGCCGTTCCGCCTGCCACAGTCCGGAGACATCCGGTTTGCCGTTCAAGCGTGGTGCGGGAGCAGACAGGTTCGGCTTGCCGTCTTTCGTGCGGGGGATCCGCGCGTCGGGATAGTTCAACCACTGCGCCTGAGCGTACGTGAATGCCCCGGCAAGCATAACTCCAATGACCGTGCTAATCGTTCTTTGATTGCGCATAAGCGGCCATCTTATCTCTTGCCGCTGGGAGAAGCCATCATGAAGAATTGAATCGCCTTACCGCTCCGCACCGACAGCGTTGAAGCTACGGAAAGCGCACATGCTCTGGGAGACGCTGCAACGGAATCCGCTTGATGGCGGCTAGAAAGAGGACCACGTCCATGAAGCGCTGGATCTTTGCCTCTCCTGCAAGGGCTGCAAAGGCGATTGTCCGATCAACGCGACATGGCGACCTATAAGGCCGAATTTCTTGCGCACTATTATGAAGGCCGGTTGCGACCCCGCTCTGCATTCGCCATGGGATTTATCTATCAATGGGCGCGGATTGCGTCACTGATGCCGGGACTGGCGAACTTCATCACGCATACACCGCCTTTCAGTTATTTCGCAAAGCTCGCCGCGGGAATTGCGCCGCGGCGCGATGTCCTGCATTTTGCGCCGCAGACGTTCAAAGCCTGGTTCCAGCAACGCGCGCGGCCGCGCCGCAGCGCAAGGCGCCGTGTACTTTTGTGGCCGGATACCTTCACGAACCATTTCGATCCGGAGATCGCACGCGCGGCTGTCGATGTTCTCGATGCCGCCGGCTTCGAACCCGATGTTCCGTCTGAGCCCATGTGCTGCGGCCGTCCGCTGTACGATTTCGGATTTGTGGACACAGCCAGGAAACTTCTCGAAGAAATCCTGGAGAACCTCGCGCCTGAGATTTATGCCGGAACTCCAATGATTGTTCTGGAGCCGAGCTGTGCCGCAACCTTTCGTGTTACGGCCGCGCGATAACTAATGATAACGCACTGTAGCGGCGCTCTATGAGCGCCGGTTTTTCCTGGAATCAAACGAAATACCGGCGGTCATAGACCGCCGCTACAGTGCGCGCATTCTCAATCTGATGGGTTAACCATTTCGAACTACTCCGAAAGTTTTTAATTACCAGGTACGGAAGCTTTGCTACCGTTCCTTTACAGCGTGGATCTGATGCAAAAACCGGCGGGAGCGTGAAGCCTGTGTCCAGTTCCGACACGGAAGACTCCAAACCAACTGCAGACCAATTCAAGCTGCAGTCTCTATTACTCGATCAAGTGCAGCTTGCCTTGATTGTGCGCGACCTGGAAGACCGTATTTGCTTCTGGAACAAGGGTGCCGAGCGAGTGGACGGGCGAGCTGCGTCAAGTGACCAAAACGCAAACGGCCATAGTCGTTGAGAGCCGGTGGAAGCTGCGGCGCGACGAATCCGGCAAACCCAAATCCGTTCTGATGGTGAATAAGGACATCACGCACACACGGAAGCTCGAAGCAGAATTGTTACGCGCGCAGCGCATCGAGACCGCCGGCAGATTGGTAACCAGCATCGCACATGACCTGAATAATGTGTTGTCGGCAATGTTGATCTCGATGCGCGCACTTTCTCAAGAGCAAATCGATCCCGCTCGCAGGTACGCGCTAAAGGTGTCACAACTCTGTGCAGAGCAGGCCGCGCAACTCATCACGCAGCTCCTGTCACTCAGTAAAGGAGTCGATCAAGAACCCCGATCGATAGATCTGCGCGGTGTGATCCGGAAAGCTGCGAAGATCCTCAGAAGCGCTCTTCCTCAATCCATCAAGATCGCTGTTGCGGTCCGGCCAGACCTGCACCGTATCGCTGGTAACCCAACCCAGTTATGTCAGCTACTGCTGAACTTAGGCCTGAACGCTCGTGACGCGATGC
>WNGL01006073.1_pt1 | contig 14294 bp, 11 predicted proteins | sample 5400591 | NCBI WGS metagenome assembly WNGL01 (sample SAMN13153377, study PRJNA577476) | soil metagenome | isolation source: 80 cm soil or saprolite under Garry oak tree replicate 1 | place: USA:California | collected 2016-06-15
CACGACCGCAGCAGGACCGTCTTCCCGCTCCCGGCCGGCGCCGACACCTCAGTGACGCGCGCTGCTCCGCCGAGCCGTCCGAACAGCGCGTGGCGGGATACCACCCCGCGAACGGCAGGGGCGACCGGAGCGTCGGCGGCCCCGGACCGGACGGCAGGCTCCACGGCACCCCCTTGGACAGGCCCCGTTGCTTACTGTAACGGCTCGCACCCCAGTCCAGCTGAAATGATCTTCAGACGCGACGACCATCCTGTTCGCGTCTGCCCGCCGACTCTTGCGCTGGCCGGCGATCAAATGCACGCTGGCCGGCCTTTCACCGGCTGCACGCTGCGTCCGCTGACAGGCGGGGGTTCGCCCCACGGCATGCCGCCGGTTCGCCAGTGACCCGGGGGAGCGGTACCGGCAGCTGCCACAGGCCTGGGCGCCCGGCCGCCATCACCCGCCACATCGCGCTCGTCATGGCCGCCCTGGCCATCTATGCGGTCACCGCCGCCCTGCTCAAAGACCGTACCGATACCCAGGCCCCGCCACCCCTGACCAGGCTCCGCCGGAAAACCCCCGGAATGATCCCGCTGACCGTACCGGAGATCAGACGCCTGCTAGCCGCAGCCTTCCAGCGCCCGCACCCCGCCCGGCCACGCCACGCACTGGCTGAACTGGCGACGCCGTCACCAGGCCCGCTCGTACCGGGTCCACCAGCGCACCCGGCTAAATCGAGACAATGCCCTGGTCACCTAGCAAATGGCGGCTGCCGTACGGACGACTATTCCAAGGGGTCAGTGATCGTAGCCGATCAGCAAGCGCTCGACGGACTGGCCGGATCGGTCGTTGTGCCGATGGCTGCGGTCAGGGCCAGGACGCAGGTGACGTGATCATGCTCCCCGGCGCCGGGGATGAATTGCTGGTCAAGGCAGTCCGTCTGGGACAGGGCGGGTTCATCTCACCGTGTGGCCGACAGATGACAACGCGCCCGAGGCAGAACGGTTTATTACCCTGACGGCAGCGACGCACCTCCGCGAACGCGGCTGAGCGGCGCGGGTTTACGGTGCCGGCTTGCCGGGTTGCTCCGCAGGGCAAGTTCGGTGATCTTCTGGGCCCAATGGCGGGCGCCTGGCCTTCTTGGGGAATCGATCGCCGGGCATGACGCGCAGGCCTGCAAGCCCGGCGGCGGCGCGCCATAACAGATAATCTGCGCGCTTCCGCAACACGAATCTGCCTGGCCTGCCTGAGACTGTCGAGCACATTGACCCGGACGAGCGAGGGCTATTTGAGGTCAGGCCCTGCCCTGCAGAGGTCCCCATAGACAGCGGAGCGCCAGACACGGAGCGCCAGACACCAGTCAGCGGCGCACGCCGTCAGAGCGCCCTGTTAGCGCGAAGGATTCCCGATGTGGCCGCATAGGCCGGCCGGGGCGCGCAGACGACCGGAAGGGAAGGTGAGAGGCGGCGGTCGAGAACCACGCCTTACAGGGAAGCCGCGGGCTGGAGCAGCGCCGCCACGGCCGCGGTTACCCCTACGACGGTGGTCGACCATATGCGACGGTTAAGCCTCATGGGAGAAGTCCTTACGGCCATGGCAGGAAGTTCGCGTTCTCCGCGATCAGCCGGTCGGTGAGGCATTCGGCCTGGTCCGCCTGGCCCACCAGAGGGTGCGCGAGCAGTGCGTCGTATACCCGGTCCCGGCCGCCGCGGATGGCGGCGTCGAGCGCGAGTTCCTCGTACGCGTACACGTGCGCGATCAGCCCGCGCAGCAGGGGATCGACCGGATCGACGGGTACCGGGTCGGCGCCGCCGGACCCGATGACGGCCGGCACCTCGATCACCGCGTCGTCCGGCAGGAACGGCAGCGTCCCGTGGTTGAACGTGTTCACGACCTGCACGTCGCGCCGGTCGCCGGTGAGCGAGACGAGCAGGTCCACCGCTGCCTCGGAGTACCACGCGCCGCCCCGCTGGGCCAGCTGGGGCGGCTTGGTGTCCAGCGCGGGGTCCGCGTAGAGCTCGAGGAGTTCGGCCTCGAGCCGGGCCACCTCCTCGGCGCGGGTGGTGGCGCCGCGCGACGCGGCCACCACCGCGTCGTGCGCGTAGTAGTAGCGCAGGTAGTACGAGGGCACCATGCCCAGGTGCCGGATGAAGTCCACGGACAGGCCGGTGTGCGGCGCGATCGCGCCGGCGTGCTTGGCGAGCAGTTCGGGCAGCATGTCCGCGCCGTCAAGCCAGACCGAACGTTCCCAGGTCAGGTGGTTCAGGCCGACGTGCCCCAGCGATACGCGCCCGGGCGCGACGCCGAGCAGGGCGGCGAACTCGCGCTGGAACCCGATGGCCACGTTGCACAGGCCGACCGCACGGTGGCCCGCGGACAGCAGCGCGCGGGTGACGATGCCCACCGGGTTGGTGAAGTCGATGACGAAGGCAGAGGGCGAAGCCCGACGGCAGGCCCGTTCGGCCAAATCCAGCACGACGGGCACGGTCCGGAGCGCTTTGGCCAGCCCTCCCGCCCCCGTGGTCTCCTGCCCGACGCAGCCGCAGTCCAGCGGCCAGGTCTCGTCGCGCTGGCGGGCGGCCTGCCCGCCGATCCTGAGCTGGAACAAGATCGCGTCCGCGCCCTCGGTGCCCTCGTCCAGGCTGTCCGTCCAGCTCACCTCGGCGGGATGGTCGTGGGCCGCCATGATCCTGGCCGACACCGGGCCCACCGCGGCGAGCCGGGCCGGGTCGGGGTCCACGAGCACGAAGTCCGTCACGCCGGGCAGCAGCCGGCCGATCCCGTCCGCGAGCTCCGGCGTGTACGTGGACCCGCCGCCGATCACCGTAAGTTTCAAGAGAACGCCTTAACCTCTTCAGCGCTGGTCTGGGCAACATGGCAGGCGGCGTCGTGGCCGGGCCTTAGTTCGGCAAGCGTCGGGGTGACCTGCGCGCAGGTGTCGATGGCCAGCGGGCAGCGCCAGCGGAACCGGCAGCCGGGCTCCGGGTCGATGACCCTCGGCGGCTCGCCGCGGTCGGTCTCGGCCGCCACCGACAGGGGCGCGCGCGGATCGGGCACCGCGGACAGCAGCAGCTGGGTGTAGGGGTGCCTGGGATGGGTGAGCACGTCCTCGATCGGCCCGGTCTCGGCGATCTGCCCGGCGTACATCACGATCAGCCGGTCCGCCACGTACCGGGCGCTGGCGATGTCGTGGGTGATGTAGAGGATCGACACGCCTTCCTCGTCGCGCAGCTTGGCCATCAGGTTGAGCAGCCCGATCCTGATCGACACGTCCAGCATCGAGACAGGCTCGTCGGCCAGGATCAGCTTCGGCCGCATCGCCAGCGCCTGGGCGAAGCCGACCCGCTGCCGCTGCCCGCCGCTCAGCTCGTAGGGGAAGCGCTGCAGCATGTCGGCGTTCAGGCCGACGATCTCGAAGACCCGGGCGGCCTCGGTCAGCCGCTGCGCCGCGGACAGTCCGGGGCGGTGCAGCTTGAGGCTGCGCAGCACGCCGTGCTGCACCCGGAAGACCGGGTTGATCGAGGCGAACGGGTCCTGGAACACCATCGGCACCAGGCCGCTGTAGCGCAGCGCGTCCCGCCGCGAACCGATACGGGACAGCGGCTTGCCCTCGAAGTACACCTCGCCCGAGGTCGGCTTGTAGATCCGGGCCAGCACCCGGGCGATGGTGGACTTGCCGCTGCCGCTCTCGCCGGCCAGCGCCACGATCTCGCGCTCGTTGATGCTGAAGCTGACGTCGTCCACGGCGTGCAGGATTCGCCGGGACAGCGTCCCGCCGATCTTGAAGTGCCTGGTCAGGTGTTCGGCCCTGAGCAGGCCAGCAGGGGGCAGTTCAGCGGGGAGCGGCTCGGCCCGTCCGGCGTCGGCGGAGGTCATCAGTTCAGGCTCCCGTCGTGGCGGCGCAGGCAGCGGACCAGGGCGCCCTCCAGCGGGTACAGGTCGGGCGCGACCTGCGTGCACCGTTCGACCGCGTAGGGGCAGCGCGGGTGGAACCGGCAGCCGTCCGGCACGTGGGCGAGGTCGGGCGGGTTGCCGGGGATGCCCCGGAGCGGGACGCGCGGGCCGCGGATGGACGGGAAGGCCTCGAGCAGGCCCTGCGTGTAGGGGTGCAGCGGGTGGTCGAAGATCGTCCTGGTGGCGCCGAGCTCGTCCACCTGGCCGGCGTACATCACCATCAGCCGGTCGGAGAAGTGGCTGATCAGCGACATGTCGTGGGTGACGAAGATGACCGCGAAGCCGTAGGTCAGCTGCAGTTCCTTGATCTGCACCATCAGCGAGCGCTGCGCCACCACGTCGAGCGCCGAGGTGGGCTCGTCCATGATGATCAGGTCCGGGGTGAACAGCATGGCCATCGCGATCATCGAACGCTGCCGCATGCCCCCGGACAGCTGATGCGAGTAACTTCGCAGGTGCACCGGGTCGATGCCGACCATGCGGAGCACCTCGGCGGACCTGGTGGCGATCTCCTCGCCGGTGAACTTGCCGTGCGCCCGCATCGCGTCCTTGAACTGGGCTCCGATCGTCTTGACCGGGTTCAGGGCGTTCATCGCGCTCTGCATGACCACCGACATGTCCCGCCAGCGGATCGCGGACAGCTGCCCGTCGGTCAGGCCCACCAGGTTCGCGCCCTCGAACGCGACCGTGCCCGCCGCGATCATGGCCGGGGGAGCGAGCAGCTGGGCGACGGCGAACAGCAGCGTGGACTTCCCGCAGCCCGACTCGCCGACGATGCCGAGGAACTCGCCCCGGTCGACCGAGAAGGACACGTCGTCGACCGCCCGGACGTTGCCCCGGTCCAGGACGTAGTCCACGGACAGGCCGCTGACCTCGAGCACCGGCACGTCAGCCACGCTATTCTGCGCCTTTCTTCTGGCGTATCTTCCGCACCGGCCGTAGGGCCGGGTTGCCGATTTCGTCGAACGCGTAGTTCAGCAGGGCGAAGGCGGCGCCGAGCACGGCGATGCAGGCGCCCGGCGCGAGCGCCCACAGCGGCTCGCCTGTCTGCAGCGCGGCGTTGTTCTGCGCCCAGTACAAGGTGGTGCCCCAGCTCACCGTGTTCGGGTCGCCGAGGCCGATGAACTGCAGGCTGGACGCGAACAGCACCGCGTACAGCGCGTTGGTCAGGAAGCTCGCCACGATCAGCGACGTCATGGTGGGGATGACCTCCACCACGATGATGTAGAGCCGCCGCTCGCCGCGTACCCGCGCCGCCTCCAGGAAGTCCCGGTTCCGCAGCGTCAGCGCCTGCGACCTGAGCTGGCGCGCGGTGTAGGACCAGCTTGTCAGGGTGATCGCGGCGATCAGCACCAGCGTGGTGCCGCCGTGCGCGTAGGCGGCGATGACGATCAGCAGCGGGAACAGCGGGATGACCAGGAGCACGTCGGTGAGCACGTTGAGCGAGCTGTCCCACAGGCCGCCGAGGTAGGCGGCGGCCACGCCGATCAGGACCGCGATCCCGGTCGTGGCCAGCCCGACCACGAACGCGATGATCAGCACGTTCCTGGTGCCCCACACCAGCTGCGCGTACAGGTCCTGGCCGTAGTTGTTGGTGCCGAGCAGGTGGGCGGTCGAGATCCCCAGCTTCGGGACGTAGGCGTCCTCGGACGGGCTGTCGGCCGCGATGACGCCGGGGAACAGCGCGATCAGGATGAAGATGGTGAGCAGGATGATGCCCGCGGCCGCCTTGCGGTTGGACCTGACGGCGCGGCCGATGCGGGCCAGCGCGTGACCCGCGGGAACCTGGAGGGCGGCGGTTTCCGTGGGGACCCCGGAGACGGGCATGGCCATGGCTAGCGCGCCGCCCTGGTCCGCGGGTCGAGCAGCGCGGTGAGGATGTCCGCGACCAGGATCGCGAACAGCACCGCGACGGTGATCAGCAGGAACAGGCCCTGCATCAGCGGGTAGTCCTCGCCGGACACGGCCTGCAGCAGCATGTAGCCCACTCCGGGATAGTTGAACACGTACTCGATCAGGATCGCGCCGCTGACCACGAAGCCCAGCGACATCGCGAAGCCGGTCAGGTTCGGCAGGATCGCGTTGCGGGCCGCGTAGTCGAACATGATCCGCCGGGCCGGCAGGCCCTTGGCCCGCGCCATCCGGACATAATCCTCGGCCAGCGTGGTGATCATCGTGTTCCGCATGGTCAGGATCCAGGTGCCGATCGTGGTGATCAGCAGCGAGACGGCCGGCAGGAACGCGTGGTTGATCACGTCCTGGACGAAGGTGAGGTTGAAGCCCGGCGTGTCGGTGGTGACGTAGTAGCCCTGCTGGCTGGGGAACCAGTGCAGGGTGAGGGCGAAGATCAGCACCAGCACCATGGCCACCCAGAAGTACGGGATCGCCGAGGTGATCACGAACGTCGGCGGCACGATGCTGTCCAGCTTCCCGCCGCGCCGCCAGGCGGACACGATGCCGAGGCCGGTGCCGAGGATGAAGGCCAGTACGGTGGCGATGCCGACCAGGCCGGTCGTCCACCAGATCGCGCTGCCGATGAGGGACGTGACCGACGCCGGGTACTCCGACAGCGACGTGCCGAAGTTGAGCGTCAGCATCTGGTGCAGGTAGCTGACGTACTGCCCGGACAGGCCCTCTTGCGTGTTGACCCCGAACAGGATCTCCAGCGCCTTCAGCGTCTGGGGGGTGATGCCCTGGTCGTGGAACTTCGTCATCATGGCCAGCGCGGGATTGCCCGGCATCAGCCGCGGCAGCAGGAAGTTCAGGGTAAGCGCCACCCACAGCGTGAGGACGAAGAAACCGAGGCGGCGCAGCGCGTATCTCAAGCTGGTTCGGCTCCGTAATGAGGGACAGAGGTGGTACGGGCAGTGAGGTGGTACGGGGAGGTGGGTGGGGGGTGGGGGATCCGCGGGCCAGGGCTCTTGCCGGAGAGCCCTGGCCCGCGGCGCTTTCGATCTACTCAGTTTTACCTGGTTACTTCGGCGACAGGTGCAGCAGCACCTGCTCGTTGTCGGGGAAGGCGTACGCGGACGGCTGGGCGTACGGGTCGCCCGGTGTCGGCCAGCCGTTGAACGCGCCGGTGTCGTACTGGTACCAGTCCACCGCCTCCACCACCGGGATGATCGGCACGTCACGCAGCATGGCCTGCTGGATCTGGTTCATGATGTTCTGCTGCTGGGTCGCGCTGGTGGTGCCCGCGTACTGGTCGAGCAGGGCATCGGTGGCCTTGTTGCTGTAGCGCTCGTAGTTGCTGGCCGCCGTCTTGCCGACCGGCGCCGTGTTCGCCGAGTTGAGCCAGTTGTTCAGCTCGTAGTACGCGCTCGGGCCGAAGGTCTGCTGGTCGTAGTAGGCCAGCTGGTACTTGCCGAAGAACAGTTCGGAGTCGAAGTCGGTGTTGGACAGGTTGCGCGCGGTGATCTCGATGCCGATCGCCTTGAGGTTCTGCTGGATCACCTGCATCGAGGCGACCCAGTCGGAGTAGTCGCCGATGTTGATGACGCTGAACTTCAGCTTCTGCCCGGCCGCGTTCGTCATGATGCCGTCCGAGCCCAGGCGGTAGCCTGCCGAAGCCAGGAGCGCCTTGGCCTTGGCCGGGTTGTAGCCGGTGCCCCAGGCCGCCAGGGACGAGTTGTCCAGCAGGCTGGAGAACGTCGGCGTGACGATGCCGGCCTGGTTGGCGGGCGGCTCGTAACCGGATTCGCCGACGCTGGAGACCTGGCCCCGGTTGATCGCGTACGAGATCGCCTGGCGAACCTTGACGTTGCTGAGCTGCGGGTCGGTCAGGTTCGGGACGATCGAGACGTTCACCGTCGGCGGGAACCAGTAGTGGAAGTTCGGGTTCTTGGCCGTGTAGAACGTCTGGATGCTGGGGATGTACTGGGCTCCCCATTGCGCGCTGCCGTTGGCCAGGTCGTTGTTGGCCGTGTTGTTGCTGGTGTACGCCGGGTACTGGATCTTGGAGATCTTCGGCTCGCCCGGCTGCCAGTAGTTCGGGTTGGCCGTGTAGGTGATGTTCGACGGGCTGCACTTATTCATCAGGTACGGGCCCGTGCCGACCGGGTGGCTGTTGGGGTTGGTCGTCGGGTTGCTCATCTTCGACCAGATGTGCTCGGGCACGATCGGCGTCTGGTCCGCGATGTAGTAGAAGAACGGCACGGCCAGGGTGCTGAAGTTGAAGGTGACCGTGTTCGAGCTCGCGGTGACGCCGGACAGCACCGACCAGACTCCGGTCAGGTCCAGGGCCGGGTACTTCTTGATCAGGTTGAAGGTGTACGCCACGTCGGCCGCGGTCATCGGCGTGCCGTCGCTCCACTTGACCCCCGAGCGGATCGTGAACGTGAGCGACTTGTTACCCGCTCCCCAGGTCCAGGAGGTGGCGAGCATGGGGGTGGTCTTGCCGGCCTGCAGCGGGTTCATGTAGACCAGCGGCTCGTAGACGAAGCCGACCGCAAGCAGCGTGTCGGAGGTGTTGAGCGGACTGAATTGACAAGTCCACAGCGCGCCGTTCTCGTTGGAGATGGTGAGCACGCTGCTGGCGGCCTTGCCGCTGGTGCTGGTGCCGGGACTGGAACTCGTGCTCGAGCCGGCGCTACAGCCGGCCGCGAGCATCCCGGCCGCGACGAGTACCCCGTATCTGGTGAGGCGTCTCATGCCGTTCGTCCTTACTGCCGTTTGGTCCTGACCGGGCGCGGAGCCAGTGGGCTGCGCGCGGAGCCGGCGGCTGCCTTGCGCGGTGCCTGGGCGGCCTGCGCGGGCAGCCTCCGCGCCTGTCGGCGTCCACCCGGACGCCTGTCTGTTGCGAGCTTCGGTTATGTGCAGTTGCGGGCTTCGGTTATGCGGTGGTGCGGGTTTGCGTTTATGCGGTGCTGCGGGTTTCCGTTTGTGCGGTGCTGCGAGCCTCGGTTGTCTGCATATGTGCGCGGCGGGGGTTCCCGGTGCCGTGCGATTGCCGCGACTGGTAACGGGTTACCCCTTCCGCGAATTTTGTTAGGACAGTATCCTAACTATCTGTCCGGGACAAGAGCCCGGACGAACTGACGCAAGGTCTTAACTTCCTACGGACCGAGGTCGTAACCTTCGGGCATCCGGGCACGCCCATGGGACGCCGAGCACAATGGTGGAGGAGGTGGCCGTGACCGCAATAACGCCTGCGGCTGCAGAGTCGGCCCCGGACCTGTCGCGTGCGCCCTCGGCTTCGCCCGCCTCGCCCTCGCCCTCGTCCTCGCCCTCGTCCTCGCATTTGTCGGCCTCGGCGCTGCCGCCGCCGGAGAACTCGGGCGCCGTCCTGTTCGCGGCACGGCCTTCGCTGATCCGCGCGATGAACGAACAGCTCCTGCTGGAGCACATCCGCCAGCGCGGGGCCTGCTCACGGGCCGAACTGTCCCGGGTCTCCGGCCTGTCCAAGCCCACCGTCTCGCTGGCCCTGGACAACGTGGAGCGCGCGGGCCTGGTCCGGATCGCCGGACAGCGCACCGGGGTGCCCGGCCGGTCGGCGCGGCTGTACGAGATCAGGCCGGACGCGGGCCTGGTGCTCGGTCTCGACATCGGGCACGAATACGTCCGCGGCGCGATCGCGGACCTGTCCGGCGAGATAAGGGTCAGGGAATCGGTCCGGGTCCGGGCCACCAGCGTCCGCGGTCGGGTGGCCGAGCTCGTCGGGCTGGCCGACATGCTGTGCGAGTGCCTGAGCGTATCCCGTTCGGCGATTACCCAGACGGTGATCGGCAGCCCGGGAGTCTACGACCCGCGGCGCAACGCGATGAAGCTCACCGGGGCGCACCGCGGCTGGGACCGGCCGACCGCACTGGCCGGGCTACGCGAGGCGTTCGGGCCTTCGCTGGTGATGGAGAATGACGTGGACGCCGCCGCCCTGGCCGAACGGGCGCTCGGGTACGGCCGGGAGGTCGACAACTTCGCCTTCGTCCACATCGGCACCGGGATCGGCATGGGCCTCATGGTCGGCGGCCAGCTGCTGCGCGGCGCGCACGGCGTCGCAGGGGAGATCGCGTTCATGCCGCTGTCCGGCGGGGTAGGCGCGGACGAGCACGAGGTGCGCAAGCGCGGGACGCTCGAGGCGGCCGCGTCCGCGTCCGGGGTGGTGCGTGCCGCCCGCCTCGGCGGCATGCGCGGCCCGGTGTCCGCCCGGCGCGTTTTCGAGGCCGCGGCCGGCGGCGACCAGCGGGCCATCACCGTGGTGGCGGAGGAGGCGCAGCTGATCGCCAAGACGATCTGCGCCGTCATCACCGTGGTCGACCCTGACCTGATCGTCCTGGGTGGCGGGATCGGCCGTGCGCCCGGCTTCGCCGAGCTGGTCACGAGGGAGCTCGAGCGGATCGCGCCGGTCATGCCGGCGATCAGGGTCAGCGCCCTGGGCACCGACGCCGTGGTCGACGGCTGCCTGGCGGCGGGCACCGAGCTCGCCTGGGGCCAGGTGATGACCGTGCTGCCCACCGCCCCGTCCCAGGACGGCGTCCGGCCGTAAATCGGTTGACCGGAGGGCTGAGGTCCGCCGTACCGTGAGGCCTCGTGAGGGACCGGCCCACGGGAGTTACCGAACGAGACCTGGCGCGTGCCCTGGCGGACGGCTGGGGCATCGGCGTCGCGGCGCTGCGGTACGCCGCGGTAGGCGGCGGGAGCTACCACTGGGTGGTCGACGACGGCCAGGGGGAGCGCCGCTTCGTCACCGTCGACGACCTGGACGGCAAGGGCTGGCTCGGCCGGACCCGGCCGGCCGTGTTCGACGGCCTGCGCACCGCGATGGACGCCGCCCTGACCCTCCGCCGCCAGGCCGGCCTGCGGTTCGTGGCGGCCCCGGTCCCGGCGCTGGACGGCCAGACGGTGCGGCCGCTCGGCACCCGGCACGCCGTCGCCGTGTTCCCGTTCCTGCGCGGGACGCCGGGCCGGTGGGGCGAGCTCCCGTCCGCGCCGGAACGGACCGAACTGGTGGAGATGCTGGCCGCGCTGCACCGCGTGGACCCGGCGATGCTTGTGCCGACTTTGCGGCCGCACGAGATCGGGCTGGCGTGGCGCGGCGACCTCGAGGTGGCGCTGCGCGAGCTGGACCGGCCCTGGGACGGCGGCCCATTTGCCGAGCCGGCCCGGTCCCTGCTCGCCGCCACCGCCCCGCGGATCAGGCAGCGGCTTGATACCCTTGACCGCTGGGACGGCGACGGGGCGGCCGCGGGGGAGACCGTGATCACGCACGGGGAACCGCATCCCGGCAACGTCATCCGTGAGCCCGGCGGCGACACGATGCTGATCGACTGGGACACTGTGGGCCTGGCCAGGCCCGAGCGCGACCTGTGGATGGTGGCCAGCGACACCGGCGGCTCCCGCGAGCTCTGCCACTACATCGAGCTTACCGGCCGGCCGGTCGACGCGGCCGTGCTCGGGCTCTACCGGATGCGCTGGGCCCTGGACGACTTGTCGTGCTTCGTCCGCGAGGTCCGCGCCGCTCACCGCCGCACCCCGGGCACCGAACACGCCTGGCGCAGCCTGGAACTATCCGTCGCGCAGCTCACGCGCTGAGGGGTGCTCCCAGGGATGGGAGCGCCCCTCAGGTGGAGACGAACTCAGACGACCAGGGTGACCAGGTCGGCGGCGATCTCGTCCGGGTCGAGCACCGAGTCGAACGAGACCACCTTGACGTGGCTCTTGCCGAACTTGTCCTGGGCCTGGTTCTTCCTCGCGCCCTCCTGGTAGGCCTGCAGGGTGGCGTCGTGCTTCGGCCCGCTGCCGACGATCGCGACCACGAAGACCCGCTTGGCGGTGGCCTTTTCCAGGACCGGCTCGAACTCCATCCAGTCGTCGGCCTCGCCGTCGGTGAGCACGAGGACCTCCATGACGGGCTGCTCGTCGGGGTCGCGGTCGCCGAACTCCTCGTCGTAATCGGACAGCGCCGCCTTCCAGGCGGGCATGATGTAGGTGCGGCCGCCCCACTGGATGGAGTTGAGCCTGCGCTCCAGGTTCGAGGAGTTCAGGTCGCCGATCTCGACATGGGTGTTGGCGAACCCGTGCGCCATGATGCCGCCGCGCTCGTCGTCGCCGCCGGCCTGCTCGGCCGCCGCCTCGCTGTCCTCGCCCTCCAGGGCTCGCACGAGGCCGTGAAGTGCGCCGATGACGATGGCCCTGCGGCTGCCAGGATCCGGGTAGTCGGCGCCGTTCTCGTCGGCGGCGCCCCAGTCCATGCTGGTCGACAGGTCGAGCAGGAGGACGGGCTCCTTCTTGCGGTTGGCCGAGACGGCAGGCCCGATCTCGCTGCGCGGAGTCCGGTTCGGTCCGCCGGTCTCCTGACGTGCCGCTGGCGGCGGGGATCCGGCGAACTGCGGGACTCCGCCGGCATGCGGGATTCCGCCTGACTGCGGGGTTCCGCCTGACTGCGGGGTTCCGCCTGACGGCGGGATTCCGCCTGACTGCGGGGCTCCGCCTGACTGCGGGGTTCCGCCTGACGGCGGGAATCCGCTGTACTCATCTGGCTGCGGGAATCCGCCGCCCCCCGGCGGGAACGAATCAGTCATTGTGCTTCCCTTCAATGAGCCGCCCGGGACCTCATGGTCGCCGAGGCCCCCGTAATGCCCAAACCTACCGAACAAGCGTGCTGGGCACGTACTCGGCGGAGTCTTCTTCACCGGCTGTCCTGCTCTGCCGAGAGAAGCCCCTCAGCGCAGGTACGACGCCCCGTTGAGGTCGAGGATGGCGCCGCTGGCCCACTCGGCCTCGGCGGAGGCCAGGTAGACGACGGCGGCCGCGATCTCCTCCGGCGCCGCGACCCGGTTGAACGGGCTCTGCGCCCGGAGTTCGCTGCCACGCGGCGAGTTCAGGTCGCCGAGCGCCATGTCAGTCTCGACGTATCCCGGGGCGACGGTCGCCACCGCGATGCCGAGCGGCGCCAGCGCTCGCGCCATCGACTGGCCGAACGAGTTCAGGCCAGCCTTGCTCGCCCCGTAAGCCGGGTGCCGCGGTTCGCCGCGGTACGCGCCGCGCGAGGTCACGTTGACGATCCGCCCCCCGGTCTGCTTCATGTACTGCACGGCGCACCAGGTGACGTTGGCCGCGCCGGTGAGGTTGACGGCGAGGGTCTCCCGCCACGTGTCCTGCCACTCCTGGTAGGACACGTCGGTGATGGAGTGCGGCAGGTAGACCCCGGCGTTGTTGACCAGCACGTCAAGCCCTCCCAGCGCCGCATGGGCCTGGTCGACCATCCGCCGGACGGCCTCGGCGTCGGCCAGGTCGGCCTGGACGACGGCGTGGCCGTCGCCCGGCAGCGCGGCCAGCACCTGGCCGGCGCGCTCCGGCGACCCGCGATGGTGGACCGCCACCCGGTCGCCCAGGTCCGCGAACGCCCGGGCCACCGCCCGGCCGATGCCTCGGGACGCCCCCGTCACCAAGACCGCTCGCGTCACGGCTGCTCCCCGCACAGCGACAGCAGCTTGCTCGCCGTGGCCCAGTTCCTGGCCGTGGCCGCCAGGCTCTGCTTCTTCTGCTTCGCGGGCGGGCTGACGATCTTGAACAGCGACTGGGCCAGCTCGCTGGTCCCGTAGCCGTCCGGCGTGTGCAAGTAGAGGGCATGGCCTGCCGCCTGGACGCGGTCCCGGCTGCCCTTGGCCGTGGCGGCGCTCGCGGCATCGGTGATGCGGTCGAGCAGGTCGTTCGGCGGCTGGCCGTTCAGGAACACCACGTGCACGAGCTTGGGGTTCGGCTCGTCCGGATACGGGTTACGGGCCAGCACGTCCGCAAGCTCGTCCCGGCTCAGGACCACCACCGAGGACCAGATCCCGAACCTCCCCTCGATGGCCGCCTCCAGCGCCGCGGCCAGCTTCGCGGTGTCCGTTTCCGCCGTGCTGAACAGCACGTTCCCGCTCTGGATGTAGGTGGTCACCCCGGTGTGCCCGAGGGAGGTCACGACCTCGCGCAGGTCCGCCATCGGGACCTTGTTCCGGCCGCCGACGTTGATACCGCGCAGCAGTGCGACGTGTGATGCCATGGCGTCATTGTGCCCAAAATTTATCCCGAACGGGCCGGGCGCGTGCCCCGCCGGCGGCCGGACCGCGTCCCGGACCGGGACGTCCAGCACGGCAGTCTCGCCCGAGTCAGCACTTTCGCGCCCTCAGGATCACTTTGGTACCCGCCGGTTTGCTGACACAATGCCGTTTCGTGCATGGTGCCCGGCGAGGCCCGTTCTACGATCTGCCCCCGGAAGTGGCGATCCTCACCGCGGTATCGTTCACGGTCGCACTCGGGTTCGGGATCGTCGCCCCGGCCATCCCGGCCTTCGCCCGCCAGTTTGGCGTCAGTGTGGCCACGGCGGCCAGCGGGATCAGCGTGTTCGCGCTGATGCGGGTGATCGGGGCGCTGCCCGCGGG
>WNGL01018613.1_pt1 | contig 14294 bp, 13 predicted proteins | sample 5400591 | NCBI WGS metagenome assembly WNGL01 (sample SAMN13153377, study PRJNA577476) | soil metagenome | isolation source: 80 cm soil or saprolite under Garry oak tree replicate 1 | place: USA:California | collected 2016-06-15
TGAGCTCGGCATCGCCTCAAGTGTACGGCCGCTGTTTCGCCTGGCGCAACCCCGCCCGGGCCGTGTAGACTGCCTGGCCATGGGCGAGCGCATCGAATACCGCGACGGTCGTTGGGTGGTCCCCACGCACCCCATCATCCCTTTCATCGAAGGCGACGGCACCGGGCCCGACATCTGGCGCGCCGCCCGGCGCGTGTTCGACGCCCTCGTCCAGAAAGTGTCCGGCGGTAAACGTCAGATCGATTGGCTCGAGGTACTGGCCGGGGAGAAGGCCTTCAAGCAGGTGGGGAACTGGCTTCCCGAGGCCACGCTGGACACCATCCGGACGCACCGCATGGCCATAAAAGGCCCGCTCACGACGCCGGTGGGGGGAGGGATCCGCTCCCTCAACGTGGCACTGCGCCAGGTGCTCGACCTGTACGCCTGCATCCGCCCGGTCCGCTATTTCGAGGGCGTGCCCAGCCCGATGCGCGAGCCGCAGAAGCTCAACGTGGTGATCTTCCGAGAGAACATCGAAGACGTGTACTCCGGCGTCGAGTACCGGGCCGGGAGCCCCGAGGCCGATGCGGTGATCGGGTTCCTCACCGAGCGGTTCGGGGCCAAGATCCGTCCCGGGAGCGCGATCGGCATCAAACCGATGTCCAAGTTCGGCTCCCAACGCCTGGTCGTGAAAGCCATCGAGTACGCGCTGCGCGCCGGCCGCCGCTCGGTCACGCTCGTTCACAAAGGCAACATCATGAAGTTCACGGAGGGCGGGTTCCGGGAGTGGGGGTACGAGGTGGCGGAAGCGCGGTTCGGCGAGAAGACCATCCGCGAGGCAGACGCGGGGGACGGGAAACGGGACGCGGGAAAGGTGATCATCAAAGACCGGATTACGGATGCGATGTTCGCGCAGCTCGTGCTCCGTCCCGAGGAGTACTCGGTGATCGCCGCACCCAACTTGAACGGCGACCTGCTCTCGGACGCCGCAGCGGCGCAGGTGGGCGGGCTCGGGCTCGCGCCGGGCGGCAACGTGGGCGACGGGTACGCCGTATTCGAGGCGACTCACGGCACCGCACCGAAGTACGCGGGGCAGGACAAGGTGAACCCGGGGAGCGTGATCCTGTCGGGGGCGATGATGTTCGAAGAACTCGGGTGGGACGACGTGGCGACGGCGATCGCGCGCGGGCTCGGTGGAGCGATCCGATCGCGCCGCGTCACGTACGACCTCGCGCGGCTCATGCCCGGCGCGACCGAGGTCTCGACCTCGGCCTTTGCCGAGTGCATAATCGAGCATGCCTAAGCTGACGAGCGGCGTGGCCACTGCGCCGCTTCCCCAGATCGACACGCCGCTCCTCGCCGTCGCCCTCGCGCAGGGGAGCGCCGTTCCCGCCTCCCTCGCCGACCTGGACCGTGCGGCGGGAGGCATCGTGGCGCGCGCCATCACGAGCGGCGACTTCAAGGGAAAGCGCGACGAGACCACGCTGCTCTACCCGAGCGGCGCCAAGCCGGAGCGCGTCCTGCTGGTCGGCCTGGGAAAGCCGGGGGAAGTCACCCGGACCACCATCCGCCGCGCCGCCGCCGTCGCGGCCAAGCGGGCGCGCGCGCTCGGCGCCAAGCAGCTCGCCTTCGCCGTCGCCCCCGAGGCGCGAAACGGTGTGTCGGCGCGCGATCTGGGGCAGGTCGCGGTCGAAGGCGCCGCGCAAGGCGCCTGGGCGTTCACCGAGCTCAAAGCCACGCCCGACGAGCCGAAGCCCGAGATCGAGGGTGTCACCCTCGTGTGCGACCAAAAGGAGATGAAGGAGGTCGCCGTGGGCCAGCGGGTGGGGGACGCCGTCGCGGCCGGCCACCGCCTTACGCGTTACCTCCAGATGCTGCCGGGAAACGTGTGCACTCCCAGCTACCTGGCGGAGCGCGCGAAGCAGCTGGCCGACCAGTACGGCTTCACGCTCACGGTGCTCGACCGCGCGAAGCTCGAGCAGGAAAGCATGGGCGCGCTGCTGGCCGTGGCGCAGGGCAGCGACCAAGAGCCTCGTTTCATCGTGCTCGAGCATCGCGGCGCCGGTGACGCGCCTCCGATCGCGCTGGTCGGCAAAGGCGTCACGTTCGATTCGGGGGGCATTTCGATCAAGCCCGCGCAGAACATGGAGGACATGAAGTTCGACATGTCCGGCGCAGCCGCCGTGCTCGGAACATTCGAGACACTGGGGCTCCTCAAGCCGAACGTCAACGTGCTGGGCGTCATCCCGTCCACAGAAAACCTCCCCTCCGGTCATGCCGTGAAACCGGGGGATGTCGTCAAGAGCCATTTCGGCAAGACGATCGAGATCATCAACACCGACGCCGAAGGACGCCTCATCCTGTGCGACGCGCTGTCGTACGTGCGGCGCTTCAAGCCGGCGGCGGTGATCGACATCGCAACGCTTACCGGCGCCGTCGTGGTCGCCCTCGGCCAGGTGGCGATCGGCGAGATGGGGAACGACGAAGCGCTGCTGGCCGAAGTGCGCGACGCGGGGGAGCGCGCCGGAGAGCGCTGCTGGCCGTTGCCCCTGTGGGACGAGTACCGCGACCTGCTCAAATCGGACATCGCGGACCTGAAGAACTCGGGTGGGCGGGGCGCGGGGTCGATCGCCGGCGGCTGGTTCCTGCGGGAATTCGTGGAGGGGTATCCCTGGGTGCACCTCGATATCGCGGGCACCGCGTACACCGACGGCGAGGGTCCGCAACAGGCCAAGGGCCCGACGGGGGTCGGCGTCCGCCTCTTCACCGAGTTCATTCTCAAGCGCGCGGGGGCGTGACCCGCGGCCTCGTGCCGTTCCAACTCGCCTCTCCCAGGGCACAACGAGTCGCGTGAGAGTTGGAAAGGCACTCGCGAGCGCCGCCGCGTTGCTGCTCGTCGCGGTCGGAGCCGCCGCTCAGGTCGACAGCATGGCGCGCCGCGTCACCCTCGGGCGCGACTCCACGACCCACCGGGACACGACCGCCCGCGATACCACCGCCCGGGATACGCTGCCGCGCTATCTCCCGGTATTCCCCGAAGCGATCTCGGCGGGGCCGCTGCCGCGCGGCACGCGCTACACGTTCAACGCCGATTCGCTGATTCTGTCGAACGTCCAGACGCTGTCGGACCTGCTCGCCCACATCCCGGGCGTGTACGTCGCGCGCGGCGGCATCTACGGCGCCGGGGAGATCGTGTTTTACGGGGGGCGCGGGGCCGCGGGGCTCGAGATCTACTGGGACGGCGTGCCGTATCTGCCGCTCGGGCGCGACTCGCTGTTCCTCGACCCCGCACGCATCTCGCTCGCTCCGCTCGAGCGCGTCGACGTGATCGTGCTGCCGGCCTCGCTCCGCGTCTACCTCGTCACCCTACGCCAGCGCTCCACGGAAACCGCGTCGCAGGTCGGGATCGCCACCGGCGAAGTAAGGACGGCGAACTACCGCGGCGCATTTCTCCACCGCTGGCGCTCGGGACTCGGCCTCTCGCTCGTCGCCGATTACAACAACAACGACGGCATCGAGGGCACCTCGAGCACGGCATTCAACTCCGTGGACCTGTGGCTCAAAGCCGAGTACGTACCGAGCGCCCGGTTCGGGGTTTCGTATCAAACGTTGAGCTCGCGCTGGCACCGCAGCGCGGGGCAGCGCATCGCGGATTGGCACCCCCAGCGGCGCGACGGGATTTTCCGCCTGTTTGCGGCCGCCCGCGACGACGGCCTCGGGCTCTCTGCCCAAGCGACGTTCGCCACCACGAGCGCGAGCCTCGATACCGCGGTGTCGGATCGCACCCTAACGCAGGAAGCGCTCGAGGTCAGGGGCGACTGGTCCCGCGCGCACCTCGGGCTCGGGGTCCGGAGACTCGACCAGGCTCGACCGTGGCAGTTCGACGGCACCGGCGCCTGGAGCCCGTTTCCCGGGTTGACGCTCGCGGGCGACGCGCGCCACGCCGAATACAGCCGCGGCCGCTCCGGCAATCGCGCGCATCTTTCCGCCGGCCTCATCCTGCCCGCCGGCTTCTCGCTCCACGGCGATCTCGCGTGGGCACACGACCTCCAGGCCCCGCTCGATTCCTTCGATACCGGGCAACGAACCGTGGATGCGTCCGGCGCGGTACGCTGGGATCGCAGCTGGGTCAGCGTCGACCTGGGTGGCGCGACCCGCGATCCGTTCACGCCGATCGGCTTCCCCGTAGCGATCACGGCGATCGACAGCTCCGGTCCGGTGCGCCTGAGCCCGACCCAGCGCACGCGCTATTTCACCGCGCACGGCACGCTCCGGCTCTTGCCGGGGCTCCAGGTCTCGGGCTGGTACTTCGATCCGCTGGTGGGCAGGGGAAACGACTTCGAGCCGCCCTACCACGCGCGCCTCTCGCTCACTTTCTATTCGAAGTTCTGGCGCGTGTACCGGAGCGGGATCTTCGCGTTGCGGGGCGAGCTGGCGATGGACTCGTGGAGCCGGGGGACCGCGGGCCTCGACACGGCGGGTGCGCTGCGTATTCTGCCCGGCGTGACCATCGGCGAGGTGAACGTAGAGGTGCGGATCGCGGGCGTCACGATTTTCTGGGTCCAGCGCAACGTCACCCTGCAGCGGGCCAGCTACCTCCCCGGACTCGATTACCCGCGCCGCTTCCAATACTACGGCGTCCGCTGGCTCTTCACCAACTGAAGATTGACCTAAGTGCTTTGTGCAACTAGGTTTAAAGTCTGTGCCGCGGAGCATGACGGGTTTCGGTTCGGCCGAAGGGAACGTCCTCGGCGGGCGGCTCTCGATCGAGATTCGCAGCGTGAACCACCGCTATTACAATCCCCAGCTCAAACTGCCGTTCGAGCTCGGTGGGGTCGAGGGACCGCTGCGCGAGCGGCTGCGTCAGCTCCTTGAGCGCGGCCATGTGACGGTCACGGCCCGCTGGATCGAGGCGCCGCAACGCGAGGCGACCGTCGCCGTGGACCTCGCCCGGGCGCGCCAGCTCGTGGCCGCCGCGAAGGAGCTGAAGAAGCGCTTGAAGCTCAAGGGCGACGTGGATCTCGCCTTCGTGGCGCGGCAGCCCGAGGTGCTGACCCCGCATCAGGACGGCGTCGCCGCGCCGCAGTGGAGCGATGTCGAGCCGATCGCCGAGCGGGCGGTTCGGGAGCTGCTGGGCATGCGGGCGCGCGAAGGAGCGGCCCTCGCGGCGGAGCTCGCCGGACGGCTGGGGGCGCTCGAGACGGGCGCGCGGGCCATCGAGCAGCGGGCGCCGGAGCGACTCACGGCGGAGCTCGCGCGCTTGAAGCAGGCGGTCGCGGAGCTCGCGGCGGGCGTGCAGGTGGATGAGCAGCGGCTCGCGGTCGAAGTCGCCCTCATGGCCGACCGCGTGGACATCACCGAGGAGCTCGTGCGGTTGCGGACCCACCTGGCCGCGTGCCGGGAGGCGCTTGCGTCCGACGGGGCCGTGGGGAAACAGCTCGGGTTCCTCGGGCAGGAGCTGCTGCGCGAGGTCAACACCATCGGGTCGAAGGCCAACGATGCGGCCATCACGCAGACCGTCATCGCGATGAAAGGCGAGCTCGAGAAGTTCCGGGAGCAGCTCGACAACCTGGAGTGACGCCTTCCCCGCGCGTCGTCGTGCTAGCGGCCCCGTCCGGGGGTGGCAAGACGACCATCGCGCGCGAGCTGCGCACTCGGGCTCCGGAGACCTTCGGGTACTCGGTGTCGGCGACGACCCGCAAGGCGAGACCGGGTGAGCGGGATGGTGAGGCATACCATTTCCTCACGCGCCCCGAGTTCGAGCGGCGACGTGAGGCCGGTGAGTTCCTCGAGGCGACCGAGTATGCGGGGGAGCTGTACGGCACACTGCGCAGCGAGGTCGAGCAAGTGCTGCGCAGCGGCAGGCATGTGGTGCTCGACGTCGAGGTGACGGGAGCCCGCCAGGTCCGAAAGGCATATCCGCGTCCGGCCTCGGTGGTGCTGTTCGTGATCCCGCCTTCGCCCCGCGTGTTGATCGAGCGGCTGCGCAAGCGGCGCACCGAGTCGGAAGCGGAGCTGTCGCGGCGGATCGGCATCGCGACGCACGAAGTCGAGATCGCTCGGCGGGAGATCGGGGACGTGTACGACCGCGTGCTCGTGAATGACGACCTCGAGACGGCCGTGCGTGAAGTCATCGCCGTGGTGCAGGGCGGGGGGGCCGGGGGGGGCGGGGGAGACGGTGGGCGCGACGCCGCGCAGCGCGCGCCCGCCGATATGACTAGCTTGCTGTCGGATTTCGTGCGACAGCTGAGCAGCGAGGCAGCACAACTGAAGCAGTCTACCGGAAGGAGCAGGTGATGCGGATTGTGACCCCGAGCGAAGTCGCCACGCAGACCCAGAACAAGTACTTGGGCGTGCTGGTGGCCGCCAAGTTCGCCCGTTTCGTGAACGAGTTCCCGCGCGACCGCTGGTGGACTTCGAGGAGAAGCTCACCACGCGGGCGCTGGACGAGATGGTGCGCGGCCGGCTGACGTACAAGCTGGTGCGGCGGCGGCGCCAGGAAGGCTGATGGCGTTCACCGGCCGGCACGTCGTCCTCGGCGTGTCGGGCGGGATCGCGTGCTACAAGAGCTGCACGCTCGCCCGTCGGCTGACCGAGGCGGGAGCGGTGGTGGACGTGGTGCTCACCCACTCTGCCGCCGAGTTCGTGCGGCCGGTCACGTTCGAGGCGCTCACGGGCCGCCCGGTGCTCACCTCCCTGTGGGAGCGGGACCGGGCGCTGGCGCACATCGGGCTCGCGCGCGAGCCGGACCTCGTGATCGTCGCGCCCGCCACCGCGCACCTGCTGGCCCGCGCGGCGATGGGCCTCGCCGACGACGTCCTCACGGCGTTGTTGCTTGCGCGAACCGGGCCCGTTCTCGCGGCGCCCGCGATGAACGACGCGATGTACGCCCATCCCGCGACGCGCACCAACCTGCGAGCGCTCGTCGAGCGCGGCTGGCACTTCGTCGGCCCCGACACGGGGCCGCTCGCCGAAGGCCCCAGCGAGCGTCCGGGCCGAATGAGCGAGCCCGAAGCGATCCTCACGGCGGCGGAGCGGCTGCTCGAGCAGCGCGCGCCGTGGCAGGGGAAGAGCGTCGTCGTAACCGCGGGCCCCACGCGCGAGCATCTCGACCCCGTGCGAGTCCTCACCAACCCGTCGAGCGGCCGCATGGGCTACGCGCTCGCGGAGGCCGCCTACACCCGCGGCGCGGACGTCGTCCTGGTCTCGGGACCGAGCGATTTGCCGCTGCCGTTCGGGGTAACGGTCCATCGCGTCGAAACCACCGCGGAGATGCAGCGCGCGGCGCAAGCGCTGGTGACCAAGGCGGACCTCCTCGTCATGGCGGCTGCACCGGCGGACTATCGCCCCACCGAGCAGTCCGCCGCCAAGCGGCCGCGCGCCAACGGCGGCCTGACCCTCGAGCTGGAAGCCACGCCCGACATCCTCGCCTCGCTCAAGCGGCCGAAGAAATGCGTTGTGGTCGGGTTTGCGCTCGAGGTGGGAGGGAACGGATTGGCCCGAGCCCAGGCCAAGTTGCGGGAGAAGGATTTAGATGCGATCATCCTGAACGACGCGCACGAGCCCGGCGCGGGATTCGAAGTGACCACGAATCGCGTCACCATCATCCGGAGGAACGGTGACCCGATCGAGCTGCCGCTCCTTTCGAAGCGGGACGTGGCCGACAAGATCCTCGACGCGGTGGAGCAATCGCTGACGTGACCGACGGGCGGGCACTGGCGCGCGAATTCCTGGAACAGCAGGAGACGGGAGACGGGAGACGTACACCCAGCGCCCGCGGCGCCGCCTCCCGCCTCCCGTCTCCCGGCATCGGATCTTCCCCCTCCTGGAATTTCCTATGATCCCCCCGGCGGCGATTTGTTCTCGAACGACCCCGTGCCGCAAGCGGTCTCGTTGGAGGCGATCGCGCAGCTCGTGGCGAGCTGCACCAAGTGTCGGCTGTGCGAGGGCCGCCGGCACACCGTGCCCGGGGAAGGGGCGGCGGAGGCCCGCCTGGTCGTCGTGGGTGAGGGGCCCGGACGCGTGGAAGACGAAACCGGGCGACCGTTCGTCGGGCCGGCGGGCGAGCTGCTCACCAAGATCCTGGGCGCGATCGAGCTGCCGCGCGAGCGGGTCTTCATCTGCAACGTGGTCAAATGCCGGCCGCCCGAGAACCGCCTGCCGCAATTCGACGAGATCGCCGCGTGCGTGCCCTACCTGTTCCGCCAGATCGAGATCGTGAAGCCGAAGGTGATCCTCGCGATGGGCGGGACGGCCGCGCAGACCCTGCTCAACACCAAGCAGTCGCTGGGGGCTCTGCGGAACCTGGTGCACCGATTCCGCGGTATTCCCTTGATCGTGACCTATCATCCGGCTGCCCTGCTTCGCAACCCGAACTGGAAGAAACCGACCTGGGATGACGTCCGCATCGCCCGCCGTCTCATCGGCTGAGCGCTCCTCCGAGTTCACCGGTCGCCAGACTCCGTGGAGCAGCGAGGCGGAGCAGGCGGTGCTGGGCGCCATGCTGCTCGACCAGGACGCGGCGCTCAAGGCCGCCGAGCTGCTCGACGACACCATGTTCTACCGCGAGGGGCACCGTCTCCTGTTCCGCTCGATGATCGCGCTCACCGAACGCGGCGACGTGATCGACCCCGTCACGCTGCGCGACGAGCTCCTGCGACGCGGGGACCTGGATCGCGCGGGGGGAATGGAGTACCTCGGGGGTCTCATCGACGTCGTCCCCACGGCCGCCAATGTCGAGTATCACGCCAAGATCGTCAGAGACAAGGCAGTGCTGCGGCGGCTGATCGAGGCGGCCACCGCGATCATTCAGGACGCCTACGAGGGCCGCGCGACATCGATCGAAGTGCTCGACAACGCCGAGCACCGCGTGTTTCAGGTCGCCCAGTTCCGGCGCGCCGAGGAGTTCATCCGGCTGAAAGAGCTGATCTGGCCGACCATGGAGCGCATCGAGCAGCTGCACACCAGCCAGGGCGCGCTCACCGGCGTGGGGACCGGCTTCACGGACCTGGACCGGCTCACCGCGGGCTTCCAGCGCGGCGATCTGGTGATCGTCGCGGCGCGGCCGTCCATGGGAAAAACGGCCCTCGCCCTCAACGTCGTGCAGCACGCCGCCATCGAGCACAATGTAGGAATCGCGGTCTTTTCCCTCGAGATGTCGAAGGAGCAGCTGGTACAGCGCCTGCTCTGCTCCGAGGGCCTGGTGGACGCCCAGCGCCTGCGTCGCGGCCAGCTGCGCGACGAAGACTACCCGAAGCTCGCCCGCGCGGCGGGGCTCTTGGGCACGGCGCCGATCTGGATCGACGACTCGGCGATGCTCTCGCCCCTCGCCATGCGCTCCAAGGCGCGCCGCCTCAAGGCGGAGCACGACGTCGGTCTGGTGGTGGTCGACTACCTGCAGATGATGCAGGGCCCCACGGACTCCGAGAGCCGCCAGCAGGAGATCTCATTCATCTCCCGCTCGCTCAAGGCCCTGGCCAAGGAGCTGGACGTTCCGGTGGTGGCCTTGTCCCAGCTCTCCCGCGCCCCTGAGCAGCGCGGCGGTGAACACCGGCGTCCCCAGCTCTCCGACCTGCGGGAATCAGGAGCGATCGAGCAGGACGCCGATGTCGTGTGTTTCATTTACCGCCAGGAGTTCTACGACGGCCCCACGGACCCCAAGACGAACGAAAGCATCGAGGGGCTGGCGGAGCTGATCGTGGGCAAGCAGCGCAACGGTCCCACGGGGACCGTCAAGCTGGTTTTCAAGAAGGAATACACCCGTTTTGACAACTACACGCCGCGCGAGTCGCCCCCCGAGGCCGCGCGTGGTTAAGGGTGCCTCGGTGTTCCGCTGTACCGACTGCGGCGCGGAGCAACCCAAGTGGGGCGGACGCTGCGAGGCGTGCGGCGCGTGGAATACACTCGTCGAAGAGGCGGTAGGACGGACGGGCGGACGGGCCGACAGAAAGCACGCCGTTCCGTCCGGCAGTCCGCCCGTCCGGCTGTCCGCCGTGGGAGCGGCAGGGTTCGAGCGGTGGCAGACCGGTCTCCGAGAATTCGACTTCGTCCTCGGCGGCGGCATCGTACCGGGGTCGGTGGTGCTCGTGGGCGGCGAACCCGGCATCGGGAAGTCCACCCTGCTGCTGCAATGCGCGGCGCGGCTCGAGCAAGCGGGCGTGCCGACGCTGTACGTGTCCGGGGAAGAGTCGCCCGATCAGATCCGGCTGCGGGCCGAGCGGCTCACGGCCGCCGCCGGCGCGGTGCACGTGCTGGGCGAAACGCGGCTCGAGGCGATCACCTATCACGCGCGTGCGCTGGGGGCCCGCGTCGTGTTCGTCGACTCGATCCAGACCACCTACACCGACGAGCTCGAAGGCGCGCCCGGGAACGTGGGCCAGGTGCGGGAGTGCGCCGCCCGGCTCATGCGTTTCGCGAAGGAGGCGGGGCCCGCCGTGCTGCTGGTCGGGCACGTGACGAAGGGCGGCGGCATCGCGGGCCCCAAGACCCTCGAGCACATCGTGGACACCGTGCTCTACTTCGAGGGCGAGAGCACCCTGGACCACCGGATCCTGCGCGCCGTGAAGAACCGCTTCGGCTCCGTGGACGAGATCGGCGTGTTCGAAATGACGGGCGCGGGTCTCGAGCCCGTGGCGGACCCGGCGGCCGCATTCCTGGCCGGGCGCACCACGGGTGTCTCCGGCTCCGCCGTGACCGCGCTGATGGAAGGCACGCGCCCGCTTCTGGTGGAGATCCAGGCGCTGGCGGCGAAAAGCGGCTTCGGCACGCCACAGCGAGTGGCCACCGGCCTCGACCACCGCCGCTTGGCCGTGCTGCTAGCCGTCCTCGAGCGCCGTGGCGGCCTGCCGTTCGGCGAGCGGGACGTGTTCGTGAACGTGACGGGGGGGGTGCGGTTGATCGAGCCCTCGACCGATCTTGCCGTCGTGGCCGCCCTGGTCTCCAGCGTGCACGACCGACCGCTCCCGGCAGACGCCGTCTTCCTGGGCGAGGTCGGCCTGGGCGGCGAGATCCGCCCGGTGGGGGCGGTCGAGCGGCGTCTCGGCGAAGCGGCGCGCCAAGGATTCCGCCGCGTCTTCCTGTCCGCCCGCTCGCGCGTGAGCCTGCCCGGGCTCGAGCTGGTCGGCATGGACGGCATCGGTGACCTCGCCCGGCGACTCGCGGCCTGACGCGGGCGTCGTGGTCGTGGCGGCCGGCGCCGGGGTGCGGGCCGGCCCCGGCGAACCGAAACAGTTTCGGCCGATTCTGGGCGTACCGATGCTGTTGCGGGCGCTGCGGCCGTTCACTTCCCATCCCGACGTCGGGCAGGTGATCGTGGTCGTGCCCACCGGATTCGAAGTACGGCCCCCCGAATGGCTGGGCAAGCTGGTGGGCGACCGGCTGGCACTTGTCGCCGGCGGGGCTACACGGGCCCAATCGGTGCGGGCGGGCCTCGGGGCGCTGCCGCCGCACGCCGCCGTGGTGCTGGTCCACGACGCCGCCCGCCCGTTCGTGACCCGGGAGACGATCGACGGCGTGATCGCCAAGGCGCGATCGGGGGTAGGGGCCGTCGCGGCGATTCCGGTTTCCGACACCGTCAAAGACGTCGAGCAGGATCGTATCACGAGAACCGTCGCGAGAGACCGTTTGTGGCGGGCGCAAACGCCGCAGGGGTTCCCGCGAGCGATGATCGAGCGCGCGTACGCGGAGGTCGCGAACGGCGATACTGCGCCGACCGACGACGCGGAGCTGTGCGAGCGCGCAGGCTTCCCCGTGGAGGTCGTCCCTGATTCGCCGTACAATCTCAAGGTCACGACCGCCGACGATTTCCGAGTGGCGGAAGCGCTGGCGCGTGAGCTGCGGTGACCGTCGTCCCCTTCCAGACCGACGAGGCCGTGACGGCCGCGCTCCCTCGGGTGGTCGCGCATCTCAGCGCGGGCGGGTTGATCGCCTATCCGACGGAGACGGTATATGGCCTGGGCTCGCGGGCGCGGGGCCCCGAGGTGCAAGCGGTGGCCCGTCTCAAGGGCCGGCGGCCCGGCAAGCCATTCCTTTTGCTGGTCGCCGACCGGGACATGGCGGAAGAGCAGGGTCTCGCGTTCAACGAATCGGCGAGCGCGCTCGCGCGGGCGTTCTGGCCGGGACCGCTCACCCTGGTACTCCCGGGGGGGAGCGGGCGGCTGCCGGACCCGCTGCGCGGACCGGAAGGCGGGATCGCCGTCCGCTGGACGTCCCATCGCGGGATGGCCAGGTTGGTGCGTGCGCTGGGAGAGCCGGTGACGTCCACATCGGCTAACTTGCCGGGGAGTCCACCGGCACCGGGCGCCGAAGCGATAGTGCGGGACTTCGCGCCGGCGGTCGAGGCGGGGACGTTGCTCGTGCTGGACGGCGGGGTCCTGGGAAACTCGCCGCCGTCGACCGTCGTTGACTGCACGCGGCCCGCGCCCCGCCTGATCCGGGAAGGGGCGCTGACGCTCGGCGAGTTGCGACGCGCGGCGGGACGACTCGCTCCGTGACCGAGGAACCGAACACGAAACGCATCCTGCTCGTTTGCACCGGAAACATCTGCCGCAGCCCGCTCGCGGCGGCGTTGCTCGATCGTGCCCTGGTGGAGCGCGGGATCGAGGGGATCGCCGTCACCTCGTCCGGCACCGGGGCCTGGGATGGCGCGCCGGTCTCCGAGGGAGCCTACCTCGTGGGCCTCGAGCGCGGGCTCGATCTGTCGGGCCACCGGGCGCGGCTCCTGACGCGCGAGCTCGTCGATGACGCCGACCTCATCCTGACCATGGCGCGGCACCACCGGGCGCGCGTGGACGAGCTGGGCGGCGAGGGTCATGTGTTCGTGCTGGGAGAGTACGCCGGCCGCGAGGGCGACGAGGCCGAGGTGAGCGACCCCTTCGGCGGCGACCTCGATGTCTACCGCGACACCTGCGCCGAACTCGAGGCGCTGCTCCAGAACGCGGTGGATCGCATCGCCAAAGAGTTCGCGAGTGGAAGTCAACGCTAGCACGCGCCTGCTGGCGGTGATCGGCGACCCCGTCGCCCATTCGCTGTCCCCCTCCATGCACAACGCCGCGATCGGCGTCCTCGGCCTGGATGCCGTGTACGTCGCGTTGCGCACGCCCGCCCCCGCACTGGTCACCGTGCTGGCCGCGCTCGCCGCCGTCGGCGGAGCGGGGAACGTGACCGTGCCGCACAAGGAAGCGGCCGAACGATGCGTCGCGCGGAAAACCGATGTATGCGCCCGCGTGGGAGCGTGCAATACGTTTTGGACGGAGCAAGGAGCGCTTGTGGGCGACAACACCGACGTCGCGGGAATCCTGGCGGCCCTGCGCCAGCTCGGCGCCGACGGCGCCGGCAGCTGGCTCCTGGTCGGCACAGGCGGCGCCGCGCGCGCGGTGGCGGTGGCGGCGGCCGCGGCCAAGGCCGACCTGCACGTGCTGTCGCGCGACGCCGGGCGGGCGCGCGACTTCGCCGATTGGGCTCGCCAGCAGGGGACGCACGCAGCCGCGGCGCGGGGCACACTCGAGCCCGACATCGCCATCAACGCAACCCCCGTCGGCTTGAAGGACACCGATCCGCTGCCGCTCGACCCGGACAGCGCGGCACGGCTGCACGCCGCGCTCGACCTCGTGTATGCCCCCGGCGGCACGCGGTGGGTGCGCACGCTGACCGCTGCGGGCGTGCGGGCGCAGGACGGCCGCGAGGTGCTGGTGCACCAGGGCGCGGCGGCGTTCGCGCGCTTCTTCCCGGATCAGACGGCACCGCTCGAGGTGATGCGCGCCGCCGTGAACCGCGCCCTTGGTGCGTGAGGCGGTCGAGCAGCTCCTCCTGCCGGCCGAGTGTCTGCTGTGCCGCGCACTCCTCTCGTTCCGGGATGCCGCCCGGCTGGTGTGCGACGTGTGCCGTCATCGCTGGCGCCCCATCCGTCCGCCGGGGTGCGCCCGCTGCGGACAGCCGGAGCCGTTGTTCGGGCGCTGCCGGGTGTGCGCCGATTGGCCCACGGCCTTCGGCGTGGCGCGCTCCGCCGTGTGGCTCGAAGCGGGTGCGCGCGACGCGGTCCACGCGCTGAAGTACGGCGGCCTGCCGCGCATCGCCACGGACCTGGCCGCGCCCATGGCCGGGCTCGACGTCCCCGGGCGGGAGTCGGGCTTGCTCGTCCCCGTGCCGCTCTCGCGCGCCCGCTTCCGGGACCGCGGCTACAATCAGAGCGAGCGCCTGGCGCGCGCCCTGGGTCGCCGCTGGCAGCGCCCGGTAGTCGACCTCCTGGTGCGCACACGGGACACCGCAGCGCAAACGGCGTTGACACCCGAGGCGCGGCTGGCGAACGTGGCGGGGGC
>WNGL01006074.1_pt1 | contig 14292 bp, 20 predicted proteins | sample 5400591 | NCBI WGS metagenome assembly WNGL01 (sample SAMN13153377, study PRJNA577476) | soil metagenome | isolation source: 80 cm soil or saprolite under Garry oak tree replicate 1 | place: USA:California | collected 2016-06-15
AGACGTTGCTGATGGGAATTACGGCGATGATTGCCACTGCGAACTGGTTGTGGGCAAAGCGCCGGGAGATTTCGACTCCGAAAGTTTCTGACGGGGTGGGTGCGGCTGGCGTTTCCGATTGAACGAACATCTACCTCTCTTTTGAGTATCTAATGGTCATATGTTCCTGCGGCGCAAACAAAAGCCTGATGAAGACGAGCAGCTAATTCCGCATGCGTGGACTTGGCAGACCACCGAACGTGAAGCGGGCGGTCGATCCAAAAGCGGGACAGCGCGATTCGCGGAGTTTTCACGACTTTCTGCAAAAATGGTCGAACTCTCGCTACAACAAGCACAGCGCGAGCGGACTTTGCGAGGTGCGAGTCCAAACAACCCGAGTACAGTCTCATCGCCTTTACTTTGGCCCACCGACGTTCAGAGAATCGCACAGCCACCGGCCGAAAGCGGCGCAAGACCGGGAACGGCGGCACCGAAGGCGGCTGTCGCTGTCGCCACGCCCCTGAATCCGCCGCAGATGCACGGTACGCTTCGCGAATTGAGAATCCCAAATTTCGCAGTTTTGTACTCGCGGGCGACGGTCATTCTCCGAGGCATGACGAATTATTGGCATGAAGTTCCTCGCATACTGGGCTCTTGGCTCGCGAGACTGCGAGTCTCTGGTTCCGCTGCTGTTGGAAATCTGCGCGGCTGTTGGAAATCAGTGCAGAAGGATCATCGGCTCGCGACATTTCGAGCACGCATCCTTGGCGGCCTCACAGTCGGGGCACAGCGCACCGAGCTTATCCTGCAACGGACCGCGATTTTGATCGGAGGCTGGAGTAGGTGGACTGCAACAGCGGCGCAGTTCCTAGCAGAGCGAATCTCAGCGAAACGGTGGACTCTTACGCATTCACAACCTTTGCAGCGTTTGAGACTTGCATGCGGGAAGAATCTTCGGGTGCTGACGGCGCGAGCGCCTGTCGTTTGGGGAGTAATGAAGAGGAAGTTTATAGCCCATCGCGGTTCGCGACCTGTTGTTCCGACGAGGCGAGTCACTGGTCGTAGCCATCTGGATCATGAATGACGGGCATACCGTCGTGAACGACCGAGGTCATGCCGACTGGCGCAGAAGGTTTACCCTGCTGACTACCCGAAACAGCTAAGCCCGAACTTTGTTGTTCAACAACTTGCGGGCGTGCTGGCGGACCCTTCCGAGCTATCTCGTGAAAAGGCTCTTTCCGGCCAGACCAACAACCCTGAGCAGGCACGAAACCGACGCTGGAGGGAGAATTCGTCTTTCTCTTTTCCAGTACCTCTGCGTAGGAGGACGTAGAGCTTACTGCAAAATGGCTAGGAGAATGGCGGTTCTCTATATCCAGCAACCTCAACGCGGATGGCAGATCGAGGATAGGGTGGACATCTGATGGAGCATCTGCCATTCCGTGATAGGTCTCGAATACTCCTCCCGTGCCGGAGATGATCGCTGGGCTGGGCAGCAACGAAATTCCCGGAAAACAGAAACTTTTAGTTAGTGGATTTTTCTGCCGTCGAACAAACGGCGGTGTCGTTCTCTCCATCCCGTATCCGTTGCTCCGACGCTTTGAGGCGTGCCGTCCAATTTATCGCCTCATTCAAATACCTGAGAGCTTTTGATACTTGCATTGGATTCTCGTAATCGTGTAACACCTCTGCTGGATAGTTCTCTCCCAATGATTCCATGGTTTGCACGAGAACGGTCCTAGTGAGTAGCACTTCCAAGCGATCTACTCGAAGACCTGCGGCAGCTTCGCGCATCGCATCCATGATTTCGCCGCCGAAACACTCGCCATTAGCATTTGCCCTGAGCCTCACCTTATCCAGCGTCAGTTCAAGAATTTGCGGAGCCGAGTTTGGCACGATGTTGCCCATATCGCGTTCCTCCCCTGACAGCAAATTGCTTCGCAAGACCGATATTCGGTGCTGATCTGTAGTCTAGCCGACGCTCACGGTGGAACACGATGGCCCTCTCGTGGTACTGGAGCCCAACTATGGTCACCTTTGATGGATACTGCGGTAATCGGAGTTCTGGCTGCCGGAAACGACGCCCAAACTGTTCCACGTGCCGTATTTTGAGGAATCCACTGGAGAGTGGTTCAGGAGTCGGAGGCAGTCGTTCCATCATCCCTGAGAGCCGTGCTGTCCGCTTCATCGAGCAGCATGCGGAATTTCTTAAGCATAGCTCGCCTTTCGCTCGGATTGTTAAGGCGCTTCAGTTCGTCACTGAGAGCATTGAGTTGTGCGACGATCTCAGGGAAGGTCAAAGGAGTCTTGGTCATCATAGGGGAAGCCACCATAGGGGAAGGCACCACGATGATGCTCACACAATAAGCGGAAGCGCGGGATACCCTATATACCTCACCACCTTCGTGCCATGCCGGGGAGAATCGTTCGTTACCTATCAAGCTGGGCGAGAATCGGGCCGAGTACGCATGCCACGAAAAATCCCAACCCGTATACCGCTCCAGAACACCACAAGAGGACTTTGCTCATTCTGGTTGCATCGTCGCACGCCGAGTCTTCTGGATCGCACGCCTGTGTACGGAGCTTCGGAGCAACCAAGTACATATTCAAAAAGCTGAGGCTGAGAATGATCAGAGCACCGGAAATCCCAAACGTCCATTGCTTGTGTTTTGATAGTGCGACGAGCCAAGGCAAGGCCGATAGCATCGAACCGACCGAAGCACCCAGCCCAGCCAGCACGAGCAACGTCCCCGATTGATTTAACAATTCGGCTATTGTGTAGCCGGGTTTTTGTCGATGAGATAGCGGTCCATCCATTCGAGAATGAGTTTCCTCATCTCCGGTAGCTCCACGTGGGCTGAATCGAACAATTCAACGTGGCAATCCGGCTCCCTGCCATACTCGCGATAGAGTGGCAGCAGGTGATCGCGAATCTTCTCGACACCAAGCGCGGGAGTCAGGGGATCGAGTCGCCCATTCACACTGAGGTGAGGTCGGGGCACGATCAGTTCGTTGATGTCTGCCGTCTGGAAGTGCTTCAACAGAGATGGCACATAGTAATAAATCCCGTGTTCCCTGAGGGCCTGTGTCCTTATCAGTTCTTCGTAGTCCGTAAGACAGCAAACGTCCAAACATAAACGAACACGTGGATCGAGAGCCGCAAGCCACCACGCTTTGGTTGCGCCCATCGACATTCCGAGGGCACCCAGACGTTGGGGATCGACTTCTGAGCGACTGGCAAGATAGTCAAGGGCGCGGAGTTCGTCATACATCATCATTCCGAAGAGCACCTGCCCCTTCCACAGCATGAGCTTGAACGCATCTTCCTCGCCACTTTTCCCATCATCTTCGTTCTTGCGTTCTCCGAAGCACCAGCTATCAATGGCAAGCGTTACCATGCCTTTTTCAACGCACACAGGGGCGTAGGCAGGCTGGGCGTCAACACCCAGCAAAAGTTGTTCCTTGCCGAGTCCATACATCCCGCCGTGCCAATGGATGTAAAGGAGACCCGGAGCAGGTGACCGGCGTTTGTCGGGGATCAGCAGCAACGCTGGAACAGGCTCTATACCGTTCAGGTCGAGGACTAGTCGTTCGAGGGTGTAGCCGTCGTGTTTCTCAGTTCTTAACAACTTCGGCGGTGATGCACGATGCTGCCATGGGATATCGCCGAGCAAGCTCCAAAGTTCCTTTCGTCGGCGCTCCTGATACGAAGCGAATCCCTCGTCGTAAGGTTTAGAGGTTTCGTCGCTGGCGAAAGAGCTTGTTCCTGATGTTCCCAAAGCCACAGCAGCCGCGCAACTTTGCGCAAACTCGCGTCTGGTTTGCGGTGCCATCATTGCCTCCCCGGACTCTCGATTCATACCTTGCGGGAGTATAGCTGGATGCAGGGAACAAGCTAAAGTGCCGCGACACAAGTCAGGGTGCCTGATCAGGTGCACCGCCAAGAACACACCGAGAAACCCATCAAAACGCCAAGCGGAAGCCCGGCCACCAGTGCGGCACGCCGGGGTTGTCGATGAACAGATGATGAACGAAGTCAAAAACCCCCGTGCCCAACAAGGGCAGCGACTACGAACCAGAAATTTCTTCCAAGGCCGAGGACGGCAACCAGCAAAAAGCCGCTTGCAACTGTTTCAATGATCAGAGTGCGGCTGGAAGCTCCCATCGCAGCGAACAACACATAGTAGGAAGCAATCACGATCAGCACGGTCGGATAAAAAGCACGTTCCCGGTCAAAGCCGATCACAGTCGCCAAACCCGCCACAGACGCCGCCAGTATCAAGCCAATCGCATATTCCATTGCTGCCTCACGGGTCCGCCTCGCACCCCCTCGACCAGTTGCACCAGAGTCCTAAACGTCGCTAAGTTGTTCCTCGGTCATCCCAAAATAGTGGCCCAGTTCGTGGATGACAGTCAGGCGGATTTGTTCGCGGACTTCGGCCTCGCTTGAGCAGACCGCTTCAATGTTCTTCTGATAGAGGACGATGTGATCGGGTCCGCTCGGCAAGTCGAATATGCTCTTCTTGGTGGTGGGCACGCCATGAAAGATGCCCAGAAGCAGCCGCCCTCGTTGCCCCGGCTTCACTGATCGCTGGTTCGGCGGCAAATCTTCTACCAGAACAGCAACATTCTGAATGCGACTGCGAAATTCCTCTGGCAGCGTGTCGAGAGTTTCTTCGACTACCTTGACGAAATGTTCTCGCTTCATCGTTCCCCACTGAATCAAGGACGCGCTCACTCTGAGTAGCCTTCGTCCCCATCGTCGTCATCTTCCTCTTCGTTGCCTTTCTCCTCGTCCTCTTCTTCGTCTTCCGGCTCTTCCCTCAGGAGAATGTCGGAGGGTAAAGAGGGATCAGAAGGTTCTGAGTGGGAGCATTCTGCATGTAATCTCCTCATGTCCAAATGGTACGCTTCGTACCGCTAGGGCAAATGCATTTCTTCAACTCCAAACGAAATGGGACGAAAGGAAGACCGTGAGGCGTGAGCGGCAAGAGGGCGAGCAAGTTGATCGATCCGGCACTCAAACGGGGATTCATTACGAAATCATCGACTCCGTTGATCTGGCCCGGCGCTGGGTTCTCCCGGTGAGTCGGATTCGCGAACACGTTCGCAGTCGGGTTACAGACCCGATCCCTCATATCCGTTTCGGGAGGTATGTTCGTTTCCGCTGGGGCAGCCCGGAACTGGAGGGCTGGCTTGCAGAGCACATGGTTAATTCAAGCGCGTCCCGCAAACGAACGCTGTGACGCTCATCTGGTTCTCCGCGAGAGTCGGTACCAGCAGAGGGAGCTTTCACAGAACGACATGCAGGTGCCGCTCCGTTTGACGATTGCCATCCTCATGTCGGATATTGAGGGGGAATGGACGCCGAGCAGACTATTGCCGAGATCGAGTGCCTTGAGCGCATCTTCGCGGTGCCGGACACGAGACCGCTGAGCCCAAGCGGCCTCACGGTTGCGAATCGACGGCACGACGGAATGCTCGCTCATAGCCCTTGGTTTCGGCTTTGGCAGCGGTATGGCGTATGTTGCCGACTTGAGTCTCCAGTACTCCGACTACCGGGAAGAGAGAGCTAAATCTCGGCAGGTATTCGAAAGTTCCCATCCCCTAGTGCCCACGTGCCTCCAAGTTTGGCTTTGCTAGCGTGCGGAACCCGAAGGCGACTTGAGCGCGACAGTCCAGAACTGGTCCGAAGCTTAGCGGTGCAGCGTGATTCCGCGTCCCAGCACGACTACATAGACGGATGTCAGAATCGCCGCGATAACTATCCAGATGTAGCTTCGCGCGAGATTCTCGGACTTTCGGTTCGGGACGGTTCCTCGCGGAATGTAGTACTGCAACCACAGAAGCCCGCTCTGACCACCTGCGGTTGCAGGCAGCGCCGATTGCCACAGTAGTTGTATTCCGAGTGGATTCAGCAGTCCTGCTAGGCTCAACAACCCAATGGCTGAGAAGTACGGCAGGATGGTCAACTTTCGCATTCGCCTCTGCTGGTCTCGCGGCACTCCCACGTAACGCACCAGCCCGATTCCCACGACGCGCACAGCGGCGTAGTATGCCGTCGCTCCTCCAACCACGAGCAGCATCCGCCACAGCCAATGCGGATGCAGTCCTGAAATCACAGCCGCCCAATCTCCGAAGTTGGTCACACCTGAAAAGAAAAAATACCCGGTTCCTGAAAACAAGTTGAATGCACAAGTGATGAGCAGGAAGTACCGCATAGACATCACTGTGTTCTGGGCGCTACGCAAAACCAACCAAAACACCAGAGCAGCCGCCAGATTAACCAGTGTTCCACCCGCCTCGACCAGCCGGGAGTCGAACGCACTAGCCCAAGCGACGGTCGTGAGCAATCCCGACTTTGCTCCGGTCAACAGAGCGGTGAGCCCGTGCCCGACGCCCTCGTGCAAGACGTTAGACAAAATTGCCGCAAGGATGCTGATGGCGCAAATCGCGAGTATGTCGTCAGCAGTTGCGGTTGGCTCCTGACGCTGCGGAACGGCGGCAGTGGTCGAAGTCTCGGGCATCAGGTTCTTAACAGAGGAATAGATTCTATTTCAACTCTGGAGCATTGGATGGAAGCCTCCCTTCCTCCGCATACCAATCAGAATGCGGCGACCACCCGCCGCACTTGAGGCACTGGGTTGAAGTCCAGCGGTGCAGGCACGCCGGGCAAATCCCGCCCGTGTCGAATGTATGCCACAGGTGGCCGCAGTCACAAGACAATGGTCGTCCTTGCGCGGCGTCCAACCGCATAGGGGGCATCGGGTGCGAGGGCCGGAGGGATCGAGGCTCTTGTCCTGATCTGGCTCGCGATCAATAACGACAAACGTATGGCACGTGCTTGAGCCTGCGCAGTTTGAAAGATTGCCAGCTTCAGCAACAGCACGAAAGCAAGTGCCTCAGGTGTCTGGATTTATTTCCCCATCGCCTCTTTCTTCAGCCGCTCGATCTGCTCCAAATGACTCGATTCGAATTGGAAACCGCCGTGCCCCCGAAATCTGTTTTGAGAAAGTAGTGTAACTCCCGCTGAGTGGGTGTAGGAGAACGCTGGGAGCGATCATCTTGTCTGCGTATTTCCGCCACCGTCCGCTACCGCTTGTCTCCAGTAAAGCATTGTGTCGTCGCTGATTGCGGGTACGGGTTTGTTCTGTTCGCTCTCATAAATCTCGGACAAACAGCCGAAGAATGCTTTCGCCTCCGCTTCCAGTCCAAGGACGGTCAAGCACCTCAGGATTCTCGTGATCCGCAGATGATTGTGATTCCCCGGAGAAAGCCAGCCTGTCGCCTTGGCCGCAAAATTCGGAGCGCGAGTCACCGTGATGTGCTCCCCTGTACGAACCTCAAGCCCGTAGAAGGTCATCATGCAGAGGAAAGAGCTTCGCAACTTTTGCTGTAACTCGGGTCTGCTTCGGAACTCCTGTATTGACTCGTGGGTCAGAACTGGCGCTGCGAGATTGAAGCCGCTTCGCTCGGGCAGCGGGAAAAGCCATTGTACGTAGTCGTGAACGGATTCCAACTGCTCATCTGCCCACAGTTGAATCTGGTGGAGGTAACGACCGCGATGGTCTGGTAGTGTGCCACTGTAAAATCCGATGATCTGAGGGTTGTTCGCCACAGGGCTACGAATGTCCTCCCGGTGTCAGATACTTCTCGTGAACGTTATCCTCGACCGCATCAAGTAGCCTTTTGAATTGCCATAGGAACTCAAGATCTCCAATCGTTAGCATCCTTCCATCTCGTCTGCAACGCCTCTTTTCCTTTGGCTTCCGCCGCAACACGGCGTAAGCGTAGCGAGGACACGATTGGAGTAGTCGAAGGAGTCGTTGAGATAGTTGATCAACTCGGCTTTGGTTTTCGCTGGATCGTGCCCGCCCTTTTCGCAGTCCTCGGGCCGTTTCTTGCCCTCAAATTCGTTGAAGAAGGCGAACTGAGCGCAGGCGACGTGCTTCACTTGTTCCTCGAAACTGCGGACGCGGTCGAACTTGCCGACTGAGGGATACTTGTCTTCAGGCATGGCTTCAGCTAGGCCGAGAGAGTTCCCTTCCGCGAACTGGAGCGTGCCGCTGACGCTTTCCGCGATGGACTTGGGAATGTCATCCGGTTGGGCGGCTTGCTTGGTTGCTGAGTTCTGTGGCGTTGCAGATTTCCCGACTGCGGAAGAGCGATGCCATGATAAGGAGGGCAGCAACACGAAAAGGGCTCATTCTAGCCTCCGGTATTCGGAAAAAGGATACTGGAGCTACAGAGGGAAGTCGAATATGGGGGCTCTTAGCTGTGGTGGTTCGAAAGGGGTCGAATTTTGAGCCCCTTTTATGCGGCCTTTCGCCCCCTGTTTTTGGGGACGGGCCGCTAGCCTGCATCTATACCTTCTGAACACTCGTTCTGAGACGCTTACTGGGGCAGTCCCATCCTTCGCAGCAGGTCAGCGTAACGCGCATCGGAGCGGATTTTGTCAAGTTGAGGTTGTGTCTTGATAAAGAATGGAATACGGTGCCCGTCATAGGCCTTTTCCAGCCAGAAGAATGCCGTATCTTTTTCGCCCAGCCTTGCGTAATCAACTGCGACCTCAAATGGATCGTAATCGTTTGTGCCGCGCTGTCTACAAACTTCAATGTCCTTTTCGAGGACCCCCTTCCAGCCCTTGGCAGCATAGGCCCGTCCCGAGGCAGCGGCTGACCCGGCCTCCCCTTGAAGGGTTACACCTTGCTGGTACTGCTCCAATGCCTGCTCATACAGCTTCTTCTGTTCATAATCCGAAGCTAGGTTGTAGTGGGGATATGGGGTCATCAGGATACATTTGCAGTTCCTTAAGACATTGCTGTATGGATTGATCGTACTCGCGTGCGGAGTAATACATTCCGCACAAATTAGCATTTGCGATTTGTGAAATGGGATCGAGGCCCAATTCGAGTTTGTCCTCAGCAAGACCCTCGTCCAATCTTCCTTGCGACGATAAATACATTCCGTAGTATCCGTGCGCGATGGCAAGATTCGGGTTTAACTCGATGGCGCGGCGGAGTTCCCGTTCAGCGACTTGCCACTTCCAATCGAATAGGGACACAAGTCCCAATGAGGCATGTGCTTCCGCATTCGTATCGTCCAGCCGAATCGCCTTGTTCGCTGCCTCTTCCGCTTTTCGCAGAGTCTCATTTGTCGGCAGGTAGGCAAAGAATGCGAGCAATCCATAGGCGTCAGCCATTCCCGCATAGGCGGAGGCATAGCCGGGATCCTTTGACACCGCCAACTGGAAAGACTCCACCGCCCTCTTCAAGCTCTCTCCGCCGAGCGCGTCCTGATACGTTCTGCCCCGAACGTAAAACTGGTACGCCTCCGAATTTGTGGTTCCCTGTTTTGCGATTTTTTCCTTTGCACCGCCCGACAAGGTCGGGATCAGCTTTGCAGATATAGTTCGCGCTAATTCTTGCTGAAGTGACAATACGTCCGAAACCTTGCGCTCATACTCCTCGCCCCAAAGGTGGCGGTCGTCAGCGACGTTAACGAGTTCGGTGTTCAAGACAAGAGTGTCTCGTTCTTGTACCAGTCGGCCTGTAAGCACAGCCTTTACCTTAAGTTCCCGACCCACAGCCTGAGAGTCAATCTCCCGGCCCTTGTAGTGAAACACCGAACTCCGTGACATCACTCTGAGATTTGGGAGTTTCGAGAGGCTGTCGATAAGACTGTCGGTAATCCCATCGCTGATGACTTGCACGTTCTGGTCGGTGTTGGTGGTGATTAACGGCAGCACAGCGATTGAGTCGATCTTCTCTGGCTCACGCGAAAGCAGATATGTGGTCGTGAGCCATACCAGCACAGCCATGATTGCAAGAACAGCCACGGCAATCATCGCATTCGCACGCCACGACGGGCTCGGCGCAGAAATTAAGCGTGCGCCGGCTGATCGTTGCGGTGTTCCCGGACTCGGCATGACGTTTCAGCCGCTTGAGATCAGCCCGAAGGTCGGCAGCGTGTTGGTAGCGAACATCTCGATCCTTTTCCAAGGCTTTGTTGATGATGCGTTCCAATTCTGATGGCAGGTCAGGATTCAGACGTATTGCCGACGTTGGTCTGCCGTCCAGAATGGCTTTGAAGATAAGACCTGAAGTGTCACCTCGGAATGGCAGGGTGCCCGTGCACATCTCGTAGAGCACCGCACCAAACGAGAACAGATCGCTGCGAGCATCGAGTTCCTTTCCCCTTACCTGCTCAGGCGACATATACGCCACGGTGCCCAGTGTCGAGCCGGGACTTGTCAGATGTTCCTCGGATTCGATGGTCGGGGCGCTCATGGCAACGCTCTCCGGCTTGAGTGCGACCTTGGCGAACCCAAAGTCGAGAATCTTCGCCTGACCTCGATTCGTAACGAAGATGTTCGCTTGATGTCCCGATGGACGATACCCTTCGAGTGTGCGGCGTCGAGAGCATCGGCGATCTGGATACTCAGATCGAGCACCGTTTCGATCTCCAGCGGCATGCCAGCAATGCGATGCCTGAGTGTCTGCCCCTCCAGCAGTTCCATGGCGATGAAGGTTCGTCCATCGACCTCATCGACTTCGTAGATGGTGCAGATGTTCGGGTGATTAAGCGAAGATGCTGCCTTGGCTTCCCGCTGAAAGCGGCTGAGGGCTTGCGGATCGTTCGCAAGTTCGTCGGGAAGAAATTTCAGGGCGACGTGGCGACCGAGCTTCAGATCTTCCGCCTCATACACCACGCCCATGCCACCGCCGCCTATCTTCAGCAGGATGCGGTAATGGGACACTGTCTGCCCCACGGGTTGGGATGGGGTGGCCACTGGCAAGCAATGTGGGGGGCGAGGGCGAGGTCAAACGACAGAGCTTCTGTTGAAAATTCGCGTCCGTGCTGGTCAGCCCGATATCCCTTCTGATCACTTCGAACTCTAAGGCTTGGGAATCTTCGCTGTTCCCGTCACGTGGGGCAGCGTCCTTAATCAAGCGGGAGCAGATAACCGGGCGTTTTCATAGCTCCTCCGAAGACGGCGTCGTCGAGTGCACGCATGTCCCACGCATACCAGCATGCGGGGGTCAGCCTCAGGGTGATGTCGTCCATTGTCGCCATCGTGCCACCGACACGGGGGTCGACCAATGCAGACTCGCTCATATAGCGACGATGGATGCGGGCGTTGATTTCTTTGGAGCCGTCGCCCGCGATAACGCCTGTGGCGCATATCGCCACCAAACCCCGCTCCGATCCGGGTTTTCTGATGTCCACCATCAGGGAAGCTTTCGGTCGGGCCGCTAGATTGCGAGCCTTGCGAGTCCGCGACGAAGTCGCCACATACAAACAGCCGTCGTCGAACAGGTACCAAACCGCAGTTAGGTGTATGGAGCCGTCTTCGTTGTGGGTGCCCAAAGTTGCGATGAAGCGTCCCATCAGAATTTCCTGAGCCCCGGATGGTGTAGAGCTTTGCATAGGAAACCTCCCAACGCGCAAATGATACCTCGCGTTTCTTGCTCGTTCGATAACCTAGCATCTGTTGAATTCAAGGTTTTCAATCTGGGGTACTTCAACCAACAGGTGACGCCGCTCACTGCGGCAGCCCCATCCTGCGCAGCAGGTCGGCGTAGCGAGGGTCGGAACGCAGGCTGTCGAAGGCGGGATCAGCTTGAAGCCAAGTTAAATCCCCGTCTCTCTCAGCGTAGGCTCGTTCGAGATATTCAAATGCACTGTCAACGTCACCGAGAACTGCATATTCACCGGCTAATGAAGCCATTCTTAGATCATCGTTGAGAGTCGCTCGGTGTACGGCTCTCATCCCGCCCTGATCGTACGCGCCACGCACCCTCTTAATCTTGTCAGGCGCGGCACCAGAAAGTTCCAAGTATTTCTCGTAACTGGCGAATGCCTCTGAGTATCTCCTGCTTTCCTCGTACAAGGTTGTGAGGTCGGAGTACGCACGAGCAAACTGCGGATCGATCTCAAGGATTCGTTTACATTCGCTGATTGCATTGGCGTACTGACGAGCCATCTCGAACTGCTCGACAAGCGCAATACGTACAGTCAAGTCGAGGGGAGCCACTTCAACCGCACGTCTGGCTTCGGTAATTGCCTCGTTATGTCGGCGCAACGCTGTCAAAAGAAATGCATAACCCCAGTGTGCCATAGCCTCGTTCGGGTTTTGCTCAATAGCCCGTTTGAAATCCTTCTCGGCGGCACCCCAATTCCAATCGTAGATAGTCTCCACTAAGCCAAGGACAGCGTGCGCTCTGGCTAGACCGCTATCAATTTCAAGGGCCTTGAGTGCTGCTGCTTCGGCTCACCGTCCTTGGGCATTAGCCCTCCGAGTGGTTGAGAGAGCATGACATGCGCATAGCCCAGTTCGGCGAAGGCAGGCGCATAGGTCGAATCTAGTTCCACGGCACGCTGGAACTGTTCAACCGCGTTATTCATGTCACGCTTTGTAAACTTCGCAGCGTAGTAACTGCCTTTGAGATAGCATTCGTTCGCTTCCGCATTGACGGTGTACTGTCTTGACGAAGTCCGTTGCGCTTCGGAAGCGCCATTCAGTTTGGCGGCAATAGCTGCTGAGGCAGCATTCTGAATACGCTGAATGTCTGACGCGTTCCCGCTGTAGTGCTGGCCCCACAGCAAGCTTCCGTCTTGCGTATCGATCAACTCTACATCTGCCGAGACATCCTGACCGTGTTCAGCAAACCTACCCGTTACGAGTGCACGAACATTCAATTCTCGTCCCATCTTTTCGGGCTGAATCTGCTGTCCCTTATAGCGAAGGACGGAGCCATTAGAGATGACCTTTGTCTTCGGCAACTCCGATAAGCTGTACCGGATTGTGCTAGCGATTCCATCACTAAGGTAATCGAGGTTGGGATCGCCACTTGCATTTGCAAACGGAAGGACAGCAATGGAGTCGATGGTAGTTGGCCGCTGACCGGAATGAACTCTGAACCCGATTACCGCTGCTACAACAACGGCAATACTCAAAATGCTCACTGCCAATGCAACGTAGGGTGTTCGTCGCGACCGGGTAAGTTCATCGGGGAAACTCCCTCTTTGACCACTTTCTGTTTGACGTTTGAGGCGCTTCAGATCGGCTCTCAACTCGGCGGCCGACTGACAGCGAGTATCGCGGTCTTTCTCCAAACACTTGTTGATGATCCGCTCCAATTCGGGTGGCACATCAGGATTCAATCGCACAGGTGCTACAGGTGACCGTTCCCGAATCGCGTTGAAGATCAGCGCCGAAGTGTCACCTCGGAATGGCAGGGTGCCCGTGCACATCTCGTAGAGCACCGCACCAAACGAGAACAGATCGGTGCGAGCATCGAGTTCCTTTCCCCTTAGCTGCCCAGGCGACATATACGCCACGGTGCCCAGTGTCGAGCCGGGACTTGTCAGATGTTCCTCGGACTCGATGGTCGGATCTCCAATACCAACGGTTTCCGACTTCAGCGACACTTTCGCCAGCCCGAAATCGAGAATTCTCGCTTGACCTCTATTGGTCACGAAGATGTTCGCGGGTTTGATATCCCGATGGATAATGCCCTTGGAGTGCGCCGCATCCAGTGCATCGGCGATCTGGATACCCAGATCAAGCACCATTTCGACCTCCAGTGCCTTGCCATTTATCGCGTGCCGAAGCGTCTGCCCCTCCAGCAGTTCCATCGCAATGAACGCCCGACGTTCGACCTCATCAATTTCGTAAATCGTGCAAATGTTCGGATGATTTAAAGCAGATGCCGACCTAGCCTCGCGGCGGAACCGCTCTAGCGCCTGTGGATCGTTAGCGAGTTCGTCGGGAAGGAACTTCAGGGCTACATGGCGACCGAGCTTGAGGTCTTCCGCTTCGTACACCACGCCCATACCCCCGCCGCCGATTTTACGGACGATGCGGTAATGGGAAATCGTCTGCCCACAGGTTGGGACGAAGTCGACACTGCCGGGAATCTTAGGCTGACTCTGGGAGGAGGTCAAACGATAGAGGTTTTGTTGAGAGATTCGCGACCAGCAGCCCGCCACGTTCAGTTCGATCTCTCGAGAAGTAGGATGTTGTGACCTTCGGGATCATGCAGGACAGCCCATGTACCTTCGGACTGAACTAGCCGATCCTTCCCGATGGCCGCTATCGCTGACCTTAGATCAGACACCTCAAAGAAGAGAACCGCCTTGTCTTTCGAGGGGTAAGACTCAGCCCCTTTCCGCTCAAGACAAACGAAGCCTGCACCAGTATCAAACTTGGCATGGTGCCCAACTCGTTCATCGGAAACTTCAAGGCCCATCGTTTCGAGATAGAACTTCTTTGCCCTCTCCAAATTTTTGAAGTAGAGTTCAACACCC
>WNGL01020078.1_pt1 | contig 14291 bp, 16 predicted proteins | sample 5400591 | NCBI WGS metagenome assembly WNGL01 (sample SAMN13153377, study PRJNA577476) | soil metagenome | isolation source: 80 cm soil or saprolite under Garry oak tree replicate 1 | place: USA:California | collected 2016-06-15
CCAGAGCAGCCAACTCGTCATACGACGGACGACGCGCCCCGACCTGCTCCACACCAAGATCATCTCACGGACACGCCGGCCCACTCACACCAGACCCCCGACAAACCCACAGGTCATCCAACCCCCTGAATGGACACCCCTCTACCCCGTCGGCTCAACGACTTGCCCGAGCCGTCCTCCTTCTCGCGGGTCTGTTGGCTGCCGTAATCGCTTTGGCCGCCTGCACCACTGCCTCGTCGCCGCAAGGCGAGCTGGCCCAGAACCAGCAGATCCTGTCGACCTGCGATTCGTCCGCCCCGCCGGCATCCCTGATCGCGATCGACGGCACCGGCTCCAGCAACGCGAAGGCCATCGAAGCCCAGCGGATGACCATCGTGGAGTCAGTGGTGCGCCGGACCGCCATCTGTTCGGGCGACCTGCGGGTCACCGTCTTCACCACGTCCAGCGCGGCCACCGTCACGTTGTTCGACGGCGCGTTGAAGCTCCCCGGCGCGACCAGCAACGCTCGACTGCTGCGCGTGTCGAACGTGGTCGCCAGCGTCATGGCCCAGATCAAGAAGACATACGCCCCGGCGGCCGCCAGCCTGCAATACGGCGGCTCAGATATCACCGGGCAGTACCGGCAGGCTGCCGACTGGATCACTCAGGTCGGCCGTCCGTATCTGCTGCACTTCTATCTGTTGACGGATGGCTTCCAGACCATCGGCATTGATCTCGGTGCCCATGTCCTGAGTTCGCAGCAGGCCGCAGCCCTGGCCGATCAGGTCACCATGCCGAAGCTGCCCGGCGCGTCCATCGTCGTGGCCGGGCTCGGCCGCATCGCCGTGCAGGCGGCGGGAACGGACGTGGTCGACGAACTCGTGAGCTACTACAACGAGCTCTGCCACAACGCCACAGCCGCCTTGTGCCTCAGCGTCACCGACTACACCGGGGGCGGGCGGTGACGGCGACGGCCCGTATCCGCCTGCCGAAGGGCAACCCGTTCCGGGACACCACCGGCAACTGGGTTCGGGAGGCCGACCAGATCACCCTTCCCCGCCTCGACGAAGTTGGTGGACATCCCCGCCCTGCCGGCGTCGGCGTCACCTATACCGAGCAGGAATACGCCGCACTGGCCGACGAACAGGAACTCAACTGGCCCGCTGAAGGCGAACACGAAGCCCGCGACGTTCAGGTGCAGGCACGCGGGTGGGACAGCTTGGCCGTGGCAACCGAGTTCCTGCTCACCGAAAGCGAGAAGCAAGTACGGGCCGCCCGCGGGGATCAGCAGCATGCGGCGCAGGTCCTGACGCCGTACGTCCGGCGTGAGCCATGGGCGAAGCTCCGTTACTGGGTGCTGTGGCCGCTGTTCGCCCTTGGGGATGCCAGCAGCGTCCTGTCAGCGGCGATCATGCTCGGCGATGTCCCGTGGGTGGCCGCAGGCCAGGCGTTGTCGGCGGGGTTGGCGGCGGCCTGCGCGGGCCTCGTCGGTGCCGAACTCAAGCATCGGCAGACAGCACAGTCGCGCCAGCGCGATCCCGACACGCTCACCAACGACGAACGCCGCTACCAGCGGCTGTTCACCGACGGCACCAAGGGCATCGGCATCGTCAAGCTGATCGGCCTGCTGTCGCTGCTCGTCGTGGCGCTGCTCGGCGTCGGGATCTTCACGCTGCGCTCCAGCGTGGAGGGCTCAGCGTCGGGTCTCACCTTCGGGCTTCTCGCGGCGGCGACCGCCATCGGCAGCGGCCTGCTGGGCTACGCCGTCGCCGACGAGGTGGCTGACCTGCTCGACACGTTCGCCAAACGCGTCCGACGAGCTGAGAAGCGGCATCTCACCTTGGCAGGGAGCAAGGCGCTCAAGCTGCGAGCACGAGCGATTGAGGCCGCCCGATCGATCCACGCCGAATACCAACTCCGTGGGCTGGCAGCCGGCAAGCGGGTGGAGTCACTGTCCTGGCGGGTACTGCGCCGTAACCCGCAGGTGGTTGGGCATGGCTTTCCGACCGGCGAACAGAGCGGGGTGATCGGGCGTCGCCTGCGGCGAGGAGGCACCGCATGACCTTCCGCGCCGCGTTCCAGCCCAGCACCCTGCTGCCCGCCGACCTCGTTGGGATGGCACCCGGCACGCCGGCGCCGTCACCGTCGACCAGCTATCGGCTTGGCCACCCCGGACGGCCAGCCAGGGTGCCCACAATCGTCATCGCGATCTGCGATGACTCCGGCTCGGTAACCAGCCCTATCGGCGCAGACCCGCTCTCGAACAGATATGCAGAGGTGATGCACGCGTTCTCTGTGGTAGCGCGGCGAGGCTCCGGCCACGAGTTGGGGGCGGCGTTGCACTTCGACACACCCACGTCAGGCGACACAGGTCCGGTCCCGATCACCCGCCGTGGGCTGCGGCTGTTGCGCTTGGGACTGCGGGTGCCGCCCGACGCCGCGGGCACCAGTCGGCTCGCCCCCAGCCTGCAGCGGGCGGTCGAGATTGCCGACAGCTACCCAGACCACAAGGTGATCTTGCTCGTCCTCTCAGATTTCTGGCTCATGGACCGCGAACCCGGCCAGGTGCTCAGTAATCTGGCGGCCTTCCCCGGCCAGGTGCACGCCGTCGTCCTCGGCGCCGGCCTGCCCGCAGGCGTGCTGGATGACCGCATCAGCGTCACCCCAGTTATGCAGGACGATCCGCCAGGCAGCGTGGCCAGGGCCGTGTTTGCCAGCCTGATCACCCACCGGCCCGGCAGTCATCTGGCGGGAACTGCCAGCGAGGAAGCGCGCAAACACCGGCCGTTGCAGATTCCACAACGCCTTCGTTACTCACCACGCACCCCACCAGACACCACCAGATAACAGACAGCGGTGACCATCGGTTCGGTCGAAACGTCGGGCGAATGTTCGACCGAACCGATGGTTGTCTCCCGAATCCGTCGCGTCATATAACAAGAGCCGTACCCGGCACACCCTGATTCATCAGAACACGCCGTGAATGCACAGGAGATACTCGCTTGACAGAAAGGAGCACACATGGACAACACCGCGAATAGGCAGCAGCCGCCGAAGCGATTCCGCACCATCCTGGCCGACCCGCCTTGGGATATCCAGCAGAAAGGTGCCCGCGGGGCGCAGCGGCACTACCCACTGATGAGCTTGGATCACATCAAGGCCATGCCAGTCGTTGAGTTGGCCGAGGACAATGCCCACCTTTATCTATGGGTTACCAACGCCACGCTGCGCCAGGGCTACGACGTCGCCGAAGCCTGGGGCTTCACTGTCCGCTCGCCGCTGACCTGGATCATGTTCAAGCTGGGCCTTGGTGCCTACCTCCGCAACGCCACGGAGCACTTGTTGTTCGCCACCCGCGGCAAAGCACCGGTGAACTTCCGGTCGCAGCCGACGTGGATCAACGCGCCCGTCCAAGATCACTCACATAAGCCCGAAGAGCAGTACGCGATCATCGAGCGCATCTCGGATGGACCATACCTGGAACTGTTCGCCCGCCGCCGGCCGTCAAGTAACCGCGATTGGTCGGTGTGGGGCAACCAGATCGACTCCGACATCGTGGTTCCCGGCTATCCGGTGCCCAGTGATTCGACGTCCCTGCGGGCAAAGGAGGTGAGTCAGCCATGAGCGACGAGAAGAAAGACCCATCCCCCATGAAGAACCCCATCGCTTGGGTCTTCCGAGCTAGCGTCCTGCTGCTCGGTGCGGTCATCGCCCTGAACGTGGCCATCGCCTACCTGCAGCCGATCCTGCCCTGGATTATCGGGGGAATTGCCCTGGCTGGTATGGGCTGGCTGGTGGTCGCCATCATCCGCTGGAGGCGATCCCGATGGTGATACCTACCCCTGTTATGCGTATTCAGAGGTCGGGTGTAGTGGAATGGACAACAACCCTTGACGATTTGCCAACTATGGGTGATAAGTGGTTGCGAGAAACCGCTGTTTCCAAGCAGCACCGTAGCAACAAGCAATTTAAGGAAGGAGGCGATTAATGGCCAAACGAAAGAAGAAGAACACACGTCACGAGGAGCGCCGGTTCACGGTACGCGGTGTCCGCCGCGACCCACCAGACGTCGGCAAGCTCTCACGAGCCCTTATCGGTCTGGCCCAGGCCGAAGCCGAACGCGAAGCGCAGGCCGAGCAGACCGCCCGCCAGGCAAAGCCGGAGGCCGTCTCCAACGACACGACGCAGTCAGGAGGTGCGCACCATGCCTAGCACTGAGCTGGTGTTCTCCGGATTGCACCTGCCCCGCCCACTCGATCCGCTTGCAGTCAGTCGGTTCCTGGCTCGTCTCGCCGCCGATCGCGCCGCCCCGCGGGTCGTCCTGGAAGTCCGAGCCGACGCTGGCGGCATCCGGCACCTGCTCGGCACGCGGGCCACGGAGATCCAGGCCCTGCACCGGATGCTCACCGACCTCATTCCCGGCAGCGTCCTGACCACTCCCAGCACCGACGCAGGCGAACCGCGCCCGAACATCGACACCGCCGGCCGACTGCACATCCAGCCACCCGGACTGCCACTGCTGACAGACACCACCGAGGCCACCAGTCGCGCCCTGCTCTCCGCACTCGCGACTCGCCTGCACGAGGCTGAAGCCATCGTCCTGCAGATCGTGCTCGGTCCGCGCCACGCGCCGCGCATCGTTCCGGCCGATATCCCGGATCCGACGGCGACGCTGATGCGGGTCGTGACCCGAGGCGACCGGCCCGCAAGCCATGAAACCCGCAACCGCATCAAGGAACGTCTGTCCCAAGGCGGGTTCGGGGCGACCATCCGAATAGGCAGCGCCAGCCCGGACCCTGACCGACGGCGCCGGTTCATCGTCAGCTTGCTGAGCAGCCTCTCGACGGCCCAGAGCCCCGGTGTGCATATCAACCTCGCTCGCGAGCCAGCGCGGCAACTGAACGAGGCGCGGCTGCCGTGGCGTTGGCCACTGCACCTGGCCGTCAGTGAGCTGATCGGGCTGCTCGGCTGGCCCTTGGGCGACGGTGACTTCCCAGGCCTGCCGCCCGCACATCCCAAAGCGCTTCGTGCCGCCGACGGTGTGCACACCGGCCCTCGGGTCTTCGCTGTCAGCGCCGCCCCTGGTGACGACCGACGTATCGGGATCGCTCCGAACGATCAGATGTTTCACGCCGTGTCGTACGGCCCTAGCGGCTCGGGCAAGACGACGATGGCCCTCCACCTGATCATGGCCGACATCGAGGCCGGACGACCCATCGCGGTACTCGATCCGAAGAAGCAGTTGATCGACGACATCGCCAGCCGAATCCCTGACCACCGCCTCGGCGACGTCGTCATCCTGGACGCCAGCGACGACGAGCCGGTCGGCTTCAACCCGCTCGATGTCACCGGACGCGATCCCGACGTGGTCGTCGACGGCATCCTGGCGGTGTTCGAGGCGGTCTTCCATGACGGATGGGGCCCCAGGACGGCCGACATCTTTTCGGCCTGCCTCCGCACGCTGGCCCGCGCCAGCACTCCGAAGTCGCCTGCGACGCTCATGGATCTGCCAAAGCTCTTGACCGACGCCACGTTCCGGCGCACGCAGGTCGGTCGCGTGCAAAAAGACATTGCCCTGGCTGGCTTCTGGGCCTGGTTTGATAGTCAGTCCCCGGCGGCCCAAGCCGCCGCCATCGCCCCACCGCTCAACAAATTGCGCCAGCTCCTCCTGCGGCCCGCCCTGATCCGTATGCTCGATCAACGCGATAGCAAGTTCCGACTGCGTGACCTGTTCAGGGAAAACAAGATTGTGCTCGTCCCCCTGAACGAAGGACTCATAGGACCAGGTACGGCCGGATTACTCGGCTCGCTGGTGATCGCAGATATATGGCAGGCAACTCAAGAAAGGGCCAGCGATCCCAAGGCGGGCACGCGGCCGGGCATGATCTACGTCGACGAGGCCCCGAGATTCCTTAATTTGCCAGTATCGCTTGCCGACGCATTGGCCGTGTCGAGGTCGCTCGGTGTGGGCTGGTTCTTGGCCGCACAGTTTCGGAGCCAATTTCCGCCGTCGTTAAGCAAGGCCGTGGACAACAATGCGCGAAATAAGATTCAATTCGCCACCGAGTACGAAGATGCCCGCGACACGGCCCGGCTCACCCGCGACCTCACTCCTGAAGACTTCCTGGCCCTGCCGAAATACCACGCCTACGCCAACCTCGTCGCCGACGGCCACCCCTCCGGTTGGGCCCTCGTGAAGACGCTGCCTCCACCGCCGCCCACCACCGACCCGGAGCTGGTGCGGGCCACGGCGCAGGCCAACTACGCGCCCGACCCAGCGGCCTCTCCCGCTGACACCACCACGGATGCCGACGAGACGACCGTCGTCGCGAGCGACCCGCCCGCTCCGCTCGTCACGGAGCCCATCGGCCGGAAGCGGAGGCAGCGATGAACGGCTTCCACATATACAAGACGAGTACAAAGACCAATCGCGAAGCGACCGTGTCTGTGTTCGCCCCTGTCCTCGCCCCTATGTTCCCGACGCTGCCTCCTGCCGATTCCGCCACGTCATCCGGCCTACACCTCCCCTTCCGGGATGGGACTGACCCCCAATTCGGGGGTCACCGGGCTGGGCCGAGTACCAGGCCAGGAGGTGTGTCATGAGCCCGCGTGACGTGACCAGCCTGCAGACGCACCTGTCTGAGCGGGACATTGCCGTGGTGGAGTCGCTGCGTGCGTATCGACTCCTGACCACAAATCTCGTCCAGCGACTGCACTTCGGCATCGGACATGCCAGCTCCGGGGCAGCGCTCGGCGCCACCATGCGGGTCCTGACTCGTCTGGAGTCCCACGGTCTGGTTACGCGGCTGGGTCGAAGGATCGGCGGCGTTCGCTCCGGCTCATCCGGGATCACCTGGCAGCTCGGCTCGACCGGCGAACGGCTGCTTCGGACGATGCACGGCCAGAAACAGCGCCATCGCTATGTCGAACCCTCGCCCGCCTTTGCCGCCCACACCTTGGCCGTGGCCGAACTCGCCGACCGAGCCATCGTGTTGGCGCTCGTTCACCGGACCGCACGGCACATTGGAATGGCTCAAGCCCGACCTGTACGTGGTGACGGCCAGCGGTGACTACGAAGACCATTGGTTCATCGAGGCGGATCTCGCCACCGAGCACCCGCCCGTAGTGGTGCGCAAAGCCAAGGTCTACCAGCGCTACGCGGCCACAGGCGCCCACCAAGCCCGTCACGGCATCTTCCCCGCCGTCACCTGGGTTGTCCCCGACACGGCCCGGCAAGCGGCCATTCAGGCGGCACTGGCGGCCGACCAGAGGATCCAGCCGGCCCTGTTCCGGGTGGTCACCACCGACCAGTTCACGCATCTGATCACCAGCGGCAGCCCCGACCCACCGTCGGTCGCCGATCCCACATCACGACCACTCACTTTGAAAGGAGGTAACAAATAATGGAACACCTACCACCCCGCTCGCCCGACGAGGAACCACGCGGTCCGGAAGACGAACAACTCTATCGAGGCGAAATTGACTTGACGGGCACCACCCGGCAGGACGACGCACTGGCCGATGTCATCGGTGACGCCATCGCAGAAGCCACGGCCGAAGACGGAACCGGCGAGGTGCCTGACTGGGGTGCACGCAGCCTGGCGCGAGCGCTCGCAAACGTTCGCGACGACCCGCTCTCCGGTGACTTGCACCACTTCGCCGTCACCGGCCGAGCCGACCCCGAAGCGATAGCCCGTGAACTTGCCGACCTCTACCAAGCCACCACGGACGAACAGGTCAAGGAATGGATCAACTGGCTCGGCACCTACGTAATCCGCATGCCGGACAACGCAGAAGCAACCGAACCAGCCAACAGCCCGGATGACGACGCGCCTGACCTCGGCACGTCGCCTGAAGAACTTGCCGCACGACTCCGCGACGTCTTCGCTGACGCCGATGCCCGCGCCGAGGCGATCCCCGCCAGCAATGCGCGGGCCATCGCCACGGTGCTCTCGATTTTCCTTGATCCTGACTCTGAGATGGCCCACTTCGCCGACACGGGCGACGCCAACCCCGTGCAGCTGCACCACGAGTGCCAACTCGTTCGGCAACGGACCGAGGACATCCCTGGCATGGCTACCAGCATGGACACTTGGATCCGGTACTTCGAACAGCACCTTGCCGCTCGCACAGACCTGGGAAGGCAACCCGATTGGTCCAAACCGACTGCTTCCGAGCGGTACAACGAGCAACAGCCACCAAGTAGACACCCGGTCGAAGCTAACGAAGTCCCGGTCAGCGGCACGCCGCTGGAGCAGGTGACGGCCTACCTACGCATCACCTTCAGCGAGGCCGATACCCGCGGCGGGTCGATCAGTCGCGACGACGCCATCGTGATCGCTGGCCTCCTGGCCGACCTGCTCGGTCCTGACTCGGAGATGAAGAGCTTCAGCGAAACCGGCGATGCCGACCTGTCCGTGATCCACGAGGAGTGCCAGGTCGTGCTGCAGCGATACGGCCAGACAACACCAGACCTCCAGACCTGGGTCCAGCGGTTGGAACAGCACCTGGCTCCCCCAAGCGATCGGGGACGTCCGGCCGAATTGTCACAGAACCCGGCTCAATCGGCCGACGACGCGGGTACAGCGGAGAACCCCGCAGTCGAGCAGGGCAGCCACGAGCACCGGGAGACACCGCCCCCAGCCATCGCCGACACCCTCGCCCACGCCGAGCAGGACGGATTGTCCGAACAGGAGGCCCGCAACATCGCCCGCTTCCTCGCCACCTACCCGGAGGTCACCACTGACGCGCTACACGACTACGGCAGCACCGGTACCCCCAAACACGCGGACGTGATCCGCGAGCTATTCGACCTGTACGTCGCCAGCGACACCGAACACCAGCAGCTCGTGCGCGCACTCGGCTCACGCTTCATCTGGCAGGCCACTGAGGCCGAGATGATCCAGGACCCCGCCACCGCCGACCAGGCACCTGACCGCCATCGTCTGCTCACCCCGGCCAACTTCCGGATGCTCCTTGGCCTGGAAGCCCACAGCCACGCGTTCATCGCCTACCTACAGCTCCATGACGTCGACCCGTACGACGACCTGCTCCTGCACGGCTTCCAGGACGCCTACCTCGGCAGCTACGGCACGTACGCGGAGCTTCTCCAGGCGTTCCGCATGACGCTGATCGACTCCGGAGAACTGGATGACCGTGATCCGGCGGTGCTCGATGAGGTGAGCCTGATGAGGTTCGCCCGTCGCGCGTGGGACATCGTGGAAGTCGGCGACCGATTCTATGTATTCCATAAATAGTCGGGTAGCGCGTCGAGCTAGCAGATACGTTCCCGACGGTAACGGCGACACTAATGTTGCGGAATTGTCAACAATGGGTGCCTTTTCTCGCAAAAGGAGGTAAAATAGGGTTCTTAAAGGAGCAATGACGCCGACATGGAACAGGCCACCACCAACCAGTTTGGAGGATATATTCGACACCTTCGCACGCAGCGGAAGCTCAGCATGCGTGGCCTGGCAAAAGTGGCCGGCGTCGACAGTGGTGCCCTGACTCGGCTGGAAAGCGGTAAAACCACGCCGACACCACACACGATCAAAGCGCTGGCGATCGCTCTGGATGTTCCGCTGGCCGACCTATTCGTCAGGGCTGGCTACACCACGCCGCATGATCTCCCTAACATGGATAGCTATCTGCACGCGCGCTACGGCCATCTGCCCGGCGATGTCATCGACTCTATGAACGACTACTGCCAGCGGCTGATCGACGAGTACGGCTTCGATCCAGACGGGCCGAGCGGTCGCGAAGACGAAACCACCAAACCATCGAATACCTAGCTAACGGGTGGGGGAAAGGAGGAACATATGACGACAACCAACGACATAGGAACACTCGCCAGCCTTCGTACTCTCGCCGAACGAGAGTCGTCCCCATCCCTGATCGATCTGTTCCACGTCGCCGAGCAGCAAGCTCGGCTGCTGCGGGAGCTACTGGCCACCAAGGCTGACCCGCTCCTAATCCGCCTAGTCGACCTCATCCCCAGCCTGTGCATCGACGTCCTCGACGCCATGCCGGTCGGTGGTACCTCGTTCTGGGGCAACGAGCGCTGGCACATCCACTTGCGTCAGGGTGATCCGACTGACTTCCATCACTTTACGGTCCTGCATCAACTGAAGCACATTATTGACTATCCGCTGCGACAGCGACTGAGCATGGTCAAGGACGGGGACTGGGAAGCGGTGGCAGATTATTTTGCTATCAGGGCGCTGGGTCCGCCCGCGAAAGTGGAGGATGTACACAAAGAAAGGAGGGATGCCTATGAGTCAAGCCGGTAATGACAGCGCGAACAGCGCTCCACTGCTGCTTACCATCGACGAAGCCTGCGATGCACTCCGGGTGAGCCGGTCGCAGCTATACGACCTATTCAATAGACGGCGCTTGAAGTCCGTGCGGATCAACAGAAGACGGTTCATCGTACCGGCCGATCTTGCGGCGCTGATCGAAGAACTACGAGAGGAAGGGGGTGAGTAATGCCACAAACACGATCCAACGGTGAAGGCACCATCTACCGACGCCAAGATGGGCGTTACGAGGGTGCCATCATGCTGCCAACGACTGGCGGCATGCGAAAGCGTATTCGGAAGTATGGCAAAACGCGAAAAGAAGCATACGACAAACTCATGAAGGCTGCCGAGCAGGCCCGCCAAGGCATCCTGTCCTCCGAGCAGACCTGGAAGGTCAGTGCCTATCTGGACTACTGGCTCGAACACGAGAAACGCCGTTCGACAACCCGCCAGCGGCACGAATCGGTGGTCCGCCTCCATCTCAAGCCCGGTCTCGGCCACCACCGACTGGATGGTCTGTCTGTGCGAGTCGTAGAGGGCTTCCTCGACGATCTCCTCGCGCAGGGCAAGTCGATCGCCACCATCCATCAGGTGCGCAAAGTGCTCAGCGCTGCGCTGACCTATGCCATGCGTCAAGAGCTGCTGGCTCGGAACGTCGCTCGCCTGGTCGAGCTTCCCCGCTACCGATCAAGGGAGGCTGGCCACTGGACGGCTGACGAGATGATCCGGTTTCTTGAGGTCGCTCGTCCCGATCCGCTCTACCCGGCCTTTGCGCTGCTCACCCTCTACGGGTTGCGTCGTAGTGAAGTGATCGGCATCAGGTGGTGCGACGTGGACTTCGACCGCGGCGTGCTACGTATCCGACAGCAGGTACAACGGATCGACGGTGAGCTGCAACAAGTCGAACTCAAGACCGAATCGAGTGAGCGGGACGAGCCCCTGCTCGCGACGGCCCGTGACGTACTGCTGCAGCAACGCGGGGTCCAGGCAGCGATGAGAGCCGAGGCCGGCACCGACTGGCAGGGCACTGATGGAGACAACGAACTGGTGTTCACCACCAAAACCGGCCGCCCCATGGAATCACACAACCTGGCTCGATCCTTCATGCGGATCTGTGAGCAACACGGCCTCCGGCGGATCACGGTGCACGGCCTGCGACACAGCAACGCCACTGCTCAAAAGGACCTGGATGTCCACGCTCGCGACATCCAGGCCATCCTTGGCCACGGCGACGTGCGCACCACGGGCATCTACGAGCACGTCGATTTAAAGAGCAAACGAAACGCCCTCCAGAAAGTGGAAGGACGTTTGTTTATGAGTGAGACGAACAAGACGGTGTTGCCGTCAAACTTGCCGTCACATCAAATTGTGGATAACTTTGACGAGACTCAGTGCACACCCAAAGAAAACACCCACCTCTGTTGGGTGGGTACTTTCTTTGGTGGCTCCTCCCAGACTCGAACTGGGGACACAGGGCTCTTCAAGGCTATCGAGACAAGTTTGCATGAACGGCTCACCTCTGTAAATCAGGCCATAAATACGCTTGCGTGTACGTGGAGGCTTGGCTGCGTTGCCGTCAAAATTGCCGTCAACGACACGCCGGTGACACGAGGCCGAGAACAGATGAGGTCGCTAAGTCGATTCGCCACCCACCAGTCAATGACGGAAGAGAGGGTCGCAGTATGAGTTGCCCGGTGGGTCACCGTTACACCGTGCTCTCTTTACGTGTCTCCACGCCCAGCTCCTTGACCTGCTCCCGCTGCAACGCGGCCAGTTTCTGCGACAGAGCTACCAGAAATGCCTGGGCTTGTTCCACCTCATCGATGATGTCCGTCGTGAGACTGACCCGAATGGGGAGCACGCCGTCTCTCTTGCTTCGGCGCACTTCATCTGCAAGGAACCCGACGCGCCGGCCAAGGTTCGTCAGAGCGAGCCGTTTTCGCCAAGCTCCACCAGGTCTTGTTCTAGTCTAGATAATCCCTCACTCATATACAGTGAGTATACGCTAAGCAATACTACGAATGCAAAGATTTATGTACAACGTTGGTTTGACCAAGAAAGGAGGCCCTCATGAGCCAGGACACTCTCAATAGCAACGTGGCTGCCCATGCCAGTGGAGCCAAGCGCCGCAAGCGTGCCGTGCTGTATTTACGTGTCTCCACGCCCAGCCAGGTCAATACCGATTACAACCCGGAAGGTATTTCTATTCCCGCCCAGCGGGTGGCTGGAGAGCGAAAAGCCGCATCACTGGATGCGGACATCGTGGAAGAGTTCATCGAACCGGGCAAGACCGCCACCAACATCGACAAACGGCCTGCGTTCCAGGAGATGGTCGCGTGGGTCAAAGCACAAAAAGACATCGACTACGTCATCGTCTACCACTTCAACCGGGTCTTCCGGAACGCCGTCGACGCCGGCGTAGTCAAGCGTGACCTGAAGAAAGTCGGCACCCGGATCGTCTCCACCATCCTCGACATGGGTGAGAACCCGGAGAGCGCCATGGTCGAGACCATCCTCCACGCCGTCGACCAGTACCAATCCGAAGCGAGTGGAGCGGACATCAAATACAAGATGGGCCAAAAGGTGAAGAACGGTGGCAGTCTTGCACAAGCCAAGCTCGGCTACCTGAACGTTCGCGAACCCAAAATCGGCGGCGGCGAGATCCGCACCATCGCCGTTGACGACGAGCGTTCCCCCTTCGTTCGCCTCGCCTTCGAGCTGTACGCCACTGACGACTACACCCTGGCCGACCTGTCCGACGAGCTGTACGACCGAGGGCTGCGCAGTCGGGCCACTGCCCTGCACCCGGTCGGGCAAGTCGGGATCAACAAGCTGTCCATGCTGCTCCGCGACCGCTACTACCTCGGCTACGTCAGCTACGAGGGCGAGGAATACCAGGGGCGGCACGAGCCGCTCATCGAGCCTGACCTGTTCGACCGCGTCCAGGCCATCGCCGCGACACGTTCGGCCGCCCAGGAACGTCGCCGCGTCCACCACCACTACTTGAAGGGCTCGGTGTTCTGTGGGCGCTGTGACAAGGCCGGCGTCACCCAGCGCCTGGCCATCCAGCACACCGTCAATCGCCACGGCAGCGACTACGTCTACTTCTTCTGCCGCCAATCCCGTACCGACGTCTGCACAGCGCCGCACATCAACGCCTTGCGCGTCGAACAGGCCATTGAGGCCCACTACGCCACGATCCGGTTCACCCCGGACTTCATCGCTGAGGTCCGCACCCATGTCGGTGCCACCCTGGCCGACGAGGAAGCGGCCACCCGCCTGCGCCACCGGCAGCTCACCTCGGAGCTACGCGCACTCGACGCCCAGGAAGACAACCTGATCAACCTGGTGGCGATAACCGACGACACGGTGCCCACCGCCAAAGCCAAGATCCAGGCCAAGCTGCGCGACATCGAGTACCAGCGCCAGCACCTGACCGAGCGCCTCACGGAAACCCACGAGGATCTGTCCGACAGCGCCCGCCTGATCGAACTGTGCCTGCAACTACTCGAGAACCCGCAGGAGCTGTACCGACGCTGCGACGACGAACAACGCCGCCTGCTCAACCAAGCGCTGTTCGAAGGGCTCTACCTCGACCACGACGAGGTCACCGGTCACGAACTCCGCGAACCGTTCGCGCTGCTCCACCGACTCCAGTACGGCCGGCACTCAGACTCCACCGACAAGCCAGATCCGGGCACGCCTACCGTCGATGCCGTACGCAACAGCAAGGCCACTCCCCAGTCGGGAAGTGGCCTTCTCCGTGTCCTACTCAAGAGCACTGAACTGGACCAGGGTTCTAATAAGACCCCTAGGGTGGAGCTGAGGGGAATCGAACCCCTGACCTTCTCGATGCGAACGAGACGCGCTACCAACTGCGCTACAGCCCCATGGAGCGGCGAAAGCATATCAGCCACGCTGGCCGCCTCCGCGCACCCCTCTTGATCAGCTACTCGCCCACCGCTCGGCGGTAGGGCAGCGCGCCGGGTTCGTCCAGTTCGGCGAACATCGGGT
>WNGL01006076.1_pt1 | contig 14289 bp, 28 predicted proteins | sample 5400591 | NCBI WGS metagenome assembly WNGL01 (sample SAMN13153377, study PRJNA577476) | soil metagenome | isolation source: 80 cm soil or saprolite under Garry oak tree replicate 1 | place: USA:California | collected 2016-06-15
GCTCTGGTTGGCTAGGCGCATGTCGTCGCGGTGTCGGGGCCACAGCGCGAGTCGGTCGGGGCTGGGCTCAGTCAGCATCGGTGCGCTCCAGGGGGTGGCACCAGTTACCGGCCCGGTCCGGGGTGAGGCGACAGCGGTCGCACATGACGGCGACGACCCAGATGTGCCGCAGGCGGACGCTGTCATCGGTGACTGCCACGGCGGCTCCTTCGGTGACATGGACCGTCGCGGTGCTCATGCTGGCACCAGTGACTGGCCCGGTTGCCCCGAGACTAACACGGATTTCCCGTAATATGCGCCGATATTACGGTTCGTCCCGGTCTCGTCCGGACCGTCCGTCAGGATCACGATCTCGGCCGGCTTGTACTCCACCGGCCGGAAGAAGACGGCCACCGGCACCTTGAAGATCGAGGCCAGCGCATAGAGCTCGTAGTGGGTGAACGGTGGCCGGGTCTTGCCCGGCGTGGCCGCCAGCCGCGTACCCAGCGTGTTCTCACTGATGGTGACGCCGTACTCCTGGTTCATCCGCGCCGCGAGGGCACGGTTGGTGTAGCCGTCCCGCCGCTTGAGCGCCTCCACTACCCGCTTCGTGTGCTCAACCACATCGAATGGCTGCTCGGGTGTTGCGCGTCGTGCCATTGCTCGACCCTTTCATCCGCCCCGTTCCCCCCGATTCCTCACCTGTGACGGCTGGTCAAGTACAGCATCGGTGCTTCCCCTTGTCCCCTTGAGTCACCGTCAGCGACCGTAGGTTAGCCCGAACGGGTGACACGTCGCAATATGCTGACCACAGGTACTTGCCAAGTCGCGGATCATCCGGAACAGTCACGGCTATGCCCACACGAACCCCGGAGATCACCAGCGAGTACGGGTCAACTCAACTCGTCACCCGCATCGAGGCCGCGGCCCTCCTGTCCGTGCACAAGGTGACCATCTCCCGCCTGGTCCACCGCGGCGACCTCGCCGGTGTCCTCATCGGCAACCGGCTGCGCATCGTCCGCGCCAGCATCGACGAGTACATCGCCCGGAACGCGGCATGATCCCCGGCCTGGTCCTGACGCTCCCCACGCTCGCCCTCGGCGCGGTCCTGGCAGTCGGCGCGCACACCACCCCGGCCCCGCAGACACTCGCGTTCGGCTCCTGCCAGCAGGCCTCCGCCGACCCGCTGAGCGTGTGCTACGACCGCACCTACGCCGAGCACCAGGCACTGGCGCAGCAGACCCGCACGGCGCTGCTGTCGCGCATCCACGGCTGCTCCCCGACCGCTGACTTCATCCCGGCTGGCGCGTTGATGCGTGACCCGGCCGGGAACATCACCTACCAGCCGTTCAAGACCGCGTGGGCGTCGGCGCACCACGGCTCGTGGACGTTGGCGGAGTGTGCGAGATGATCTGCGTTCCCCCGGTCTATGTGCAATTGGAACCCTGCCCGAAGTGCGGAAACCCGATCAGGCAGGACCGTTACTGCACAGCATCGACCGAGCCCGGGATGTTCGGGATGCCTTGGCTACATGCTGCCTGGATCGACGCGGGCTACCTGCCGCACATGCACCGCGTCTGTGGTCGCTGCGCGTACGAACAGATCACACGACCGGCTGACGCTGCACCGGACGACTACACGGACGAGGAGATCGAGATCCGGCGCCGTCGCGAAGCGGCGGCATTTGAGGCCCGCATAAACCAATCGACGCGGACACCGGCAGCCGCTCCATCCGTACTGGACGACTTCGACCTGGATGCCGAGGAGCCAAGGCTTGGCCGCCGTCAGCGTGGCCGTCACCGCAAGACCTGACCCAAACGGCGCCGCCCCGGAGCGCATCCGAGACGGCGCCTCCGAACCACCCCGCAACGAAGAAAGAGGCGATCCGAATGAGCCAGAGCGTAGCAACCGCAGCCGAACCGCACGGCAAGCACCTCAAGACGTGGCCGGTTGAAGGCTGCGCGACCTGTGACCGGCTGGTACTGGTCGTCGCAATCGACGAGGTGCTGAGTCAGCACTTCCCGGGCGTGCCCTCGGGGAAGCGACTTAGCGCGGCGGAGCACCTGACGCAGTGCTTCCAAGTCTGGGAACTGACCAAGGCCCCGTCCCGCACCGCACTGGACCGGTTGGACCCGTCATGATCGACCGCTGGTTCGCGCTCGCGCTGATCGCCTTCTCCCTCGGTGTCCTGGTCGGCTGCGCCTTGGACCGGGGCCGGGACAACCTGCGCCGGGACGTGGACGACGTGGACCGCCGCCGCGCGTTCGAGGCCGCGATGCGCCGCCACCCCAGCAGGCAGCCATGAGCACCGCCGATGGTCTGCAGTCCGACCTCGAGGCGCTGTGCGAGGAGGTTGCCGCGACGGTGTGCGTGCGGGACCGGCTTCGTGACTGCCCCGACGAGGAGGTCCACAAGCACGTGGACCCGTTCGAGTACGACCGCATGAACGGGGAGCAGCGGCAACGGCTCGCGGAGTCGTTCGCGGACTCCCTTGACGGCGAGGTGTGCGAGCTGCTGGAGCGGCTGCGCCGACTGATGGTCGTTTCACCGGTGCTGGCGGCGTGGCTGGCTGTTCCCAGACCGCTGCGGGACGTGACCGTAAAGCGGGGTGTGCTGTGAGCACGCCAGCGACCACTGTCGTCGAGGCGATCTCGGCGGTCATGGACGAGGTTCAGTCCGTGCGCAAGACCGACCGGAATGCGGCTCAGAACTTCAGCTTCAGGGGCATCGACGCCACAGTGAATGCGGTCGGCCCGGCGCTACGTCACCACGGGGTCGTGGTGCTGCCGCAGGGAGTGCGAGAGATCGCCTACGAGCCGATGGTCACCGCGAAAGGCGCGGCGATGACCGGCGTTCGGCTGGTGCAGGTGTACCGGTGGTACGGCCCGGCGGGGGACTTCATCGACTCCGAGGTCCCCGCCGAAGCGTTCGACTACGGCGACAAGGGCACCGCCAAAGCCATGTCCGTGGCCTATCGGACCATGCTCCTGCAGGCGCTGTGCATCCCCACCGACGAGCCCGACCCGGACGCCACGTCTTATGAGCGGGCCGTGAACCCGCAGGAGGCGCAAGCCCGGGTTCCGCAGCCGATGGACAAGACCAAGCGCACCAAGACAAAGGGCTCTGGCGCAGCCGAGCACGCGGACTTCGCGCAGAACGACCCGGACGGCATCAACGTCCTGCGTGACCTGGGCGTCGCCGTCCGTGCAGCCGGGATGGACGCGGCCGGGGCCAAGGAGTACGCGGAGGGACTGATCGGGCGCGAGCTGCCGGAAGGCGCGGCCAGCCTCACGTTGGACGAGGCCCGCACCGTCACTGCCGCGCTGGTCAAGTGGGCCACCCCGGAGCCGGCGGTGGCCAATGCCTGTGACTCCGTGCTCGTCGTAGAGGGACCCGGAGTCATCGTTCTGCCTGCTTCACCCGCAGCGGGAATCCGATGACCTCGAACCCCGCAGTTGCCCTCGCGACTGCGGCGCTGCTTTTGACCTCCTGCGGGCCGCAGACCCCGGCTGGTCGGGGCAGCGACGCCTCGGTCACCAGTCCGCCCCCCCTGGCTGGTGTGTCGAGGTCCCTGGTCCGGCCCGTTACTACTGCGCACCGAAGGGTGCGTGCGACGCAGCGACAGCATGCGCGTACCGGGCCGGGCTGGGCGGCGTCCATGCAATCGTGCATCCGCTGGCGTGAGTCCCGCGGCAACTACCGAGCCGTCGACCCGAGCGGCACCTCGTTCGGCGGCTATCAGTTCCTCGACGCCACATGGGGATACGTGACCGGCCTGTCGGGGCACGCCTCTGCCTACGGGCCCGCGGTGCAGGACGCCGCATTCCGACGACTGTTCGCCAACGGCGCGGGGCGGCACCAGTGGTCGACCTACCCGTCCTGCCGTGCCTTGCTCGGGGGGCCAGCGTGATCGTCACCGAGCGCATGTCCGTCTACACCGACGAGGGGCAGCTACTCGCCGCCACGTGGGAGTGCTGGTACGACCAGACGGCCACCTCTGCCCTCGGTAGGGCAGACGACACCTGCGTCTCGCTGCCGAGACTGACGTGAGCACAATGCGGGCTCTAGCCGCCATGGGTATCTGTGCGCTGATCTATGCCAGCGGCATAGCCGCTGGCTTTCTCCTCGGCTGGCACCTCCGTGGGCGCGCCGATGGCAAGAGCAGGGCGCACTGATGGGCTACTACTCCTCCAAGCCGAAGCCGCCGAGCGAGGCCGCCATTCGCGCCCGCCACCTGCAGCAAGTACAGGAACGCTGGGCCGCAGCCGGGTTCACGCCGGTCGACTACAGCCGCACAGCCTCCGTAGCGCCTGAGACTGTCCCGGCCAGGCTCCTGTCCCCGCCGACCGCCGCTAGTCCGGCAGCGGCCCAGGAAACGGCTGCCAGCACACACTCCCGGCCGATCGCCCGGCCGGTGCAGGCCGAGCCGCTCCCCGCGACGGAACCCGCAGAGGTCGCTGCGGCGCGGGGACTCCGGCTCGTGCCAAAAGTCCGGGACTACGCCCTGCCGCGAGAACATCCGCGAGCGACACCGCCAGTGATGCGCCGGGCCATCATCGCCGCCTACCTCGAAGGCGAGACCCCGCCGCAGATCGCGCTCCGCTCGGGCATCACCCCGACCACGGTGCGGCGCATCCTGAGAGACGCCCGGATCGAGATGCGCGACGACCGCGCCGGACACTCCGGCGGAAACAACCGCATCGACGCCTACCCGCCCGAACTCGTGCAGCAGGTCCGCGACCGGTACACGGCCGGATGGTCGCAGCCGCAGATCGGCTCCTGGCTGCGCCGGTCCACGAAGTTCGTGCAGGACGTCATGGCCAAGCACGGCATCCCGATCCGCTCGCAGTCGGAAGCGCAGTCCCTGCGGCCCCGCGATGATGCCGGCGTCTGGCTCCCGCAGACCGTGCCAGTACGGGAGGACTTGCTCTGATGGACTGGGTGAAACTCGGGTCAGGCTACTTCCTTGACGTCGCCATTGCCTGCCTGGACGACGCCGGCGAAGTCATGTTCCTGCGCGGGCTCGCGTACTGCGGCGCGGCCGACTCGGGCGGGTTCATCCCGGAGGCCATGCTCCCGGCGTTGGGCCGACGAAACCAGACCAAGACCGCAGCAGCAATCGTCAAGGCGGGCAAGTGGGAACGCGTGGACGGTGGGTACCGGGTGACGCAGTGGGAGAAGTGGCAGCACGAGCTCGAGGTGCTGCTCGGCAAGCGACGGCGGGAGGCCGACCGGAAACGCCGCGGACGTGTCCGCGGACAGTCCGCGGACGAACCACCGGACGCGGGCGCGGACGCGGGCGCGGAATGTCGACCCACTGAGAGTAAGAGTAAGACCACAGCAACAAAGACCGTTGCTGTGGCCGCGGACAAGCCGCGGCGACGCAAAACCGGCGCACCGGACGGCCTCGAAATCGATACCGGAATGCGGGCCTGGGCTGCCGAGAACTGTGCCGGGATCGACGTCGACCGGGAGACCGCCAAGTTTCTCGACCACCATGCCGCCAAGGGTTCGCTGATGCTCGACTGGAAGCGGGGCTGGATGAGCTGGATGCACAAAGCCGTCGACTACGCACCCCGCAGCAACGGCAACGGGCAGGCGGACTTGTCCGGCGCGATGGCCCGTGCGATCGCAGCGGAGGCGAACCGATGACCCCGACGGAATGCGTGAAGTTGGTGAAGGCGATCGGGCAGCTGTGCCCGGCGCAGAAGATCAACGACGAGACCCCGGACCACTGGTTCCCGCTGCTGGCCGACCTTCCGCTGTCGGATTCGGTGCAGGCCATGTACGCGGCGAAACGGGGAGGCGCGAGGTTCGTGGACGTGACGGACATCCTCGAGGGCGTGGCCGAGATTCGCCGCGAACGTCTCGCCGCCCGCCCCGAGCCCCCGCCACCGGCCGAACTGGCGGAGGACCCGGTGGCGTATCGGGCGTGGCAACGCAACTACCGCCGGGCTGTCGCGGCAGGCCGAGACACCCAGGAGCTGACCGCATGACACAAGACGAGGCGCTGATCGAGCTGCAAGAGCGGCTGGCGAAGGGGACGAGCTTGGGCGCTGGGTACGCGGAGGGCTGGTCGTGCTACGAGATCCCGAAGCGGTTCATGCGGCTTCGCGCACTGTCTCCGGAAAGCGGCACCGAATGGGACGTATTCCAGTCGAATCAGTCTTGGCTAGCCAGCGCCGAGGTGCAGCCCGTGAAGCACCCTGACTGCACGGTGACCGTCCCACACCAGGCACACAAGTGGTACGTGGACCAGATGTCCGGCGCGTTCTACGAGTGCCCCGGCGTATTCGACCGGCCCACCCTCGACCAGGCATGCGAACGGATAGCGGCGTGGCTAATTGCCGATGCCGCCGAGGTCCGTGAGTTGTACGGGAAGGAGCCGGCGGATGAGGTCTACTACCTCGACACGGGCGCGAGGCTACGCAAGTCCGATCTGGTGGCGTTGCTTGCTGCGGTCGGCTGGGGCGTGACCGCCGACCAAGCCCGCACCGAGCCCGTGCCCGAGCCCCTGTTCGAGGTGACCGAATGAGCATCGAAGTGACGCCGATAATGCGCCAACAGTTGAAGGACGCCGGCTGGGTGATCCTGCGGGAGAAGTCGTACCGGCAGGCGCAGGAGCGGCAGCGGGTTGCCGAGGCGCTGTTCGAATCTGCTGAGCGGGACCGGGAGAGCGCCTACGTCTGGGCGCGGGAGTGCTGCGCTGAGGAACGCCGACTCGGAGCGCGGCTGGCGGTCGTATTCGCTGCTGCTGCGTCTCTCGGCGTGACTACGAGGCAACTCGCGGAGGTCGCCAACGGCATTCACGACACGGACGCTGCGCCCTCGTCGTGGACCGGCGGTGGCTGATGCTTTCTCGTTCGCTGCGCCTTGAGGTGTTCGGCCGATGCTGACTCAGGATCAAGTGATCGAGACGTTGGCGCTCGCCGCGTCGTACGACGACTGCGAGGCGCTGTTCTGGCACTCCGACATCGCCGAGAACCCGCGCTTGCTGGTGTTTTGCTCGGACACGTTCGACTACGCCACGGCTGACTGTGAGCCTGTCGAGACGACCGAGGACGTGGCCGCTCTGCGGAAGGCATACCTGGACGCGGTCGAGGCCGAGGCCAACGTGTACCCGTCCTGGGGGTCGACGCTGTATTGCGCCCGCCGACGACGCACACGTCCGCTGCCCTGGGTGAACGGTGCCGACTCTGCCATTAGGGCGCTCTTGGACGCCGCTGGGCCTGAGGCTCCCAGCGCATGGCCCGCTATCGCAGCGCATCTACGCAGCACTTCCAGGGACAGTGTCGGAGGCAGCGATGTTGCCCCCTGAGACGCGCCTTGAGGTGTTCGGCCGTGACCAGCAGCGGTGTGTGTGCTGCGGCGCCCCGGTAGCCGTCGACTACGACGAAGCCCACCACCGGCGGCTGCGTGGGCAGGGTGGAGAAAACTCACCGGGAAACCTTGTGGCGCTGACCCGGCTGCATCACGCCCGCTGGCACTCCAAGCGCATCGAGGCGAAGCAGCGTGGCTTCATCGTGCCGTCCTGGGCGGATCCGTTGGCGACTCCGCTGCTGCACTTCGACCTGGGCTGGGTGCTGCCCGACGGGCTGGGGTGGGTGCCGGCCGAACCGCTGGACTGGCAGGTGGCTTAGACGTGACCGCCCTGACTAAAGGAGCCGACTGTGGCTGATCCGATGACCCCTGAGGTCCGGCCGATTGACTACGATTGCCCGCGATGTGCCGCATCAGCGGGGCAGAGATGCGTCGCCCGCACCCCGTGGCGTAGACGTTTTCCCGCACAGCGCGCACACCTTGATCGACGGAGATTGGCGGCTATTGGGGCCAACGTCTTCCACCGTTTGCCCTGCATTGATGGTGAGCGGTGCGGTGAACCCAGCGGCTGCCCGCCACTCAACTGCGGGCATTTGTTCCACCGTCAGCATGAGGTTCCGTGGGGCGTCCAGTGGTACGGGTGGACTGGTCTTTCCTGGGATTTCGACTCCGTCAAGTGTCCTCCCTTCATTCGGGAGAATGCATGAAGCTGGCCTACGCCGACCCGGTCTACCTAGGCATGTCTCGGCGCTACCCCGAGCACCCGGATAGCAAAATCTGGGACGACGTGGCTACTCATGCCGCGCTGTTAGCCAAACTGGACGCTGAGTACGAGGGCTGGGCGTACAGCTGCTCCTCCGTTTCCCTACGGAAGATCCTGGCGGTGGCTCCTGAATGCCGAATTTCGCCCTGGAGCAAGTCTTTCTGTGCGTTCAAGCGGAACGTGCGGATCGCCTACGCCCACGAGTACGTGCTCTGGAAGCCCGGCCGCGATTCCTCCAAAGACGGCGCGCCCGTTGGCAGGGACTTCCTCGTGGCGCCCATCACCATGCGCCGAGGATTGACCGGCGCTAAGCCCGAGGAGTTCTGCCGGTGGGTCCTCGACCTCATGGGCTACATCGATGGAGACACGGTGGATGACCTATTCCCCGGCACCGGCACTATGGGTCTGGTTCTCGCGCAAGGCGTGCTCGCATGATCGCCGTGGACGAGGTCCGTATCCAGGACACCGCAGCGGAGCAGGCCGTCCTCGGCGCGATCCTGACCGCCCCGCAACGCATCGGGGACGTGCACCTCACCCCAGCCGACTTCTTCCGACCCGCCCATGGGGCGATCTTCGCGGCGATGCTGGCCCTCTACGAACAGGGCAAAGCGCCGGATCCGGTACTGGTCGTCGCCGAACTCGGCAAGGAACTCCGGGCGGTCGGCGGCGAAGGCGCTCTGCAGGAGTGCATGGCCGCCACTCCGGCCCCGGGGAGCGTCGGCTACTACGCGCAGATCGTCCGGGAGGCCGCCGCTGGGCGCAGGCTGGTGGCGTTCGCGGCCCGCGCCACCCAGATCGCTCAAGCCGAAGGCGAGGTCGCTGGCAAGGTCGCCGACATCGAGGACTCGCTACGTGCCGTCGCGGACACAGTCGGACATCCCGCGGTCCTGGCAGGCTCGCTCGTGGATGATTTCCTGGACCTGGTCGACCACCCAGCCAAACGCCCCCAGCCGGTCCCGACCGGGTACGCGGACCTGGACCGGCACGAGGGGACCGGGGTGCTGAACCCGATGCGCGGCGGCCACCTCGTCATCGTCGGCGGTAGGACGTCGTCGGGGAAGTCGCTGGTCGGCTTGGACATGGCCCGCAACTGCGCGCTCCGACTGGGTCGCCCGGCGTTGGTGGCGTCGATGGAGATGCGCCGCCCCGAAATCATGGAACGCCTCGTCGCCGCTACCGCCAGCGTTCCCCTGGACGCGCTACAGGATCGGCCGTCGGAGGAGCAGTGGAACAAGATCCGCACCGCCCGCGCGCGGATCGCCGATGCGCCTTTGTGGCTGGACGACAACCCGCACCAGTCCATCGGCTCCCTACGACGCCTGGTCAGACGTCACAAGCCCGCCCTCCTCGTCGTGGACTACCTCCAACTCGTCGCCACCGCGAACACCGATCCCCGGTTCCGGCAGAACGCAGTCGCGGCCTTGGTGTGGGATCTGAAACAACTAGCCGCCGACGAGGACCTGCCGGTCGTGGCGTTGGCGCAGCTGAACCGGGACCCGGACAAGCGCCGCGGCGGCATCCCGAGCATCAGTGACCTGCGGGAGTCGGGGGCGATCGAGCACTGCGCGGACGTGATTCTGTTGCTGCACAGACGCGACGAGGAGGACCCGGTGGAGCACCCCGGCGAGGTCGACTTGATCGTGGCGAAGCAGCGGGCGGGTCGGACCGGCACCGTAGTCCTGACCGCGCAGACAGCTTTCGCAACCTTCCGGGACTACGCGAGGAGCATGCGATGAGGCCTCGGCTGCTTGACCTGTTCTGTGGCGCTGGCGGAGCAGCGATGGGCTATCACCGGGCTGGGTTCGATGTGATTGGAGTGGACATCGCGTCGCAACGGCATTACCCGTTCGGGTTCGTCCGATCGGATGCGATGACCTTTCCGCTGGACGGATTCGACGCGATCCATGCCTCCCCGCCATGCCAGGCCTATGCCAAGGTGACCAGCTGGCGGGGCGCTCAGGGCGACCATCAGGATCTGCTGCCCGCGGTGCGCCGGCGGCTGCTCCGCTGGGGGGGACCATGGATAATCGAGAACGTTCCCGAGGCGCCGATCCGTCCCGATTACCTGCTGTGTGGGACGCAGTTCGGTCTGCCGATCCGCCGACACCGCGCGTTCGAGACCTCCGGTTGGCATCCGTACGCGCTGATGCCGCCATGTAACTGCCGCCGACCTGACCTCTTGCCCTTCATGCACAAGGGTGAGCGGGCTTTCGCCGATGCGATGGGCTGCAAGTGGATGACGAATCGGGAGGCGCGCGAGGCGATCCCGCCCGCCTACACCGAGCACATCGGCATTCAACTCATGGCTGCGCTGTCTGAGCCCAGCGCCTTCCGGGACTACGCGAGGAGAACGGGATGGTGACTGAGGCGCTGTTCACGGACAGTTCGTCAGCAGAACTGTCCGACGACGGGCTTTACCGCTACTTGCTCCGCCGGACCTGGGGCCCGGGAATCCGTGCCGTGTTCGTAATGCTCAACCCGTCCACGGCCGACGCAACGCAAGACGATCCGACGATCCGCCGCTGCATCGGATTCGCCAAGCGGGAGCACTGCGGCGGCCTGCTCGTCGTCAACCTGTACGCCTACCGGGCGACCCAGCCCGCCGATCTGCGGAAGGCCGCTGACCCGGTCGGGCCGGATAATGACTTCTACCTCGCGGACGCCGCCGTGGAGTCGAACGTGTCCGGCGCGCCGCTGATCGCCGCGTGGGGCGCTGAGGCTGGCCTCGCCCGGGCTGAGCGTGCCCGGCGTCTGCTGGGGCATCGACTGTCGTGTCTTGGGCTGACCAAGTCTGGTGCGCCGCGGCATCCCCTCTACCTTGCCGCGAACTCAGCGCTTCGATCCTTTGCTGCTGATCCGGTCGACTACGCGAGGAGAACATGGTGAGCACCGACGAGATCACGATCTTGAACGGCGGGCAGGAGCGCGCGATGCAGCGAGCCGCTCCGATGTTGTGGCGCGCGAAGGTGCTGTTCGGCGTGGAGCATCAGGACTGGCTGGCGCTATTCACTGAGGACGGCATCGAATGGGACGGCGTCGAGCAGGTCGACACGCTCGTGCTGAGACCGAGGACGCTGCCGTGACCGAGCCGGAGCCGGGCGCTGTCCGCGATTTGCTCCCCCCGTGGCCGGATGCTATTGCGGCGGTCACGTCATTTGCAGCGGAGCCAAGCGCTACCCCAGCAGCAGCGCCAAACGTCGAGCAACTGGCGCAGCGAGTGGAGGCGGCGCTTCCGGAGCAGGACGAGAGCGCAGGCAACGACGAAGGCGACAGTCACTGGCTATCTGGCTGGAACGATGGCCGACAGTCCACGCTCTATATGCTCCGATCCCTAGGCGGCGCTACCCCAGCAGCAGCCCCGGCTGAGTCTTACAACCCGGAACGGGACAAGGCGCTGGCGATAGCGCGGGAGCGTGGCTTCGATGAGGGCTACGAACGCGCCGACCAGGTCGAGGCGCACTACGAGTCCGCTCTGGCTGCGGTACGCGCTGAACGAGACGAGGGCATTTCCGCTTACCAACGACTCAACAAGCAAACAGACCGCATCATTCGCGAGCGCGACGCTCTTGCTGAACGGATCGCCGCAGTGCAGGCGCTGCACGTCGAAGTTCCCGACATGGCGCGGGTGCTGGACACCTTGAGTTCTAGCGAGCGTGCCCAGCGCGAGCGGCTGCGCCCCGGCAAGGAGATGGCTGACAACGCACAGGAGCTGTTCCTCATCCACGGCTCCCCGACGACCTGCTCCCGATGCTGGGGTCGCTGGCCCTGCCCCACGACCAACGCCCTCGGGGCTGGGTCTACGGGTACCGGGGAGGCGCTGTGAGCGTCGAGGCATATTGCCATTGTGGCCGCGCGGTCTATGAGCGCGCGATCTTCGAGACCGGCAAAGGCTGGCGCGGAATCGGCCTCTGCGATCACTGCACAAGTGTTCGGTGTGACGCCGATCCCGGAGCGTGCCGACCCGGATTTCTCCGCGATGAGCGCCGTAATGCGATCTGGGATGCCTTGCGTGACCTGGCCTATGCCAATAGAGACTTCCACGCCGCAGTTAACTCCCTAGGCCTGTTCACCTTCATGAATCTTGTGGACGCGATCGTAGACGCGGTCTTTCCGTCGGCAGTCAGCGCCCTTGGATTACCGGAAGGACCCCCGATGAGCGCCCCCGGGTACCAGAGGCAGCGATGAGTGAGCAGAAGGGCGAGTTGCTCAGCCTGCGGCGGAGGCGGCGCGCGCTGAGATATGGGCTGCGAGCGGTCTGGACAGCGGTGGCCCCATGGAGCCGCACAGATGTCGCCAGGGAATACGACGCCTGCCGAGCGCACCAAGGAGGCACTTGGGGCGGCATGGGCGAGTGGCCCCACTGCTGGCTAGAGCGCGGCCATACCGGACCACATGAGGACCCTGCCTGCATCGTGCGCTGGAACGAGCCGATCACGTTCGACTTCGCTGCCCCTTCTGGAGAGGTTCCGGGGGCGTGACCGGCTACAAGCGCGAACCCGGAGCGGAAGCCTTCTGCGTGGTCTGCTCCGCGTGCCGCTGCGAGAGCCCACAAGCTCACTGCGACGATTCGCGCTGGCGACCGGTCTTGGCCGGCTACCGGGTGTGCGCCCGCTGCAAGCAGCGCATGATGGGGCAGCTCACCGCAATCCTCGAGGACTATGCGCTGACGGTCGGCGAGTTGCAGCCTGGGTCCGGTTCGGGCCGTGGCGCGGATCAGCCCATCGGGGTCCGGACCACAGCTCTGTCCATGCTGGCCGGGCATGATCTACTGGGTGTGCTGGGCTCGTGGGAGGCGGATTGGCGTGAAACCCTCGGTCTGGCCCCAGCCCCGGCTAGGTGGCAGCGAAGCCCCGCCGGTGGTCTGCGCCGTGTCCGGGTCCCGCAGGCCCTGTCGGAGATCGTCGGGTTTCTGCTGGCAAACCTGGACCGGGCCTGCCGCCTGCCGGTCGCCGCGTCCGAGTACAAGGTCGACTGGTGGGAGGCACAGCGGATCGGTGACCGTCACTGGATCGACATTGCCGGATTCGCCACCGAGCTCCGGCACCTGGATCGAGACATGCGCATCGCCGCCCGCGTCACCACCCTGAGCCGACCCACGTTCCCCTGCCCGACCATGTTCGACGACGGGCCCTGCGCTGTCCGGCTCAAAATCGACCAGACCGACCTGGACGAGCAGATCATCTGCCCCCTGTGCCAAACCCGCTGGACCGCTTCCCGGCTGATGGCCGTCGCAACCTCCGACCCGGACTATGCGATGACTGCCGATGCGCTCGGCATCTGGCTGAAAGTGACCCACCGGCAGCTGTGCCGCTGGGCGAACGCTGGCCGGGTCCGCACCCTCGGTCCGCTGTTCAACCTGATGGACACGCGCGCGGCGATCTTCGCCGACCAGCAGATGCGGATGCGTGCCCGCCCACCCGTGGCCCGGATGCTGGCCGCGCTCCGACACACCGTCACTGGTGCTTGACAATGTGTAAGCCAAAGTGGTTACGCTCACGCTGCTTGCAGCGACCATGCCAGTGGGGCGGTGACGCCGATGGTCACCCTTGAGGAAGCCCTCGCCAACGCCACCCGCCTACTCGGTGAGGCCGGATCCGGCATCTATCCGGTGCGGGCTCATGCGTAGACCTCTGGCTAAGACCGCCGCCCGCGGCTACGGCTGGGTGCACCAGCGCGAGCGGGCACGGCAAGCCCTCATCGTCGCCGCTGGTCAGGCCTACTGCTGGCGCTGCGGCGGGTGGATCCAACCCGGCAGCGAATGGCACCTCGGACACGACGACAACCGGGTCACCCGCGGCCCCGAGCACGCCAGAAGCTGCAACCTGGCAGCCGCAGCACGCAAGACCAACCACCAGCGCGGTGTGAAGCGGCATCCCTTTCGCATCTGGTAGCTGGCACCTGCCAGCATGCGAAGCCGGGCGCCGGTGCAAGGACTGCGGCGACCCAACGCCTGGACCCCAGTGGCCTCGATGCGACGGATGCAAGGCGGAGCGCGAACAGCCGAAGGTCCGCACCTGCGCCATGTGTGGCAGGCAATACGTCAGCGGTGGGCGCAAGTACTGCGATGCCGACTGTCTATGGGAGTGGAACGCACGCAGCGCCCGTGAGGTCAGCCGCTCCCGCACTGGATCACCATCTACATGGCATATCCCCACCAACACGGACCGTGGACGACGAGTGAGCGCGCGAACACCCGAAGAGTTTTTCTGCTGACACCCAGCCATGAC
>WNGL01006386.1_pt1 | contig 14289 bp, 10 predicted proteins | sample 5400591 | NCBI WGS metagenome assembly WNGL01 (sample SAMN13153377, study PRJNA577476) | soil metagenome | isolation source: 80 cm soil or saprolite under Garry oak tree replicate 1 | place: USA:California | collected 2016-06-15
TTGTTGAGGACCCCACACAAGGTCCTTATCTCCATATTTTGCGGTGACGCGTGCGTCGTAGGTTCCACTAAGATCATCGGTGTGGGTGTCGCCCGACACGTTGTAAACACCCAGCAAAAAGAAAGCATGTCCCGCTGGCGTGACCAGCAGCCAATGATTGCCGAACTTCTCTGCGCGCCATGCCCCTGTCGAGCCTCTTGGTGATGGGAGGCCAACCAGACCGCCGTAAGCGTCGAGAGATTCAGCGTGCGATCTTTGTCCAAGGTTGGTATTATCGCCAGGCAAATTGCTCTTCGCCGGTGAGAGCCCCACCACATATACGCTGAACAAGATGGAAGCTGCCCCGACAAACAACTTGGAGCCTCTTAAGCCGCGACGAGCAGAAGCCCCTCCCTTGATCCTCAAACGGCGGCTCTTGCGCTTGAACTGGCCAAAAGTGAACACGACTTTGCTCAGCCCACTGGCTCCGAGGCTTGAAAGCAAACAGAATACTACGAAAAGTTTACTCTGTCCCAGGATCAGTGAGATGCGGGGTTCACGCTGTGCGTGGTGGGGAGAGTGGGTGGTGGGGCGAATGGCTCAATTGCGCGTGGAGGCGTTTCGGAAAGCCTTACACGCGATCGATCGCCCTCGTCCGATATCCTAGAGGAACCCGTGCGGAACGAAGTCCAGCATTTGTCACGGCTTAGGTGAACAGAGGACCTGCTTCAGCTGCACCCCCCTTTTCACCAACCCTAGGGCAGGGTCGTCAGGAGTCCCAGGTTTGCACTAATGGCCGGTCCTAGGAAATTCCCATAGTTGCCCGCCTCGCCCCCGGTCGCATATCCCCACGGGTCCGTGCCAGGCGCGATGATCGCCTCCAGTCCGTTGTAAGCATTGTCCGTGAGCGAGACAAGACCCCAGTTCGTCTTTTCGCCACTGGAATCCATGAACGCCCACCACCGCATCGCGACAAATGGTTTCGACCCCGCGGCCCCGGAGACTGTGGAGCTTACCGTTGCATTCAGGAAGAAACTCATCATCTGAGCGTATTCCTGGCCCCGTGCCGCCTGCGTACTTGTGGCCAGGAATGTCGGCGGATTCGGCGTGGCGTATAGAGCCGAGTCCGGGTTCGCCGGGAAGCCCAGCCACGTTCCAATCGGTTTGTCGCCCAAGTACTGCATCGTATAGTCCACCCGCTGCTGGTCATCCGATGCGCCTGTGCCGATCTGCGTCATTAAGACGTCGATATACAGCCCGGCAGCCTGAAGAATTTCCTTGCGCGGCGGCGTTCCCCAACTGCCAACTACGTTCGGCCCAAAGTACATCATGTTCGGGAAAGCCGTCTTCAACGCATCGTGCTGGGTTTTGAAAAACTGCGAGGCGTACTGGAATAGGAACGCGTTGAGGTCGGCCTGCATGGCAGCGGTTTCGCCGGCCAGGGTGTCCCAACTGCCGATCCATGAGTGCCGCCCGTCTTCATCCATCAGGCCTGTTCCGCTGCCCCATCCGCCGGCCGAACCGAACGCGGTATAGGTGCTTCCCCATGCTGTGTTCAGCGCCGAGATTGAGCCGCCGTAGCGGGCCGACATGAAGTTAGAAAAGGCCACTTTTGCATAAACGGTGGTATCGGTATAGCTGACGCCCCAGGTACTGTTGGAAGTTTGCTTCGGGCTGGTCACCAAGACAATCCACGCCAGATGTGGCCCGTTGTGGCCCGGTGGAACGGTGGCAAAGGCTGCACTTGAGCCCGCTCCGAAACCCCACGTATAGTCCGATTCTCCCAGTGAGAAGCCCATGATGTAGGGGCTGCTCGCAGCCGTTGCGGCCTCGCTCGTTTTCATATACCCCTGAATCCACGCCGCGAAGTTCGGATCGTAAGGGTCAGTGCTTGGAGCCACGTAACCGTTGTAGTAGGCGCCGTTGACACCTTGGAAGATGTCCTTGGCACTGGCGGGAGCCAGGTTGTTCACGTTGCGAATCGGATAGCTCGATCCATCGATGAACCAGACCGCGGCCATCTTCTCGGGCTGCCCGTTCGCCCAACCGGCGCAGCCGCCGCACGTCTGCTGTGGGTAAACCCACAGCACGGAATGGTCAAGGATCGTGTTAAAGCCCCACGAACGCACGCGGCGCACCTGCTGTGGCCCCCAAGTGATGTCCTGATCGCCGTACTTGGCAATGGCATTGCTTGTCGGCACGACATGGAATATGCCAACTGAGAAGAAGCCATTGCCGGCCGGAGTCACGAACAACCAGCGATTCCCAAACTTTTCCGTTCGCCAATAGCCCGTTCCTCCACTGGGGGAAGGTGCCGAGAGTAAGCCTCCGTATTGATCCAAACCGGGGCTTGAGACATTGATTGCGAGGGCCTTGCTGGCAGTTTGCGGAGAAGGAGCAGAGTCTTTCACCGCGACGGTGAAGCTGAACTGGCCACTAGTGGTCGGTGTCCCAGAAATTTGCCCGCTGGCTGGCGCGAGCGCCAGCCCGCCGGGCAATTGACCGGAAGTAATGCTCCAACTATAGCTGGGCGTTCCACCTGTCGCCTGCAAAGTGACAGAATATGATTGCCCCACCTGGCCTCCTGCCAGCGAAACGGTCGCGATACTCAGAGGTGCATTGGACCCGGATATCGCGATGCTGAGCGCCTGCTGCGCTGCTTTGCTGGCAGAATCCGTCACCTGAACTGTGAAAGAAGAAGTACCCGAAGCCGACGGCGTTCCCGAAATCGCGCCCGAGGTGGAATTCAAGGAAAGCCCCCCTGGAAGAGAGCCAGAGGCTAGGCTCCAGCTGTAAGGTGTGGTTCCCCCCGAAGCCGCGAGGGTTGCCTGGTAAGCGGTCCCCATTTGGCCCGCAGGCAAACTTGAAGTTGTGATCACTGGAGAGGACGCGGATATCGCGATGCTGAGCGGCTGCTGCGCTGCTTTGCTGGCAGAATCGGTCACCTGAACGGTGAAAGAAGAAGTACCCGAAGCCGAGGGCGTTCCCGAAATCGCCCCCGAGGCGGAATTCAAGGAAAGCCCTGCTGGCAGCGAGCCAGAGGCTAGGCTCCAGCTGTAGGGTATGGTTCCCCCCGAAGCCGAGAGGGTCGCCTGGTAAGCGGCGCCCATTTGGCCCGCAGGCAAACTTGAAGTCGTGATCGCTGGAGAGGGAGGGGGAGGGGGAGGCTGCGACGAAAATACGACGCCCGAACAGCCTGCGTCCCACAGCGCGATTAAGGAACCGAAGGCCGTCAGGAGAATTAGTCCCAGGAGCCGACTGGTTCGGCCGACGCATTGCGTTTGATGCTTCCGATCCGGGAGATCCAGCTTCCCCGGCGCATAAGAAAACTTCCTCGCGTCGCCCCCCATGAGCGCCCTAACTCCTCTCGTGGAACCAGTCTTTGGTTCGCCAGTCATCATGAACGACGTCATTGCTCAAAGTAACCTGTTCTGAGGGAGAGAAAGAGTACAGGGTATGCGTAGGGGCACCGACCTGTACCCCGGCTCAGAAAAGCGACGGGTGGGCTTACACCCAAGCTGGCTCTGGAAGTCCGCACAGAGTGGAAGGCTGCCAGAAAAGTGAAAAACTTTGCCTTCTAGCGTGCTCTAGGTTCAATTTGAGGGCTAGGCCGACGCAGAGCGTATTACGGTAAGTATTTGCAAATAAATGCTTTATGCAGTCTTGACCCCACCCAGCTTAGGCATCTTTCGTGCTCTCAATTGGCGTACCCCGTGAGAGGATCTGGGCTTGAGGCGACTGGGCTTGCAGACCATCCTGGGGTCGAGCGCAATGTGGGAATCTTGCCATTCTTTCGCTTTCCGTTCGCCTCTGGCGTTTACACAAATGAGTATCGATAAGGGCACGCGATTTTAGCCCGGGAAGTCTTATGTCCACCGCAGCCCAGGCATTGGAGATTTCTTCGAGAGGTCGCGTTTGGATCGTTTGGTCCGCTGCTCTCTTCTGTCTTGTTGTCTCTTTGCATGCGGCGGTTCTCAAGGCCTTGGTTGGACAATGGTGGAGCGACCCGGACTACGGCCACGGGTTCCTTGTCCCGCTGTTTTCGGGCTACGTCCTGTGGCGCCAGCGGGAGCAATGGTTGAAGAGCGAAAGCAAGCCCACAAATTTCGGGTTGTTGGTGATGGTTGGAGCGATCGTGCTGCTCCTTGGCGGATCCCTGGCGGCGGAATTATTCACCAGTCGGTTTTCCCTCCTTGTGTTGCTCGCTGGAATGATTTTGTTCTTGGCTGGATGGAAAGCGTTGCGCGCTACTTCCTTCCCTCTTGCTTTTCTGCTGTTGATGATCCCGATTCCCGTAATCATCTACAATCAGATTACTTTTCCGCTCCAATCGATTGCGTCGCGCTTCGCGACATTTTGGCTGGAATTAGTCCAGGTACCGGTGTTACGTGAGGGAAATGTCTTGATACTGCCCAACTACTCGCTCGAGGTGGTGGAAGCCTGCAGCGGCATCAGGTCCCTGATGACTCTCATTACCCTGGCGATCGTTTATGGCTATCTGGCGGAAGCTCGGCGCTGGGCGCGTTACTCGCTGGTAATCTTGATGATTCCAATCGCCATTGTCAGCAACGCGATTCGAATCATGGGAACGGGTGTACTGACGTATCGCTTCGGCCCGGCGGCGGCCGAAGGTTTCTTCCATGAATTTTCGGGTTGGGTGATTTTTTTGGCGGCCCTTATTCTCATGTTTGCCGGCCACTGGATTCTGAAACGATTCGGGACCCGGCAGGAGCACCGCACCTATGCTTAATGCTCCGCCATCCAGGCGGCTGTGGATTACCGTGGGTCTCCTCCTTGGCGCAACGCTGCTTTTGCATAGCGTAAGCCACGGCGAATCCGTCGTTGCACGCCAGCCGCTCCGCGAGCTTCCGAACACGCTCGGCGGTTGGATCAGCCAGGAACGGCCTCTCCAGGAACGGATCGTTCAAGCGGTAGGAGTCAGCGATTACACAAACCGCATTTTTTTTAACCATACGGATCCGCCCGTCCAGCTCTACGTCGGCTATTACGCCAGCCAGCGCACCGGAGACACCATCCACTCACCAAAGAACTGTCTGCCGGGCGCGGGTTGGGATCCAATTCATTCCGGATACGCTCAAGTCTCCGTTTTGAGCGGTCGCCAGATCGTCGTTAACGAATATGTGATCCAGCAAGACCTGAACAAGCAAATGGTTTTTTACTGGTATCAAGGCCGCGGCCGAGTGATTGCCAGCGAATACTGGGGCAAGTTTTGGATGGTGGCGGACGCCATCTCCCGCAATCGTACGGATGGCGCTCTGGTCCGTCTCGTCACGCCCATGAGCGACGGTGAAGCGAAAGCGCGTGCCCGCCTGGTGCGTTTCACGCAGTTGCTTTTCCCGCACCTGGGCGAACTAATACCGAATTGAGGCTCAAAGATCTCTTGGAGGAAACCATGAAAGTTGTGAAGAAGCTGATCGCGCCAGCAAGTTTGTTCCTGCTGCTTTTCGCCGGATGCGCTCGTGACCCAAAACTTGCCGGAAGGAAGTCGTACGAGCGCGGCCTCCAATACTTGCAGCAGCAAAAATTCGAAGAAGCCGCCATTGAGTTCGGCAAGGCTATCCAACGGGACCCTCGCCTCTTCGATGCCCACTATCAGCTTGGGCTGACGGCCTTGAAACTTCAACGTCCTCAGCAGGCCTACCGCGAACTCAGCCTTGCAGTTGAGTTGCAGCCCTCTTCCGTTCCTGCCCGGGCCAGCTTGGCAGATCTCTTGATGACTGGCGGGAAGCTCGACGATGCCCGCGAGCAACTCGACGCGGCACAACGGCTTGACTCTCGAAACGCCGAGGTCCTGTTCGAATACGGCAAGCTGAGCTTGGCGAAAAAGGACTTTTCCCGAGCAGTGGAGGAATTCGACAAGGCCCTTGAGTCGTCTCCGGGCAATGCGACATTTTGGTCGGCCCGCGGTTTGGCCGACATCGGCTTGAAACGATATGCCGATGCAGAAAAAGATTTTCAGCGGACGATTCAAATCTCCCCGGAATCCGCGGAGGGTTACCCTAACCTGACAAATCTTTATCTGGCGACCGGGCGGACCGCTCAGATTGAGCCTCTCTTGCTCCAGGCCATTCAGAGCTATCCCCGGTCCAGGGATCTTTACTTAACTCTGGGGGATTCCTACGTCCGCCAGGGTCAGCCGGAAAAGGCCGAGCAGTTGTTTGCGCAAATGAAATCGCGCGTCCAGGACTTTGCGGACCTAAATCTTCATTTGGGTGAATTCTGGATGTGGCGGCAACAATTGCCCCGCGCTGCCCAGGAGTTTGAAGCGGTTCTAGCGAAGGGGCCGAATCTCCTGGCGCAAAAAAATCTCATCAGCGCTGATATCACCATGCGTCGAGTTGACGACGCAGAAAAATGGAACCAGGGCCTGCTGCGCAAATACCCCAAGGATCTGGATGCCCTGGCTTTCCAGGGTGCGCTCCTCTGCCTGAAAGGGGATTACGCCCAAGCCGTCCTGCGGCTCCAAGATGTTCTTAAAAAGGACGCGAATTCCCAGGTAGCTAATTTCTATATTGGGGTGGCCTGGATGGAGCTGGGCAAGACGGGAGAAGCCAAGCTCGCATTCCTGAATTGCCTTCGCATTAACTCCAACTTCGCGCCGGCGTCTCTTCGGCTTGCCGAATTGGCGTTGAGAGCCGGCGACTGGAAAACGGCGGAGCTCTATTCCGAAGAAGTTTTGAAAACAGATTCGTCATCGATGGATGCGGCGCTCCTTCTCGTACAGGCCGGGATTTTTCATGGTGATTTGCGAAGAGCCGATACGATCCTCGCGGATATCCAAAAAGCGTGGAATCCGCCTGCGGAATTCTTCACGGTGAGTGCCCAGGTTGCGGAGAAGAAGCGTGACGACAAGGCCGCCGTTGCGGATTACGAGCAGGCGCTTTCGCGAGCGGAACACCCTTTGCCGGTTCTAACGCAATATGTCCAGTTTTATCTGCGTCAAGGGCATGTGGTTCAGGCGATTACGCGAGTTCAACAATGGGTGGCAACGAAGCCCACACAGCCGGAGGGTTATGAATTGCTGGCGCAGCTCTACTTGCGCGTTCCGGATTACCGGGGCGCGGAGGCTGCTTCCCGAAAAGTGATTGAACTGAACCCGAAGGAGTCGTATGCGCATTACCTCCTGGGCGAAGCGTTGCGGCTGGAAGGCCGGACGGCCGAGGCAAGTAACCAATACGATGAAGCCATTCACGGGGATGCCGGCCAAGTCAGCGCCTATCTCGCTGCCGGCAAGTTGGCTCTGGATTCGGGACAGTCCGATCGCGCTGAACAGTATTTCAATGATGCGTTGCGAAGAGCGCCGGAATCTTCCCAGGCACAATTGGCGGTGGCCGGACTGAAAGCGGACAGAGGGAAAGATCTGGATCAAGCCCTCGGAATGGCACAGTCCTTAAAGAGCCGTTTCCCGACTTCCGGGGCTGTGGCGGACACTTTGGGGTGGATTTACTACCAGAAGGGTTTATATGACATGGCGGTGGAACAGTTGAAGCCCGCAGCGCTCGAGCTTCCGAACGATGCTATGGTGCAACTCCACCTCGGCCTCAGTTATGCAAAGAAGGGCGATCGGAGGAAGGCTATAGGCTCGCTAGAACGTAGCCTCAAGCTAGGCATTCCTTCTCCGAGCCTCGCCGCAATGGCGCAGCAAACTCTGAATCAACTCCGAAACGGATAGTGTTGAGCGCAATAGTTTTCACGATTTGTGCAATGGGCTAGTGCTTGCCGGTTCGGCGGACACTTTACGCCGTCATCTGTCCTCGGTAAATCCTTTAGAAACTTGCAGTTACGTAGGCTCGTCGGAGGGGAAGAGTTGGCACCATAAATGCGAGCTATTAGTTACGCCTTGAGGTTCCCGGGCACATTCTAAACCTAACGAAACGAAAGGGGCTTTGAAAAATGCTTAGTTTAAGATTCCTGAAGACGATATTCTGGGCCTTAGTATTCTGCTCTGCGATGTTGCTCGGAGCGCGGCAGGCCAACGCACAGATCGTGACTGACCCCGCGAACGACCGTTTGTGCGCTCCCCTTAGCATATGCGGAGGCACAAACGGAACCACAACCATCATTGTTTCGAGTGGCCTTCCGACGTTGACATTCAGCAACACAGGTGCAAGTGAGACCGGAACAGCATTTCTGGTCGTGCTGGTGCCGAGTACCACGAACTTGGGGCTGACGTTCAGTGCTAATGGTGTCTCGGCCGTGAATAATGGCGTTTGGACAGGTCCAAACCCCAATACGAGCATCTTTACGTTTCTGGGGGTGGCTCTGGCAAACAACGTTGGATTCTCCGGAAACTTTCAGCCGTTTAGGTCGGCCAGCACCCAGGTAATCAGCCTCCCCGGCGGCTTTAACGTGTATACGGTAAACCTCGGAGCTTACACGTCTAGTTCGCCTATTCCTATTACCTTTGGCGGGATTTCTGCCTTTCCGGTGGGAACTATAATGTGGGGTTATCTGTTTGGGGCGCCAATGGGTGGTGGCACCTGCAGCAGTGGCACTACTTGCGCGTCAGACGACGTTCCGCTCAGTGAAGCGGTTACGGTTGTCCCCGAGCCGGGTACGATGGCGTTGTTTGGAACAGGCTTGGTGGCCTTGGGTCGCATCCTGCGTCGCCGGAAGAAGAGCAGTCCTGCGAAACAGGTTTAGTACCAGGCTGAAGCCGGAGTCTAGAACTATCAGGCGGCGGAATCTCGGGAAGCGAGATTCCGTCCCTGGCTTTTTGGGCGCCGGGAATGCGTGGGAATTATTTTAGGCCGGCACGGAACGTGGCAGTCCCAATGATGATGATGGGAGCCGCGCCTGCCGCGCTGCGACAGCCGTGCAGCAGTTCGGCGTTGTAAGAGCGATTCCGGATGGTGGCCTGCTCAATTGCTCTTGAGCGCGACTGCTCATCCGGAGTGAGCGGCTTTCAGGGTTGTCCTTCAGCAGTCTCACCCACTGAAAAGTAGCTGCAGTCCGGGTGGTGAAACACCAGCGCGCTGACGCTGGCCACCGGGTCCATCATCATCCCTTCGGTGAGCTGCACGCCAATTTCCTCCGGCTGAAGCAATTTCCAGATGCCGGCCTGGTCCTCGAGGTTCGGGCATGCCGGATATCCGAAACTGTAGCGCTTTCCGCGGTACCGCGACGTAAACCGCTGGGGCATGGTCATCTCCGGCGGATCGGGGAACCCCCAATCTTCGCGCAGCCGCCGATGCAGCCATTCCGCGCACCCTTCGGCCGTTTCCAGGGCCAGTGATTGCAGCGCATGCGACTTGAAATAGAATCCAGCGACTTTCGCTTCCTCGGCTCGTTCGCGCATTCCTTCGCCCGCGGTGACAACAAACAGCGCCAGGTGATCCCGCTTGCTGCCGGCCGGCGGCAAAACGTAATCGCTCAGGCACAGCCGGTCAGCCGAGCGCTGCCTCTGAAACCGGAAGGTGTGCAACGGCGCGCTGGCTCCGCCCGCGAACAGGTGAATCCGGTTTCCTTCTGCCTCCGCTTCAAAGAACTGCCACACCGCACGGATTTTCATGAGCTCGGCCGCCGCGGTCTTGATTTCTTCCATTTGGTCAAGTAGTTCCAACGCCTTCGGGTCGCGCTGCGCCAGCTTTTTCTCGAAGTCGCCTTTGAACCCCATATGTCTGCCGTAAAGCATGAACGGATTGATGTAGCTCCAAATCTCGCGCAGGTTCGGTACTTGGCGAAGTTTCCGGTCGACATATGCCACTGCGGGGATCGGAATATCCGTCCGCACTTTCGGCGACCGCGTTTCGGTCACGTCCACGGCCGGAACCGTCGTGACGGCCCCTCCCGAGCCGTTTCCCGAAATGGTGTGCTCCCGCAGGACTTCTCCGCGTTTCGACGGGTCGGAAAGCTGATTCATCAGGTCCAGCCCCGTCATCGCGTCTTTCGCGTAGCACACCGCCTTTCCATAACTTGGGGCAATCTTGTGTCGTGTAAATTTCGCTGAGAGCGCCGCCCCGCCTACCAGCAGCGGGACTTCAATTCCCGCCGCCCGCAGATCCGCCGCGGTGATCACCATCTGTTGCGCGCTCTTCACCAGCAGCCCCGAGAGCCCGATGGCATCGGGATGAAGCTCCCTGTACGCGCGGATCAACTCTTCGGGCGGCACCTTGATCCCCAGATTGATCACCTCGTATCCGTTGTTCTTCAAAATGATCTCGACGAGGTTCTTCCCGATGTCGTGGACGTCGCCCTTCACCGTCGCCAGGATAATTCGTGCGCGCTTGGTGATTTCCGATTTCTCCATGAACTGCTCGAGGTGCCCCACCGCGGCCTTCATCGCTTCCGCGGATTGCAATACTTCGGCGACGATCAGTTCATTTGCGTTGAACAGCCGCCCGACCTCCGCCATGCCTTCCATCAGCGGCCCGTTGATGATGTCGAGCGGCGCGACGCCCTCCGCCCGCTTGCGGTCCAGGTCCGCAAGGAGACCGTCCTTGCTTCCCTCCAGGATGTAGTTGGCCAGCCGTTGGTCCAATGGCAAATCCGCGGCTTTGGCCTTCTCCCGTTTTTTCGCTGTCCGAAAATGCTCGGCGATTGCGGCAATGTGGAACTGGTTGATGGCGATCTTCTGCTCGCGCGACTGCTGCCGCCAGTCGCTCGGAGCATTACGCAGCAGCGCTGCAGCCGGATGATCTTCCGGCACGGCCGTTGGGGCATGGTTGAACAGCAGATCCTCGGCCAGCTGGCGCTCCTTTTCCGGGATCGAAGGGAAGCGCTCCAGCCGCTCGGCATTCACGATGGCCAGGTCCAGCCCCGCCTTGGTGCAGTAATACAGAAAAACTGAGTTCACCACTTCGCGTGCCCCGGACGGCAGCCCGAAGGACACATTTGAGATCCCCAGCACGGTGCGCACGAAAGGAATCTCCTGCTTGATGAGCCGGATCCCTTCGATGGTTTCCACAGCGCCGCCGACGTAGTTCTCGTCGCCGGTCGCGCAGGGAAACACCAGCGGATCAAACACAATGTTTTCCGCCGCAATTCCGTACTTCTCCGTGAGCAGCTTGTACGAACGTTGGGCGATCGCCAGTTTGCGCTCGCGCGTAAAGGCCTGCGCCTGCACGGGGTCTTCGTCAATGCATCCCACCACAACGGCCGCGCCATAGGAGTGCGCCAGCGGGCACACCTTTTCGAATTTCTCCTCGCCATCTTCCAGGTTGATGGAATTGATGAGGCTCTTCCCCTGGCAGTAGGTCAGCGACTGCTCCACCGCCTTCGGGTCGGTGGTATCAATCATGATCGGCGTCTTGACTTTGCGGATCAGTTTTTCAAAGAACGGGGGAATGTCTTTTTTTTCATCGCGCTCCGTGCTTTGCAGGCAGACGTCCACAATGTGCGCGCCGCCTTTCACTTGCCGCCGGGCAATCTCTGTGGCCTCCTCCCATTTTTCTTCCGCCACAAGCTGCTTGAACAGCCGCGACCCGATCACGTTGGTGCGCTCGCCCACCAGCAATGGACGCGTGCTCTCTTCGGCCTCAATCATCTCGATGCCGGAATAGACCGCTCGATGGCTGGGTTCCGGACGCCGCCGCGGCTTTTTCCCCTGGACCATCTGCGCGATGGCGCGGATATGCTTCTCCGTCGTGCCGCAGCACCCGCCGACAATGTTCAGCCAGCCCTGGTCAACGAACCGCTCGAGCTGCGCCGCCAGGGAAGCCGGGGTCTCCCCGTATTTGCCCTCTTCATTCGGCAGCCCGGCATTCGGGTAACACGAAAGGAAGCGGTTCGAAAGCGCGTGCAGTGTCCGGATGTGGTCCGTCATGAACTCCGGACCCGTCGCGCAGTTCAAGCCAATCGACAGGCAGGGGACGTGCTGCAGCGAGGCCCACAACGCCTCGACGTCCTGCCCCGCAAGCATCGTGCCCATCGGCTCTACCGTGCCGGAAATCATCAAGGGAATTTCTTCGCCCCGCTCTCGTCCCAGCCTCTCGATAGCCAGCACCGCCGCCTTGATGTTCCTCGTGTCCTGGCACGTTTCCACCAGAAGGACGTCCGCGCCGCCATCCACCAGCCCGCGCGCCTGCTCGTAAAATGCGTCCTTGAGCTGCTGGAACGCGACTCCGCCGGTGACGGTGATCGCTTTGGTCGTCGGCCCCATCGAGCCAGCCACAAATCTCGGCTTCGCGGGAGTGGAAAACTCATCCGCGGCCTTCCTTGCGATCTGTGCCGCCGTCTTGTTCAACTCGTAGGCGTCGGCTGCAAGACCGTACTCCGCGAGAACGATCGGCGTTCCGCCGAAGCTGTTCGTCTCCACCATGTCCGAGCCGGCTTCGAAATACTTGCGGTGGATGTCGAGTACCACGTCGGGCCGCGTCCGCACCAGATTCTCGTTGCAGCCATCCAGCTCCGGCCCGCCGAAATCCGCGGCCGTCAGGTTGCGCTGCTGCAGCATCGTTCCCGTGGCGCCGTCCAGCACCAGCAGACGCTCTTCGAGTAGCGACTTCAGTGCGCGCGCGCTTTCGGTCAATCGGCTCATCTTCGATTCATCCCCCCCTGCAATCCGGGGCGCCCCGTGAGCAACCCTGCCTCAGTCCAGTCCCCTCCGCAGGTACAACGTAAACCACTATTGTACGGTCAACCCGGAAAAGGTAGTAGGGCTGTTCTCGCCGCGTGCCCGGCCCCCCGGGACACTAGCCCCGCCGCAGTCCTGTCTATCGAATTCCCCTTGAGGAGTTTCCATTAGGGTATGCTCCTCGTTGACGTTCCGATAACACGTGTGCTAAAGCTCCTTGCGCCACTGGAACGGTTTCTACTACGGTAGTGGGTTGTGACCACTAAGCGCTCAGCCAATCGCCTGACCGTGTGTTTGCTCTCGCCCCATCCGCTTGTGCTCGCCGAATTCGAGCGCGTTCTCGCCAAGCCCTCTTTCGAGGTGGTCGCCAAGCAGATCGAATCCACGCTGCCGCCGGATATGCGCAAGGTGACGCTCCCGCGCGCCCAAGTGTTCGTCGTGGACGCGCACGCCGCGCGGCAAGCCACCGGAGCGCTCATCACCAATATCCTGGAACGCTATCCGACGGCGCGTTTGATCGTCGTTGCCGATAAGCACACCGACGCCAACAGCTATTCGCTGCTTCGCTTGGGCGTCAAGGGGTTGCTTTCTTACGAGGAGGCGCGCGAACAATTGCCGCGGGCTCTGCCGCTGGTGGCTGGCGGAGGCTTCTGGGTTCCCCGTTCCGTGCTCTCCAGCTTTGTGGATTCCGTCCTCGAAAGCCGCACCCGCCGCATCCGGACCGAGAGTGTGGCCAATCTCAGCCGCCGTGAGCAAGAGGTCCTGGAATCCCTCCTCCTGAATCTGGCCAACAAGGAAATCGCCAGCAAGCTGAACATTGCCGAGCGCACCGTCAAGTTCCATGTCTCCAACTTGCTCAGCAAATTCGGAGTCCGTCGCCGCGCCGATTTGATTCTGTTGTGCTTCCAGAGCCGCGGTACGCCGGTCTGATTTGTAGTCGGTTTTGTAGCGCCGGGCTTCAGTTCACCCTGAGGCTTTGCCGAAGGGCCCGGCATTTCTTTCCGTTTTCGCTCTCTGCGCCCGGCGCCTGCCTCGACTCTGTCGGGGTGCCTCTGCGTTTTTGTCTTTGCCTGCGGCTGCCTGTTAGTCCGCAATCCTGTACCGGATGACGCACCATAGGGCCACGATCCCGTCTCGCCAGGTGATTTTCTTCCCTTCCTCATACGTCCGTCCGGCGTAACTGATCGGCACTTCATACACGCGCCATTTCCCCTTGGCCACCTTCGCGGTGACCTCCGGCTCGAAGCCGAAGCGGTTGGACCTCAGGCGGATTCCGGCGAGCACCTCGCGCCGGAACACCTTGTAGCAGGTTTCCATGTCGGTGATTTTCAGGTTGGTGAAGACGTCGGAGAGCAGCGTCAGAAATTTGTTGGCCACGTAATGCCGTCTTGTACCAGGACAATCTCGCCCGTAGCTTCGGCGAATCCGCGCCGCAGCGCCGCGCCCTTGCCCTGATTCTTCGGCTGGAAGAAAAACCGTAAGCCGTTCAGCGGGATGGCATCGCTGCCGTCCTGGCCCGGAGCCGCAACTTCGCCGCTCTCTTGCCGCTGTTGCAGTCCCTCGAGGATCTGGCGCGTCCCGTCGGTCGAGCAGTCATCCACCAGGATCACTTCCTTGCGCAGTTCCGTGTCCATCACGCGCCGAAGAATCTCCTCAATCGTTGCCCGCTCGTTGTACACCGGCATGACGATGGACACCTTCGGGTCGCTGAGCGCCCCTGGATTGCGCCGTCTGCGCCTGGTCATGTTTAGGCCCGCATTGTAGAGGCGGTTTGC
>WNGL01007196.1_pt1 | contig 14286 bp, 5 predicted proteins | sample 5400591 | NCBI WGS metagenome assembly WNGL01 (sample SAMN13153377, study PRJNA577476) | soil metagenome | isolation source: 80 cm soil or saprolite under Garry oak tree replicate 1 | place: USA:California | collected 2016-06-15
GGCCTCTTTCGCGTTGGTAGTACGCACTTCAATTCCGATCACTTGAAATCCTGGCAGGTCTGCGCGGGTAATGTGAGTCTCCTTTGCGTCGTCGGTCGCTCGTCGTTGGTCCTCGGCCGAACCTGTTCCGCCAAACACAAGTAAAACGAAGAGAAAAAATGCGCGCATCAAATTCCCAAATACTTCTGACAGGCGGCTGCTCTTGCCAACGACCAACGACGAACGACCAATGACTGGCTTTACCTAATTTCCATCACTTCTTTTTCTTTAGCCTTGCACATGTCTTCCATCTTCTTGATTTCGCCGTCGGTGAGCTTCTGGATTTCATCCATCGAGCGCTTCTCTTCGTCCTCGGTAATCTTTTTGTCCTTCAGCGCTTTCTTGATCGCGTCGTTACCGTCGCGACGAATGTTGCGAACGGCCGTTCGGTGATCTTCCAAAACTTTGTGCAGGTGCTTCACCATCTCCTTGCGGCGCTCTTCGGTCAATGGCGGAACAGGCACACGAATGATCTTGCCGTCGTTCATGGGATTCAGCCCAAGCTCGGCGCCACGAATGGCTTTTTCTATCACTGATAACTGAGAAGGATCAAACGGCTGTACCGTAATCAGCTGCGGCTCCGGCGCATGCACCTGCGCAACTTGGTTCAGCGGCATCCGCGCGCCGTAAGCTTCCACAGTCACGCCATCAAGCATATTTACCGAAGCCCGGCCGGTGCGCGTCCCGACCAACGCCTTGCGGAAGTCGTCAACCGCTTTATCCATGCGCGTCTTCAGTTGCACGTACGTATCTTTGAGTCCTGGAACAGCAGCCATCGTAGGCTGGGCCATGTTTCAGCTCCTGACAACAACAAGAATCGAAACGCTGAATTATAAACCGAAGACCAGCGTTGGCTAGATTAAGTTCGCCGGATTAATCAGTGCGGGAGGGCACGGCTTCCAGCCGTGCCGTTTAGCAGCCTTGTGGATTCGGCTTTAGCCGCTGCGGTATATCGGTGGACTCTCAGGCTTTGCGAGTTCGAGGCTAAAACCTCAAGCTAAGGCCTGAGGTGAGACCAGACTTCTATCGCCACGGAGTGGAAGGCCGGCGTTCCCGAAAGCCCTCGAAAACCCCTAAGTCAATCAACCGAAGAAACACTGAAATTTCGGAATCACGATTTCCGGCAAATCCTCTCGCTTTGACTTCCCCTTGAATCCCAAATCATGTCCCGCGCCCTCAACCGGCAGCAGCAGGTTCTTTGCGGAAATCAGCTTCCGCGCGGCGTCGATTTCCTCAATCGAGCCGAAGGGATCGCGAGTACCATGAACAAACAACGTGGGAACATGGATCTGCGACAAATGCTGCGTGCGAAGTTGGTCAGGCCGGCTCGGCGCATGTAATGGACACCGATAAACATGCGTCCGGCCGCGAGCTTCCTCATTGCAGTGATCGCGTGCTTCAGTCCCTGGCGGTCACGAGCAGCGTCCCCAGGTCTAGGCCGGCCATAAGCGCGCCTCTGCCGAAACGGCAGATCACAGCGCAGCACGAGAAAGCCGGCTAGCACAAAGGCCTCCGCCAGCGCCACCAGCAACCCCATTTGTGCGTTGCCGCCTGCGCCGTGGGTGAGGATCAGGCTGTCGCCGGAAGGAGATTCCGGGCGATGCAGGAACCCGCTAACCGGAGGATCGGACGCAGTATCGGAAAATCGCTCGGTGGTGGTCACTAAGGTAGAAATCTAACACGCGACCGTCGCACACGATTGCTGCAAGGGTCTTATTTACAAGGTTCACCGCCAAATGATCCTTGGAAGCAAAGCGTTTTGGGCGTAAATTGCTGGCGTGAACCGCGCGACAATTGCCTACTTGGCGCTCCTGATCTCCTTCCTTGGTCTCGCCCAGACACGACCTTCTCAGCTCAATTGGGACTGGCGCCGAGCGGAGGAACTAAGCTGGAAACAGAGCATCACCCGAACCAAGAATATTGCAGACGCAGAACGGAATCGGTTGATTGCCGCCATCTCCCAGCAACTTCTTCCGTCCGCAGCCGATCTTGGGATTACGTCCGAAGAGCTCCGCAAGGTGGCGGGAGAGACCCGGGTCAAGTATGTTGATCTGGATGGCGATGCCAAACCCGAAGTTATTGCTCAAGCGGGGGCGAAAAGTCTGGTTGCAGTCCTACCGGGACCTGCCCGCTGTGGGTGTTGCGGCGACGCGGGACTAAATACGACGTTCTGCTAGAAGCCGAGGCGCAGACATTTACGGTTCAGCCTAGTCGCAATAGAAGGTTCTCTGACTTAGTGCTCACCAGGCACGGCTCTGCATTTGAATCAGAGGCAAGAGTCTACAAATTCAACGGGGAAGCTTATTCTGCGACTCGCTGTCTTGACGTGCAATGGTCGATATCGGGCAGCAACGGTGAATACCACAAACTGAAGTATCCCAAGATAGTGGGATGCGATGAGCGACGGTCTAGTACAGACTGACAACCGTGCAAACATCCCACTCCAACGAACACCTAACGGCCCCCATTCACCACATGCAACCTCATAAAATTCGTCGAGCCCGTGGACATCTGCGTTCCCGCCACCACGCCAATCACGTCGCCGGGCGTAAGACTTCTGGTCCGCAACAACTCCTGCTCGGCGGTGGAGACCATTTCCTCCCCGCCTACCGCGCGCCCACACAATACGGGCAGCACTCCCCACAGCAAATTCATGCGATTGCAAACCGCGGGCATATGGCTGAATGCATAAATTCGCGCCTTGGGCCGGTACTTGGAAATCATTCGCGCCGTGTTGCCGGTCTCGGTGAACACCGCGATGGCGGCCATGTCCAGGTCTTCGGCGGCATGGGCCACCGACTCGCAGACCGCTTCTGAAATTGAAAGGCCACGCTGCTCGCGGCGGCGGCGCGGCTGCATAAAATCCGCCATGTTGCTTTCCGCCTCTACGACGATCTTGGCCATCATGCACACCGCCTCACGGGGGTAACGCCCGCTGGCGGTCTCCGCAGAAAGCATCACCGCGTCGCTGCCGTCGAAAATCGCATTGGCGACATCGCTGGCTTCGGCGCGGGTAGGACGTGGGTTCTCGATCATAGATTCAAGCATCTGAGTGGCGATGATCACAGGCTTACGCCACTCGGCGGCCCGGCGGATCACATGCTTCTGAATCACAGGAACTTTTTCCGGCGGCATTTCAACCCCTAGATCGCCCCGCGCCACCATCACTCCATCCGCAACTTCCAGAATTTCTTCCAACTGGTCAAGCGCCTGTGGCTTTTCCAGTTTCGCGATGACCGGCACATCCTGCCGATGGGCTGCAACGATATCTTTCACCGAACGGACGTCCGCCGCCGACCGCACGAATGACAGAGCGACCATGTCAACCCCGTGCTGGAGGCCGAATTCCAGGTCTTTCCGGTCTTTCTCGGTAAGCGCGGGAATGGACAGCGCCGCACCCGGCAAATTGATGCCCTGGTGCTCGGCAAGCATGCCGCCGTTGACGATCTGGCACTCAACGTCTTCCCCTTTGACATCAAGCACACACAACTCAATCCGGCCATCGGAAAGCAAAATGCGTGATCCGGGCCTGACCTCCTGGGGAAGGCCTTTGAACGTGGTCGAAATCAATTCCGCAGTGCCTTCCACGTCGCGAGCGGAGATCGTCACTTGGCCACCAGCTTTCAGCACGACCGGCTGATGGTTTTTCAACGCTCCGGTGCGGATTTTCGGGCCTTGCAGGTCTTGGAGTATGCAAATGGTGCGGCCTTCTTCAGCGGCGGCGTGGCGAAGGATTTCAATTCGGCGCACGTGGTCCTGCGGCGACCCATGTGAAAAATTCAGACGCGCAACATCCATCCCGGCTTGCATCAATCCACGCAGTTCAGATTCCGTGCTGCACGAAGGCCCAATCGTGCAGATGATCTTCGCCCGCCGCGACAGCGTTTCAGGAGGACACTGAGATTGAGTAACTGTGGGATTTTCGCTCATAGCATGCTATGCAGGTTGGGATATTGTAACGGGTCAGATGGGAAATCGTCGTTGATCGTTGGGCGTTGGCCATTGACCCCACAATTACTGAAGTGGCGGATTGACACGGCCTTTGCAGACTTTGCGGGCCGTGGCACTAGACCCGTTTTTGCTGATGACGAACGGCCCACGACCAACTACGTTTTACTCCGAATTCCCCACGCCCGTCAGCTCATTTCCCAGCAGCGACCGCGGAAAGAGCATGGCGTTGAATTCAGCCCCAATCAGGATTACAAGCGAAATCAGGTACATCCAGACCAATAAGGCAATTGCAGCCCCGAGCGAGCCGTAAATCACGCTGTAATCGGCATAGTGCTGCAAGTACCAGCCAAAGATCATGGTCACGACAAACCACATGCCCGTGGCCAGAGTGGCGCCAGGCAGCACGCTATGCCAGGGCTGGGTGCGCGGCACGGCGTTGTGATAGATGAGCGCAATGACCGACACGCTGGTCAAAATCGCGATCAGCCAGCGGACGAACATCCACATCACGTAGATATACGGGCTGAATTCGTGTGCTACATGAAACAGGATGCGTGTTTCAATTCGGTTTCCGAAAGCGACGAGTATCGTTGCACAGCTAAGCGGAATGCCGGCCAGAATGACGAGGGACAAGGCCACCAGCCGCTCTTTCACCAAACCCCAGATTTTCGGCAAAGCGTAGGAGCGCCTGAAACCCTCCATCCAGGAAATCATCACGCCAGACGCAAGCCAAAGCGAAAGCAGGGAAGTAGTGAACAACACTCCGACGGACCGCCCTGAACTTCCACGCAGGTAAGCTTGCGCGGTTGAGGTTCCCGCGGGAAGAATTTTGGTTAGGGCGTCCGAAATCTCCCGCGAAAAGGCTTGCGTATTCCTGCGGGCTGCGAGGGCTGATCCCAGAACCAGCAAAGTCGGGAAGAAGGTAAGGATCGACGAATAAGCAGACGCTTTGGCGATGGCGAATGCGTCGTGTTGAAACGCCCGCCAGACCGCGTTCCGCAGCAAGTTTAGAAAACGAAATATCAACGGAGCCAGAGTAGTGGTACCCGGCTGCTCAAGCAAGCGAAGAGTCGGCCCAGGTTCCTCAGGCTGCACTCGTTGTGGGTTGGCGTGCATTTTATGAAATGACCGTGATCGGTCCTTCTTTGCGATCTTTGCGGTTTTTCTCCGCGTCCTCTGCGGTCAAAAGCTCTTGAGCGCAAAGTGCCCAAAGAAAAAGGGCGGCCGAAGCCGCCCCCTGGATGTCACGATTACTCCGCTGTGAGTTCCTCGGTCTCGCCTTCCGTACGCATGAGTTCGAGCGCGCGCTCGGCCTCTTCGTACGCCTGCGAGACTTCCTCCTGCACCTTGGCCGCGGCCTCTTCCATCTCTGGCGAGAGGCGCACGTTGCGGTAGTACTCCATCCCGGTGCCGGCGGGAATGAGGCGTCCCACAATGACGTTTTCCTTCAGCCCGCGCAGGTGGTCAACCGCTCCCTGAATAGAGGCTTCGGTGAGCACGCGCGTGGTCTCCTGGAACGACGCCGCCGAAATGAACGAGTCGGTCGAAAGCGACGCCTTAGTGATGCCGAGCAAGAGGGGCCTGCCGGTTGCCGGCTTGCCGCCTTCGCGGATGACGCGTTCGTTCTCTTCGCGGAAGCGGAACTTGTCGATCTGCTGCTCCAGCAGGAACTGGGTATCACCGACGTCTTCGACTTTCACCCAGCGCATCATCTGGCGAACAATCACCTCAATGTGCTTGTCGGAGATGTTGACGCCCTGCAGCCGATAGACTTCCTGGATTTCGTTCACCAGGTACGACTGCAGCTCCTTCTCGCCAAGCACTGCCAGGATGTCGTGCGGGTTGAGCGGCCCGTCCATCAGCGGTTCGCCCGCCTTGACGCGTTCGCCTTCCTGCACGTTAACGTGAACGCCGCGCGGTACAGAGTATTCCTTTTCCGTTCCGTTGTCGGCCTGGACATAAAGTTTGCGCTGGCCTTTCGAAACCTCGCCGAACTTGACCGTGCCATCAATTTCGCTGATGACCGCAGTCTCATGCGGCTTGCGGGCTTCGAACAATTCGACCACGCGCGGCAGACCACCGGTGATGTCTTTCGTCTTGGTGGTTTCGCGCGGGATCTTCGCCAACACATCGCCTGGATAAACCGTATCGCCTTCCTGCACCATGAGGTGCGAGCGCGACGGCATCAGGTAACGCTTGCTGCTCTTGCCTTTAATGACAATTGCAGGCTGGCGCTTCTCGTCAGGCGAATCACCGACTACATGACGCGACAGACCGGTGACTTCGTCCACTTCTTCGTGCAGTGTGACCCCTTCCTGCAGGTCTTTAAACTGCACGGTGCCGCCGATTTCGGTCAGGATTGCGAAAGTGTACGGGTCCCACTCAACCAGTACTTGGCCGAGCGTGACCGGATCGCCTTCGTTTACCTTGAGACGCGCGCCGTAAACCACCGAGTAACGTTCGCGCTCGCGGTTCTTTTCATCTACGACGGCGATCGATCCCTGGCGGTTCATCACTACCAGATCGCCGGCTTTGGACTTCACTGTCTGCAAGCCGATAAAGCGAACGGACCCGTTAGTGCGAGCATCCAGGCGCGATTGCTCCGAAACTCGGGATGCCGTACCGCCGATGTGGAAGGTACGCATTGTGAGCTGCGTTCCCGGCTCACCGATAGACTGCGCCGCAATAACTCCGGTGGCCTCGCCGAGTTCGACGAGTCGTCCAGAAGCCAGGTTACGTCCGTAGCACATCACGCAAACACCGCGCTTCGATTCGCAAGTGAGCACGGAACGGATCTTCACCCGCTCAATGCCAGCCGCCTGAATCGCGCCCGCCAGATCTTCTGTGATCTCTTGGTTGATGTCCACGATCACGTTGCCGTCGTAGTCCTTGATCTTCTCGAGCGATACGCGGCCAACAATGCGGTCGCGCAGCGGTTCGATGATTTCACCAGCTTCAACAATTCCAGCAACGTAGATGCCGTCCACGGTTCCGCAATCGTATTCGCTGATGATCACATCCTGAGCAACATCAACCAGACGGCGTGTCAGATAGCCTGAGTCGGCAGTCTTCAGTGCCGTGTCGGCCAATCCTTTACGTGCGCCGTGGGTCGAGATGAAGTACTGCAACACCGTCAAGCCTTCGCGGAAGTTCGCAGTAATTGGAGTCTCGATAATTTCGCCCGACGGCTTCGCCATCAGTCCGCGCATACCGGAGAGCTGGCGAATCTGCTGTTTCGATCCGCGAGCGCCGGAGTCAGCCATGATGTAAATCGGGTTGATGTCGCCTTCTTTATCCCGTTGCTGCATCTGGCCGAACATTTCGTCCGCGACTTTCTCGGTAATTCCCGACCAGATTTCGATGACCTTGTTGTAGCGCTCGCCATTGGTGATGGCGCCGTCCAGATATTGCTGCTGGACCGCGACCACCTGCTTCTCGCCATCTTTCACCAAGATCTTCTTGTTGTCAGGAATGACCATGTCGTCAATTCCGATGGACAAGCCTGCTCGAGTCGCAAACCGGAAGCCGAGTTCCTTCACCTCGTCGAGCATCTTGACGGTCATCTCCAGACCGTATTTCAAGTAGCAGAAACTGACCAGTTGCCCGATGCCCTTCTTTTTGAGCAGGCCATTGATGAACGGCATGCCCGTGGGAAGGTGGTCGTTGAGAATGGCCCGGCCCACAGTCGTACTGATGAACGCTCGATCGTAGCCGACCGGCTCGGTGTGAACGATGTCCTGGTCGTCATACGCGGTGGTGAGATCAATCACCTCACCGGTGTGACGCAGGCGGATTGGCGAGAGTGTCTCGACTTCTCCGGCATGCAGCGCCAGCAAAACTTCGTCAATGTTTGCGAACGCGCGGCCCTCGCCCTTCGCGCCCGGCTTCCCTTTTGTCAGGTAATAAAGCCCGAGCACCATGTCCTGTGTAGGCACAGTGATCGGCTGACCGGATGCTGGCGAAAGGATGTTGTGCGACGACAGCATCAAAACACTGGCTTCAACCTGCGCTTCCGGAGACAGCGGAATGTGCACCGCCATCTGGTCACCGTCAAAGTCCGCGTTGAATGCCGTGCAGACCAGCGGGTGGATCTTGATCGCCTTACCTTCTACCAGTACTGGCTCGAACGCCTGAATGCCCAGACGGTGGAGAGTTGGGGCGCGGTTCAAAAGCACCGGATGGTCTTTAATGACCTCTTCCAGGATGTCCCATACGATCGCATCCTGCTGCTCAACCATCTCTTTTGCTTGCTTGATGGTCGTGCAATGTCCGGTCTGCTCGAGCCGGTGATAGATGAACGGTTTAAATAGCTCGAGCGCCATCTTCTTCGGCAGACCGCACTGGTGCAGCTTCAGTTCGGGACCGACCACGATGACTGAGCGTCCGGAGTAGTCCACACGCTTGCCCAGCAGGTTCTGCCGGAAACGTCCCTGCTTGCCCTTGAGTGTGTCGGAGAGCGACTTCAGCGGACGGTTGTTGGCTCCACGCAGCACGCGGCCACGGCGGCCATTGTCGAACAGCGCGTCCACCGCTTCCTGCAACATACGTTTTTCGTTGCGGACGATCACTTCCGGCGCATGCAAATCCATCAGCTTCTTCAACCGGTTGTTGCGGTTGATGACGCGGCGATAGAGATCGTTCAGATCAGATGTGGCAAATCGTCCACCGTCCAGTGGAACCAGTGGCCGCAGCTCCGGCGGGATCACCGGAATCACGTCGAGGATCATCCAGTTCGGTTTGTTCCCGCTCTTGCGAAACGCCTCGACAACTTTCAGCCGTTTGGTGTGCTTCAATTTCTTCTGCAGCGAGCTCTCGTGACGCATCTTCTCGCGAAGCTCGGTGGAGAGCGACTCCACTTCAATGCGCTTGAGCAGCTCTTTGATCGCCTCAGCGCCCATCATGGCCTTGAAGCCGGCAGGGCGATACTGCTGGTCGAGTTCGCGATACTTGGCTTCGTCCTTGATGACCTCGCGCTCTTTGACGGGAGCGTCGCCAGGTTCGACGACAACATAGGCTTCGAAGTACAGAATGGCTTCGAGATCACGCAGAGAAATGTCGAGCAAGTGCCCGATGCGGCTGGGCAATCCTTTGAAGAACCACACGTGCGAGCAAGGAGACGCCAGCTCGATGTGTCCCAGGCGTTCGCGACGGACTTTCGAGAGCGTAACTTCCACGCCGCACTTGTCGCAGATCACTCCGCGGTGCTTCATGCGCTTGTACTTGCCGCAGAGACACTCCCAGTCGGTGACCGGGCCAAAGATGCGGGCGCAGAACAAGCCATCGCGCTCTGGCTTGAAGGTGCGATAGTTGATGGTCTCCGGTTTCGTCACCTCGCCATGCGACCAGCTCCGGATTTTCTCCGGAGAGGCCAGGCTGATGCGAATAGCGTCGAAATCGGCAATCGGGTTTGCCAGGTCAAATGGGCTCGAACGGAACAAGATTTCCTCCACTCCTGCGGCATTTTCGCTGCCGCAAGCGGCTCCGATTTGTAGAGACGTAGCTTGCTACGTCTGAATCTTGGTTGGCAGCTCAGGAGCACCCACTGCCACCCTGTTCTTCAAAACTCTTCAAACTTGAGATCGCGTAGTCCCGGACGCCCTCGTCCAGGGGGGCAGGTGAGGGCACCTACCCCTACACAATCCGTTAATCGGCTTCCATCAATACGCCGCCACGAGACTTCGCGCGGTCGAATCCATCTCCACCGTGCGAAGGCGACGCGCTCAGTACTGGTTTCTTCTCGCCAGCCTTAATCAGCTCCACATCCAAGCAGAGCGACTGTAGCTCGCGAATAAGCACGTTGAACGACTCCGGCACGCCCGGCTCCATGGCAGCTTCGCCTTTGACGATGGCCTCGTAAATCTTGGTGCGGCCATAAACGTCGTCGGACTTAGCTGTCAGCAGTTCCTGAAGAATGAACGCCGCGCCATACGCTTCGAGCGCCCAAACTTCCATTTCTCCGAAGCGCTGTCCACCGAACTGCGCCTTACCACCCAGCGGCTGCTGAGTGATCAGCGAGTACGGCCCGATGGAACGTGCGTGGATCTTGTCATCCACCAAGTGCGACAACTTCAGCATGTAGATGTAGCCAACCGTGACTGGCTGCTCGAAGCGCTCGCCCGTCATGCCGTCGTGCAGCCACGTCTTGCCCGACTCCGGCAAACCAGCGCTCTTCAGCAGCGCTTTGATCTCGTGCTCGCGTGATCCGTCGAACACCGGCGATCCGGTGAAGACTCCGCGCGTAAGGGTTTCGGCAACAGCGGCAAGCTCATCATCCGGAACTTCGGAGATTTCCTGCTCAAGCGTAGTGCCCTTGAACAGGGTCTTCAGTTCCCGACGAATGGTCTCCTCTCGCGAATTCTCCTTCAGCATCTCGGTGATTTTCTTGCCCAGCTCGTGCCCCGCCCAGCCGAGATGGGTTTCGAGAATCTGACCCACGTTCATACGGGAGGGAACGCCCAGCGGATTGAGCACAATCTCGACTGGCGTACCATCTTCGAGGTACGGCATGTCCTCGTCCGGCAGGATTCGAGCAATGACGCCTTTATTGCCGTGCCGGCCAGCCATCTTGTCGCCAACACTCAACTTGCGCTTCATGGCGACATAGACTTTGACCAGCTTGATCACGCCCGGCGGCAGCTCGTCGCCCTTGGTCAGCTTGTCTTTTCGTTCGTTGACAATCTTTTTAAGAACGTCGATCTGACGCGAAGTCATCTCTTCGATTTCGTCAATCTGCTCATTCACGCGCGGGTCTTTGTCCGCATACTTAATGCGCTTCAGGTTCCGCGTAGAAATGCGTTCGATGGCATCGCGATCGAGGACCGCACCCTTATTCAAAAGCCGTTTGTTAGTGCGCTCATCGTGCAAATCGGCCTGCACTTCCTTGCCGCCAAGAATGTTCTCCAACCGCTTCAGACGCTCGTCGGTCAGAATTCGAATCTCGTCAGAAAGGTTCTTCTCGAGTTTTGCAATCTGGGTCTCTTCAATTGCCTTCGCCCGTGTATCTTTTTCTTGGCCTTTGCGGGAGAAGATCTTCACGTCCACGATCACGCCTTCGATTCCCGGAGGACAGTAGAGCGAAGCGTCGCGAACGTCTCCAGCTTTTTCGCCGAAGATCGCGCGCAGCAGCTTCTCTTCCGGCGTGAGCTGGGTCTCGCCCTTAGGCGTGACCTTTCCCACCAGAATGTCACCCTGCTTGATCGTCGCGCCGATGCGAATCACGCCAGCTTCGTCCAAATTGCGCAGCATGGTCTCGCTGACATTTGGAATATCGCGGGTAACTTCTTCCGGCCCGAGCTTGGTGTCGCGGGACTCAATCTCAAACTCCTCGATGTGTACCGAGGTGTAGTAGTCCTCTTTCACCAGCTTCTCGGAGACTAGAATCGCATCTTCAAAGTTGTATCCGCGCCATGGCATGAACGCAACCAGCACGTTTCTGCCGAGCGCCAGCTCGCCATGATCGGTGCAAGGCCCATCGGCAATGACCTGGCCCTTCACCACGCGCTGCCCTTTCAGCACAACCGGCTTCTGGTTGATGCACGTGTTCTGGTTGGAGCGCTTGAACTTGGTGAGCTGATAAATGTCGCTACCAACTTCACGCGAAAGCTGTCCAGGATGGTGCTCGCCTTCGACGCGAACAATGATGCGCTCGGAGTCCACCGAATCGATGACGCCGTTGCGGCGGGCAAGAACGACGGCGCCCGAATCGCGTGCCGTGACACCTTCCATTCCGGTGCCAACGATGGGAGCCTCAGCGCGCAGCAAGGGAACTGACTGCCTTTGCATGTTTGCGCCCATCAAAGCGCGGTTCGCATCGTCATGCTCTAGGAAGGGCACGAGAGAAGCAGCAACAGAAACCAGCTGTTTCGGGCTCACGTCCACGTAGTCCACTTCGCTCTGGCTGACCAGCACGAAGTTGCCCGCCCGGCGAGCATTCACCAGGTCGCCAACGATCCGGCCCTTTTCGTCGAGCTCGACGTTGGCCTGCGCAATCACGTGCCGGTCTTCTTCCCATGCCGAAAGATAAAACGAGAATGGTTCCAACTCAGCAGGACGCTTGCGGCGTTCCCGCAGTTCGGCATTCACCTTCTCGGCTTCGTGCTTCTCGACATGGTCCCCAGCTTTGTAGTCACTATCGCCGGCGTTCACCACGCTGATGTAGTCGAGCACGCGGCCGTTTTTGACGCGCCGATACGGCGACTCAATGAATCCGTAGTCGTTGATCCGCGCATAACAGCTCAACGACGAAATCAGCCCGATGTTCGGACCTTCCGGAGTTTCAATCGGACAAATGCGGCCGTAATGGGTCGGGTGAACGTCGCGGACTTCAAATCCCGCGCGCTCACGCGACAAACCGCCCGGCCCCAGAGCCGAGAGCCGCCGCTTGTGAGTAATTTCCGAAAGCGGGTTGGTCTGGTCCATGAACTGTGACAGCTGCGACGAACCGAAGAACTCGCGGATCGCGGCCATCACCGGCTTCGCATTTACCAGGTCGTGCGGCATGGCCGTGGACATCTCCTGGTACACGCTCATCTTTTCTTTGATGGCACGTTCCATGCGCACTAAGCCGATGCGGAACTGGTTTTCGAGCAGTTCGCCCACCGCACGCACGCGGCGGTTGCCCAAGTGATCAATGTCATCCACTGAGCCAATACTCTTGCGCAGCTTCAGCAGATAACGGATGGTCGCGTAAAAATCATCCGGATCAAGCGTCCGCTTATCGAGGCTGGTAGCATCGCTGTTCTCGAACAACTTAATGTTGAATTTCAAGCGGCCTACGCGCGAGAAGTCGTACTTCCGCGGATCAAAGAACATTCCGTGGAAGAGCGCGGTGGCGGTGTCGAGCGTCGGAGGATCACCTGGCCGCAGCTTGCGGTAGATTTCGATCAGCGCCTCTTGCGGGGTCTTGACCGAATCGCGCTTCAGAGTCTGGCTGATCACCGTACCAACGTCATCGCGCTCGGGGAAGAAGAGATTCATCTCCACCACGCCCGAATCGAGAATCTTCGAGACCTTGTCGGCAGTCAGTTCGGTGTTGGCTTCGAGCAACACTTCGCCAGTCGTCGTGTCAACAATATCGCCCGCAGCCCATGCGCCCTCGAGGTCGGAAACATCAACTTCGATTTCGCTGACCTTCGCTTTCTGAATTTCCTTCAGGATCGCGGGGTTGATCTTGCGTCCCGAGTGCGCGATCTCCTCGCCTGATTTCGACTTGATGCTGTGCGCCAGCTTCATGCCGATCAGGTTGGTTGCCTTCTCGCTCGCGGGATCGATCGTCCAGTAAAGCTTCTTGTCGCGGACCAGCAGTCGATCCACGGTATAGAAGGTCCGCAGAATGTCTTCGCCGGAGCGCAGGCCTAGCGCTTTTAGGAAAATCGTGCCCAGGAACTTGCGCTTGCGGTCAATACGGACATAGAGCACGTTCTTCTGGTCGTACTCGAACTCAACCCATGAACCGCGATAAGGAATGATCTTTCCCAGGAAGTAAGTACGGTTGTTCGCGGTTTCAAAGAACACGCCCGGCGAGCGATGCAACTGGCTGACGATCACGCGCTCGGTGCCGTTCACAATGAAGGTGCCGTTCTGCGTCATCAGCGGAACGTCGCCAAAGAAAACTTCCTGCTCTTTAATGTCGCGGATAGAACGGTTGCCGGTCTCAGCGTCCTTGTCGAAAATTGTCAGACGCATGGTGACCTTGAGCGGAGCGGAGTACGTCATGCCGCGCTCTTCGCACTCGGCCACGTCATACTTCAGTTGCAACCCGACAGGGTCGCCGCACTTATTGCAAAAATCCGGCGTGTTGGCGTTGTACGTTCCGCACTGGTGGCAGAGCACGTCGCCCGGATGAAACGGATCGGTAATGACGGTCGAACCGCAATTCTTGCAAGTGGTGCGCAGGTGATGCAGCCCTTTCAGGTGGCCGCACTTGCACTCCCAGTTGCCGATCGCGTAGTCCACAAACTCAAGCTGCGAGACGTTGCGGAAGTCAGTAATCGGAAACACCGACTGAAACACTGATTGCAAGCCGCCGTCGTCGCGCTCACTCGGCAAGCGGTCCATTTGCAGAAAACGCTCGTACGAGCGCTTCTGCACTTCGATCAGGTTCGGAATCTGGATGGTTGCTGGAATCTTAGAGAAATCAAAACGATGACGGAATCCGTTCTTTTTCGACATTCGGAATACTCCCAAACTTTTCTGCGCAGCGCAGGGGCTGCGTCACAACGGAAAACGCGGGCGAGAGAACAGCAGCTAGCAGTTGACACTTAGCATTTGGCCGGGTGCGAAAAGCCAACTGCTAAG
>WNGL01006081.1_pt1 | contig 14279 bp, 16 predicted proteins | sample 5400591 | NCBI WGS metagenome assembly WNGL01 (sample SAMN13153377, study PRJNA577476) | soil metagenome | isolation source: 80 cm soil or saprolite under Garry oak tree replicate 1 | place: USA:California | collected 2016-06-15
ATTCAACGATTCAGGCTCCGCGCACAGTAGTTTTTCAACTTTCGCAACAAGGAGATTTCATGCCCAGCATCAAAGAGCTTAAAGAAACCTTGGCCTATTCCTGTAACATCCTCGCCTACGAAGGCCATTGGGACAATATTTTGGGCCACGTCTCGGTGCGGATTCCCGGCCAGGCGAGGATTTTGATGAAGCCACACAGCTTCGGCTTCGAGGAGATTCGCCCGCAGCACATCATTGTTGTCGATTTGAACGGCAAGAAAGTCGAAGGGAAGTACGAGCGCCATTCGGAGGTGTTCATCCACACGGAGATCTACAAAGCGCGCCCGGATGTGAATTGCGTGGTCCACTCCCATCCGCCCTACGCCACCGCCTTCGGCGCACTGCGCCAGCCGCTCCGGCCCATCAGTCACGAAGGTGTTATTTTTAACGAAGGCTTGCCCTTGTTCGACCGCACGACGGCGCTGATTCGCACGCCGGAGCTTGGCCGGGAAGTGGCCGAGAGCCTCGGAAAGTGCCGCGGCATGCTAATGAAAAACCACGGCTCCACCGTAGTGGGTGAGAGTATCGAAGTGGCTACGCTTTACGCGGTTTTCTTAGAAAAGGCAGCGCGTATCCAACTGCTCGCTACCGCTTCCGGCGAGCCTTCTTGGACCAGCGACGAAGAGGCGAAGGTAAAGTATGAGCAGATTTACACGCCGCATCGATTAAGCTCTATGTGGGATTACTTCGTTCGCCGCGCCAAAAAATTTCGCAAGTCCAGTTAGTACTGAAGTGTCCTTTTCAATTTAGGAACGCCCGCAATATCAACCTACAAACAGATCATCACTCGAAATCCGCCAGGCCGAGCCTTACGCAAGCGCCCGTCTTAAACCGGAGAGCCGAACATCCTACCCGGCATGGCGGCTTTTAGGTTTTCGCAGATGGACTACGCTTCCCGTCTTCGGACTAACTTCCCGCTGAACTTTATGAGGCTCCAATCTACCCTTTGCCGGTTTTCTCTCCTTCGAGTATTCGAGAATAATTGGGACGATGTTCGTCGTTAGATGTTCCCATTCCTCCACAGTAGCGGGAACTGGAGGCTTAACAGTCTCTTTGACCCTATCGTACATTTCATAATCCGGATGCGAGGGGGTGATACCCTTGCTCTTTAGGTAGAGCGAAAAGCTCTCATGAACTGCAATCTGGCGATCTTCAAATCCTTCATATCCTGCCCCGCTAAGTAAATAGTCGGTTGAGACATCCAGCGCCTGCGCGAGCTTTCGTAGATTTTCACCCCTCGGCATAAACTTCGCTCCAAGCCATTGATAAACGGCAGAGGTTTTGAGCTGACCTTTAGCAGCAAGCTTTGCCACGTCGATGTTCTTAGCCACCATAAGCCTCTTGACGCGGTCCGCGAACTGCTCGTTTGAAGTTTCGGAGGTCACAGGTACAACAACATAGCAGCCGTTTATAGGAAGTACAAGTTTTGGCTTGACTTCAAGTAACCAGGATGCAATAAATTATAAAAAAATTACATGTTCTTCGATATAGCCTACAGAGTATAGAGGCTGAACGCCGGCCGTCACCTCGGAGGACGGCGTTTTGGAGAATGCAAATCTAATCGAGAGCAGTTGTATTGCGTCCCCGAATTTGCGATAGGGGCAACGTGACTTAAGCATAGGACTGCACAATGCTCCTCAACGACGAACAGCTGGTTGGGCTAGACCCAACTATCATCAAGGGGCTTGATCGTTCTGGAGATCTTTACGGCGCACGGTCCCGGATACAGCCCGCTTCAGTCGACTTAACAATTGGCGATATCTTTTTGCCTGAAATTCCTCCAGGCGAACCGGGCAGTATCCAGTGCCCCTTAACTTTCCACAGTTTGCCCGCGGGGCATACTGCCATTGTGCAGACGAAAGAAGAGCTTGACCTACCAAGAGATCTCGCCGGGATTGGTTTTCCGCCATCGAGCGAGGTTTCGGTCCGCGGCTTACTAATGACGAATCCTGGACATGTTGATCCAGGGTATAAAGGCCGAATGAAATTTACAGTCATAAATATGGGACGGGAATCATTCCATCTAAAAACTGGCGACATCATCGTCACGTTGTTATTTTTCCGGCTAGATCCGGCACCGATGAAATCCTATTCGGAACGTAATCCTATAACTAAAGGTGGCGTTAATGAGGAACAACTGTCGAGGCTTGCTAAGGATTTCTTAGACTTTGAACGTCGAGCGGAGGATGCTGCCAAAAGGGCCGAGCGAGAAGCCCGATGGTGGACTGCTGGTGTTCCTATTGTAGGAGCGTTGATCGGCGTTATCGGTACTATTGTGGCCGCTTATGTTTTTACGGTTTCAAGCGTGCACGATGTTGAAAAAAGAATGATCGAGAACAAATCGTCGTTAGACATCGATATCAGCAAGATTAACAGTAAGCTCGATGATCAGAACTTAGCGAAGCGAATAGACGAATTGGAGAGATTGGTAAAAAAGGCGGAACCAAGGAGTCCAAAGCCATGAAGAACAATATTGACGTTCTTGATAAGCTGCGGAGCGAAGGCCCAAAATTGTTCTTGGTCGGACGGCCGAATTTTGATTACAATTCGTTTCTAGGGTTTTTAGAAACGGAGGGGGAAAGCTGGCTCAAGTCCGAAGAAGCCTCGACTCCCGAGAATATTGTCGAGGTAGCAGGTAGGCTTTGTTACATGTCTTTTGGATCCCGACAGTTTCGAAAGTGCAACAAAGACTACATCGATAATCTCATCAAACAAGGTCACGAAAGCGTGCTTGAACATGTTAGCTGGAGTTTTATCCTGACAGGTGTTTCAAGGGCATTTACTCACCAGCTGGTTAGACACAGAGTCGGGTTTTCTTTTAGCCAACTGTCCCAGCAATACCATGACGAGAACGATGCAACCTTTGTATGCCCAATATCATCGCTCGCTTCGAAAATTTAGTAAAATCATGGAGACGCAGTGTTAGACAATCTAAGCGAGCTTATCAAGAGCTTCTGGGTTTTCTCCAATCGGATGCTTTCCATAGATTAACGCCGCTAGAAAAAAGGGAGTTTCATCGAGCAGTTCGAACAGCTGCACGCAGTGTGCTGCCTAACGCCACCGAGACCAAAATTTTCTTTACGGCTAACGCGCGCGCAATTCGACACTTTCTTGCTATACGAGGCGGGATACCCGGAGACGAGGAAATGCGCATTGTAAGCGCTTTAATGCTGGAGACGTTGAACCAAGAGGCAGCGGCGCTGTTTTCTGACTTCGCCATTGAACAAATGGACGACGGCTCGCCCATCGTTCGACAGATTCCAATCGATGAGAACACAAAAGAGGCACCAGCTCTAAAGGAGGTGGCAAGATAACGGCTAAAGTAATTGTCTGCTCTGGTATTGGAAGAGTCGGCACAGTTTTTTAATGGCTGCCGCACACCTGGTTTAAGCAGCTTGGTCATGCTCTGGCATTCTTCCCCGCCCGAATTGGCGCCACAACGTAATACCTGGGCCATCCCGTTCGACCTGCGGTTTCAACAGCCTGTTCGTTTTTAACATTTTGGAGTCATATAATCTGGTCGCGTTTCTGTAGGTTATGGCGGGCGCAAAGCAGCTGTACGTTCTCTTCTGTTATCGATGTCCCTCCTTTCGACCACGGTAGGTCGTGATCGAAGTGAAGCTCATCTGTTGCAGCACATAGCACACATTTTCCAGCGTCTCTTTTCCACACCGTCAGCTTTACGGATGTCGGTATGAGTCGGCGGCGCTGAATTTCCCGTTGTGGCGGACTGTCGAAGCTCTCGTCTCCCACAACGGCAATAAGTCGATATTTAAACACCTCACGGTACTCGTCACGTTCGCGCCAAGAATCTACGAGATGAAAAACCCCATTGTAAGACCATATGCCAGGCTGAATTTTCTCGTATACTCGCACACGCTCGGGCGGACGTTTTCCAGCTTTATACAGTTGAGCAGCCTCATGAAATTTACCATTCTGTGTCAGTCGACCTGAAGGAAACCATTCTGGTTGATTCACAGTCTTTGGATTCGAGTGTTTTGACCCCCTCGGCTGATCGTGTCCCTCGTACACGAGAATCGTTCCGTTATCCTCTAGTCGGTCCCGGTATGGGGCGTTACGCCGAACCGACATCAATATAACTGAGTGGTTGCCTGCGATCCCGAAGTTCATGCCTTGCTGCAAGCTCACGCCCTCCCGTCGGCACATCTCAATGTACGAGATGACGTTGTCGCCCACTTATTTACTCGTAAAGAAAAATGTTGATGTTATCGCAACAGCTGATGGGAGCCACGCGGTTCGGAATAAGCCTGCGGGGAGTGCGACGATAACGAACGGGATCGATGCCAAAGTTCACGCCCGAAATATTTGAAAACGCGCCTAGACGACCTACAAGCCTGTTCATTTGCCGCCCACCTTCTTGAAAAATCCCTCTTTTTCCAGCTCGGCGACGAAGCGCATATCCATGAAATCGTCGGGCTTCGCCGCCTTGGCCGCGGGATTGGTTTCAGCCAAGTCCGCGATAACCGCTTCCATTCCTTTGCGGCTCACGTACGGGGGAAACTCTAAATATTCACGGAATTGATTGTAAGTATCCTCCTGGATGTCAGGTTCCTTCACTTTGAGCTGATTCTGGATCATCTTCAGAGCAGCCGCTTTATTGGTCTTGAAGATTTGCACGCCTTCGGCATATGAACGGATGACCCGGCGGACGATATCCTCGTTGGCGCGTACGTATGAACGGCTCGCGCCGACTGCCACTGAGACATACTCAGGCCCTTCCTTGGCCAGGTTCATCAACTCGTTGAAGCCGGCTTTGCGCGCCCGGCTGTTCGTCGGCGGAGAAACGACGCCGGCATCGATCTGACCAGCCGTCAAAGCAGTGAAGATGTTCGGCACTTCCATCAAGGGTAAAATTTGATAATCCGCCGATTTCAAACCAGCCTGGCCCAGGGCGTAAAGCGCGGAAGTGTGAGTGGACGAGCCGACCCGGGTGATGCCGATCTTTTTTCCCTTAAGATCGTTGATTCTTTTGATCTCAGGCTTCGCCATGAGCGAAAAAACCATGCGATTCGTGGCACCTGCGACCATTGCCAGGTTCGCTCCTTTGAGATTCGCCTGGGCTTCGTTGTTCCCGTCCATGAAAGAAAAGGCGATCTCGCCAGCCAAAATCGCTTGGATGGCTCGGGAGCTAGATGGGATATGAATCAACTCAATGTCCAGACCGTTTTTCTTGAAGAGCCCTTCCTGTTGTGCCAGAAACATGCCGCTTTGCGCTCCGGTTACGGCCGTCCAGTTGATGCGCGTCTTCTGCGCCAAGGCGGGTGGCGCTGTGAGTATCGCGAGAAATAAAACCAGAAATCTTAGCGATAGCTGCTTCATTTGAAAAACCTCCTAAGAAAAGCCCTCAAATACTATTTATCATAGTTAACGGATTGGCAAAGTGCCTTCGCCGTGTTAGATAGGCCGCATGAGCAAGAAAATTCATTTGACATTGGCTACCGGCGATTACGAGAGCATTCGCGCCCTTAAAGAGGGAACCGTGAAACCCGACGGCATCGAGTTGACCGTCCTCACCGACATGACGTCTGATATTCGTCACTGGCGCATGATACGCAACCGCGAGTTCGACGCGGCAGAGCTATCGATGTCAAATTATTTGATGGCGAAATACATCGGCTTGCCCTTTGTCGCCATTCCGGTCTTTCTGCATCGCCGATTTCGCCATGGGTTTGTCTTTCTAAACACTGCCAAAGGCATTCGCAAACCGACCGACCTGATCGGTAAGAAGGTCGGGCTCCGGAACTTTCAAGCGACCGCAAATTTGTGGATTCGCGGCCTCCTGGAGCACGAATACCGGGTGCCGCACCGGCAGATCCAATGGTTTAAACAGGACGAAGAAGAGGTGGAGTGGACACCGCCAGCCGACTTGAAGATTCAACGGATCGCACCGGGGAAGAACGTTGAGAAAATGCTCGTTGACGGCGAGCTCGATGCTCTGATTCACCCGGAAGTAATCCGGCCGATACTGCAAAAAGACGAGAGAGTCACTCGTCTGTTTCCGAACTACCGGGATCTCGAAATCGAATATTTCAAGCGCACCGGCATCTTCCCGATCATGCACACGACGGCGATTAAGCAAGAAGTGGTGGAAAAATACCCTTGGGTACCAATTAATCTGATGCAGGCCTTTGAACAGTCGAAAAAGGCCGCGTATAAGCGTATGGAAAACCCGAGGATTGTTTCGCTCGCTTGGTTTCGGTATTTTTTGGAAGAACAAGAGGAGATTCTTGGGGACGATCCCTGGGTGTATGGGCTCGGCGACGCGAATCGAAAAACACTGGAGGCCTTGATGCAGTATTCCCAAGAGCAAGGTTTGCTCGGAAGAAAAATGTCCCTTGACGAGCTGTTCATCAATACGGCTGCGCAGTCATGACCATGGAGACAGCGGTTATCGCCGGCGTCGGCCCAGGGTTGGGTTCATCTCTTGCCCGCGCGTTCGCCCGAGAAGGCTATGCCGTTGCGCTTATCTCTCGGCGCAGTGAATCCAGCGAACCAGTTGCTGAGCAAATCCGCTCCGCCGGTGGCAAGGCTATTATCATTCCCGCGGACGTCACTCAGCGCCAGGCGGTGCTGAAGTCAGTAGAAAGGGCCAGCGCTGAACTGGGTTCCATCACTGCTCTGGCTTACAATGCCAGTGGCTATGGCCGCGGCGCTTTTTTGGAAATCGAACCGGAGCAAATTCGGCAATCTTTCGACGTCGGCGTCATGGGCGCCGTTCATTTAGCCCAAGCGATCATTCCGCAGATGCTCAACGCTGGTCACGGTTTTATTTCATTGACGGGTGCTACTGCGGCATTAAGGGGGCGTGCTGGTTTTGCTCCTTTGGCCATCGCCAAGTCCTCGTTGCGGATGCTCGGTCAATCCCTCGCTAGAGAATTTCATCCCAGGGGCATTCACGTCATTCACGTGATTGTCGACGGACAGATCGATACCCCAAAACTCCAGGCCCGGGACCCGCAGCGATCAGCCGAGTCTGTCATACCTCCTGACACCATAGCCGCCGCAGTAATCCACACGCTGAAACAACCCCGTAATGCCTGGACGCACGAGATCGACGTCCGCCCTTACCTAGAGAGCTTCTAAGCTCCTTCTTTATAACATGTAGTGCGCCATCACAGCTGATTGATCTTCCCAGCGTATTGTCGTAGATTCGCGCGACGGTACTGTCAGTCACCGTAGTAGAACGACCGCACTAGATTTTACTTTTGCCCGACACTAGGCTGTGCTTTGTCTACGCGTATAGCCTAGCAATTCTTATCACGGGAGGCGCTATGGACAAGGCCAAGCTTATTCGGAACTCCTTAAGCGATCTGGGTCAGTTGATTATGCCCGGCGTCTATGACGCGCTCAGCGCCAAAATCGCCTCGCGCGCTGGCTTCGAGGTGATTTTCATTACTGGTTATAGTCTTTCGGCTACGCTTCTGGGTGAGCCGGATTTTGGTCTTCTTACACAAACAGAAGTGATCGACGCGGCACAGCGGATTTGCTCCGTTGTTGATACGCCGGTGATCGTCGATGCCGATACCGGCTATGGTAACGCCGTCAATGTGATAAGGACCGTTCAGGATCTAATTCGCGCCGGAGCTGCCGGTATGTTTTTAGAAGATCAGGTTTGGCCGAAAAGATGTGGCCACATGACAGGCAAACAAGTCATTCCTCTGGACGAACAGCTGAAGAAGCTCCGCGCCGCCATAGAAGCTAAAGGAGAGCATGATTTCTATATCGTCGCGCGCACGGACGCGCGCCAAGCGCTCGGTTTAGATGAGGCAATCAAACGTGGGATCGCCTTTAAAGAAACCGGGTGCGACGCGGTGTTTATTGAGGCGCCGGAGAGTAAAGAAGAAATGAAAGAGATTGCACGCCACGTGCCAGGGCCGCTTGTGGCGAACATGCTCGAGCGTGGTGTCACCCCTATTATGGCTCCACAAGAGTTACGAGATCTCGGCTTTGCGCTGATTGTTTGGCCCTTGGCCCCGATCTATACAGTGGCCAAATCTTTGCGAGAAGTTTATTCGACTCTGCGGCGAGATGGTTCTACGCTCGGGATTTTAGAGAGACTGATGCCTTTTGATGAGTTTAACGAGATCGTGGGCCTAGACGAAAAATATTCCCTTGATGCTCGGTACAAGAACTAATCCACGACATAGGCGAGCGGTCATAATCTCATAGGCATGAGCACGTAGAGGTAGCCTTCTTTTCCTGTTTTTCGAATCACGCTCGGGCTGAGTTCATCTTTCAACTCGATATCAACCTCTCCTTCGCTGTCCAATACGGTAAGAACATCAAGGAGGTAGCGGGCATTAAAGCCAATGGAGATTGGCTTACCTTTATATTCTGCTTCAATCTCTTCCACCGCTTCACCGAGATCTGGATTATTGGCCGAGATCGAAACCTTGCCGTCGGTAAATTCCATCTTTATTCCCTTGTATCTTTCGCTAGACAAGATCGACACGCGTCTTAGGGCTTGTAAAAGTTCGTGGTGCTCGATCTTGGCGATGTTAGGGTTCCCCTTAGGGATAACTTTCGTGTAATCAGGGAAATCCCCATCAATGAGCCGCATGAACAGCTCAACCTTGTCTTTGATCACGAGTCCCATGTTTTCCCTAAAACCGATGGAGACAACTCCATCTTCACCGCTTTCTAATAATTTTTTCAGCTCAGATAAGCCTTTGCGCGGAACAATGACTCCCTTGGTTAATCCCAACGATCCCAGTACCCTCTCTTCAAAAGCGAGTCGATGACCATCCGTAGATACCATCCTGATTTTCCCGCCCTCGCTTTCTTCAACAAACACGCCGTTCAGACTATAGCGCGTTTCGTCAGTGGACACGGAGAAAATGGTTCTCTCGATCATTTCCCGGATAGTCGAAGCCGGCGTTGTCGACAGTCCTTTGCTGTCGATTTTCGGGAATTGGGGAAACTCGCGCGCATCCATTCCAACAATCTTGAAGACTGACTTACCGCTTTTGATTTCGACCCAATCGTTCTCCAATCGTTTTAGTTGAACCTGTTCAGTGGGAATTTCCCTGATGATTTCATACAGTTTTTTCGCATTGACGGTAACCGTGCCCTCTTTTGCAACTTCCCCGTCCACGTGACCCCTGACACCAACTTCCAAGTCGGTCGCTGTTAATCGGATCTCGCCTCTCTGACACTCGATTAACACGTTGGCCAAGATCGGCATGGTATTCCGACGCTCGACAATACTCTGCGTCCAATAAAGCGTAGCGAGAAGATCTCCCCGCTTAGCTTTAGTCTCCATGTGTCCTCCCACTGACTTCTAATTCTTTAATATATAAGTAATTAAGAAGTAATAGTAGGGGTTATGGATAAAATAGAAAAGTCCAAATAGAGTAGATAATTTAATAGATTGGTCTGTGACTTAGTTCGATGATAATTGCTCTGTATTCAACCGAGGCAGCGAATTAGGGAGATTAATCCACATTCATCCACAGCTTAATCCTTAGATAATCACAGAGATACCCACAGCTATTTTTTGACGTTCAGGTTCCTCTCGAGCTTCTCGATGGTGGTCTGCATGTAGGGATCTTCTTTTAGTTTTCTTTCGACCGTCTTGGAAGCGTGAATCACCGTCGAGTGGTCGCGGCCGCCGAATTTGTCGCCGATCGCTGGGAAGGAGGTTTCCGTGTACTTACGGCAAAGATACATAGCGACCTGCCGTGGAATGGCAATATTCTTGGTCCTTCGCTTTGCCTTTAGGTCGCCCAGTTTGATGTTGTAGAAGTCGCAGATGGTTTTTTGGATGCCTTCTACTGTTATCTCGTGTTGAGGTCCCTTAAGTGTGTTGCGCAATACCTCTTTTGTTAGCTCCACCGTGATCTGTGTCTTTGTTAGGGATGCGAAGGCACCCAAACGCGTCAACGAACCTTCCAGTTCCCTAACGTTTGAGTCGATGTTCGTCGCTAGAAAAATCGCTACGTCATGGGGCAGCTGTATACCCTCGGCTTCGGCTTTTTTCTGCAGGATCGCGACGCGGGTCTCCATGTCCGGGGGTTGGATATCGGCGATCAAGCCCCATTCGAACCGGTTGCGGAGACGGTCCTCCAAGCCAGGAATCTCCTTAGGAAACTTATCCGAAGTTATGACGATCTGCTTGTGCGACTCGTAAAGTGAGTTGAAGGTATGAAAAAACTCTTCCTGGGTCCGTTCTTTGCCGGCGATGAATTGGACGTCATCGAGGATCAAGATATCTATATTCCTAAATTTCGTCTTAAACTCATCCATCTTGTCTCGTCGAAGTGAGCCTATAAGCTCGTTCATAAATGACTCAGAACTGAGATAATAGACTTTTAACCCAGGACGTTTAGCGGCTCCTTTGTGACCGATCGCGTTAACCAGATGAGTCTTGCCAAGGCCCACACCGCCGTAAATGAATAAGGGGTTGTAACTCTCACCTGGTTGGCTTGCGACCGCCACAGACGCCGCGTGAGCGAATTGATTGCTGGCGCCGACGACGAAGTTCTCGAAAGTGTACCGGGGAATGAGATTATTCACCCGCTGCGGTTTTTCTCTCTCCCTCTCTTCTTTTCGTTCGGTTTTTTCGCCCGTCTTAGTTTGTAAATATTGGTTAACGTTAAGGCAAACTTTTACTTCTTGATGCGCGAGCGAACTTAGCACGTCCTCAATTTGACGCAGGAAATGCTCCGTCAGCCAATCGCGAAAAAACTTATTTGGAACGGCCAGGCGAACCTCGTTCTTGGCGCGTGAATCAAAATGAATCGGTTTTATCCACGTCTCAAAATTCTGTTTGCCGAGCCGCTTTCCGATTTCACCAAGGGCTTCTTGCCACAAATCATCCATGATGGCACCGATAACCTATTTAATTATCAAGAGAAACTGACAAATAACTTACAAACAATTTTATCCACAGCTGTGGATAACTCAAAAAGCCTTCACTAATTAGTTGCTTAGATAGCGTTGAGAACACGAATATCAAGGTCGGCATTAGGCGATATTATTGAGTCATTAAAGAGGCCGCCAGAAAATTACGACGCTGTTCTTCCTCGTGCGCATCAATCACAACGCAAAGATTGCTCCGGCGCAAGTCAGAAGAAAAATTCATAATCCTTTTCAATTTTCTTTGCAAGAAAAAAATGCAATAAAAATTTTTTATCTTCGCTCGATTCTTTTCATTTACCTTGACACACTACTGACGCAGTGCTACGAGGACTCACCCATGCCCAGGAATCAATCCAAAACGCTTTATCAACGCGCCAGAAAGAAAATTCCTGGCGGCGTTAACAGCCCAGTCCGAGCATGGCAAGCGGTCGGCGGTACTCCCGCGTTCATCGCGCGAGGTAAACGCGCGTACCTCTTTGACACCGAAGGAAGAAAATACATCGATTTCGTTGCCTCATGGGGACCCCTCATTTTGGGACACGCGCATCCGAAAATCGTCCAGCAAATAAAAAAAACCGCGGCGCGGGGAACAACCTTCGGTGCGCCAACGGAAGGCGAAGTAGAGTTGGCCGAACTTGTTTGCCGTTTAGTACCCTCTATCGAAGCGCTCCGATTGGTGAGCTCCGGAACCGAGGCGACCATGAGCGCCGTACGCCTGGCCAGAGCTTGTACCGGGCGAACAAAAATCATCAAGTTCGACGGCTGTTACCACGGTCATGCAGATGGGCTGTTAGTAAAAGCCGGCTCAGGGATCGCCGCGCTAGGGCTGCCTGACAGCCCAGGGGTGCCGCCGGGCTTCGCTCGAGAAACTCTCGTGGCGAGATTCAACGACCCCGCGTCGCTGGAGGGTTTGTTCGACAGACACGGAAAAAATATCGCGGCTGTTATTGTAGAACCCGTCTGCGGCAACATGGGAGTGATTCCGCCGGCGCCAGGATTTCTCGCCGCAATGAGAAAAGTCGCGCACGCTTATGGCGCGCTTTTGATATACGACGAAGTCATCACGGGTTTCCGCGTAGCTCTCGGCGGTGCCCAACAGCTTTATAAACTCCAGCCGGATCTTACCTGCTTGGGAAAAATCTTGGGCGGCGGGCTTCCTCTGGCGGCTTTCGGCGGGCGGCGGGAGATTATGAATCTTCTGGCCCCCGAAGGACCAGTGTATCAAGCTGGCACGCTTTCCGGCAATCCGATAGCAGTCGCTGCCGGATTGGCAGTCCTGAGGCTATTATCCCGCCGCGGCACATACAGCGCTTTGGAAGATCTAGGGAGAAAAATGGAAGAGGGATACCGCACGGTTTTGCGCCAGTACGGAATTCATGGAACCGTGAATCGGGTTGGCTCCATGATGACGATTTTCTTCGGCGTGGACCGCGTCCAAAGCGCGGCCGACGCGCGCCGCGGTGATTGCGCGCAGTTTGCACGGTATTTTCACGGCATGCTCAGACGGGGCGTCTATTGGCCGCCTTCCCAATTTGAGGCGGCCTTTGTCTCCTTGAGCCATTTGGAAAAGGACATCGCGAAAACGTTGCAAGCATTCTCCGCTTGGGCAAGAGAAGAGAGGCGTCGTTAGGTTGACGCTTAGCAAATTTCTTGGTAGACGAGTTTGGGAGTGAGGCCAGAAGCGGACCCTTCGGAAGATAGGGCAGATCAAAGCAATTCTCGCTTCGTCAGGATCGCCAAGTACGCGGCCATCGGCCTTCAATTTCCCAGCACCATCATCGGCGGTTTAGTGTTGGGATACCTGGTGGACAAATTCCTCGGTACGTCCCCCTGGGGTGTGACTATTTTAACCTTTGTCGCTTTTGTTGGCGCCGTCGCGCAGCTAATCCACTGGGTCCGGCGCTTCGGCAACGAGAAATGATGCGTAGCGTATACCGTATCGAGCTGTGGCACGTAATCCTCCTCGGGGTTTTGTTCGCCAGTCTTATGCCTTTGAGCCTTTTGGAGCCGCGCGCTTTTTTTCTCGGCGGGGTGTTCGTGGCGGTCAATTTTTTTTTGTTGGCCCTAGGCGTGCGCTGGGTGTTAACACCGTTAGGGGATCACGGCAGGGTCTGGATGGGAGTTGCGCTCTTGCTTTTGAAATTTGTCATGTTTCTCGGGTTGCTCTCCTTACTCTTTTTTCATTTTGAGTTTTTCGTGCTCTCTTTCGCCCTGGGCTTTTCAACGCTGCTGCTTGCTATCATCTGCGAGGGATTCTATTTCTGTGTAAGGCGGAGTCCCTAATGGAGCATCCTTTCAGCTGGTATGCTCTTTTGCCCTACCCTTTGACCGTCCTGCCGGAGCATTCGTTTACCGCGTCGGTGGTGACGGTGCTGCTCGTACTAGTGGCGCTTGTCGCCCGGGGCGCGCTTTCGCGAAGCTCCGATCCGGTGATTCCCGACACGAGCATCAGCGTGAAAAATGTGCTGGAGCTGTTGATCGGGATCGTGGTCTCGCTCACCGATGGGGTCATGGGAAAAAAGGGCCGCAAGTATGTTCCCCTGTTCGGGAGTTTTTTTCTGTTCATTCTTTTTGCCAACCTGATCGGATTGGTGCCGGGATTTTCTCCGCCGACGAGCAATCTCAATACCACGGTCGGCTTGGCGCTGGTTTCTTTTGCGGCGTACAATTGTTTTGGTTTCAAGGCCAACGGCTTGGGCTACATCAAGCAATTCATTGGGCCGATGCACTCTCTGCCACCGACGAGGAACTGGCTGATGGGGCTGCTTTTTGTGCCGGTCTTGCTACTCTCAGTTGTGTTTTTCTTCATCCTTGAGGGCTCCTCCCATCTGTTTCGGCCGGTCTCGCTCTCCCTCCGGTTATTCGGCAACATGTTCGGCGACCATCAGGTGCTTGAGGCGTTCATAGATTTGACCAAATTAGTCGTGCCGGTGCTGTTTTACATTCTCGGCGCGTTGGTGTCGGTCATCCAGGCGTTTGTGTTCACGGTGTTGAGCGTGGTCTATGTGGCTTTGGCTATCAGTCATGAACATTAGCGGGCGATCGAAGCGGAGAGGTAGAGGAGAGAGGAGAGGCAAAAGGTCGCAGCGCTGGAAAGGAGGAACAGGATGAGAAAGCTACTTCTATCTGCAGCAACGTTCGCGCTGGCGGGGTTTCAGCCCGCGTTGTCCATGGCAGCTGAGGCAGCCGGGGCAGCCTCGGCGGATGCGACGACCCGGGGGGCGGTTACTATTGAGACCGGTCTGGCTATAGGCGTTGCCGCCTTCGGCGCTGCCTTGGGCCAGGGACGCGTCGGCGCCTCGGCAATGGAGAGCATCGGCCGCAATCCCAACGCCGCAGATAAAATCTTTCTGCCGCTG
>WNGL01019679.1_pt1 | contig 14278 bp, 23 predicted proteins | sample 5400591 | NCBI WGS metagenome assembly WNGL01 (sample SAMN13153377, study PRJNA577476) | soil metagenome | isolation source: 80 cm soil or saprolite under Garry oak tree replicate 1 | place: USA:California | collected 2016-06-15
TAAACGAGGAGGCCCCGGGCCTCATCTCGGTCCAACGAGCGATGTTCGCGCGGCAGGGCGAGGATTTCGACGCGCTGCTCTTCGGGAACGCGCTGTACCGTAATCTCGGCCACGGGAAATTCACGGAGACGGCCGTCGCGGCGGGCCTCGAGACGCTCTGGCCCTGGGGGGCGGCCACCGGCGACTTCGACAATGACGGCCACGAGGACGTGTTCATCCCGTCGGGGATGGGCTATCCCTACTACTACTGGCCCAACCAACTGATGATGAACAACGGCGACGGCACGTTCCGCGACCGGGCCGACGTGATGGGCATCGAGCCACCAGTCGGCGGTATTTACCTGGAAGAGCGCGTCGGGGGCCAGCCGGCCGCGCGGAGCTCGCGCAGCGCGGTCGTGGCCGATTTCGGCGGCGACGGCCGGCTCGAGATCGTCACCAACAACTTCAACGGCCCCCCGTACTATTTCGTCAACCACCTTCCCCGACGGAACTATGTGGAATTCCGGCTGACGGGAACCACGAGCAACCGCGACGCCATCGGCGCCGTGGTGCGGCTCTGGGTCGGGAAGACCGTGATGGTCCGGCAGGTGAGCCCGGCGGGCGGATACCTGGCCCAGTCGAGCCGGGTCGTACACTTCGGTCTCGGCGACCGGACCACGGTGGACCGGGTCGAGATCCGTTGGCCCCGGGGAATCCGCCAGACGCTGCAGCATCCCGAGATCAATACGCTGCATCAGATTCGAGAGCCGGCCCCCTGACCCGCCTCGAACGGCCACGTTCGTCTCTTCCACGACCACGCCGCGAAGCACACCACACCGAGCAGCAGCGCACCCAGTCCAAAGGCGATCACCGTGGGCGGTGTCGTGGCAAAGATGAAGATCCATCCCAGCAGCGCGATGAGGCTCGGCACCGGATAGAGCCACATCCGATAGGGCCGCGGCAGATCTGGCGCGCGCCGACGCAGCAGGGTCACCGCGCCGATCTGCCCGATGAACTGCACGAGAATCCGCGTCGTGATCAACGCGTCGATGACCATGCCCAGGGACACAAACCCCGCGAAGATCGAAAGGACCCCGAGCACAATGAGCGAGACGTAGGGGAATCCCCCGGACGGATGGAGGCGGGCGAACACCTTGAAGAAATAGCCGTCCTTCGCCGCCGCATACGGCACGCGCGAGTACCCGAGCAACAGGGCGAAGACCGAGCCGAACGCCGTCCAGAGGATCATGGCCGTGAACAGGGTCGCGATGCCCGAACCGTAGATCCGTTCCATGAAGATCGAGACGACGAAGTTGGACTGCGGGTGTGACGCGGCCGGCACGAAGTCCCGCCATGGGACGACGCCGATAATCGACAGATTGATCGCGAGATAGATCACGGCGACCAGGACGGTGCTGATCAGAATCGACCGTGGGATCACCCGGCCGGGATCCTGTACCTCGTCACCGATATAGCAGACGTCGTAGTAGCCCAGGTAGTCGTAGACGCCGATCCGCGACGCGGCGCCGAGGCCCAGCAGGAAGCCCAGAGAGAAAGTGAAGGCGCCCGGGGGGAAGTCGAATGCGACCCGATGGTCGAAGTGCAGCGCACCCGTCACCACGACCACGATGACGGTGACGATGGTGCCGATCCAGAGCGTGACGGTGATCGCCGCGATCGATGTGATCCGGCGGTAGAGGAGTGCCAGGTTCGCGAGCCCGACGATGGTGACGACGAGCATCGTCTGGCGCGCCGTAATCCCCTTCCAGATGTAGCCGAGGTACTGCGAGAAGCCGATGTAGCCGGACGCGATCTCGAGGGGGCCGCTGAGCACAAACTGCCAGACGAACAGAAACCCCATCAAGCGGCCGACCTGCTCGGTGCCATAGCCCCGGCGCAGATACCCGAACGAGCCGCCGGAGCCCGGCAGCGCCGCCCCCAGCTCGCTCCAGACCATGCCGTCGCACATGACGATGATCAGCGCGACGAGCCAGCCGAGCATCGCTTGCGGACCGCCCAGCGCGGACATGAGGAGCGGGATCGTGATGAACGGTCCGATCCCGATCATGTTCGTCATGTTCAGCGCCGTGGCGTGAATCAGGCCGAAGCGGCGGATCATCCTGACGTCATCTAGGTCAGGTTCTCTTGCACGAATCGCGGGCTGAGATGTACATCCAGCTGGACGAGGGGCGCGTCCCCGGCCTTGATGACGAGAATGTCACCGGCTCCGGCTTCGAACTCCTCCCCGTTCACGGTCCAGAGACCGCGACCTTCTCTCACGAATTGGATCTCGTCGTACGGATGGCGATGGGGTCCGGGACCCCGCCCGGGGAGAGCGCTGAGCAGAAACACGGAGACACTCACGCCGTGATCGACTCCGACAAAGTGATGCGAGCTGCCCTGGAATGGCAGGTCCTCCTGACGGACACGGTGCATTACATGCGCCCGAAGGCCCCGCTGTCGCGAGCGTTGATTGCCGCCACCAGGGCGTCGATTGTTGCGCGATTCTTTGCCTCACCCATGAAACGCTCCTCTCGCGCTTAAGGTGCGGGCCTACTGACTGCGGGCGCAAGGACGTCTACAGACTAGGCGTCCTCGGGCACTCCATCGAAAAAGTCGACCACGCCCGTCTCCAGACAGTACTCGGCGCCGACGATCAGCAACCCGTCATCCGCAACGAGACGCTCCAGCAGGGCAGAGCCGCGCCGCAGATGATCGGAGGCGGCGCGGATGTTGGCGCGGACGGCGTGCGCGACAAAGGCCTCGGCGTCCTGCGCGAGGGGTGTGGCCAGCAAGGGTTCGACGGAGGGCCGGATCCGGTCGACGATAGAGCGGAGGTTGGGCGAATGATGCCAGCGCGAGCCGGTGGGTGTGCCGCAGCGGGGTATTGGGGTCATCCACGCCTGCGACAAACCGACGGTTGCCTTCTCGCAACCGGGCGAGTGCTTCGGGACCCGAGAGCATGGCGCGCTTAAGCTAGTGTCTTTTCGAACCAGTGATGCGCGTAGGGCTCGTCGTTGAACGCCGGTACTTCGCGGTACCCGTTGCCCCGGTAGAGGGATTGCGCTTCGGTCAGGGCCTTGTTGGTCTCGAGCCGGAGCAGCGGCAGCCCGCGTTTCCGCGCGAGCTCTTCAAGGCGCAGGAGGATCCGGGTCCCGAGGCCGAGACCACGAGCGGAGGTCGCGACCCACATCCGCTTGATCTCGCCGTAGGCCGCATGACACTTCAGGGCGCCGCACCCGACGGGCTCTTGGTTCAGGGTGGCCAGCACGAAGTAGCCCTGCGGCGGCGTGAGCTCCGCCGGCGCGGCCGATATGCCGCGCGCCGGATCGTAGCCGGTTTCGAACCGGACCGCGAGCTCCGCGAAGTAGCGTTCGAGGCAGTACCGGGCGGCCGGACTGTCAGGATCCTCCACCGACAGGCGGACGGCGCCGCGTGCAAGATCGGTCAGGCCAGCGTCCTCTTCAGATGGTCGGACAAACGGAGGCTCACCGCGACCAGGGTCAAGGTCGGATTCGCGGCGCCACCCGTCGGGTACACCGACGCACCGGCCACGTATAGGTTGCCGAGCCCGTGAACCCGGCAGTTGGCATCCACCACACCCAAGCGGGGATTTTCGTGCATGCGCGTCGTTCCCATGTGATGCCAGCCGCCGCTCAGCGTTCCGGGCCAGGTGTCCTCGTCCCGGGTCACCCAATCAAGCAGCTGGACCCGACCGGCCCCGCTCCGGCCAAGCTCCCGCCCCATCACCTCGTAGAACGCACGAAAGGAGCGCCGGTCGAGCGCCGTCAGCCGCCAGTCGAGCTTCGCGCGCGGCATGTCCAACGCATCGCGTTCCGTGCTGAGCAGGACGCGCGAGGCCGGGTTTGGCGCCTGCTCCTGGCGGGTCATGAGATGGAAAAAGAGCGGCGCGCTGGCTGGCGGCGGCTGCGCGAGGCCTGCCGGCGGCGGGCCCGCGTTCCCCTGCGCATCCCGCTCCCGCATTGCAACGAGCCGATCGGGCGTGCCCCACTGAAAGGTGCTCTGGGCCACCTCGTCGGGTCCGCCCGGCTCCAGGGACACCGTGGCGTTGAGGATGCGCTGCTCGCGTTGCACCGCCGCGCTCAGCGCCAGCTCACCGCGCGCCTTCGTCCGTCCGAACTCCAGCGCGTACATCTTCGTGTTCGCGGCATGGGAGGGCGCGAGCGCAAGCTGCCCACTCGGAATTTCGATGTGCTCCATGAAGAAGCGTCCGACCAGGTCGTATGCGTTCCCGAGCCCGGTCGGCGCGCGCCGGTTCGACGCCAATAAGAGACGCGCGTTCTGGATGCTGCAGCAGGCCAGCACGTAGTACCGGGCCCGCGCGCGAAGCTCCTTGCCGTCGAGCGTGCGTACCCGCAGTCCCTCGATGCTGCGCAACGACTCATTCGCCTCCAGCTCGCACACGTTGGCGTGGGTGTACAGGTGCACATTGGGCGCGCCGATCAGCGCGGCGCGATAACGCGCGCCGAACCGCGTGGGAGGGCTGAACTGCCACATTTTCGTCCACATGACGCGCGGATCGAGGGGCAGCGGGACCAGGGTGGGATCGCGCCGTTGCCAGTCGCCCGCCCCGTACTCGTACGGTCCCAGCTCGAGGAGAGGCTGCGCGCGCGCATAGAACGGGTCCAGCTCTTCGCGACGAATCGGCCATCCGCTGTGCGGAACCCATGCCCGCTTTTCAAAGTCGATCGGATCCAAGGTGGAGCAGAACCCCGCCCAATGTCCGGTTGTGCCGCCGAAGTAATGCAGGCGCGCGGCCTGCAGCGGATAGTACGGCAGACCGACGCTCTCACCGCGGTACAGGTCCTGCATCGCCGCCTCGTAGTCGAGACCGCCGCCTTCGAGCAGCAGGACCTTGTGCCGCGAGCCGATCCATTCCAGCGCCATGCTGATGCCGGCCGCGCCGGCGCCTACGATGCAGAGGTCGGCTTCGAGCACGCTGCCGTTCGGAAGGGTTCGAGCGTCGATGTGCATGCCGGGATCTCGAGGGGTCAGTCCGAGAGAAGGGAGAAGAGAGCGCTTTGGCGCGCCTCAGTTACCGAGACCACCCATCCCTGCAGTACCATCGTCCGTCCGATCGCGAAGTCCTGCTCGACCAGCCCGGCGATGGATGGGGGCCGCGGTCGCGCGGCGAGAATGGCAGCGTACAGCGCGTGCACGTCATTCTCGGTGGGCACGAGCGCGCGGTACCGCAGTCCGATGTTACGCACCGCCTGCGGTCCGATCAGGGAGAGGAGATCAGGCGGCGCCAACGCCAGCAGGTCCACCCCAGCGTTGGCGCTGGCCCAACGCGTGCTGCCGACCAGGCCCGCCAGCGCACTGGCGGCACTCACACCGAGGAAACGGCGCCGGTTCATGCTCACGTCCGGAACACGTCGGTGCTGACGTACCGCAATCCGGAGTCGATGATGATCGTACCCACGGTTGCGCCCGCCACACGGTCCTTCATGCTGCCGCTGGGGTTGGCAGACTCGAGCTTCGCGATGATGCGGGCGGAGCCCGCGGGCACTACGCGACGGAGCTCCACGAGCGGCGTGTTGCCGATGGCGTCAAGAACTTGCGGGGACGTGCTCATTGGCTCATGGGGCCCACTCGGCGCGCATCCCGTCCCTGCGCCAGCAGCCGTTCGACGAAGTCGAGGCGCTCCTGCGTCTCGGACAGCTCCTGTCGCAGCTTGCTCACGTCGCCTTCCAGCGCTTCAAATCGATCCTGGAGTTCGCTCCCACCGGGGAGCTCCTTCTCACCGGGACGGGGTCGCAAACGCCGCGCCCACAGCCCGAACGCCACCGCGAGCGCCACGTGAATCGCGGCATGCTCCGGCTGCGATTGCCCGATTGCGAACCCGGCCCCGGCCAAGTTGACGACGCTCAGCACGACGGCGATCGGGTACCAGGTCGTGGGTTTGAAGGCCATACGTGTCAGAGGTCCTTCCGGAAGCAGCGCACGAGACCAACCTCCTCAAACCCCACCGCGTGGTGCGCGGCCGCGCTGACGTCGTTGTCCGGCTCTGCGTCCGAGGCAAGCTCTCGACACCCCTGCGAGCGGCCCCAGTCCTCCGCCGCCGCGATGAGCGCCCGCCCGACACCACGGCCACGCGCTCCCGGCACAACGAACCATCCCTCGAGATACGCCACGCGATCCCCCTGACAGCCCTCGGCGTACGGGCGAATCGAGAGCTCGGCAAGGCCGACGGGAAGCCCTGCCCCGTCTTCGGCTAAAAGGACAGCAAGCGGCTCCTGCGCCTCGCCAGCGAGGAACCGGTCGATCGCGTCACGGTGCTCGGCTTTGGAGCCGTCAGGCCAAAGGGCGTGACGCAGCTCGAGCCAGACGGCTGCGTCGCTCCGCCTCGCGGGTCGAACAGTGATCATCGCTCTTCCCGCCGAGCGATCTTGACCGCCGCGATAGCGACGATCGCCACTATTGGCATGAGTGGGGTGAGGTCCATGGCTTCGCTATTGACGGGTTTCGTTCCGCACCGGTTTCGTCGAGCCCACCGCCTGGCAGCGCCATGCCTCCGTGATGATCGGCCTGAGCTCGCGGGCGGTCACGGCGGGTAGACGCACCAGGACGGCGGGAAACCCGTTGTAGTGCGGCTCGGTGAAGAACTTCTTCGCGTCCAAGGCCAGCAGCACGTCCTTATCCGCGAGGCTCGCGACCCTGACCGCGATGACTTTCGGCTGCGGCACGCGAGGCTTCTTGGGCGTGACGCGCTCCATCCACACCCAGACGAAGCCCTTGAGCTTGCCTTTGTTGCGAACCGAGAAGGCGAAGTGATTCGGCGCCTCTTCCGTCTCGGGCAACGACAGCGCAATGCGGCGGACGTCAGCCTGAGTGGCCACCGGGATCGCCTCGGTTACCCCCCAACAAGCGAGCCAGCACGGCCGCAAGGACCAGTGCTGCGAGAAACGCCGGAACAGCGGTGATGACCGGCCACGCGACCAGGGCGGGCAATGAGCGGCAAGCGTTGGCCATGTCCTGAAGCGAGCAGCGAGTGAATGTTCGCCGCGAGCGCCAGGCCGAACGCGCCGAGCGCGACCGCTCCGGCCGCATGCCAGGCTGTTGAACGGGGCGAGCTCCCCAGTCGAAAGTGCTCGTACCCAATTTGCGCCGCGGCCACGACGCCGCTGGCTAGCCACGCTGCCAGCCGCCACAGGCGCACATGGTTGGCGTCAGCCGAGCTGGCGAGTATACCGAAACCGACGCCGTTGACCGCGTAGGCCGCGGCAACAAGCAGCATCGCACGAATCCACGGGCGGCCTGATACGTCCACGTGTGAGCCCTCAGGCCCCGGTCACCAGTTGCTCGAGGAACTGCGCGGTTCCCGGCGGACCGGTGACCTCGAGGGAAATCGGACCACCATCGGGCTCGGCCGCCACGGTGAACCGAAGAAACCGACAGCACTGTCGCTCGGCATCGATTACCCGCGCGAGCTCGGCGAGGAGTCCCGCGGTCGGCGCGAAGGCCCAGCGGAAGCCATCGGTCACGGGAACGCGTCCGACCGCCCGGGCCACCAGTCCGGGCAGGAGTTCCGCGCCGCGGGACTGAAGCTCCGCGGACGTGAGGGTGCAGGCTGTCGGAAGGTCGGTCACATCCGCTTGCGTAGAAAAACGTGAGTCGCGCGCAACTGACACCGCGAAGCTCGAGACCCGGAGTTTCGACATGACGTTGCACTAAGCTGCCGGCGACCCACTCGGCGGCGCAAGAGTAAGGGACGCCAGTGCGTGTGCGCTACGGGCCTCGCTCCCAGCGCCACACCGGTCCATCCTCAGGGTCGACCACCGTGCCGAGGTGGCGGAAACCGCACTTCAGGAGCACGCGGGTGGACGCGTTCGCCTCCGGCCGGGTGTGTGCCCGAACCAACCGAACCTGGTCAGAGGCGAACGCAAAGGCGACCAGCGCGGCGGCTGCCTCGGTCGCATAGCCGTGCCCCTGAAAGCCGGGCACGATGCCGTACGCGACCTCGACGACGCCTGCGGAATCGGGCGGACCCTTGAATCCGGCGCTGCCGATTACGGAGCCGGCTGCGCGATGGACCACGAAAAACCCATGACGCCACGGATCCGGGCTCGACGAGCTCCGCAGCGCCGCGAGCCAGGTGGGTGACACGTCATCCGACACATAGAATCCGTGCAACCCGTCCGCGACGGGCAGGCCGACCACCCGCTCAAAGTGTTCCGGGTGATCGATGAGCGCGAGCAGATGCTCGGGGGCGCATGGGAGCAACCTGAGGCGAGGAGTCTCGAGTGACATGCTTGAACGTTACGCAGGAGTCCCGGCCGGCAGGCGCGCTGCCTGTACGCGGACCGTGGCCACAAGGAGTCTCTATGACCCGCGCGGTCTCCCGGTGTCTCGCCCCGGGGAGTCGTGCCGGAGAAGGAACTCGTCTGGGAACGGCGCTGCCAGCACCAGGCGGCGCTGTCGCACGTCCAGGACGTAGTGGATGCCGTAGTGCGGCTGTGACCAGCGATCGAACGCCAGCCGGGTAGAGTCCAGCCAGACCAATGCGCTGATTGGGCGATACGGCAATGGGAGCCCGCGTAGCTCGTAGCGCGCACCGCCGGGCACGGCCTCCACGCACACCCGTCCCCCCGGTTCGTCCTTGCGATCAACCACGAAGGCGCGCCAGCGACCGTCGGGTGAGGGCACCGAATCGGCGCCCGCCGTCGGGCCGCCCAAGCGAACCAACCGGGCGTCCGGGGCGAGCTCTGTCGTCCAAGGCAGCTGATGCACCGGAACGACGTGGTGATGGGGATCCCCTGGCGGCGTGGCCGGTGCGGTGTGCTGCGCCCTCCCGACCGTGGAGGTGAAGAGCAATACAACCAGGGCACGAAGGGTTCTCAACCAGGTTGCGCGGTCCTTAGCGGTGGCGATCAAAAAACGACCTCAGCGCTTGTAGGAACTCAGGTCGGTCGACCGCGCTTCCGTGCCCCGCACCGGGGATCACGAGGAATGTCGCGTTCGGGAGTGCGGCACGCAGATCGGCGAACCGGTCCGGTCCGTCGTTGCCGCCAACGATCAACAGAACAGGCACACGGTTGTTCTTGAACAACGTGTAGTCCACGTAGAGACCGGGGTTACCCAATCGTTGGGCTCCGAGCGCACGGGAGTCCTGGGTGGCGTCCCTCCCGCTCATCATCGCGCGCTGTCCGGCCGACGGCACGGGCGTTCCCGGCGGAGCCCCCTCGATCATTGCCTGGGAGAGCGGCATTCCGGCCACGAGCTTCTTGACCACCAGCGAGTCCCACCGATCATCCTTCGGCCGAAACCCGGGACTCGCGCCGGACACGACCGACAGGAGGCGATCTGGATGCGTCTCGAGCAGCTTCAACGCGATCGATCCGCCCATCGAGTAGCCGGCGACGTGCGCCCGCTGGATATGCAAATGATCGAGCAGCCGGACCACGTCATTAACCATCTCGATGCCATAGGCACCCGGCTCATGCGGCTTGCCGCTGCGTCCGTGGCCGCGGCAATCCATAGCGATGACCCGATAGCGATTCGACAGCTCGGCGCGAATCGGGTCCCACATTTCCGCTGAGGCAGACCAACCGTGGATGAGCACGATCGGTTCACCTGTTCCGCTCATCACGTAGCGAATAGGAACGCCGTTCGAATCGAAGGTCGTATCTAAGGATTGGGCAGACGCGGCACGAGGAAGCCAAGCGGTGAGGACGACGATCCAGAAGAGTCTCATCAGCCGAGCCTCAGCGCCGCGCGGCCGCGCCGGCCGCCTTCCATCGCCACAGCCCGCCCGTGGTCGCGAGTGGCAACCGGTGGCCCGTTTGGCGGGCGACCATGACGATCTGACCGCGGTGATGAGCCTCATGCGCGACGAAATAGGTCAGCACATGGCCGACGTCGAGGGACAGGTTGCGCCATACATACCCTCGCGACGGCGGGATTTGCCCCCCGGACTCAAAGCCCAGCTTCAGCAGCGCTTCGATGCCGTTACTGCTGTGCTTCAGGGCAGCCACGAGCTGCCGCCGCGCCACACGACGCTGATCCACGCGAGTCGGCACGGGAATGCCGTGTTCCCGCCCCAGCGTCTTGACCCACCGGCACCTCGCGTTGTGCAGATGAGCTGCGATCATCCGGATCGTGCGCCGTGGCGCTCCGGGAACCGCGGTGTCCCAGAGTGCGGCTGGCAGGCGCTGGATGAGCTGGACCGTGACCCGGTTGTTCGTCTGCCACGCGGCAAGCAGCGTCGCTCGTAGATCGGGTGACGACGGCAAACCGGGCCCCTCCCCCTCTAACGGCCCGCCTGCCACACGAACGAGTCCCGCGCGCTGTACACCTCTCCGCTCGGCGCATGAACCGTCACGACCGCGGACACGACCGGAGTATCCAGTAGGGTCGTCGCTACACGAGTCAGAAACCTGCCTTCGATGGTCACGACGCCTACCTCAGGGGATTCGCAGCGGAGATGGATGCTGACCGCGGTGATCGTCGCCTCGAGACAGCCGGCCACCTCCTCCGCCCCGGAGCCGGTTTGGGCGAAAGTGACCAGCGCCTCGGGACGCAGGCTAAACCCGGTGAATCGGAGAGGACCTACCACAAAGTGATAGCCCGGGACGTATTGCCCTTCGGCGTCCGCCTGAAGGTCCGCCTTGCGCCGCTCCACGGTCGGTTTGGGGGGCGGCGGCTCAGGAATGGGAGCCGCGGGCGTGATCACCAGGAGTACGACGAAGGCGATAACCGCGAGTCCGACGACGACGAGCAGGACGAGTAGCAGCTTGCGGAACATAAGCCCCGTGGTTGGTGGCGGCGGCCTAACGCATCGAGCCTAAGCTACGGCGCGCGGTGGCTGGCGCTACCTCGCGGGCACAAGGTAATCGTGTGCCGCGACGATCTGCCAACGCCCGCCCCGTCCTACCCAGGTGTCCGTGAACCGATAGCGGCGACTGAACGGGCCCTTGGGCCCGTGGCCGTCGACCACCAACCATCCCGTGACGATAGCCGTCGTGCCGAAGCGATGGACCTTCATATCCTCGTTGTGCGCCGTCTCGACCGTATCCGGTCCCGCCACGACATCGCGCAACACGTCGTCGCGACCGACCGTGCGATCGTCTTCCGTGTAAATGAATCCGTCTGCCAGCAAGCGCCGAAACAGGGCGGCATCACGGTGGGTCAGCCCAACAGCCCAATCGTCCTCGAGCCGAAGCAGCACCTGCGCTACGGTATCCTGCGCGCCGGGAGCCTGCGTAGCGAGCAGTAGCGCGACGAGTAGCACGTTCATCTGTGGGCTCTCCTACGGGGAAATGACTTGCCCGGTCGCCGGACCCTCAACGCTGGCGACGTAGGCGCGGGCCACCGTGGCAGCTGGCAAACCGCCTTGGAGCGGCATGCCGAGTGCCTGCAGGGTCTCGGTCACCCAGGGCGGGCTCACCACGTTGATCCGAATACCACGGGGGGCTTCGAGCGCGGCCGCTCGGGCAAAGCCCTCGAGCCCCGCATTCACGAGGCTAATCGCTGCGCTTCCGCGAGACGGTTGCTGAGCTAGAACGCCGCTCGTAAGCGTGATCGAGCCGCTGTCCACGACGGAGCCGAGTCCGTACCTGACGAGGTTGACCTGGCCCATGAGTTTGTTATCGACGCTGAAGCGGAAATCAGCATCCGAGAGCTCGTCGAACGGCTTGAAGCGAGCCTGACCGGCCGCGCTGATCACGGCGCCGACCCTGCCGACCTTGGCGTACAAGCTTCGAATCGATGCCGGGTCCGCTATGTCCACGTGAAGGGGCGCCTGCTGGCGACTCGCGAGCAGGACCTCGTGTCGACCGCCCAGCGCCGCGGCGATGGCCTTGCCGATGGTGCCGGTAGCACCGATGAGGAGGATGCGCATGTGAGGAATCTAAGTCGCCTCTCCTTCCCACTGGACGTCAATGCGATCGGGAAATGGGAAAAACCCCACGAGGTGGACGACGCCGACCCGATACAGTCGCCTAATGGTTCGGGTCAGTGGTTTGGATGTTACTGAGGGCCACGACGAGCCCAACTTTCCTTCGACCAGCTGCAGCCTGTGGTGAGGAAGGCGACCCGCACCTTTTGGGGTGCTGCCTCCTGGACCCGCCAGGCGGTACAGGCAGCTAGGTAGCTCGTCATGATGATCGCCGCGATGAAGCGCGTCACTGCGTCGGTTCCCTTCAGATGGGTTCTGTCAGGCGGCCTAGCGGATCGCGCGTAAGCTGCGGCCTGCGGCGGCCGCAATCAAGACGGGTGGGCCGCCAGCTTCAAGCGCTTGCCTGGGGCATCCTCATCACAACCGACCGGCCTTGCGCAACGCCCCGCACGTTGCGCCGCTACGTGTTGGGCGACCTTCGATCGGATTGCGAGCGTCGACTGTCAGCGTGTCGGCGGCCGTGCGAGCCTCCCTGTATGCATTCTCGCAGGCGCGCCGCTCAAGGACTTGCATGGGGGCACTACGGGCCTGAAGAAACCATAAGAATACGACGATGACCACGAGGACCGTGATGATCTGCCCCACCAGTCTCTCCACCCAGGTAGTACGAGCATCCATAGGCTGACCTGCCTGCTTACCCCACCCGACTGGAGGCGGATGAGCGCCGGGGGCTCTGGCCGCTCCTGATCAGGTCACGAGCCGTGAGATACCAGGGGACAACGATAACGGGCGATGAGGCCGCGAGCAGGAACAGCGTCAGGGGAGGATACGCAAGGCTGGAGTGGTACTCGGTGATCCGAATGCGCCGAGAATCAAAGGCGACCCACGCGGCGAATGGGATACCTATCAATGACAGCCAGCCGAGCGGTTCGAAGAGCTTGCTCCAGACGTAGAGCCCGAAGAGGACAATGCTAGGAATGACGAGTACGCGAATGGGACTCATTGACGGGTCGCGCTTATGCGCGTCGCCGGATCCCAATGTTCGTCCGCTTTGCCATCCTTGAAACGCCACATATCGAACCAAGTCGTGGTGTAGCTCTGTGAGGAATCCTTGGCGTTCTTCAGCTCGTGGACATACGCGACTATCACGAGATCGCCCTCGGCCACCACCGACACGACCTTGGTTTTCATCTTCTCCGGTATTGGTCCGGGCTTCACCTTCCGGACCTCAGTGAAGTACTTCACCACACCAGTATCTGTCTGCCAGCTCCCAGTGTCCCGCCTCAAGCAGGTCTTTGACGATGTGGTAGGCAACCTGCTTGTTGGCATCGAGTGTCGGGTCGCTGCTGTGGAACAGCGCGTCCGGATCGCTCGCGCCGACAACGGTTTCCTGTGCCTGCAGCGAAACGCTGCCCGCCAACAGGGCGGCCGCCAGTGGGAGATGAAGGCGACACGGCATGTATTCCTCCTCTTAGGCGCCCTGATGGCCAGCGGCGTGATGGGCTGTGCGTTGAAAGGCCAGGAACGCATGGATGGCCGCTACGGCAGCCAGGTCGGTGGTGCGAATGCGAACCTCGGCGCTGTGCGGACGATCGGTGGCGTCATACGTGATGCTGGTGCGCCGCGCCGCCATGACGGATGTACCCGGGACCACGTCCGCGTGCACGCGGAACGGCCCGGCAAAGTCTCCGGCTCGAAACCCCGTCGCAATGGCGCGCATGTGGTGTCGGATGGCGACAATCCCAGCGGTGTCTGAAGCATTGCTGACGTCAAGGACGATCCGTCCACCATCCACGAGATCCTCAAAGACGTGCGCCGACGCGTATTGATCCACGCCCATGACAGTTGCACCGCGTGCTTGCATGGCTGCGAAGGCACTGTCTGATGGGGGCCGGGCGGACTCGCCCCGATGCCCGCACGCCGCGAATGCGATCATGAAAACCAAGCCCTTCGCGGCGTGCGTTCCCGTCATTGATACCTCCTCCGATTCGGGACTGATGCGCCTATCGGGCGGGTCGTAATCACGAGACCGCGGACCCGCTCAGACCGAGATAGAGAATGCGCTCGAGCCACGTGCATCGTGTTGAGCAGAACCCTCTGCTCGGTGGCGAATGAGACGCCCAGCCGTATGGCATCTCGTTTCCTACCGGCCTCCCAGATGTTACCCGCGATAGGCTGCGCTCCCTCCGCTTTGTCTTGCGCGCGAAAGCGCTTGGGCTCGGCGTCAAATCGGAACTCGAGGATTCGTTGCTGCGGCTCCGGTTTGATTTCGGAGCGGCGGGATTGGCAAACAGGGAACGCCGAGCTATACACCGCCTTGCCGTCGAGATGAACTTCCAAGACTAGGGAATCGCCGCTCGCGCAAGCACCGAACCAGTGCCAGACGACTTCGTTGGGCGCGGAGGTCCGCGCCTGCCCGGACAGGGGGACGGCCACCAGCGG
>WNGL01006083.1_pt1 | contig 14277 bp, 12 predicted proteins | sample 5400591 | NCBI WGS metagenome assembly WNGL01 (sample SAMN13153377, study PRJNA577476) | soil metagenome | isolation source: 80 cm soil or saprolite under Garry oak tree replicate 1 | place: USA:California | collected 2016-06-15
ATGGGCGCCTTATTGTTTCGAGATGTAAGACCCCCCAGCCTTTTGAATCTGCGAACCTAACGTAATGCCGCAACCAGCACTACTTCCTGCAGCGTGTAATCCCGTGCCACTTCGGCTTCGCGGCGACTCGCCGGAAGTTCGTGACCTGCGTTGTTTCCCGCCATCCAGATCTGTGCCAGGAAATACCGGTCTCCGTACTTATGGAAAACCAGTTTGGATTGCTCCGACGTCTTGCGGGACTCGCAACGACTAGCCAATACCAGGCTCTTCGCATCATTGTCCGAACTGCGGATGGAAATCGCATTCCCAGAGGTTCCCAGCCCTTGGATTGTGTATTCACCGTTAGGGAGCGTTCCCCCGCTGACGATGAAATTAAATGGCACATTAACTTTCATGTTGACGGTCTGGGCAGAGGCAGAAGCGCTCACCAGCAGCAGGCCCAAGCCGAGAAGAACGAACAGTTGCTTTTTCATATAACCTCCTCGTGTGGAGACGGTGAAACTCATGCAGAATCAGCCTGACTCGTCCCTGCCTTACTGCTTTCAGTTTCGCTGTGTGCCGCCCCGACATATCGCAATGGTTTTGATAACCGTTGCTGCCAGTAAGGAATGCAAGCAGCGTGCCATCGTGCGGACATCGGCAGACCAAGTCGGTTCGCGGAACACAACTCAATGGTTTGAAGCAGATCCGTAAACTGGAAAATGCAGAACGGGCGCGAGCACAAGCTACCAACCGCTTTCTGCTAACCGAAGGGTTCACCGTCGCTAACCCTTCGGTTAATCGCAACGCCGGCGTGCACACAGCCGCCGAGTGTGCTAAATAACATGAGGGTTCGCGCATGAGTTCCAGGGTCCTCGGCATTGCTGGCCCGTTTCAAGGTACGGCTCTTTCTTTATCTGCGAAAAACGTTTCCATTGGCAGGGATCCCTCTAACGACCTCTGGATTGCCGATCACGCATTATCCCGCCAGCACTGCCTGCTGCTATCCCAGGACGGGCAGTTCGCCATACGCGATCTCGGGAGCAAGAACGGGACACTCGTCAACGGCGTCCCGGTAGGGGAGCAGCTCTTGCACGACGGTGATCACATCTCCGTCGGCGATTCTGTATTGATCTTCCAGCTAGAGGAAGGTGAAGTTCATCCTGAACGAAGCCCCGTAGAGTTGACAGAAACAACCGAGATCGAGCTCTCCCCGCTTCTTCTTCGCGCCGATGATGCCCTTTATTTACAACCTGACAAAGTAACCGCGAGCTTGCCGAAGACAGCCCGGATGGCGCTCGACTTGAACGCACTGCTGAAGATCGCCACTGGCATTGGTGGTATCCGGGATCAGGAATCGCTGCAATGGCAACTCCTGGGCTTCATCTTCGATGTGGTTCCTGCCGAACGTGGGGCCGTACTGCTCTTTGATGACACCGAGGAGTTCAGTTCTGCGGTTGGCTGGGATCGAGTGCAGGGGCCGGCTCACCCGGTCCGCGTGAGCCGCACCGTAGTGAAGCGCATTCGACGCGATGGTGTCGGGTTGGTTGTCAGCGACGTTTCCGGTGATGTCACTCTCGCCCATGTCCAGACTCTGGCGGAATTACACGTACACTCCGTGATCTGCGTTCCCCTCTTGGTTTCGGGTAAGGTCGTGGGTGCGATTTACCTCGACAGTAAAAGCGCGACGAGGCATTTCGACGAAGGTCACCTGCAAGTGATGACAGCGGTGGCAGGAATCGCCAGCCTGGCACTCGACAACGTGCGGCATTGGGAGCAATTACAACAGGAGAATCAGCAGCTACGCGCCGAAGTCAACCTGGAACACGACATGCTTGGCGCAAGTCAACGCATGCGGGAGGTCTTCGAGTTTATTCGCCGGGTTGCGCCCACGGATTCAACCGTGCTCATCGAGGGTGAGAGCGGAACCGGGAAAGAGATGGTGGCGCGCGCCATTCATCGCAACAGTTCCCGTGCAGACCGGCCGTTTGTGGCGATCAACTGTGCTGCAATCGCCGAAACGCTGCTCGAAAGTGAATTATTTGGGCACGAGAAAGGCGCCTTTACCGGAGCCGTCTCCCAGAAGAAAGGAAAGATGGAGGCGGCAGATGGTGGGACGTTGTTCCTGGATGAGGTCAGCGAACTTGCTCCCAGCTTGCAAGCCAAATTGCTGCGCGTATTACAGGAACGCGAGTTCGAGCGTGTGGGCGGTATTCGTCCCCTGAAGCTGGACATCCGCTTGATCGCGGCCACGAATAGACTTCTGCGTGAAGAAGTTCAGAACGGCACGTTCCGCAAGGATTTGTATTACCGTCTAAATGTGGTTTCCGTTACCATGCCAGCGCTCCGCGACCGCCGTGAAGATATTCCTTTGCTAGCTGACCATTTCATCGCGAAGGCGAGCCGCAAATGCAAGACAAGAATGAAGCCACTGTCCTCGGAAGCACGAGCGTGCCTGATCGCCTACGATTGGCCCGGCAATGTTCGCGAACTTGAGAACGCTATTGAGCGGGCGCTGGTGCTGGGCTCGACCGAATCCATCCTGCACGACGACTTGCCCGAAGCCGTCCTCGAAGCAGGCTCGCCGCTTACGGCTTCGACCGCGAAATACCTTGGCACTATCAAGGACACGAAAAGGCAACTCATCCTGCAAGCACTTCAGCAAGCCAACGGCGGTTACATCGAGGCAGCCAAAGCATTAGGGATGCATCCCAATTCACTCCTGCGGCTGATTCGCCGGCTGGACCTGAAAGCCGCAGTCAAAGCCGGGTCTCTGCCTCCAGGGACAGGGTGAGTTTCAGATTTCACAGAGATCCTATTTTTTCATTGCCGTGTCAGGCCGCCAGGTCAGGAATGCGCCTCACTCACGGCCCTAACTGTTGAGCTACAAACTGCAAGCCACTATTTCCCGCCGCCGCCGACCCGATAATCGCAATATTCCCCGAAAGCCCTCCCGTCGAGAGCTGAAAACTGGCCAGACCATTGATGTCCGATTGCACCGAAGCCTGTGACTCGGCAAGAATCACCGGCATCCCTGGCTGCGAGATGCCCGCTTCACCTATCCAGATGATCGGCTGATTCCGTGGCAGCCGGCCGGCGAAGCTCAGAAATGTCACGGTCGCGCCCAGTACCGCATGCGGAGGGCTGCCCGAATCACTCACGCGAACAATCACCGGTTGAAATGTCTGACCGGATTGCGCTATCTGCAGGGTTCCATGCACTGCCTGGACCTGGAGCGACGCCAGAGGAACCATAATCGCGCTGAAAATCTGGCAAGCACTGCTCGGTGCGACACAAATGCTGACTTGAACGCCCGCTGCCAAAGAGTTCACGTCCAAATTCACAGATGAGAATCCGTTCGAATCGGTCTGTGCCGCGGACGCACCCAAACTCGCGCTGCCAGCCGTGATCTTATAGTTCACACTAGTTCCGGCGACTGGAGATCCATTCGAGAGCACTCGGGACACGATAGGCAGACTCAACGTCGCCCGCTGCGCGATCCAGACCGAAGGAGTGAACACCGACAGATCCAGCGGCGATGAAACTCCCAACAGAGTGACTTGTACTTGCTGAGGATTGGGGTACGACGCCGGAGCCAATTTAGCCGTGAGCGTCATCACTCCTGCAGACAGAACCGTCATAAAGGTGGAAGCCACTCCGCTGTTGTCAGTCAGGATTGTGCAGGTGGCTGCGCCTCCGCAGACGGAAAATGCGACTGCTGGAAAGGAAGTGAACTGCACGCTGGCGCCGGCCACAGGAGTCACTCCGTCGGATTGGACAACCTGCACTGTGAACGGACTCGGCGCTTGTCCGCCCACCGGGGTTGCCGGGTTCGCGCCGAAGAGTCGCTTGATGAGGTCTCCCGGTCCCGCGCCCACGGTCAGAACCCCGCTCATCGCAGAAGTTCCGCCCGTGCTCGCATCCCTGAGTTGCACGTCATAGACTCCGTCCGCCGCCGGAGGAGCATCCACCAGCAATTGCGTGGCGGAAGTAGCGAGCAATGGCACTCCCGTCTTTGCCGCCTGCACAGCCAGGCTCGACTGCAATCCGAGTCCGTTAATGGTGAGCGGTGTGGCCCCGGCGACGCTGGCCCGTGAGGGAACCAAATTATCCGCGTACAGTACACGGGCGTAGTACCGGAAGTCAGGGCGGCCATCACCTCGGTCGTCTGCGATTCCCACCCGGAACGCCGTGCTCTGCTGAATCTGTGCATCCAGCCGGGTCTCACCAATGAACAGAGTGTTGAAGGCTGAAGGCGTATTCGCCGGTGAAGGCGACTGCCCAGGATTTGCCAGCGCCCACATGCCAATCACCGGAAGCGCCTTCGCCTCTGACGCATTGTTGGCATCATCGAGCGCTTTCACGCTCACCGACAGCGTACGGTTAGCTTGCGCCTGGAACTGAAAGAAATCTGCCGTACCATAGCCGCTCAACGCGCCCGCCCACGAACCTGAAGCAGGCACCTGTGACGGCGAGGCATAGCTGGTCGAACCGTACCACTGGGGTTTTTGAACAGCGCTGCTTTGCATCAGGATGTCTCTCTGTACATCTCCGTTCAGTGTGACGGTTACCAGGATGGGTTGCACTGAGCCGGAGGGCTGCACCTGCGAGGTAGAACCGTACGGTCCAGCGTTACCCGACCACAGCGGATCCACCGTCTCAACCATGAGCTGATATTGGGCGCTGTTCGCCCCTGACGGGATTTGCAGTCCGGCAAGATCATAAAATCCTTCCAACGTCGTATCGTCCGAGCCAAAGCGATCAAAATTCTGTCCTCTGCTGTCGCTGTAACCAGTGACCACGTTTCCAGCGTTCCCGCTAAATAAGAAACCCGAGATTGCGCTCACCACGGCAGCGCCAGAAGGCAGCCGCGTGGCGGGATCGATCCAACGCGCAACCACGTTCACTCCTTGCATCGGTTGGCCCGCCAAACCAGTCGCATCAGTGAAGAAGACGCTGCCATGAATTCGAGCCGTGGCCTGAGCGAAGACCTGCTTGCCGGGAAAGTTTCCCAGATTCTGTGCCGTTACCGGATAGAGCCGTGAAAGCGCGGCTTGGTCGTCCATTTTGGGCTGTGCGGGGTCCACTGCCCCACGATTGGAATAGCAAGTGGCGACCGGAACACATGAAACCGGATCGGTCTGGTGCATTAGAGGGAATCCTGCAAAGTCTGCCGCCGCCGGCGCCGGATTGCGGGTAATCACATTCAAATTCGCCTGCGACCAATCGAGCCCCAGCACGCGTCCAATCAGGCGAGTCAGGTGGTATTGCAAGTCTGGCAATTGCGACGAGCTCTGCGCGCAGATGCCGTTCAGAATGATCAGAGCGTGCAGGAACTGTGCGTTGGTCCCGAAGTTGTCCACTCCGCCGAATGCTGAATTGTTAGGGCAGTAAGTGGGACCGCTTGCTCCCGTTCCCAGCAAAGCGTCGGTGATCGATCCGTCCACGTCATAAACAATTCCAACCGGAGTGCTGGTCGCGCCCGGCAGAATGTCTATCGGCATGCCAGTAAGCGTGAGATTTGTGCCGTCCACATCCTCGGCGAGTTGTCCACCCCGGGTTGCCGAAACCGCAGCAGTAGGAATCGAGGTCCAGGAGGCAAAGGCAGCCGCTACAAAAGCGTCCGCGTTTGGGCCCGGCAGGATCGCGCTCAAATCGCCTTGGTCGGTGTAGTAGTTGATCGCGCCTTGCGCCCAAACAACCGGCGTTCCCTTCGTTGCCGGATCGAAGTAGCTGGCTCCCGCCACGTAGGCTGGCCCGCCGGCGCGTGCGACTCCGCAAAGCAGAACTAGAAACGCCATGATGGGTTGAACCCGGCGCAGCATGCTATTCCCTGGCGGCGCGCCTGACCGTGGCCGCAAAATTCCTAAGTTCAATTTTCGCGCGGCGTCCATCCTCCGTCTTGAGCGCAACACGTCCGACCTTGTCCACTTGGAACCGTCCCATTTCACCTCCCACGGGACTGGTCAACCCAAGGCTGCTAGCCGGATACAAAAAGAGCACCACTTGCTCCCCTGGCTGATAACGTTCGCCCATCTCCCACAGCCCACCCCACTCCTGAACATCAACAATTTGTCCGGCACGGACACCCCGGATCGCCAGCTGCACACGGAAGGTGGTCTGGGTGACCGCTGGTCCGCCCGCCCCTGAAGGATTCAAGTGTTCCACCCGAAGTACTGTTCCCGAGAAGATGAGTCCTGAATGCCGCGCCAACCGCTGCAACCCGGGCACTTTGACCGCCTCATGAATGGTCTCGCACGGAGCGCACTGCGGCAGAACAGCCGCAAGAAAAACCACAAGAAAGGAATGAACGCGCACCTCGGACCTCTCATTTCATAGCCGAGGGCCAGCGCTCTGACGGGAGCAGCGCCGATTCTACCCCGCGCCACCTGCCCCAAGTTGTGACGCATATCACAGTGCGGATGTGATCCCTGAACACTATCGGCTAGCAACACTATCGGGTAACAGAAGACGAGCGCCCCGTCCTTGTCCTTCCCGATTTTGAAGCACAGGGCGTGTCGTGTCTGCGCGAGAGCTGGTGTTTTGCGCAACAGTGGGGGGCCGCATTCGAAATCCAGTCCGCAATCGAAAACGCAGCTCCAGAGGAGCGGCATAAGTTAGCCCAGCGCGTAATCGCTGGGTAAACTGAGGAGTGTGTAAGTCCCGGAGGGACTGCACAACTTAGCCCAGCGCTTCCAGCGATGGGTGGACGTGCAACAAGGACCCGAGTCCCGTAGGGACGACAGAAGAGTTCTCACTCAAGCCCTCGTCGCCCCAGCTAAAACGAGCCATTGGGAATGGGTATAGCCCCAGTCTGAGCCAAGGTCTTACATGTGATATAATGTAAGACATGAATGAGCTTAGTGGCACATTTACATCCAAGGGCCAACTCGTCATTCCAGCCGAGCTTCGGCGCAAACATGGGATTGCGGCAGGAACCAGAGTCAAATTTTTGGAAGACCAATTTGGCCGAATTGTCCTTCAGCCCATAACCGAAGAATACGTTGACCGGGTGATGGGATGCCTCGCATCTGGCCCAGACATGCTCGCCAACTGGGAGAAGGATCATAGGACCGAAGGCGAAAGCGAACAGTGAAAAACTACGTCTTCGACGCGAGCGCGCTGTTCGCGTTTCTCCAAAAGAAGCAGGGGGCTTTGAGGGTGAGCGGGATATTGAAAGACGCGATGCGCGGGCAAGCTGAAGTCTTCATGTCGGCGGTAAACTACGGGGAAGTTTACGGCAGAATCCTTCGCGACCACGGGTCAGACATTGCTCTCACCACAATGCTTGCGGTTGGACCGTTACCTATTGAAATTCTAGATGCCACGCCACAAAGAGCGTTCGGGGCAGCCGAGATCAAGGCGAAGTACAAACTTCATTACGCGGACAGCTTTGCTGCCGCACTTGCAAGTGAACATAAGGCCACACTTGTAACCAGCGATTCCGACTTCCGCAAACTTGGTCACAGCTTTCCAGTCGTCTGGCTTAAGGTCTAATCCTCAAAAATGTGGGCACAGCCGCCCTCAGCTGTCCGCGGAGCGCAGCTCCACCTCATCCCTGTTTCAAAAAAATCTTCTGCGCTGACAAATGCGCCCCCGTCAGCAACAGCAATCCCGACAAAAACGCCCAAAACATCATGCTGACCGATAGCGCAAATGGACCGTACACCTCCTGAAAATTCAATCGCGGCAGAAGGAGAATGTACGAATATTTCAGGACTTCGGAGAGCAGTCCCATAATCACGGCCGCGGGCAGGACCGCTCGCGCTGGGACTTTGCCATTGGGCAGCAGCCAGTAAATCAGGAAGAAGATCGCCATGCTGGTAATAGTCGCAAACACCTTTGCCGTGAAAAATCCCAGCGCCCGTACTAGAAAAAAATCATGCCCAAACGCCAGAAAGTGGAGCAGAACCGCGTTTCCCGCACTCAGAGCAATCGAAATCAGCGCCAAAATCCCGCAGGCAAACGCCAGTCCCAGCGCAATGAGCTGGTTTCCAATGTACGACCGATTATTCGGAAACCGCCACACCCGGTTCAGCGCCACCTCCAGCGGCATAAAGACTCCGGTCGAGGTCACTAGCAGGATGACAAATGAAAACACCTGAACCTGATTTTTCGCATTTGCCAGCGCGCTCAGATTGCGGATCACGAAATCCTGCCCAGCAGGAAGAAAGTCCCGTAGCAGCTCCACAATCACGCGGTACATTGCCGGCGAATGAAACACGCGCTGCACCAGGGTCATCAGCAGCAAGACAAATGGAAAGAAGGACAGAATCGAGTTGGCCGCGACCGAAAACGCAAAAGTGTGCACTTCGGTACGCAGCAAATATCCCACCGTCGAAGCAGTGAGACGGTAGTAATAACGCAAACGTTCCCAGAGAGTCTTTGAGTCGGCGCGCGGTTCCGAGACCGGTTCTGGAGGTAAGCTTGGGTGCACGATCGCTGAATATTATCAAACAGTTGCGCTTGTCCAGAGCGGCTTGGTCTTATTACCTGCGTTGAGCTCGAATCCCTCGGCCGTCTCAATTTGATTAAAACGATTTAGCAGCCGTGAATTTTGCGTAAATTTCTCTTGCCATAAGGGTAAGTTCCTGAATAATATCTCTTCGCCTGCTGCTCAAGGGTTGGGGCAGTAGGGTCGGTATTCGGGTAGATGTTTTGTTGCCACGTCGTCGAAATTCGTGCTGTTGTGCGGTCCTGCGCCTACCCCGGAAATCCTCCGCCGGATAGGTGTCAGGGCTTTGTTTTTTTGGGCGAACCGTGGCAACTGAACTTGACCTGATGCAAGCCGTTTGCGTTCTTTGAGGGGGGGATTTGGGGCGCAAGCCTCGCAACGAACGCCAACGGAAATCTATAACCAGAAGTGAAAGGAGTTTTCTGTGAGAGAGAAGGGTACAGTAAAGTGGTTCAACGGGGCCAAAGGGTATGGGTTCATTCAACGGTCAACCGGCGAAGACGTGTTCGTCCATTTCTCCGCCATCCAGGAAAACGGTTATCGCACTCTCAATGAGGGTGAGACGGTAGAGTTTGACCTGTTGAAAGGCCCGAAGGGCTTTCAGGCCGCAAACGTCAGCCGCGGCTAATTCAGCCTCGCGTCCACTCGCACACCCTTCCAGCCTTCTGGAAGGGTTTTCTGGTTTGCAACTGATTTTCCAATATCGCTGGTTCGTTTGACCCACTTTGATCTGTCATTTCGAGCGCAGCGGATCGTGAAACGATTCGCGTGGTCGAGAAACCTGCTGTGAGATATCGAGGAACCTCCATCACGCTTACGGTCGTGGTTTCCCACCCTTCGAAAACCGTGAAGGGATGGGGCAGCCTCAAGTTGGGACTGTTCAAACGGTGGGCCAACCCTCCCGCACCAGGAAATATTCTTCCCAACTGTATTGTGGGTAGCTCTGTGGGCGGAGCATTGAGCATGAGGATTGTAAGTCGCAATGACCATGACAACACGAAAGCGCGAGAAGCTACGAAGCAAGGGTTTATGGGCCTTATTGTCGCGGGGTGATTCATGAAATACATGTCCAGACACAAACTGATTGGAGTCATGGGTGTAATGCTGGCTGCGCTTTGCTTTGGATCGTGGATAGATCATCGCACCGTAGTTGATATGCCGGTCTCGCTTGCAGAGGGCACGGTTCGAACGCCGGAGTTCCCGGTGAAGCATGAGCCCTATCTCATCATCATCCGGGCGGCGAAACGCCACCTTCCGTTTGCCGACATGAATTGCATGATGGGGTTAACGCTGGGGCCAGTGGATCCCAACAACTGCGATAAAGAACCCCTACTCCAGGCGGAATGGACTGTGTGGGCTGATGGGCAGGTCGTGGCCCAAGGTTCGGTTCACGGTAATGACGGAGGAGGGGGGTGGGCAAACGACCGGATTGACAGATACCTCGGACATTTTATGGGGGAACGGAAGAAGAAGTACGTGTTGGAAGTGAAATTTACCAAGGATGGCACTGCCCTGAATGTGACCCATCCTCACTTGGTCGTAACTAATGATCAATATAACTTATAAGGGTGGGGGCGGCTGGCCCACCCGTTGAACATAATCTCCCAGAGGCTGCCCCACCCTTTGAGGTTTTCAAAGGGTGGGCTCTCAACCGGTGCTGGGATGTTCATCCGTCACATCTTTATCCTTCGATGCTAACTAACCCGCCGGAAAATCTACAGCCTGTGATTCGAATCCAAATCTTGTTGTTTCGTCACATTCTCCGCCGACCAAGGAACTTCCTTCAAGCGCATGCGTATTTTGAAATGCACGTTCCTGATGGTCGGAGAAAAACGATGACGCTTTCCCGAATACTCAAAATTACCTTCTGCTTATCTTTGTGCGTACAGTTGGGGCTATCGGCTTGGGGCCAACAATCCGACTTCGCTGCAGCCGCCGCGGGAACTACTGCCCAAAGCGAAAAGCCCCAGGTTCACGATTCGGGCCAGGCGCCGCATTTCGAGTTCGACCGCACCCCGGAGCGGGTCACATTTCGCAATGGAGACGTTCAACTCACGGGAGTATTGGTGAAACCCGAAGGCGCGGGGCCGTTTCCAGCGGTCATCTTCGTCCATGGCTCGGGGCCAGCGACCCACGATGAACCGGCATTCGTGGTGCACGCAAATACTTTCTTGCGGCAGGGATTTGCGGTCCTTTCGTATGACAAGCGCGGCTCAGGAGAATCGACTGGAAATCTGAAAATGTCAGACTATGACGATCTGGCTCATGATGTTTTGTCGGCTGTGCGCTATTTACGGACGAGAAGCGAGATCGCACCTTCCAAGATCGGTCTGCTCGGTCGTAGCGAAGGCGGCTGGGTCGGCACGCTTGCGGCGTCGCACGACCCACAAGTTTCGTTCGTCATCATGAGCTCCGGTTGTGCCGTCGGCCCATACGAGGAGACACTCTATTGGACTCGAACCGGCCTGCGAGCGAAAGGCGTGCCGGACGCCCGCATCGAAGAAGCTGTCAAGCTCAAGTCCGACATCTGGGATTTTTACCGGAAGGTGGCTGAGGGTAAAATCGGCCATTCCGAGCAGCGCCGTGATCTTGCTTCGCTAAGTCTACGATTCTCGCAATTTGCGGATCCTCATCCTGAGCTTCCACCGGGCATCATGGATCCCGCCATCGAAGATCCGCGAAAATTCTCCGCATTTACCCATATGATCTACTACGACCCTGCTCCCGCGCTCTCTGCAGTACACGCGCCACTACTCGAAGCCATTGGCGCTAATGATGAAGCCGTTGAACCGTCCTCCACTCTTGCCGTACTGGAACACCTCCGCACCTCTGGTCATGACGTCACCGCGCGGGCCTTCCCCGGCGTAGGACATTCGCTCCTTAAAATGGATGGCGAGAGGATCCTTGGTTACGCCGACGGATATCTCGACTTTGTGGTCCAGTGGGCCAGGGATCAAGTTAAGCGATGAAGCTCTCTGTGCTTTGAGCGGCTAGCTTACTCTTTGCATCACCCCAGATTGGGGCTGCCCCACCCTTCGCGCCTTTCGAAGGGTGGGGGGACCTCGCGCCGGAGGGCAGCTCCGCAACCCTTGTGGTTTTCATCAAAAAGCCAAGGTCATCGTCTCTTCTTGGCTTCCCGCTCGCGCGCGAGCACCATTTCATCGAAAGCATGCAGCAATTGCTCCCGACGAGAATACGGGCCAGGCTTGTAGGCGCGCGACTGAATTCCTGCCTGGGAGAGTTCGCAAATTTTCCAATCTTCTTTATTGGTGAGGTCCCAAAAATCAATCGCGTCGTTCGCCTCGAAATCAGGCTTGCTCATCTCTGCCGGATGAAAGTGCCACTCGGCAATAATTTCCGTCCGGTCCACGGCCCGCGGCCAGAGCGTCGCCGTCATCATGTAGTCAGGATGCAGGCTCAGCAGAAAATTCGGAAATATCGCGTAGTAGCATACTTTCTGCCGGTCCTCTTCACCCAAGCCAGGCAAGTAATCACGGCGGCGTTTTCCATCAAGGCTCATGGTTTCGGCGCCATTGCGGAATCCCATCGCCCCGCCAATGTAAGTTGCTTGTGGACGCTCATTGTCCGCACCCAAATAATTCGTCAGCCGGTTCAGCGCGGGATGCAGCACCGGGCAGTGCAGGCATTCGTTGTAATTCAGCATGACTAGCTTCCAATTCGCCTTCACGTCGTAAGCGATGCGCTTGTGCAGACGCAGTTCTTCCATCCGCCATGACCCAAATTTTTGCGGAAGGTCGGCCAGCTGTGTCTCGAGTGGTTGCGCCTCCGGATCCAGGTTGATGAAAATGTTTCCGTCCCACACCGCAGCTTGCACCTTGTTCAGCGGATAATCTTCCCGGCAGAAGCCATCGCCTTCATCCATGTGCGGCGCGCCCATCAGTCGTCCATCCAGAGCATAGGTCCACCCGTGATATCCACACTGTATGCGTCCTGAAAATTTTCCTTCTGGACTCGTGACCATGCGCGTGCCCCGGTGGCGGCACACGTTGTAAAAAGCGCGCACGTTTTGGTCCGCGTCCCGTGTAATAATGATGCTTTCGCCGGCAACTTCACGCAGAAAGTAATCGCCAGGATTCGGAATCTGGTCCGTGCGCCCAGCACATACCCACGACTGGCAATAGAAGCGCTCTAACTCATCGCGAAAGACTTCGGGATCGGTGTAGTACCGCGCGGGCAACGTCTTCGCGAACGATTCGATATGCGTGCTCATCTTGGACTCCCGGTGTCTGATGCCGATTATGGCACGACCCCGCACTTTGGAAAAACATTCCGACGGAAAAACATTCCGACCGCCCATGCTGTATCAGTGAGCCGACGGATGGCGGGTTGGCCCGCTCTTTGCATTACCCAACTTGAGGCTGCCCGAGCCTTTGCGGTTTTTCGGAGAGTGGGTACATCGAACCTTAACGCTATGAGGTTTTCGCGCCTTCTCATGTTCAACTACGCACCGTGCCGCTAGTTGACCGGTACTGATTCGTGCTCGCGGTGCCCCTAACCCGCAAGTTCGAGCGCCTCTCCAAACAAAAACGTCCCGCGAGCGGTACTTACCTGCCGCGTTCCAAAGACGTTAGGCTTAAGCCAATCTCTTTTAAGACTCACTCTCTTCGCACAGGAGGACGCCGTGATCGCCCGATTTGTGTGCCTGGTTGTTCTTTGCACCGCCTCGCTTGCCGCTGATGATGCTTCTCAACCTTCGCTCACCATCTACAACCAGAATTTTGCCGTTGTCCGCCAGGAACTGTCGTTGGAGCTGGAGTCTGGCGTGAATAGTGTGCGCGTGACCGACATCACGATGCACCTCGAACCCGACTCCGTGATCCTGCGCGACCCGAGCGGAAAACAACCGATTCAGGTGCTGGAGCAGAACTACCGCGCCGATCCGATATCAGAGCAACTTCTGCTCTCACTATTCGAAGGCAAGACGATTGAGTTCTTGACGCAGCGCGATAACAAACAGGAAATAATCCCGGGGAAAATCATCCGCAGCGGCTACGTGCCTCACAGTCTCATGGCTATGCGTCAGTACGGCCAGCAGTATTATCAGGCCCAAATGAGTTATGCCGGCGGCTCGGAGCAGCCCATTGTCGAAGTCGCAGGCAAGATTCGCTTCGGCCTGCCGGGGACGCCATTATTTCCCGCTCTCGGCGACGACACCGTGCTCAAGCCGACTCTGCAGTGGCTGCTCTCAACGCCCAATCCCGGAGCATTGCGCGCGGAATTTTCCTACGTAACTGGCGGCCTGACCTGGGAAGCCGACTACAACATTGTGGCTCCGGAGAAGGGAAACGCTGTGGACATTGTCGGCTGGGTCACCATGGACAATCAAAGCGGCAAAGCATTTCAGAATGCCCGCATCAAGCTGATGGCGGGCGATGTAAATAAAATTCAGCCGGGGCAAGCTCTCGACCGAATCCAATCCTTCGGGGGGGCGGTCGCGGTAAACGGGACCGGTATGCCGCCGGTCACCGAAAGAACTTTCGACGAATATCACTTGTACACGCTGGCCCGATCCACCACCCTGGAAGACCGCGAGACCAAGCAAGTGGAGTTCATCAGGGCTGCCAACGTTTCTACTACACAAGTCTATGTCTATGACGGGCTCAAACTCGACCCCAATCGCTACAACGGATGGAACTGGGAAAATATTCGCAATGAGTCCTCCTACGGCACGGAATCGAATCCCAAAATATGGGTCATGCGCGAGTTCAACAACTCCGAAGCCAACCACCTGGGTATGCCGCTGCCCAAAGGGCGGGTGCGGTTCTATCGGCGCAACAATGACGGGCAAATTGAGTTCACTGGCGAGAACGTGATTGATCACA
>WNGL01020166.1_pt1 | contig 14277 bp, 16 predicted proteins | sample 5400591 | NCBI WGS metagenome assembly WNGL01 (sample SAMN13153377, study PRJNA577476) | soil metagenome | isolation source: 80 cm soil or saprolite under Garry oak tree replicate 1 | place: USA:California | collected 2016-06-15
TGGCCAAGGGCGTGCCGAGGGCTCCTCCTCACCCCCCGAACCCGCACGGGAAGGGGGTGGTGGACTCCGCTAGCATCTGCCTCGGGTGCTCGACTTTTCGAGCGGCCAGTGTTCGAGTTTTCGACCGGCCTTCACAGCTGGAGCCCTCGGTGCGTGAGCTGCTGGACGACCAGGGGTTCCTCCCCCTTCCCTACCATCCCCTGCTGGTGCGAACGGCTGACGGATTGGCCCTGATCGACGCCGGCGCCGGGCCTTCGCTGGCAAAGGAGCGCTAACGCGCCCTCCGGAAGGAGCTTCCGGCCCTCCCCCCCCGATCCCGATCGACCGGGCCCGCGGACTCAACGTCGGTGAAAGGGGCGGCCGAAGCCGCCCCTTTCGTATCCACGCCGGGTCCGGTCAGGTCGAATCCCGACGGCCCGCTCACTGGGGCTCACGGTTCGGGACTTTGGTTCGGAACCGTGAAGACGTCCGTCTGTCCGAACGGTGGTCCGGGGGTGTTTCGGCCATCCGTCCACACCGGGTACTCGATGGCGTTGTCCACCGCATCGAGGCCATTGTAGTCGCCGATGAAGGATCCGGACGAGAAGAACGAGTTGTTCGGGTTCCACGACGCCGTGCTGATGTCGGTGTTGGGCGCGGCGAAGCTGAGCGTCCCCGTGAACAGCTCGAACGTCTCGATCAGCGTGTTTCCAGGGTCGTTGCGGTTGTCGAACCAGATGACGTGGATGCCTCCCTGGGGGTCGACCGAGACCCATGGGAAGAACTGGTCGTTCGGGGCCCCCGCGCCCACCGTCGAACCCAGGTGCGACACAAACTGCATGTCGCTCCAAGTCGTTCCGTAGTCGGTCGAGAACGCGCCGGAGATATCAGCTCCCGACGAGCCCGCGTTGATGTTGTTCTGCACGACGTACACCAGCGCGCCGAGCTGCGGGTCGAAGTCCATGGAGGGGGACAGCGGAATCCGAGCGTTCTTGTTCGGCAGCAGGTCACTGAGGTTGGGGTTGTCCTTCCACTGCCCCGGCTTGTTGATCTTCCGCTGCGGGCCGAAGGACGCCCCGCCGTTCGTGCTGCGCTTGAACAGCAGGGCGCGGTCGAAGGACGTGTTGCAGTCCTCGGACGCGTAGGAGATGTCCAACCCGCCTTGGTCGTCGACCACCGGAATGGCCCACTGGTTCGCCGTGGGACCGGTCCCGTTGCCGCCGGGATTGTCCGGGACCACTGGGGTGTGGCTCCACACGGTGTCCGTGAGGCTGCCGTCGTTGTTGGGGTCGACGTCGTCGGTGTAGGCGAGCTGCACCGGGCAGTAGTCGCCGAACCCGGTCTCATCGAAGTGGAACTTGATGAACGTGACGTACAGCCGTCCGTAGTGAGGGCTGGCGGGGTTGTTGTCGACGGCGAGGAGCTCCTTGTCGTAGAACACCGAAGGGTCGAAGCCGGAACCGTTCCAGTTGGTGATGACCTCCGAGCTGAACCGGGCCCCGGTCCAGTGGTCGCCGCCGTCCGTCGACTCGATGACCTGAACCTCCGACTCGGGGTGGAACCGCATGAAGCACAGCTGCGACGCGTAGAACGCGTGGTCCCGAGCGCTATAGACAACCGACGGGTCCCCACCGGTGCAGAAATCACCGGTCTCAGGCACGCGCGGCGTCAGGTAGACGCTGTTCCAGTGGTTCCCCCCGTCGTGGGTGGTGTAGATGCCCAGGCCCCCGTCGATGTAGTCGTTGGAGGCGGCCACGGCGGTGGTCAGAGCATCCAGGCTGTACGCCACCGCGGTCTCGTTCTGGGGCATCTTCGGGGTCACGGGCTCCGTGTTCACCTGGACGTTCCCGCCGATCCCGCCGGTGTTCGCGGGACTGGACGGCGAGAACAGGCCCTGTCGTGCGGCCTGCCTGGCCTGGATCACGCCCTTGGTGAGGTAGGCCCGGACCCCGTTGGAGATGCCGCCCGGGTAGTTCCTGACGTGCCTCACCCACCGAGGCGCCCGGTGGCCATGGTGGCGGGCCGCCGTCGAGTTCCCCGCCGCCACCAACACCATCGCCCCCAATACGGCGAGCACGAGCGAAACGCGAAACGCTCTCCTCATTGACGTGCCCCTTTCAGTTGTGGGCGATGCCCGGACGCGAGTAGAGACCACGAACCGACCCAGCCTTCACCCCCCTTCCCCTGGCCGAAGAACCGGGAACCCCCAGGTCAGGGCGCGTATGTAACGTGGGCGCGGGCGAGTGTACTCGGGCCCGACCTCCCAGGTCTAGTTCTGGAACTGACGGACATCGTGTACACATCGAGTCCTCCGAGGGGAAGGGGGACCGATGACTCAGCAGGACCGCGTGGCCTCCCACGGCGACTCGCGATGATCCGCCACGCGGAGGGGTCTCCGGCAACGTCTCGAAAGGCGTGTGGTCCGGCGGAGGCGACGTGCCGTCGTCGCTGACCTCGCACGTCGGGCAGGCGTCCCCAGAAACATCGGAGTGAGCCGACCCTCGCCCAGCTGAGCGTGAAGCGCAGGAATGGCCCTATCGCCGCACCGCTGCCGGAGCGTTGCGCGCGCCCGCACGGGGGGCAAACCATGTTGCAACGGTGGGATAACAGCAGGCCTGAGCACCCGTAACGAACATCTCGTAGAGGAACAACGGGCCGATCACCGGGGCCGTCCTGTACGCCTGGTGCCACAGGCTTCGGGCCTACCGGCCTAGCGACCGGATCAGCCAGTGACGGTCAGTGTCCCCTTCATCCCAAGGCTCACGTGGAACCGGCAGATGAACTGGTACGTCCCCGCAGGGAGGTTGATAGTGACTTGCTGCGATTGGCCGGGGTTGTTCACCACGTCGATCCCTTTGCCCGTGATGGTGAAGGTGTGCGCGACCGTCCCCACGTTCTTCACGTTGATGCTCTCGCCCTTCTTTACCGTGAGGGTGGTGGGCGCGAACACGAACCCTCCGGCTCCTTGCTGGAGGGTGACCCCGGCGGCGCTCGTGGAGCTACTCGAGGCGGGCTGGGACGTCGGCGGTGGCGTTGGGTTGGTCGAGGAGCTGGAGCTCTTGCTGCAGGCCGCGCCGAGCATCATGAGCACCGCCGCCGCGCCGATCAGCGTCTTCGTCCCTCGTCGACCCAGCATCGTCGCTCACTCCCTTCGGACCTCATGCTGGCTGCCCGGCTGGGGCGGCCCCCGTCAGAAATACGGACGAGCAGGCCCAGCGGCCTCCGGTAGGCCCACAACTTCGGCGAGATCCCCCCCGTATTACTTGGCGCTGTGAAGGATCGATGGCGCTCCGCCTCCTCGGCGGCCAAAGGCGGACTTGGGACCGGAGAGCCACGCGCGGCTTGTGACGCGGCGATCGGGAGGCTTCCCGATCTCGTGCTGGGCACGCTCTCACACGCCGCCGAGGACGAGGTCCGTGAGCACCTGTGCCGATGCGCCAGTTGCCGGATGACGACGGTAGGGCTCGAGGAGGGGCTCATCGCTTTCAGCGTGGCTTCGCACGCCATCCCAGCTCCGCCAGCCCTGAGGGAGCGAGTGCTATCCGTCTTGGGAGAAGAGTGGGCGGACCGGCCACGATCCGCTGCTCGCTGGGGCCGCCGATACCAGCACCGTCGTCGCGCTGCGCGCGACGACACGAAGCGTTGAGACTGACCCGTTCATAGAGTCGGGTGTCAGAGGCCGGATCACCGAGCCAAGCCCTCACTCCCGAGGCCCGGGCCGCTAGAGTGCCCACGGCCCCGGGGTCGTTACTTCTCGCTGACGCGCTGGGCGAACTCGTTCAGCAGGAACAGGCTGACGTCGTCCATGGTTCGCTCGTTCACCCGGAACGGCGTGTCGATGATGCCCAGCAACCTGACGAGGTAGATGAAGAAGTACGAGATGAACATGAGCGCCACGATGGACTCGTAGAAGGGGTCGAGGTTCGTGAACAGAAGCGCTGCGACGATCAGCCCGAGGATGGTCTGGATGAGCACGTAGGCCGACGGCAGGAACGCCGTCCGCTAGATGTGGTAGATGCGAAGGACGCTCCTGCGGACAGTGCCCTGCTCCGTCCGCAATCGCACGATGTAGTTCGGGGGCACGTCCATGCGCTCCAAGTCCAGGAAGGAGGCCGACAGTTCGTTGATCGCCGTGAGGCAGGTCCGCGACCCCGAGCGGGCCAGGTCCTCCTTCAGTGCCACCACGATGCCCGCGAGCGACTTCCGCAGGCGGGCCAGGTGGAACTCCTCTTTCGCCTCCTTGATGGACACCCCGTCCTCGTGGATGTTCTCGAGGGCCGCGGTGATCTCGGCCGGCATCTTCTCGGCTTCCTCGTAGTCGGCGAGCGTTCCTGCCACCAGCAGACCGATCACGAAGATGCCGCCAGCCACGACGCTCGTGTAGAGGGGGCTGAGGGCGATGAAGTCGCCGGAGAACGCCTCGACGACGAGCTTGAGCAGGACGATCGCGCCGACGATCAAGCCCGTCTCGAAGGCAACCCGCCAACGTTTCATCGCCTCAGCGCTCCCCGCCCGAAGGCCCCTGTGGAGCTGATCCTAGCCCTCAGACGCCACCGGTTCGCCCGGCAGGCCCGCGACGCGCCACAGCACGGCCAAGCCGTCCTCCGTGCCCGGCAAGTGCCTGCGCACGGCCTCCGGCCCGGCCCTGCGGACCACGGACCGGAGGACCCACGCGACGATGATGGCGTCGTCGGCGTACCCGATCACGGGGATGAAGTCCGGCACGAGGTCGACTGGGATGGCGAGGTAGGTGAAGAGCAGCCAGAGCCGCACTCGCACCCCCGCGGGGAAGCGAATGGTCCGCGGCGAGGCGACGGAGCAGTCGAAGGGTGTCCGGCAGGACCCGAACCGTCTCCTTCAGCCTCGAACCCTCGGGTCTGGCGATGAGGAGGAACGCGACCAGGGCCGCCCAGGCGACCAGGAGCGCGATTCCGATACCGATGAGGATGCGCCAGCCCACGAGGTTGAGCCTACGTCGCCTCCGACCGGCTGGGTCTCCGGAGTCCACCGAGGCGGCCTCCCCGGTGCGGCCCGCTGGCCCCGCGGTTGAGGGTCTCGGTAGCAGGGCGCATCCTCAAACCGAACCCCGAGCCGAGATCGGGATCATGGGTTGGGACGGTCTCGAAGCCTCTGCTCGGCAGTCGCCGGATTCACCACGCCGAGCAGCTTCCCCTTCGCCGTGCTCACGATGATCGTGGCGACCCCTGCCGCGTGCATGCGCTCGACCAGCGGGGCGAGTTGCTCGACCGGCCGGACCGTGGCAGGCCCCGGCTGCATGAAGTCCCTCACTCGAACGTCGTCCTCGGTGGGCAGGTCCTTCCATCGGACCCGGCCGAGGACGATTCCCTGCGCGTTGGCCACGACGCAGATCGAGTCGGGGCCGCGCTGGAGGGCAGCCCGCACCTGGCCGGCGGTGTGGTCCAGTCCGCACGTGTACGCGTCCGGTTCCACGACTTCTCCCGCCACGGCGTAGTGCGGTCCCTCGCCCTCGGTAGGGAGGCCACGGCTCAGCCATTCCAGCTTGCCGCCGACGAAGTCGTAGACCCGATCGAATCCGAGTTCTTCGAGCCGCCACGCGGCCCGTGGGCTCATGTCTCACCTGTCGTCCCAGCAGTAGACGATGATCGGCCTCGCCCGGTCGAGCCTGGCGACCGCGTCCTCGCTAAGGGACTTGAGAGAGAGGTTGATGGCTCCGGGGAGATGCTCCTCACGGTACTCTCGCTCAGGGAGCACCTCGACCAGCTGGGCTTGCCCCTCGCGCAGGAGAGGCACTGTTGCGTTGGCTGAAGCCCGGGCGTGGTGGACCGATCCGCTTGGGTCGGTGTCAGATGACCAGGGCCAGCTCGACGAACGCGTCGGCCAGGCGTCGACCGGTTGGCACGTCGGTCCCCAGGTCGTAGAAGCCCCGGCGGAGGTTCTGGACGAAGGCGTGCGCGGGGACGATGACGCTGGCGGTGCGGTCGCGCTTCAGCCCTCGCATGGGTCGAAGTCGGGCCTTGAGGCGGCCGTGGTCGGTCTCCAGCGGGTTGTTGGCATGGACCTCCGTGTCATGGAAGGCCCCAGGCAGCACCTCGTCCAGGACACGGGGGTAGACACGGTACCGGTCGGTGGTGACCTCCACGGGTGAGATCGGGGTCCGCCCGATCGCCCGCTCGAAGAACCGCCGTGCCGCCTCTCTGTTCCGCCGTGGGGAGAGGAAGACGTCGATGACCTGGCCGAACTGGTCGATGGCCCGGAACAGGTAGCGCCACGTCCCGCCCACCCTCACGTACGTCTCATCGAGGTGCCAGCGATCACCCACCACGTGCCGACAAGCCCCAGCCGCCTCGGCGAACTCGGGTGCGAAGCGGTGCACCCACCGGTAGATGCTCACGTGGTCGACCTCGATGCCTCGTTCTGCCAGGAGCTCCTCCACATCTCGGTACGACAGACCGAACCGTAGGTACCACCGGACCGCCAGCGTGATCACTTCCGGCGGGAACCGGTACCCGGCGAAGGCGGAGCTCGGCGCTGGTCGGGGGCGAGGGTGAGAGCGTGATCTCATGGTCGAAGTCTCCCTGATGCGACGCCGCGACGCCCAATGCAACAGTGCCGGGACACGTCCTCCGGCAGCGTCGATGCCGAAGGCACGCGGGGAAGAGAGGGGGAGTGCATCCCGGCGGTCGCGCCCGCCGGTTGCTCCCGGCGACCACCTGCTGCTTGCGCGGCCCCCTTCTTTCTTTCCGAGTGGGCCAGATTGGGCCGGGGGGAGCACATTCAAGACCTTGGCGATCTCCACGTCGCTTCGCGGTGGGAGACGCGTCACTGCTGCTCACGGCCGTGACTACCACCGGGCCCTCGGGCCGGACGGGTAGGCCAATCTAGGCCATCGCCCTACGCCGATGCAACACTGGAGACGAAGCGATCACCCGGCTCGAGCTCTCAAGGCCTTGTTCGGCGGTGTGAGGCTCGCTCAACTAACAGTTGAATACCACCTCCCCGCCCAGGCAGCGGTTGATGGAGCGACCCCCGTCCAGTAGGTCGATGCCTGAGCCGCCGTGTAGGTCGTCCGCCTCGCTCTCCCCGATCAAGCGGTCGTCACCGCCGTCACCGGTCATGTGGTCCCGGCCTTGGCCCCCCACCAGCAGGTCGATGCCGGGGCCGCCGTCGATGCGGTCGTTCCCCCCCTGGCCGTCTAGCACATCGTCGTCGGGGCCCCCGAACAGCAGGTCGTTCCCGGGCGCCGCGAAGACCACGTCGTCTCCCGTGCCGCCTCGGAGCACGTCTCGGGCGTCACCGCCGGCCCCTCCGGTCAACAGGTCGTCTCCGGACCCCCCGTTCCCAGCATCGGCCCCCTCCCGTCCGTACAGGTCGTCGTCGCCCGGGCCTCCCAGCAGGCGGTCGTTCCCGTGGTTCCCCAACAGCGTGTCGTGGGAGGCGCCGCCCTCGAGGAGGTCGTTGCCTGGGCCGCCGATCAGCTGGTCCTGCCCGGGCCCGCCGCAGATCACGTCGTCGCCGTCCGACCCATTGATGATGTCGTTCCCGCCCAAGCCCACGATCACGTCGGCACCGTCCGTTCCCTTTAGGATGTCGTCCCCGGACGTGCCCCCGATCGTCGCCAGCTGCCCGTGGCACTTCGGCGGGGGAGAGCCGGGCGGCGGTGGTGGTCCGGGATCGTGGTACTTCCAGTAGATGACCTTCCCACAGGCCAACACGATCTCGCCGCCTTGGCAGGAGTTGTGGCCGCGGCCGCCCCCGGTCAGGTCGTCCCCGGTACCCCCGTACAGCACATCGAGCCCGTCGTTGCCGTACACCCGGTCGTTCCCTGGGCCGGCCCGCAACGTGTCGGCGTCGTCGCCCCCTGCCAGGGTGTCGTCGCCCTGGTCGCCGTAGATGCGGTCCGCGCCGCGCTCGCCGTACAGCGTGTCGTCGCCCTCCCCACCGATCACGGTGTCGTCGCCCGCCGCGGCGAAGATCACGTCATGCCCGGGGCCCCCGTCCAGGTGGTCGTTCTCGGGCATGAACGACAGGCCGCCGGCGATGAAGTCGCTCCCGGGACCGCCGAACACCGTGTCGTCGCCCTCCAGGCCGTACAGGGCGTCGTCGCCGGAACCCCCGCAGATGATGTCGTTCCCGGCGACGCCGTCGATGCTGTCGTCGCCGCCCAGGCCGAGGATGACGTCCCGGCCCGGCGTGCCGATCAGCGTGTCGTCGCCGGACGTACCTAGCAGGGTGGCCAGACGCCCGTGACAGGTCAGGACGCTCGGACTGGGGGGGAGAGTCGCCGACCCCGTCGCCCGGGGGCGGGGGGCGGCCCTTCCGGACGGCAGGCACGCCGCGAGCAGGGCGAGCGCGGCCAGCACGACGGATGCCGCGCCGGCCCGTGGCCGGCCTCGAGGTGCCACCCGCCGCCCCACCTAGTCGAACGTGATGTGGCGCAATGTCCGGTCCAGCTCCTTCCCGTCCTCCTCCACCACGTCGAACTTCACTCGCTGGCCGATGCGCAGGTCCCCGAACCCCGATCCCTCTATGGAGACCGGGTCGATATGGACCTCGATCTGGTCGTCGAGCAGCAAGACACCGATGTGGGTGGCGTGTCGCACGAGCCGATTGGGTATCTGAGGTCGCGGCCCCCGGCTTCGCGAGCGTCGGGATACTCGAGAGCCTGTCCTCCAGCACGCCTCCAAGTATCGCCGCACAGTAGCCGGGTTCCTGGCCTCCCGCCACGTGCGGGCGATCGTCGCGATTCAACTCGGCCTTACCGCGGTTGGCACTCCTCCCTGGCCCGGCTGGGACTGCGCGGTCCGGGTTGACGGCGTCCCTATCGCGTGGGCTCGCTCCGGGCGCCTCTGCGTGCCGGTCGCACCGCCCGCCGGGCCCAATCGGATCGGTCATCCCACCGGTCCGGCTCCCTCATCCGCCGTTGCACCATCGCCTCCGGCCCTACCCAGCTCCGGGAGGAGGAGATGGCGTACTCTCACAAACTGCGACTGCACCGAGGTCTGGCCTCCGGATCCTGATGGGCTAAAATACTCCCTCGCCGGGGCCGGCTGGCCGTGGGTACAGATGCTCCGGGATACCCGGTCGGCTGGCTGGGCGTGACGGAAGGAGACGTTCACGCCGTGGAGCAGGCGGATCCCTTCGACTACGTTCGCCACTGGAGGACCCTCCTACTAGATAGGAGCGGGTGGTGGCACAGCTTCGAACTCCCAGACGGGACCGTCATCGAGGGCATGAACGATCTCGTCGGCCTCAGGAATCGCCTCAGTAACTTCCCCATCCCGCAAGATCTACGCGGCAAGCGGGTCCTCGACATCGGTGCGTGGGACGGTTGGTTTAGCTTCGAGATGGAACGGCGCGGTGCAGAAGTCGTCGCCATCGACAACTGGGACAATCCTCGGTTCCGCGAGATTCACTCGGTGCTGGATTCCCGCGTGGACTACCGGACCATGGACGTGTACGACCTGACGCCGGAGCGGGTGGGACGCTTCGACATCGTCCTGTTCCTGGGAGTTCTGTACCACCTGAAGCACCCGCTGTTGGCGTTGGAGCGCGTGTGCGCGCTGACGACCGACCTCGCGGTGGTGGAATCGTTCGTGCTGAAGGAAGAACATCGCCCCGAAGCGGACGTGGCCTCCCGTCCGATCATGGAGTTCTACGAGACGGACCAGTTCGGAGGCCAAACTGACAACTGGGTCGGACCGAGCTTGCCCTGCCTCCTGGCGTTTTGCCGGACGGCTGGCTTCGCCCGCGTCGAGCTCCAGACCGAGCTCGAGTGGAGCGCCATCGTGGCCTGCTATCGGCGCTGGGACGAAAGGGTCGATGCTGGCGAGGCCGCTCCGCGCCTCACCTCCGTGTTCCACAACACCAGCCTCGGCATCAACCTCTCGTCCCACCGCGATGACTACGTGGCCTGCTGGTTCGATGGGGTGGACGGCGATCTTGCTCTCTCGGATGTGCAGCCTGAGGTCGGTGGATTCGGCACCAGGCTACTGCATGTGCGGCCCCGGAGTGATCGCGTTTCGGCATGGGGGGCCAGCTTCAAGCTCCCTCCGGGGTTGGTCGCGGGATGGCATCCGGTGGACCTTCGGATCAGGAACGGCCCGCCGAGCAACAGCATCTCCGTCGCCATCGACCAACCGGTGGCCGATCACCCGATCGTGATCACCGCGATTCGCGACGGCACCACAGGGGCACCGAACCAGCTCCGACTGGGTCCCCACAGCACGCTCTATTTGTCGGTCGAGGGTCTCCCGGAGTACGCGGACAGGGACAACGTATGGGTTGTTCTCGGCTCCCACCACGTCACCGTGACCCACGTCGAGGCTGGAGGCCCCGACAACAAGACGCCACAGGTGACTGTCGAGGTTCCGGAAGGTATGCCCACAGGCCGCATAGGCATCTTCATCATGCTGGGGAGCAGGAAGAGCAATCAGGTCCAGGTGGACATCCTGCGATAGCGGCTCCAGCGACAAGCAAACCCTCCCCCGTCTGGCGTGGCGGACAGGGTCACGTGCCCCGCCGAGGACTGCTGATGTCGCGCCGAAGGAACATGGCTCCGGGCTCCCCGCGACTGGCGCGAAGGGTGGGAACGCCAGACGGGGCGCACGCCGGAGCTCTACGCTGGCGACTCCGCGGGGCGGGCGTGGTCGTGGACGTGGGCTTCCCTCCGGTGCTCCTTGTCCGCGTCCCGGTGGGGAATGTGCACGTGTTCGAGAGCCGGATGGTTGTGCTCGTGAGCATGGGTGGAGAGCAGATGACCCCAGTTCTCCCCCTGATGCAGGTAGTGGGTGACGTGGTAATGCTTGTGTCGATGCTTCATGGCTTCGTGCTGGTGATGGCCCCTGCACCCTTGCCATCGCGCTCACCCTCTCTCCGGACGGCGCACGAGCGAGGAGCCGAACGTACATCGGGCGAGAAGCGCCCACAAACGCCGTCGTCCTGGCTTCCGCCGGACCACCGATCGGGACGCCCCGGCGCGGGCGCCCGACCGGTTCACGAGGCCCCCACCAGGCCGCGGACGGCCAGGTAGACACCTGTCGCGGCGAGGACCACCGCGGCGATCGTTCGGCCGTGGCTGCGGACCCCCCGACCGAGGGGATCGAGCAGGCGTCGGGCCAAGGCCGGATTGCTCGCGAACACCACGGGCGGCAGCCAGGCAGTCGTCAGCGCGATCCCCAGGGCCACCAGGAACAGCCCCGCTTCAAGAAGCGGGCCGACGCGTCCGACGGCGATGTCCTTGGACGCGGTGACGAACATGGCCATGGTGCTGAGGTCGGTGGCCATGACCAGGGCGCCTCGAACGAACGTCCGTCCCGGGCCCGAAGGGGAGGTCGCGACGAGGACGAGAGGGGCCTCGCGGCGGCCCCGGCGCTTCGCCACGACGAGCCAGCCGGCCGCGCCCAGCAACAGGCCCCCCACCACCGCGTCCGCCACGGATGAGGCGAACAACGCCTTCTCGTCGGAGACCGCGGACACGGTGAGGTGGACCGAGACGAGGTCGACCAGCCCGATCAGGACGAGCGGGGCGGCGGCCCCGGCCCCGAACACTGCAGCCGTCCACAGGGGCTGGGCCCCGCTCGTCAGGAGCGTTGCCTCGGTCGCCAGCACCCGCGTGTTCACGGCGGCGCCGAGGGCGAGCGGCAGCACACGGCCGAGGACGCTTCCCACGGAGGCGGAGTATGCCACCGCGCCTCACCCGCTGAACCTGATTCCCCCCGAGGTACACCCGAGGAGAGTCGCCGGTACACGCTCCTTGTCACCTGTCAGGCAAACGCCCTGGTCACGGGCTAAATGGAACTGAGCGACTGTGTAATTGTGTGTAGTCTCGGAGTGCCCGAGGTTCCGGGCCACCTTGGACCGCCGGGTCAGGGCCTGCGACCGGCTCACCCGGGAGGCGGCGAAGCGCAAGGTCAGGATCAAGCACCTCGTTCGCCAGCTCCTGCCCATGACCCCCCTCACCGGAGAACTGGGCAAGGCCGACCTGGCCGTGCTGGAGCGGTGGGCCGACCCCAACACCCTGCTCAGGGTGGGCATCACCAGGCTCACCGCGGCGATCGCCAGGGCCTCGCACAACCATCAGGGCTCCGAGCGGGCGAAGGAATGGCTCGTGGCGGCCCGGGCATCGGTGGAGCTCTACGGAGGCGACTCCGCGGTGGCCTTCTCCGACCTCGCCGCCGAGGTCGCCACGGAGGTCCGGCTGCTCCGGGCCACCGAGTCGGAGCTGGCCTCCCACGCAGGGGCCCGGGAGTCCGCCTACCGCAGGGTGGACCCCCAGGGGATCGCCCGGTCCCTTCCGGGGGTGGCCGAGGTCGGCGGACCGGTGGTGGTGTCGGTGATGGGGCGGCCTGGGCGGTTCGCCCGGGCCGAGTAGTTCAAGTCCTTCACCGGACTCGTCCCCAGAGCTTCGGAGACCGGGGAGTCCGACCGCAAGGGCCAGCCCATGTCCAAGACCGGCTCGTCGATGCTCCGGACCCAGCTCCTGCGCTCGGCGGACACAGCTCGGACGCTGGATCCCCAGCTGGCCCGGATCTACCACGCCCAGATGGTGGAGCGGGGTGCCACCCACACCAAGGCCCTGTGCGTGGTGGCGGCCCCATCTGGCCGAGCGGTCCTGGGTCGTCATGGCCAGGGGCACGCCGTACGTGGTCCGGGACACCGACGGGCGGCCCGCCACCAAGGCGGAGGCCAAGGCCATCATCGCCGAGCGCTTTACGGTGCCGGAGGAGATCCGGCGGTGCCGGCGGAACAAGAAAGTGGGGAAGGTCCCTCACCAAGTCCTCGTGGGACATGTCTCAGGTCAGCGCTCGAGGCGCGACAACGAGGCGGCCTTCCCCGCTCGATCCTCCGCGATGGAGGCGTCCGCGTCAACAACACAGGAGGGAGGTGGTTGACAACCGATCTCCGTTAGGGAATCAGTCCAGCAGGCCCGAGTCAGGGGCCTCCTCCTGCAGCGACCTTCTTGCACCCTTCGTATACCCCCCCACAGAGGGCCTATCAGACGGTGGTGGCGAGGGCGCAGGCCTTGAATCCCCTCCACCTCCCTAGCCAGGGGAAACGCGTCTTCCGACTCGAACGCCTGTTCGATTTAGCAGCCCGGAGCCCTCCAAAACTGTGGTCCTGTGTACGGTCTGTGTACGGTCTGTGTTGGATCTCTCGTTTTTCTCGCCGTCGATCTCCGCGGCCACGGCCGAGACGTGTCCTCGCTGCGGGAGCTCCCTCACCTACCTGGGGCGCACCTTCGCCCATCTCGGAGCGGCCCGGTGGCTCTTGGACAGTGAACAGGCAGAATCCCCAATTCAGGGGTTCGCCGCCCGTCACATCAACCCGCAGCCCAGGATGTCCTAGTCCGTCTCCCCATGGTAGTCGTCGTGTGCAACGACCAGCCGGTGCAGCGAGGCCTTGCCACTGGGCCTTCGATGATCTCCTCCGCTACCGTTCAAGCACGTGGCAGTGCACTCCGGGTCGCGTACGGGTCAAGTAGAGAAGGACCGACCATGACACTGGAGGGATACCGGAAGCTCCGCTTTCGATGGTGGCGTCGCCACCTGCTCGCCCGAAAGGCCAGAGGAGGTCACGAGCACCGCCAGGCGTCCTCTCGGAAGTCCCGTGCCGATCGGGCCGGTGACGACGCCTTCGGGTTCCGAACCCAGAATCTTGAGATGTCGGACCACGTGGAGCCCACCACTCATCAAGAGGTCGACGTCACCTCGGGCTCGACCCTCTCGGCGCCCGGGGACGTCGCGGTGGAAGCCAGCGACCGGACCGGCGTTCCCCTCGGTGGGCCGCGGGAACCCTGGCCCCAATCCGATGCGGAGGCAGACAAGCGGGGCTCCGAGGAGATTGGAGCCCGCGATCCGGGCACGGACCCATTCTGGGCGGACATCCATGATCGGATCGGTGCCCTGAGGCAAAGAGTCCAAGGGCCATCACCGGACCTATGAACGCCGGTCCAAAACGGTCGCACCCCTAGGCTGAAAAGCCGGTCGAAAGCTGTCGCACCCCCGACATCCCGGTTCTGCTCGGGTTCGCCCTCAGGCTCCCGGAAGGGAGGCCCGCAGAACGGGAGAAGGAGTGGGGGTGATCCAAGAGATCCTGGCCCAGGATCGAGACGCCCCTCACAAGCAGCGCCACACCGCCAAGAGGATCTTCGAGCGGCTGAGGGACGAGCACGGCTACCGGGGGGGCATCACCCAGGTCAAGGAGGCCGTGGCCCGCTACAGGCGCCACCACGCCGAGGTGTTCGTGCCGCTTTCGCACCCACCCGGAGAGGCCCAGTTCGACTTCGGGTTCGCGACGGTGAAGATCGCGGGGATCGAG
>WNGL01006084.1_pt1 | contig 14274 bp, 12 predicted proteins | sample 5400591 | NCBI WGS metagenome assembly WNGL01 (sample SAMN13153377, study PRJNA577476) | soil metagenome | isolation source: 80 cm soil or saprolite under Garry oak tree replicate 1 | place: USA:California | collected 2016-06-15
CCGCCCTGCCGGCACATTTGAACTCATTGTCCAGCGGGTCAAGCCCCACGGCAGCTACCCAACCGGACAGGCCAAGGCACCCAACAGGACGGCTCGTGACTAACCAGCCGGACCCCGGCTGCCCTTACCGACCATGCCGATGTAACAGACTCTTGACAGCGGCGTAACCTGGGTCATAGTGGGCCTAACAGGGCAGGAGCTCTCATGCCCAATCCACCGGAAGACCTCGCGATGATCGAGAGCGACTGGCCCGGTGTCGGCTGGGATTCCGAAATGGGCACCGGCCAGCTGGCCGGTCCGCGACGGGGCGAGGCGCTCAGCGCCCACGCCCGAGGCCGGCTGGCGAAGTTTCATGTTCCGGAGATCGTCTTCGGGCCGGGTGCGCTGGCGGAACTCGGTCAGTGCGCGGCGCGGCTCGGTGCGCGCCGGCCGTTCCTTGTCACCGACCCTGGGCTGATCGAGGTTGGCTGGGTGGATGAGGGCGTCGCCTACCTGCGGCAGAGCGGCCTGCACCCGGCAGTGTGGCATGACGTTACCCCCAATCCCAAGGACCACGAGATCGAAGCCGCCTTCCAAAGGTACGCCGAGAGCGGCAGCGATGTGATCATCGGGCTGGGCGGCGGCTCGTGCATCGACGCGGCGAAGGGCGTAGCGATCCTGTCCGGCAACGGTGGCCGGATCCTCGGCTACGAGGGGGTGGACAAGGTCGTATGCCCGATCCCGCCGACCGTGATGGTGCCGTCCACCTCGGGCACGGGCGCGGATGTATCGCAGTTCGCTGTCGTCACCGACACGGCGGCCCGCCTCAAGATCACCATCATCAGCCGGACGCTGGTGCCGGAGATCTCGGTGATCGACCCGCGCCTCCTCACCACCATGCCGTACTGGCTCAACGCCGCCACCGGGCTGGATGCGCTGACGCACGCGATCGAGGCGTTCGTGTCCCGTGCGCATAACGTGCTGACCGACAGCCATGCGTTGCATGCCGTCAAGCTGATCACCCGCCACCTGCTGCGCACCCAGCTGCGGCCGAACGAGACCAGCCCGCGCCTGGCCATGGCCCAGGGGTCGCTGGAGGCGGGCATGGCGTTCACCAACGCCATCCTGGGTGCCACGCACGCGATGAGCCACCAGGTCGGCGGGCTATTGGACGCCCCGCACGGGGTGGTGAACGCCGTGCTGCTGCCCCACGTCATCAGGTTCAACGCCCAGGTCTGGCCAGAGCGCTTCGTCCCGCTGGCCGCGGCCGGCGGCATCCGCACCGAGGGCGTGCCGGCCGGCGAGGTCGCGCTGCTCCTCGCCGAACGGGTACGCGAACTGGCCGACGAGGTAGGCGTGCCGGAGGGACTGGCCGCGCTCGGTGTCACGGAGGATGTGCTGCCCCAGATGGCCCGGACCACCTTGAAGGACGCCTGCCTGGCCACCAATCCCCGCGAAATGGACGCGCGGGACATCGAGGCGCTGTTCCGGGCGGCCTTGTGACGGGGCCGCCGGTGACCGGATCAGCACGCGATGCTCGTCCGGACAGCGACCTGGAGGTCCTGACCGGCCTTCGCTCCGGTAAGCGCTCGTACTACCCGGAGTACGTTCGCTCCGCCGAGCGCCTGGAGCACGCCGTGCAGGCGCTGGACGGCATCTCCCGTGCCCTGGTGCGCACCGCAGCCGGCCCCCGCGCGCTGGTCGAGTGGGTGGTGCGGACGGCGACGGCGCACCTGCGCGCCGAGTGGCTGCTGTTCGTCGTGGCCGACGGGGTACTGCCTGCCGCGCGCCCCCGGTTTCTCGCGGTGATCGGCGGCCAGCTGATCGACGACGAGAGCAGGCTGCCGGCCGAGGTGCGCGAGCACCTGGCCGTGCTGCGCGGTCGTCCCTGGGAGGTCGAGTCGCCGGCGAGCGGCCAGGGATGGGTGCGGGTATCGATGACCCTGGATGACGAGCCGGTCGGCGGGATCGCGGCGCGGCCGGGCAGCGGGCTGGAGGTGGCCGCCACCGATCGCGCCATCTTGAGGGTGCTGGCCAACCAGGCCGCCGTGGCGCTGCACAACTCGTTCCTGTTCCACGCGACTGCCCAGTTGCGCGGCCACAGCGAGCAGCTATACGACGCGACCACACAGCACGCCAGGGATTTGGCCGAGCGCAGCGCCGAGCTGGCCGAGACGCAGCGGCAGCTCGTCGTGGCGCTGCGGCGGCAGGCGCTGGACGACGAGCGGCACCGTATCGGGCGCGAGCTGCACGACAGCGTGACCCAGTCCGTGCTGTCCATCGGCATGACCATCGAGGTATGCCGGGCCGAGCTCGAAAGCATGGGCGGCCCGGCAAAGGACATCGCCGAGCGCCTGGCGCCGGCCAAGGACCTCACCGGGCACGCGGTCGAGCAGCTGCGCGCCGCGATCTACGCTCTGCACCAGGCCGCCGACGAGCCGGCCGGCCCGCTGCCGGTGATGCTGCAGCGGCTGTGCACGGTGCACCGGCCCGCCGGCCTGCACGTGAGGGTGATGCTGGACGGAAGCCCGATCCCGCTGCCAACCGAAGTCGAGCAGTCCATGCTGCGGTGGACCGGGGAAGCACTGTTCAACGCCGCGGCGCACGGCAAGGCCACACGCGCGCTGGTCCGGCTGCGTTACCGGGCCGATGTGGTGGCTCTCAGCGTCTCCGACAACGGGACCGGCGACCCGGCCCAGTTGCGTCGCGCCCTGCGGCTGTCGAGCGCATCGGACCTGTCCGGACGGCACCGCGGGCTGGCGAACATGCTGGCCCTGGCGGAGGACCTGGGTGGCGCGCTATCTATCCGCCGGTCCCGGTCAGGCGGCGTCATTCTCCGCCTGGGCATCCCGCTGCCCCAGCCTGGGCACAGCGGAGCCGGTAGCCGGCAGCCGGCGGAAGGTGGCGGTGGCGATGCGTGAGGCACAGCCAGGACGGGCGGAGCCGGCCAGCGAGGTCACGGTCAGGATCGTGCTCGTCGACGATCACGCGATCCTCCGGCAGGGCCTGCGCTCGCTGCTGGAACGCGAGCCCGGCCTGCAGGTCGTGGGCGAGGCCAGCTCGGCCGGCGAGGCGCTGGCCGTCGTCGAGCGGGCCCGCCCGGCGATCGTGCTGCTCGACATGAAGCTGTCCCCCGCGTCGGACAACGACGGGCTGGGCCTGTGCGCCCGGCTGACCAAGCGGTATCCCGGACTCGCCGTGCTGGTGCTCTCTACGTTTGTGGACGACGCGCTGGTGGTCAGCGCGATTCAGCACGGGGCGTGCGGCTACGTGGTCAAGGACGTTGACACCGTGGAACTTGTGCGTGCAATCCGCCTGGTCGCCCGGAACGGGAGCGCGTTCGACTCCCGCTCGGCTGCCGCCATGGCGCGGTCGATCCACGCCCCGCAGTCACGATCACCGCTGACCGACCGCGAGCTGAGCGTGCTGCGGCTGGTCGCACACGGCCTGAGCAACCGGGGTATCGGCGCGCGCCTGTATCTGTCGGAGACCACGGTGAAGTTCCACGTCCGCAACATCATGCGCAAGCTTGACGCGACTGGCCGCGCCGAAGCGGTCTACAAGGCCACCAAAACCGGCCTGGACTTGACGTCTACCTGAGACCTAGTCGGCGGTGAGCACCAGCCAGCCTCCGTGGTACTCGTGCACCGAATGGAGATGGCCGGCGCGGTCGCCCAGCTCGCCGAGCTGGCGCAGATCGAAGGTACGGATATGGCCGAAGGCGGCGGTGGGTTCGTCCTCGACCGGCAGGGCGACCACCACCTGATGGCGGGCGACACGGAGGGCCTCGCGGATCACGGCGCTGCCACGGTCGGGGCTCACGTGCTCCAGAAGGTGGATGACGCTGACAGTGTCGGCCCAGCCATCTGGCACTGGGATCCGCGCAGCATCGCACACCAGGGTGCTCACTTGCAGCCCGCGCGCGGCGGCCACGGCCTTGAGCAGGCCCATGGTGCCGCCGGACAGATCGGAGGCGGTCACCGTATTTGCCGGGCGCTCGGCCAGCAGCAGCGGGAGGAAGCCGAAGCAGGAGCCGACGTCGAGCACCCGGCCCGCCGGAATGAGCTGCAGCGCGTGCGCATACACGGGGGCGAACTCGCTGATCGTTGTGTGCCCGTGGCCGTTCGCCGCGGCCGGCGTCCGCCAGCACTGGCGGATTCGGGCCAGGGTATTGCCGTAGAACGTGGACCAGGCCAGCAGCGGGTCGTCAATGCAGGACCGTACGACGCCGGTGAATAGCCGCTCGAAGATTTCCACCCCGGACAGCCAGCCCGGCGCGAACAGCTCTTCGGCCAGCAGCCCGGCGACGTCGTTGTCGAGCTGGTCGGGGCGCAGCCAGTGGCTCACCTCGATCCGGCGGCCGCGGTCCCACAGGCAGAAATGGTCGGTGCGGACGACGGGGCCGGCGCCCCCGGCGCGGCCATGCGGCCCTTCGGCCCGGAGCACGCTGACGAGATGATCGTCGTAGCGGCCTGACGGGCATGGCGCGAGCGGGTCGATGGCCTGCCGGAGCGACTGGATCGGCTGCGGCTCGCTCATCGTCCGGTCGCCTCCACCGACATCTGCTGGGCCGCGCGCTGCAGCCCGGTGAGGTCGGCGACCACCTGGACGCGGTCGCAGAACTCCGCGTAGCGCGGCAGGTCGCACGCCCCGAGCCGCCAGGCGTACCGGGGTTCTGGGGTCAGCCAGATCGTCTCGCGGACCCTGCGGGTTATCTCCTGGAAGGTGTCCAGCTGGGCGTCGTTGCCGTTGCCGCGCCCGTCCCCCAGCACGATGAGCGTGGTGCGGCGATCAACCGCGGTGGAGTGTTCCGCCAGCAGCTGGGTGAACGTCGTGCCGTAATCGGAGCTGGCGTCCACGTCTAGCAGCCCGCCCGCGGGCAGCCCGTCGAACACCAGCCCGAGCGCCCGTTCCAGCGGGTGCTCGGCGAATAGCTCAGTGATCTCGACCGGCGCGTCGACGAACGCGAACGAGCGAGCCTGCGTGAACAGCGACTGCATGCCGTAGACCAAGTGCAGCGTGAACCGCGCGGTTGCGCGCACCGACAGCGACACATCGGTCAGCAGCACCAGCCGGGGTTTGTCCGCGGCACGGCTGGTGGTGATCGGCTGGAACGGGACGCCCTCGTAGCGCATGTTCTTGCGCATGGTGCGGCCGGGGTTGACCCGGCCGCGGGACGTGTTGCGCTGACGGCTGGTCCGGGCGCCGTGCAGCTGGCGGGCCAGCCGCCGCAGCGCCTCCTCCAGCTGGGCCCGTTCCTGCTCGTCGACTGACTCGATCCGGCCACGCTCGGCGGCCCGCGACTCCACCACCGCGCCGGCGAGCTTGTCCAGGTAGCGCCGCAGCAGCTCGGGCAGGTCCGCGATGACACCGGCCAGCTGCCGCCGCAGCATCGCCAGGGCCTGCTCGTCGATGTCCTCATCGGACGCCTCCAGCCAGCCGAGCAGCACCTCCTGCTGCGCCACGGTCAGCGCCGTGTCGACGCGGTGCCCGGTGGGCGGGGCGAGCTGGCCCGGCAGGCCCGCGCCGCGCAGCCGTTCCGTTTCCAGCTGCACCGACGCCCCGGCGTCACGCGCGCCGTCGGCGCCCTGGTTGGACAGCACGATCTCGTCTGTCACAGACGCCAGGTCAATCTTGTTGGCTTCCTGGTGCAGGTTGTACTGCTGGGCCAGATCCTCCGGCCGGAAGTAGTCCCTGATGTCGGCCGGCTTGCCGTGGCTGTGCCCCTGCTGCGGGAGCCCCGAGGGCTCTTCGGAGACAGTGAACGACTCTAGCTCGCCCGTGTCGGCAAGGTCGTCGTGCTCATGACTGTGACCGTGCTGGCCGCCCGGTCCGGTTACCGGGCGCAGGGAGAAGAACAGCGTGAACAGCTCGTCGAACAGCTCGTCGTCACGCCGGTCCTTGATCAGTGTCACGCGCAGCGCCGCCCGCACCGTCTGCCGGTCAGCAAGCACGCCAGGCTGGGCGGCGGCCAGCATGGCGTCGGAAGCCTCGGCGACCGACACGCGCACGCCGAACAGCCTCAGCAAGCGGACGAACCGATGCAGACTGCTTTCCACATGCCGCTCCGCTCAGCCGGGCCGTCGCCGGGTGAGCGCGGCGAACGACCGGCTGCCCTGGCCCTGAACGGGTTCCGCGCGGCGGCTGGGGCCAGGGCCGGGGGCACCGTAGTAGCCTCCGTCGTGGCGGCCGGGCCGGTCCTTGGCCACCCGGGCGGCCCGGCCGTCGGCCTCGTCATCCTGGGCATGCGTGTGCTCATCGCGCCGGTGCCCGTGGTCAGCACCGTGCCCGTGCCCGTGCGCATGGTTGGCGCCGGGCAGCTCGCGGTTGGGGTCGACCAGCCGGGGCAGCACCTCGGCAGCGCGCTGCATGTCCCGCTCGTACTTCAGCACGATGTTGACGGTCTCGGCGAGCACGCCTGCGTCCAGCTCGCCGACGCCGAGAACGGTCAGGGTGCGTGCCCAGTCGATCGTTTCTGAGATGCTTGGGCTCTTGCGCAGCGGCAGCTCCCGCAGTCCGCGCACCACCTGCACGAGCTGCCGGGCGGCTGCCTCGGGCAGCCCTGTCTTTTTGGACCGCACGATCTCCAGTTCCCGTTCCGCGTCCGGGTAGTCGAGGAACAAGTGCAGGCAACGGCGTTTCAGCGCGGCCGAGAGATCTCGCGTGTTGTTCGAGGTGAGCACCACATACGGCGGCGTCTTCGCGGTGTAGGTGCCGATCTCCGGCACCGAAACCTGATACTCGCCGAGGCATTCCAGGAACACCGCCTCCAGGGCCTCGTCGGCACGGTCTACCTCGTCGATCAGCAGGACGGCCGGCTGATCGCCGCGGATGGCGTCCAGCAGCGGGCGGGCGACCAGGAAGTGGTCGGAGAAGAACACACCGTCGTGGGCCTCGATCCGCGCGACCGCTGCGGGAATATCCTGGGCGTCGGCGATGATGTCGTTGATCTTCTCGCGCAGCATCTGGGTGTACAGCAACTGTTTGCCGTAATCCCACTCGTACAGCGCCCGGGTCTCGTCCTGTCCCTCGTAGCACTGCAGCCGCAGCAGCCGGCGGCCGGTCACGGCCGCCAGTGTCTTGGCGAGCTCGGTCTTGCCGACGCCGGCCGGGCCTTCCAGCAGGACCGGCTTGTTCAGCTGTGTTAGCAGGAAAACTGTGGTGGCCAGCCGCCGGTCGGTGATGTACCCGGCTGCGGCGAACCGGCTGACGACGTCGTCGATCGACAGGAAGGAACTGCGATCATCGGTCGACTGGGGCACGTGTCCTCCGGTTCGTCCGGGCCGAGGTATCGCCCGCCGCTGGCGGTCAGCTGAGCAGGTCGTCCAGGTCACCGTTCATGCAGTGGTCGACGACCGGGCGGACCGTCTCGAAGGTGCACTCCTTGGCGTTGCCGGGCGTGCAGGCGTCGCCGAGCACGTGGTTGGTGATCCGGTCGACGTCGGCGGCATCACCGGTGACCGTCTTGGCGTTCTCGTAGAACTTCGTCGGCCCCTTGCCGAGCCGGTTCTTGGAGTAGCTGTCCTGGGTCACGTCGGTGAACTTCTCCGGGATGCCCACGTCCCGCAGCATCCGGATGGCAGCGGCCAGTGCCGCCTCGGCGGCCTGCACGGCCGTCATGCCGTGCGTGTCCACACCCATCTGATAGGCGATGTCGGCGAACCGCTGGTAGGCCACCGGCATGTTGAACGCCCACACCCGCGGCAGCGCGATCGCGTTGTTCAGGCCGTGGTGGAGGTCGTAGAAGGCACTGACCGCATGCGAGATTGAGTGGATGATGCCCAGTCCGCCGGAGTTGAACGCCTGCGCGGCGATGTACTGGGCGTACATCATGCCCTCGCGGCCGGGCAGGTCCTGGCCGTTCCACACCGCGGCGCGCAGGCTCTCCGAGGTCAGCTTGATGGCGTGCAGCGCGTTGCCCAGCGACGGTGGGAAGTTCAGCCGGGACACGTACGGCTCGGAGGCGTGCGCGAGCACGTCGAAGCCGCACTGGGCCGTGTAGTCAAGCGGGCAGTCGTAGTACATCACCGGGTCGTCAATGGCCAGGCTGGTGATGCTGGCGTCGTCGAACGCGACGTACTTGTGCGGGTTGTCCGGGTCGGTGGTGGTGTCGGTGATCACATACGCCCAGGAGGTCTCCGAGCCGGTGCCCGCCGTGGTGGACACCGCGATATGCGGCGGGTTCTTCGGGTTCTCCGACTTGTTGAAGCCCTCGAACTCGTTGATGCTGCGGCCGTCGTGCGCCACCGAGATCCGGGCGCCCTTGCACGCGTCGTGCGACGAGCCGCCGCCGATCGAGACGAACGAGTCGCACTTGGTCTGCTGGTACATCGCCACGGCGTCCATCACGTTGTAGTCCTTGGGGTTGGACTCAACCTTGTCGTAGAGCACGGTCTCCAGGCCGTGATACTTCAGTGACTCGACGATCTTGTGGACGGTGTCGCTGCCCCGCAGGCCGGTGGTCATCACCAGGATCTTCTTGAAGCCCAGCTTCTTGGCTTCCGGCCCGATCATCTCGTGTGCGCCCGGGCCCATCAGCGCCCGGGGAAACGGGTGGAACTCCTTGATCGGGAAGGGCTTGAGCAGTTCGTCAACCTGCATGGCGCACGGGCTCCTCTCCGCATGGGTCGTGCTCCCGCGCCGCGTGTGATGACCCGCTGCGTCAGCCGGCCGTACCCGATCAACGGGGGCACCGTTGCGGCGAGGCTAAGCAGCGGCGGTCCGATCCGGAACCCGCGCGCGCCGATCCCGCCCCGACAGCGACCCGCATCGGCCCGGACGAGCAGGACCACACCTGCCCGATCGAACGGGCTGCGCCGCGGCTTGCCGCGCGACCGGCCAGATCCGCTCGTGAGACGCGCTCGCAAGCTACCGGCGCGGCCGCGGTCGGCGCGGTGGCCCTGGGCGCGGGCCGAGACGGTCCCGCGTGTCTGTGAACCTGTCCGACCGGACGGGGAGATGACGGCCAGAAGCATGGTGACGGGGCTCGCGCCGCGCCATACGGTCACGAACATCAGGCGCCGCCGGCCGACGGGGCACCCAGGTTCGCCGCCGACCGCTACAGCAGGATTCCCATGCGGCAGGACCGACGACGAGAGGGGCAGCGATGACCACGCTCGATGCAACCGCTGATGGCTCTGCCGAGCCCCCAGCCCACCCGGAAGAAGCCGCGCCGACTGTGGCAGGGCCGCTCGCCGGCGACCCGACCGTGGTCGGGCTGCCCAGCTTCATCGTGGGGTCGATAGCACTCGGCCTGGTGCTCGCCGGCATGGTCCCGGCCACCGCGGTGGGGGCCTCGCTGCCCATCATCCTGGCGGCTACATCGGTCGGCCAGTTCGTCACGGCGGTCTGGAGCGCGTCGATCGGCCAGAGCGCGGTAGCGTCCGTGTTCGCCATCTTCGCCGGATTCTGGCTCAGCTACGCGGTGCTCGTACTCGGGCTGACGCACAACTGGTTCGGTATCACGGCGGCTGCGGCGACGTCCACCCAGGAGCTGTTCCTGACCTCCTGGCTGATCACCATCGTCATGCTCACCCTGGCGACGCTGCGGCTGCCGCGGGCCTTCACGCTGGTGTTCGCGCTCATCGACGTGGCGCTGCTGCTGGTGCTGCTGAGCACGGTCAACGCCTCGGCCAGCCTGGCGAAGGCCGGAGGCTACACCGTGCTGCTGTTCGCGGCGGTCGGCGTGTACCTCTTCTTCAGCGCGCTGTCGGTCGCCACCGGCGGCAAGCCGCTCCCGCTGGGCAAGCCGGTACTGCACTGATCGCTGGCTGGCCAGGACGCGGCCGGTTTGAGTTGCGCGGCGGACTGAACAGCGACATTCCGATCCGGACCAGGCCCGCACCCGCCGGCCGCGCGGTCGGCGGGTGCGGGCCATGACGTTGCCGCAGGCCGCCCGCACCTGCCCAACCGGACGGGGCGATGACGGCCGGAAGCATGGTGACAGGGTCCGCGCCGCCCCATACCGTCACCAACATCGGGCGCCACCGGTCGAGCCGTGGCCCTGTGTCGTCGCAGCCCACCGCAGGAGGATTCCGTGCAGCAGGACAGCCGAGCCGACACGGCCCAGGCCGACTCGTCATCGCGCAGCACCGACGTCACCGACGGCCCCGACACCGGCGATGACCCGGGGATCACCGAGGAACTGCTGGTCGAGGAAGTCTCGATCGATGGAATGTGCGGCGTCTACTAGGACCGGAGCCATCGAGATGACCGCACCATTCGAGCCGGGCCGCGGCTACCGGCTCAACCCGGATGTCGCGTTGCGCCCTGAGCCGTTCGGGGCGCTCGCCTACCATTTCGGCACCCGGCGGCTCTCGTTCCTGAAGGCGCCGGATCTCGTCGATCTGGTGCGCGGGCTGGGCTCCTACCGCAGCGTGTCCGATGCCCTGGCCGCGGTGCCTGACCGTCGGCGCGACGTCTACCTGCGGGCGCTGACCGCGCTGGCCGCAGCCGACATGATCGTTCCCCAGCCAGAGGGGAGCGAAGAACCGTGACGACGACCAGCTGCGAACCCACGAGCGAGCGCGTGCCCGCCCTGGTGGAGCAGTTCAAGGGCGGCCTCGCCGCGCCGATCTGCCTGACCTGGGAGTGGACGTACGCCTGCAACCTGTCGTGCGCGCACTGCCTGTCATCCTCGGGCCGGCGCGACCCAGCCGAGCTGACCACCGCCGAGATGCGGTCGGTGATCGACGAGCTCCGGTCCATGCAGGTGTTCTACGTCAACGTCGGCGGCGGTGAGCCGACCGTGCGGCCAGACTTCTGGGAGCTTCTGGATTACGCGGTGGCCAGCCAGGTGGGCGTGAAGTTCTCCACAAACGGGCTGCGGCTCGACGCTGAGCGGGCGCAGCGCCTGGCCGCCACCGACTACGTGGACGTGCAGGTCTCGCTGGATGGTGCGAGCAGGCAGGTCAATGACGCGGTTCGTGGGCACGGTTCCTATGACATGGCGCTGCGCGCGATGGAGAACCTGGCCGAGGCGGGCTTCCGGGACTTCAAGATCTCCGTGGTGATGACCCGGCACAACGTGCCCCAGCTGGACGAGTTCGCGGCGATCGCAGACCGGTTCGGCGCGCAGCTGCGGATCACCCGGCTGCGTCCATCCGGCCGCGGAGCGGACGTGTGGCATGAGCTGCATCCGACGGACCAGCAGCAGCGAGAGATCTACTCGTGGCTGGTCGACCACGGCGACCGGGTGCTGACCGGTGATTCCTTCTTCCACCTCAACGCGCTGGGCGCCACCCCGCTGCCAGGACTGAACCTCTGCGGCGCCGGCCGGGTAGTCTGCCTGATCGACCCGGTCGGCGATGTCTACGCCTGCCCGTTCGCGATCCACGATGCGTTCAAGGCCGGCACCGTGCGCTCACCCGGCGGCTTCGCCGAGGTGTGGCGCTCCGCGCCGCTGTTCGCCGAATTGCGCACCGAGACATCGGGCGGAGCGTGCCGCTCCTGCTCGGCTTTCAGCTCCTGCCAGGGCGGCTGCATGGCGGCGAAGTTCTTCACCGGCCTGCCACTGGACGGACCCGATCCCGAGTGCGTCAAGGGACACGGCGCCACCGCGCTTAGCGACTCCGGCCGCGGCGGACTGCCGCAGCCGGACAAGGACCACTCCCGCCGCAGCCGGGCCGTATCTGTGGGCATGCCGTCGGTGCGCGTCCCGGCGAAACCATGCGACTCCAGCCCGCTGGCGGTCAGGGCGTGAGCAGGACCCTGACCGAGGCCGTCGATCTCGGGCCGCGCCGGGCACCGTGCCGGGTGATGTTCGGGCCGCACGAGACCAACCTGGGCCGGCGCCGGGAGATCTCGGCGCGGCACGTCGCCTACTACGCGCGGCGGGCGTCGGGGGGCAGCGGCGTCATCGTGACCGAGACGGCGAGCGTGCACCAGTCGGACTGGCCCTACGAGCGCGCACCGCTGGCCGCAGAGTGCGGGCCGGGCTGGGCCCGGACTGTCGTGGCCTGCCGGCCGCACGGCGCGCTGGTGCTGGCCGGGCTCGGCCACAACGGGATGCAGGGCTCCTCGGCGTTCTCCCAGTCCGCGCTGTGGGCACCGTCGCGGGTACCGGACGCGGGTTCGCGCGAACTGCCCATGGAGATGGCCGACACCGAGATCGACGCGCTGGTCAACGGATTCGCCGCGGCCGCCGCCCTGGCCGCCGCCGCCGATCTGGATGGTGTCGAGATCAACGCCGGCCAGCACTCGCTGCTGCGCCAGTTCCAGTCCGGGCTGACCAACCAGCGCGGCGACGAGTACGGCCAGGACCGGCTGCTGCTCACCGAGCGCGTGCTGCGCGCCGTGCGGGGCGCGCTCGGTGCCGGGCGGGTGCTCGGGCTGCGGCTGTGCTGCGACGAGCTGGCCCCCTGGGCCGGCGTGACCCCGGAACTTGCCGCCGGGCAGGCCGCGCGGCTGGCCGGGCTGGTGAACTTCCTCGTGGTGGTGCGCGGGTCGATCTACTCGGTGTCGGCCACCCGGCCCGACCTGCATACGGAGCCGGGCTTCGGCATGGACCTGTGCCGGCAGGTCCGCGCGGCGGTGGGCGGCACCGTCCCGGTGGTGCTGCAGGGCAGCGTGGTGGACCCCGGGCAGGCACAGTGGGCGCTGGACGACGGGGCCGCCGACCTGGTGGAGATGACCCGGGCGCAGATCACCGATTCTGATCTGGTCGCGCGGCTGCGCAGCGGAGAAGAGGATCGAATCCGCCCCTGCCTGCTGTGCAACCAGACGTGCATGGTCCGGGACAACAGGAACCCGGTCATCACCTGCGTCATCGAGCCCGGCAGCGGCCACGAACTCGGCGAAAGCGGCAACGACACCGGCGGCCCGGGCCAGACCCAGAACTCGGTGCTGGTGGTCGGTGGCGGCCCGGCCGGGATGGAAGCCGCCCGCGTGCTGGCCGTGCGCGGGCACCACGTGCGCCTGGCGGAGCGCGGACCGGCACTGGGCGGAATGCTGGCGGCGGCGGCCCTGGTCCACGGACGGCAGCGACTGGGCGTGGCGGTGGACTGGTGGCGCCGGGAGCTGCAGCGGCTGGACGTGACGATATTGCTGGGGCACGAGGTCACCGCGTCCGAAATGGACGACGCGCTGGCCAAGAGCGTGCGCGTCCTGCTGGCCACGGGATCAGTTCCCGGCCCGCATGATTACCCCATCGCCGCGGGCGCGCGCGTGCTGGAGGCCGCTGACCTGATCGGCCTGGTGAACTCCGCGGCGCTGCACCGACTGCCGGAGGGCCGGGCGGTGGTGTTCGACCCGGTCGGCGGGCCGATCGGGGTCGGCATCGCCGAGCTGCTCGCCGCGAACGGCCGGCCGGCGTCGATCGTCACCCAGGACCAGATCGCCGGCACGCAGCTGGCTATGACCGGCGACCTCGCCGAGGCCAACGCGCGGCTGCAGCGAGCAGGCGTGGCTCGCGAGCTGCGCAGTCTGCTCCGCGGCGTAGCCGACGACCATGTGCTGCTGGAGGACCGGTGGACCGGTGAGCAGCGCACGGTGGACTGCGGGTTCGTGGTGCACTGCGGGCACCGGCTGCCGGAGCAGACCCTGTACCTGCACCGGCCCGGCACCCCGCGGGCCGGCGACTGCGTGGCACCCAGGACGGTGCTCGAGGCAGTGCTGGAGGCGCGCCGGGCCGCGCTGGCGATCGGCGCGCCCGGCGGGCAGGCCAGCCTGCCCGCGCTGACCATGACCGGAGGCGGCCGATGAGCCAGGCCGGCCGGTACCGGTACCTGTTCTCGCCGTTGCGGATCGGGCCGGTGGTGGTCCGCAACCGGATCGTGTTCTCCGCGCACCTAACCAACTACGCCGAGGACGGCCTGCCCAGCCAGCAGCACGCCGACTATTTCGCGGCCCGCGCAGCGGGCGGCACCGGGCTCATCATCACCGAGGAACACTCGACTCATCCCACCGACTGGCCGTACGAGAAGCTGATCCACGGCTTCCACCGTGCGGTAATCCCCGGCTACCGGAGGATCACCGAGGCGGTGCACGCGCACGACGTGCCGATCTTCGCCCAGCTGAACCATAACGGCGGCCAGGCATCGTCGATGTTCTCCCGGCTGCCCGTGTGGGCGCCCAGCCCGGTGCCGGATCCGATGTTCCGCGAGGTACCCAAGGCCGTGGAGCGGCACGAGATCGCCGAGATCGTGGCCGGCTACGGCACCGTCGCCGGGCACTGCGCGGAGGGCGGGTTCGACGGCATTGAGCTGCAGTGCTCGCACTCCTCCATCGTGCGCGGGTTCCTGTCGCCCGCGACGAACAAGCGCACCGACGCCTACGGCGGCTCGCTGCCGGGCCGGG
>WNGL01006085.1_pt1 | contig 14270 bp, 17 predicted proteins | sample 5400591 | NCBI WGS metagenome assembly WNGL01 (sample SAMN13153377, study PRJNA577476) | soil metagenome | isolation source: 80 cm soil or saprolite under Garry oak tree replicate 1 | place: USA:California | collected 2016-06-15
GCGGAGCGGTGGTACCTCGTGAACCATGTGCGCCAGATCCAGGCCACCTCGCCGGTGATCCATGCGCCGGCCCAGCCGCAGGTTCCCCCATGATCCAAGGCCTCCTCGATCGAAGCTCGACGGCCCTGGGTCGCCCCACCACCGTCGCAGCGGCCGCGGCCGCCGCGCTGGGCCTGGCAGCTCTCCTCGTGGCGGTGACGGCCGGCTTCGCCGCGCCCGCCCTGGCCGCCCTCGCCGCGAGCTGGCTCTTCTTCGCCGGCTGCGCCGCCGGGGGGCTCGCCCTGGGAGCGGCGGTGCGGGTCACCGGCGGGCGCTGGGCCGCCGCCGTGCTTCCGGTGGCCGACGCATCGGCGGGGTTCTTCCTCCCGGCACTCCTGGTCCTGGCCGTGCTCGTCCTCTCCGCGCGCGGCTTCGTGCCCTGGGTGGCGGAGGGCGAGCACCGCATCGCTTCCGGGCTCGTGCTCCGGCAGCTCGCCGCGAGCGTCCTCCTCTTCGCTGCCGGGAGGCGCTTCCTCGGGCGCGCGCAACGGGGCGAGACCGGCGTGCGGGTGGGCCGGGCCGGTGCCGTCTACCTGCTCGTCTATGCGCTCGTCCTCTCGCTGTGGGCCTATGACTTCGCGGTGCAGCTCGACGAGGGGCCGGCCATCACCGTGCTGCCCGCCTTCTACTTCGTGGGCGCTTTCCTCTCCGGCGTGGCCTGGGTCGGCCTCATCACCGCCCTGCGCGGCGCCGACGTCCCCGACACCCGCCACGACGTGGGCAAGCTCCTCTTCGGCCTGCTCATCCTCTGGAGCTACCTGCTCTGGTCGATCTTCCTGCCCACCTGGTACGGCAACGTGCCGGAGGAGTCGGCCGCGCTGCTCGCGCGCTGGCGGGGCCCGTGGAAGGCGGTCTCCATCGCCGTGCTGGTGCTCGTCTCGGCCGGCCCGTTCTGGCTCCTCTTCGCCGAGCCGCTCAAGCGGCGGCGCGCCACCCTGGCAGCGGGCGCCGGCGCGGTGCTGCTGGGGCTCCTGGCCGAGCGCTTCCTGCTGGTGGTCCCCTCGCTGGCGCTGCCGGGCGGCGCCGCCGCGGTGGTGGTGGGTGTTCTGGTGGCGGCGGGCATGCTGGGGATCTTCCTCCTGACAGTGGGCACCCGCCTCGGCGCGAGCGGCTTCGCTGCTGGCAACTCACGAGAGTAGAGTGGGGTCCATGCTAGGTCTCCGATTGCCAGAATTGCTCATCATCCTCGTCGTGTTGGTGGTGTTGTTCGGGGCGAAGAAGCTGCCGGAGCTCGGCGACTCGCTCGGCAAGGGCATCCGGGCATTCAAGAAGGCGGCCGAGCATGGCTTCGCCGAGGACAGCGAGAGCGCCACGGCACCGAAGGCGCAGCAGGGACAGCTGCCGCACGGGACCACCACCGCGACGCCCTCCTCGGCGGTTGCGTCGAAGGTGAAGACCACGAGCGGTGACGGCCCGGCCTGAAACAGGTCACCGCGCGCCACCGACCTCGCGGTGGCTACCCGCGGAGCGCCCGCTCCAGCTCCTCGAGCAGGACGTCGAGGTCAGCCTCGCTGGTGTTGAAGCTGGTGATGCACGCGCGCAGCGCCCGCTGGCGGCCGTTCAGGACCACCTCCGAGATCCAGGCGCGCCCGCGCCCGACCACCTGCTCGACCACGGCCGCCGCGCCGAGGCGGCCGGCGTCGAGGTCACGATGCGTGAAACAGACGACTGGGAGGGGCGTCGCGTTCAGGAGCCTGAAGCCGCGCGCGAGGAGCCGCGCCCGCAACGCGTCGCCCATGCTCACCTGCCGCTCGAAGAGCGCTCCCGCGCCAGCGAGGCCGGTCTCGGCGAGCGCGAAGAAGACCTTGAGCCCGATGGCCCGGCGCGACCACTGGATCGTGGCCGCGTAGGGCTCGTCGGCGGCCGCGCTCGGCATGTAGGTGGTGGTCACGGCGAACGCGCGCCGCAGCGACTCGGCATCGCTGCAGAAGAGCATCCCCGCGCCCATCGGGACGGACAGTCCCTTGTGCGCGTCCCAGGTGACGGAGTCGGCGGAGCGGATCCCGTCCAGCGCCGGGAGCAGCCGCGGCACGAGGGCCGCGGCGCCGCCATACGCCGCGTCGACGTGGAACCACGCGCCGGCACGGGCCGCCACCTCGGCGAGGGCCGGCAGGGGATCGATCACGCCGGCGCCGGTCGTGCCGAGCGTGCCGACCACCAGGAGCGGAGCCCACCCTGCCGCCCGGTCCTCGGCGATGCGTCGCTCGAGGGCGGCGGGGTCCATACGGAGATCGCCGTCGACCGGCACCTCGCGGAGCGCATCCGTGCCCAGGCCGATGATCCGGACGATCTTGACGAAGGAGTGGTGCGCCTCGGCGCTCACGTACAGGGCAGGCGGCGCCGCGAGCGCGCGGATGCCGCCTCGCTCCCAGCCCGGGGCGCCACGCGCCATCGCCGCGAGGACCGCGGTCAGGTTCGCCTCCGCGCCGCCGGTCGTGAAGGTCGCCGCATCGCCCGCGCGGCCCAGGGCCGCGCCCAGGCGGCGCAGGACGTGCCGCTCCAGCTCCGCCGCCGCGGCAGCGTGCGACCACACCGCCAGCTGCGGGTTGTAGAGCGCGGCGAGGGCGTCGCCCATCGGCGCGGCGTCGCGCACGCTCGGGTTGAAGAGCCCGAAATAGCGCGGGTGGATGACGTGCACCGCGTGCTCGCGGAGCAACGCCGCCGCCTCGTGCACCAGCTCGGGGAGCGGCATCGGCGCCTCGAGCGGGAACCGCCGCTCCACCTCCGCCCGCAGATCGGCGGGAAGCGAGGCGCGAGCTACCGGGAGCTGATGGAGCTGCGCGCCGAGCTTCTCCGCCTCTTCGGCGATCGCCGCCCACCCGGCGCGGACCTCGGAATCACTCGAGTGTTCGGCCACGGAACCTACGCGGGCGGCGGCGGGCGGGGAGTGCGGTTCGCCTTGTTCATCCGGCGGGACAGCTTGTCCAGCACCTTGGACAGCTCCTGCACCTGCTCTCGGGTGGCGACACCCAGGAACTCGACCGCCTTGGATTGGACCTCATGGAGCCGCCCCAGAGCGTCGCTGCCCAACGACTCGGCGCGCCCGCGCAGCACGTGCGCGCGCTCGGCGCCCTGCTCGCGCAGCTTCGACACGCGAACGCGCACGTCGTCCATCTTCCAGCCCTGCTTGGACAGGCGCTGCACCAGCACGGCCAGGTCCTTCCGGCTCTCCTTGCCCCTCTTCATCAGGTCCTCCAGGACCTTCCCGGCCTCCTCTTCGAGCGTCGCGAGCCGCGCCTGTGCGCCTTCGAGAGACCCGCGGAGAACCTCGGGGACCTTCAAGTTGCTGTTCTTCTGGATGGTGGATGGCATGGAGGCTCCCCGGAGGAAACGGGTGGGAACACGAACGGGACGCGATACCGTAGGCACACGGTCGGCCTCCGGCAATCAGGCGCTTGACCCCCGTCAGGCGTAGCCCCTTCTGGGCTCCGGTCGAGGCGACAGCGCGGTCCGGCAGCCTCGGTCACGAAGGCGGTAGGGCTCGCCGGACCACCTCGACCCGACTACGGCTTCCGCGCGACGAGGGTCGTGAAACGCTTCACCGTGGCGTTGGGCGCAGGAAACTCGTCCTGGCGCGTGAAGACGGTCGTCCAGCCGGCGAACGCCGCTTCGACTTCCTCTCGGGTGAAGAGACAGTACCCGTCGCCGTCGAACATGCTCATGAACGTCGTGCCCTGGACGAGCACGTTCACGACGGCGCAGCCGCCCGGGCGGACGGCGCGCTGCACCTTGGCCAGAAGTTCGAGCGCGAGCTGGCGCGGGAAGAACATCAGCAGCCCGATGGCGACGACAGCATCGAAGGACTCGCGCATCTCGAACTGCTGGACGTCGCACTGCACGGCGCTGAGGCGCAGCGCCTCGCTCTTTGATACCTGCGACAGGTGCTCAATCGCGGTGGGGCTCGCATCCACGGCGACGACCTCACAGCCGCGTCTCGCTGCCGCGATGCTGAGGTTACCCAGTCCACAGCCCAGATCGAGAACGCGGCCGGTCAGGTAGGGCAAGGTCGCCTCCTCGAACGGGTTCAGGGTGAACTCGTGTGCGTTCACCTGGCGCTGGAACTGCGTCTCGAAGAATTCGACAGTCCGAGTAGCTTCCATGGCGGATGTATACCTCGAGGGTAAGCATTTCCCGTCGGAGGGCGGGCGAGCATGGCGTGGCGCGCTGGGCGAGCCGTCACCTGCTCGCCTCTGCTGGCCTCGAAAGCGTCGGCTTGGCCCCACCGGGCGCCGTGAATGGACGGCGCGGCACGGCTATGCAGGTCGGCGCTGGCAACAGACGCTGTAACGAGACAGGAGGAAATCCATGGCCATTGCCACTGCGACGTCCCAGCTACCCGGTACACCTCTCGCCGAGCCGTCTCCGCGGCTGGAGCTCAACGGCCCCGCCCCCGACTTCGAGGCGAACACCACGCACGGCCCTATCAAGCTCTCGGAGTGGCAAAAGGGCCGCTGGCTCGTCTTCTTCTCGCATCCGGCCGACTTCACGCCGGTATGTACGACCGAGTTCATCGAGTTCGCCCGGCGCTATCCCGAATTCGAGAAGCGGAGCATCGCGCTCCTCGGCAACTCCATCGATTCCGTCTACGCCCACATCGCCTGGGTGAGGAACATCGAGGAGAAGTTCGGGCTCAAGATCCCATTCCCGATCGTCGCTGATCTCGATCAGAAGGTCTCGCGCCTCTACGGCATGATCCATGAGCCGAGCTCGGTGACGGCGCCCGTCCGCTGCGTCTTCTTCATCGATCCGAAGCGGACGTTGCGCGCGATGATCTATTACCCGCTCAACGTGGGCCGGAACTTCGACGAGATCATGCGAGTGATGGACGCGCTCCAGATGGTGGACACGAATGCGGTCGCCTGTCCCGCCAACTGGAAGCCGGGGGACGACGTCATCGTTCCCGCGCCCGTGACCTACGAGGCCGCGGCCGAGCGCGCCGAATCGAAGCAATTCGAGGTGAAGGACTGGTACTTCGCGAGGAAGCACCTGTAGCGGCCTGCGCAGAGGTCAGCGGGCGCGTGCCGGGGGTGCGCCGTGATCTTCCATCAGTTCCGTGCGGGAGGATGCCTCTCGTATCTCCTCGCGTGCGAGCGCTCGCACATCGCGGCGCTGGTCGATCCCGAGATCTCGCTCCTCGAGCGCTACCTGGGTGAAGCCAGCAGCACCGGCCTGAGGCTCAAGTACATCATCGACACCCACACGCATGCCGATCACTTCTCCGCCACCCACACGCTGGCGCACCGACTGTCGGTGCCCATCGTGATGCATCGCGCCACCGACGTCAGGCACGTCGACCTGCGCGTCGAGGACGGCGAGGAGCTGCTCGTCGGCGATCTCCGCCTCGAGGTGATGCACACGCCGGGTCACACCTCCGACTCGATGTGCCTCGTCTCGGGCGAGCGTGTCCTCACCGGCGACACGCTGCTCATCCAGGCGACGGGGAGGACCGACCTGCCGACGGGCGATCCGGCGGCGCTGCACGCAAGCCTGTTCGATAAGCTGCTCGGGCTCGACGACGCGGTCCAGGTCTTTCCCGCCCACGACTACAAGGGCCGTTCCTCCACGAGCATCGGCGCAGAGCGAGTCGACAACCCTCGCCTGCAGCTCCGCGATCGAGACGCCTTCGTCACGCAGATGCGCTCCTTGAACCTCGCCATGCCGTCGCACCTCACCGAGGCACTGCGGACGAACCGCACCGGAGCCAAGTCGGTCGCCCAGATGCTCGAGGAGGCGAGCCGGACGGTTGCCTTCATGTCGACGCAGGAGCTCCACCGCCGCATCCAGGGCGCTGAGCGCCCCACGCTGCTCGACGTCCGCGAGCGCGACGCATACCAGGCGGGGCACCTCCCCGGCGCCGTTCATCTCGCTCGAGGCCAGCTCGAGCTGCAGATCGACGCCGTCGTCCCGGACCCCGCTACCCGCCTCGTCATCTACTGCGAGCTGGGCAAGATCTCGACGCTCGCCGTCGCGACGCTGCGCGAGATGGGCTACATGCGCGCCGCGGCGCTGGAGGGCGGCCTCGCCGCCTGGAAGGAGGGGGGCTTCCCGCTCGTGTAGTCCTTCCGTGACATGAACTGGTGGCCCCGGCGGGACTCGAAACCGCTCCTGGGTAAACACTAACAGGGCGACGGGACACGCGAATCCTTCAGAACGCTCTGAACCGCAGCGGTTTCCTGCACATCTTCGACTCCACGCTTGTCCTCACCCCTCCTCGCTGATCCGCAGTTCCCTCTGGGTGTACCTGGGCGATGGAAGATGGTGCTCCTTCGTGTACACGCCGGACTGGGAGGGGGAGAGGCCACAGAGCTTTCTCTCCGAGCGCAAAGGCTGGACCCAGGTGGACGGGTACGCCGGCTACGACGTCCTCTTCACGCGCGAAGGCGCGACGGCGATCGAGGTGTCGTGCTGGGCGCATGCCCGGCGTGGCTTCGTGGAGTCACTCGAGGCCGGTGACCTGCGCGCCGCGATTCCGGTGGAGCTCATCCGCCAGCTCTACGCAATCGAGCGCGCCTCCACAGAAGCTGGCGAGGATCACGCAGCGCGGCTGCTGCGGCGCCAGCGTGAGGCGCCGCCGATCACGCCGCGCTCGGCAAGTGGATGGCCGACACCTACAACAGGGAGCAGCCGAAGAGCCCGCTCGCGAAGGCCTGCTACTACGCGATCGCACGCTGGGAGGGCTTGAGGCGCTTCCTCGAAGACGGGCGGCTGCCGCTCGACAACACGGCCTCGGAGCGCGCGCTACGGCAGGTCGCGCTGGGCCGGCTCAACTACCTGTTTGCCGGCTCCGACCAGGGCGGCGAGCGCGCCGCGATCGCCTACACGGTGATCGGCACCTGCATGCTCGCTGGCATCGACCCGCTCGCCTACCTCACCGACGTCTTCCAGAAGCTCGCCGCCGGCTGGCCCCACCGCCGCCTCGACGAGTTGCTCCCGCCCAGCTGGGCCGCCGCCCGCGCCGCCCAGCTGCCGGCCGTGGCGCCCGTCGCGGGCTGACAGCTCTCATCGCCGTCGCCAAAGCCCACCGCTTCCTCCTTCCCCAGGCTTCGCCTGGCGCACGAAGTGTCGGAAGCATGGAGGTCAGCGAAGGCTGCCGGCGCCGGACCAACCGTCAACAATTCTCGATGGAACGGGGATTTGGCGAGGCACAGGTCGAGACCTACCAGCGCGTGCGCATGGTGACCCACCCCGGCCCGGTCATCGGCACCTGATGTGGGCTCCCGGACGCGTTATCGAAGATCTTCAACACGCCGTCGCGCTGGCCCACTCCACTCGCGGACTCCTTGACATGGATCGCGCAGCTTTGGCCGGGCAGCAGGGCCGTTCCCGTGCAGCGATCGGGGCCCACCACGAAGTCCGCGGGGTTCGTGCCGCCCACTTCGACCGTGGAGACGACGAGCGACGCGTCGCCCCGATTCGTGACGCTCACGTCCTGCTCTCGCTCCAGGGTGAAATCGAGGCTGGAAGGCACGATATATGCGACCGGCACTCCGTCCTGCGGAGGTGGAGGCCACGCAGCTCCCGTCTTCCAGGCCACGCGCGCCCAGCCATAGAACGGAAACGGCTGCCCGTCGGCCGCTTCCACGTCCCCTGGTGTGCTCTCGTCGTGCACCTGTACGGCGGGCAGCTCGTAGCAGTCGATGCGAGGTGGGTTCGAGATCATCGTTTGTACGACCAAGTCGAGGACCAGCTGGATGTCAGGAGGCACGATCGGCAAGATCCCAGAGGCGAGAATCACTCCGGCAGCCGTTCGCACCTCCTTGAGGACGTCGTGCACCTTGCCCGATTCGATCTCGCCCTTGGATGCGTCGGCCGTGACGTCCTCCCAACGCCATTCGTAGTTCTGGCGCAGTTGTTCGAGCGCCATCGGCTTGTAGACGGAACCGTCCATGTGCGCCATGAACTGGACGCAGCCGAGGTCGGGCCATTCCTTCGCCTTCACGTCGATACCGGTGCGCTTCACGAAGCCAGAGCGCCACGCGAGCCTCGGATTTCGTGGGCGAGACTCCGGCGGCGCACAGACAAACCACGAGAAATCGTCGAACTGCAGCGGCCCGATGAGCTGGTGCGCCTCCAGGCGTGTGCTGCCCCCCAAGGCGATCTTCTCGAGTTCGTCCTCGACGTGTCCGGGGAATGCCTTGGTGTGGGCGTCCACGTATCGCCCATCGCCCTTCGCTAATTGGGCGCCGAGAGACTCGCTGCGATTGAAGAGTTGCGTGTTCGAGTAGGGATTGGCAAATGCGTGCGAGACCGTCTCGCCGTTCTCGACATGTGCGAATGCGAGAAAGACGGGCGGATGGACCTCCGAGTGGTACTCCGAGGGATGGCCGCAATCCATGATCCAGCTGCCGAGCGCGATTACGCGGTCGCGCTGCCGGTCCGAGCGGTTCGTCACCTCGACGCGAATCGCCTCGTCGCGCTGATCTCTCGCGTCGGGTCCCTCGAACCGAGCTGGGTCCACGTAGATGGGCGGCCACGGAGCGTACCAGAGTTCGTCACGCTCCTCCGTCGCGGCCACGTCGGTCGGATTTCCTCTGCAGATGCGGCTCTGCGCGCGATGCGGGAACAGGCCGCGGTCCAACTCGAGATGCAACATCCGGAACGTCGCGTCGGGATCATACTTGTATTGAGGAGCGGGTTGATAAATCAAATCCTTGAACGCAGGATCGATGGCTAGGTCGAACGTGACGTCGACTTGCCCAAACGGGTGCATGAAGCGGATGTCCGCATCGGAGCGCTCCCAGTACTCGAGCGTGCCGGCCACGAAGAACTGGCGCTGATTGATCGTCGGGACCCGTCGGTCTGGACCCGCCACCACGGGCGCCCACTCGTACGAGACCTTGGCGTCCTTGGGGAGCACGTTCTTGGCCAGATTGTCGGAGATCTCCTCGAGGAACGGCGCGCGAGCGCCGCAAATCTCCGTGTTCGCGCCTGCACCGCCTGCCGCCGACCGGTTGGCGGTGACAACCTGCGCCTCGTCGAAGCTAAGGACGTCCCGTACGACGGGCTTGAGGCAGCCGAGATGCAGCGACAGTGCAGCGACGCACCCGACACGGAGAGCGTACATGGATGGATTCCCGCCGGCCCGAAGAGTGGGGCGGATCCTGCCCTGCTGGCAGGAGTCTCGCCAGACGCCAACGGGTCCCCTGTACCGGGTCATAGAATCCGAGTGGGGGGCCGTTCTCACCCCGTCATATCTCCTCCTCGGGGCGACCCCGATGAGCGGAACCATACAAGCACGTACCATTGTGCATCCTGTCGCTTTCGCCGCCGTATCAGGCGCGCCGTCAGGACGCCAGGCCTCGCCCATTCGAAGTGAGCGGTCTGACATAGCACACGCGCACGCGCGGATGCCGGCGGCGCGAGGCCGCGGGCGTTCGAGACTAAACCCAATGCCGGTCACTTAACGAGCTTCCTTCGACGGGACAGGCGCTTGCGCGGGTAGCTGCTCATTTTGACTTTCACGGCACGCGGGTACGTCCGCGCGCGGCGCTCCGGTAGCACGAGACGGGCGAGCTTCGCGCGGAGGTTGCGCAAGTGCTTCGGTATCGCGCCAGGCTTGGCGACCGCGCACCATAGCCATTCGTCGCAGACGAGATGGAGCGCCGTGATGAAGCTGATGCGCGTGGGCTCGACGCCCGCCTCGTCGGCGACGCGCTCCATCTCGAGGCGGACGAGGTTGTAGGCGAGCAGGATGCCCCAGAGCTCCTGCGCCACCGCGATGGGACTCTTGCTACGGATCGCCTCCTCGCGTTCGAGGATCTCGGTCTTGATCTCCTCGTACCCGATCGCCTTGCCGGAACGGGTGATCGGCATCGGCCGGAATGCCCGATCGGCATGGCCGGAATCCGCAGCTCACCGACGGACTCGCCGCGGACGCGCCGTCGACGTCCGCCGCGACACGCTCCGCATCGCGATCACCCTCTGGAAACGCGCTCGTGCTCCAAGCCTGCGGCCAGGGCGAGCTCCTCACCGAGCTCTTCGACCACTTCCGAAAGCTGCCTCACCGCGACTCGGTGATCATGGGGGCCCCTGGTGCGGGACATTGGTCCTTCGCAAACACACCCTCCACGCCGAGTACCTCCGCGTCGTCGGCGAGTGGGAGTTGCGCGACCTCGGCGATGGCGAAGTCTCGCTGCGGGCAGTCGCTCACGCCCCGCCGAAGAAGGAATCCGGCTACACGGGGCGCGGCGAGGACTTACGTACATCTCGAGGCCATCACGTACACTGTCTGCCATGCCCGCGGTTGTTATCGACGACGAGCACTCGCTCGCACGCCGTCTCGGAAGGCGGGGCGCTCCATCAGGGCTCTGTCACGGACAGCAGGAAGCCGCCTCCTTTCTCAGGGTGGCGGCGGTAGCGCCGGTACCGGGCGCGGGGCGCCAGATCGAGTGAGCGCTAAGTTGCTGACGAAGCTGATAGCCCGGTCAATTGGACGTTTAGGCTCGCAAAGGTCGCAAGTTGATGTTCCGCAGATGTTCATGCGGCGGAGAGCAGGCCATGCCTGAAGACAAAGGGAAGACCACCTTCAAGACATTCCAGGAGAGCGCAAAGAAGTTCAAACCTGGTCCGGCGGTGCAGCCCGAGGCGGAGGAAGAGGGGCCCGATATGAGCGGGGCGGTTCACGGCACCCGTGCCAAGTCGGTTCGGTCCAAGCAAGCGCCCCCCGATCCGGCTCACGGCGAGATGTCCGAGGGAGCGCCCGGCCAACTCAAGAAGATGCCGGGAGAATAGGGGGAGCCATGTCTCACCGACCCGATCTCAATGGTTTGTCCCCGGCGTCACGGCAGGCGCTCGTCAACCTAATGCTGAGCTACATCAACGACGCCGTGGTTTGGGCGCACAGCCCTCAGAACCCGAATGGGATCGTTCACCACATGGGCGAGCACGCGTTCATCACTCATCGCAACTTCATTGGCGACATGGAGAGCTGGCTCCTGACGCACGGAGGCGCCGCTTTCGTCCCCTTGCCCTCGTGGAACCCCGCGAAGCCAATCCCGCCCGAGTTCAACGTCGTGAAGGCTCAGGACGATAGCACGCCGCGCCCGCCGCTGCAGAATTTGAATCCGAACCTGCCGAAGCCTGCGGGCCTCGCGCCCCCTGGGTTGTGCAACGTCGCGAACGCCGACACGCTCTGGGACAACGGCACCGACCCATGGCACGGTACAGTCCACGTCACGATCGGCGGTACGATGGGCGACATCACGATCGCGCCGGCAGCGCCGATCTTCTTCTGCTGGCACGGCTACGTCGACGAGATCTACGAGGACTGGATACGCTGCCACTGGAGCGCTTGGGAGGACCTCGGCGGCATCATCACGTCGGGCGCCGGTGCTGCGTCGTGGGCAGTGAACCGGCTCGACACTTTCGCCAAAGGAACCAACAACCGCATGTTCCACAAATGGTGGAACGGCACGGCGTGGAGCTCCTGGGAGGACCTGGGCGGTGTCATCGACGGGACGCCAGCTGCCGTCTCGTGGGGCCCCGATCGAATCGACTGCTTCGCGCGCGGCATGGATAACCACATGTGGCACAAGTGGTGGGATGGCTCGGCGTGGCGCGGCTGGGAGGACCTCGGGGGCATCATCCTGTCGGGTCCCGCAGTCGCCTCGTGGGGTGCGAATCGCCTCGACTGCTTCGCGCGCGGCATGGACGGCCATATGTGGCACAAGTGGTGGGACGGCACGGCGTGGCGCGGCTGGGAGGACCTCGGGGGCGTGATCGATGGCACGCCTGCGGCCGTCTCATGGGCGCCAAACCGGATCGATTGCTTCGTCCGCGGCATGGACAACGCGATGTGGCACCGATGGTGGGACGGGACCGCATGGCGCGGGTGGGAGCGACTTGCGGGCACGCTCACTGCGGGGCCGGGAGCGGGGTCATGGGACGTGAACCGGCTGGACTGCTTCGCCAAGGGTGGTGACAATTCACTGTGGCACAAGTGGGTCGATACTTCCATCGTGCACAATCACCCCGGAACGTGGAGCGGCTGGCACCGGCTTGATGGCATCTTCGATGATGAGCCGGGAGCAGTTTCCTGGGGACCGCGTCGCATCGACGTGTTCGTGCGTGGCACGAACAACCACATGTTTCACAAGTGGTGGCAGCTATAGAGTGGCCTATAGGTCACAATGCCGCGCGGCTCTGCTCCTCAACGCGGGGTCCGCGACCCACGAGGCCTCGTTCCCTCGCTCGGAGAGGATCTCGGACATGGACTGGACCCCAGCAACACCTCTCCGGGTCTCGCCCGGACGTCATCCGCGGGGTGCCCCTGCTGGTGCCTTCCCCCTGGCTTGGCTCCTCGTTCTTGGCTGCGTTGTCGCCTGCCATGTCGCCCTTCTGCGGCTTCGGATACCGCCGCTCCTGGATGGCCCAAAGTGGCCCAGGACGTAATATGAGCCGGACGGCTTGGGCCACCCGGCTCTGCAATATGCCGCTTTTGTTGTTGTTTTTAGTGGCCCCGGCGGGACTCGAACCCACGGCCTACGGTTTAGGAAACCGCCGCTCTATCCAGCTGAGCTACGGGGCCAATGCATTGCTATTGCTACTGTTTTCGCCACTTCTAACCACCATGTGAAAACCGCATCATCCCCACTCTGTACCCACTGTGATAGCGTGGCCCCATGGCGAAGGTCGTGGGCAAGTGGCTGGGTGGGCGCATCGTAGAGATCGGGTCCGGCAAGCAGGTGTTTTACATCAGGAAGCGGATCGCCGGGAAGCTCTACGAAGTCTCTACGGGCGCCACCACGCTCAAGGCTGCCCTGGCTCAGTGGGAGCGGTTCCAGGGCAACCCTGAGGCGTTCCAGGCGAGCGGGGCACCGAAGGGGAAGCCCCTGACCGTCGCTGCCTACCAAGACGACTACCTAGCGTGGTGCGCCACTGAGGGTACCTCGCAAAACTGGATCACTCAGAAGCGCCGCTACCTCAAGTGGTGGAGCAAGAAGGCTCCCGGGGACGTTCGCGGGTACAAGCGCGAAGCCCTGATCTCGACCCTGAACGGCACCACGGCTCCCCACAACCGGATCGCTTCCTTGAAGGCGTTTTGTTCCTGGCTTCGGGACACCCGGGGACTCCTCACCCGCCAAGAGGATGTGACCTTGGATATCGCGATCCCGGTCCCCACACCGGCACAGTGGAGAGGCCCACCCCGGGCGATCACACGCGAGGTTTTCACCAAGACCCTGGAACACATCGATCCTGCCTACGTTGACGTTGTGACCTTCCTGGGAGCCACCGGGGCGCACACCACCGAAGCCCTACGGCTCGCCAAGGGCCAGGGCGAGGTTACGGCACAGTCGGTCACCCTATTTCACAAAGGCGGCCGTCAGCACCGCATGGCGGTGGACCCTGAGATCGTAGAAGCCGCCAACCGGATGCGTGCCCGGGGCGGCTTCTCTGTCTCGCGGCTCATGAAGGCGATCAAAGACGCCTGCGTAAAGGCCAAGGTCGATTCCTGGGCACCTGGGGCGCTGCGGCACTCTTGCGCTACGTGGATGATCGGTGACGGGGCCAGCATCGAAGCCGTGGCTACCTACCTCAACCACGATATCCAGACCCTTAAGAAGTATTACAGCGTTGCCGTCATCCCCAAGCCCATGACGAAGCCGCTAGCCAGCACAGGGAGCTAATGCTTATCCGGTTGAGACATCCGAGGCAGTAGTCCTTTCGCGTGGTACCTTGCGACACGAGGAGGGGTACGCATGCACGAAGAGAAGAGCCACGCCCGAGCACTTGCAGGGCTTGCTTGGCGAGCCCTGCAAGTGCTTGGCGCAATCATTGTTGGAGTCCCGGGGTTCGCTCTCGGCATTCAATGGTTGCGCGAGAAAGGGGGAGTCATGACCCTCTCCTCGGGCTGGATTGTCCTCGCGCTTATTTTTCTGTGGTTGTGGGCGTTCATATCCCCTTGGCTTATCTGGCTTGGTGCCCGCGCGTGGTGGCTGGACCGCCAAGATGAACAGCAGCGCAAGTTTGACGGCTCCGTGACGGCGATAAACAAAGCCTTTGATGACGCAGTTAAGCAGTTCAATACGCAAGTCATGACTCGTGACAAGGAGTTCGAGGACCGGGTCAAACAGTTCCTTCGTCAGACCTACGATGAGCAGGAGCACGCTCATTGATGGCGTCGTGAGCAGGCTCCCCGATGGACGTTCCGGTTCCCGTTCCCGCGGGCTGTAGAGCGCTCGGGAATCGGAATCGGGAAGCGGTCAGTCAGCGGCGAGGCGGTAGCCGTCGGC
>WNGL01006087.1_pt1 | contig 14267 bp, 11 predicted proteins | sample 5400591 | NCBI WGS metagenome assembly WNGL01 (sample SAMN13153377, study PRJNA577476) | soil metagenome | isolation source: 80 cm soil or saprolite under Garry oak tree replicate 1 | place: USA:California | collected 2016-06-15
CACGTATCCTGCTCACCAGATAGGTGTCCTCTCCGCTGGGCTGACAATCACTTGGCAGCGATCATCATCCCAGGCCAGAGCGGCACCTATCGGCATCTACCGGGTCAAGTCACCGGCTTATTCGCGGAATCGGGTCTGACATCGTCCATAACGGCGGATATCGAGTGTCAACAGATCCAGGGGCTGACAACATTCCGTGATCGTGTTGCCTGATGTCTCCGGGCATCTGCTATTAGTTGTCGGCGGCCAGAACCAGATGGCCGACAACATGAGCCTGCTTCCAGACTGGAGGCTCCCGCCAAGTTCCGTGAAAAGCCGCCAATTAACCTGCAAAGCCTCAGCCGGGTGGTGCCCCTAGCCCCGTCCGCAGTCCGCGCCATACCGGGTGCCGTAGTCGGCCTGCGGCCGTGCGTTCGAGGTAGGCGACCTCTCCGGCCAGGACCGGGCGGACCCACCGGGCGCGTCGCGTGACGGGCGGGGACAGCACTTCGGCGAACGGGGACGCGGGCTGCTCCAGGCTGGCCAGGAGCCCGGCTAGCTCGCGCAGCGCGGCCTGGGTGAATCCGGTGCCGACGCTGCCGGCAAATTCAAGGCCGGCCGGGCCAGGGGTGCCGACAAGCAGTGACCCGGGCAGGCTCGCGCGGTGGCCGCTGCCTGGCAGCCAGCCGCCGACCAGCACGTCGATCGCGCTGATATTGCGGATCTTGAGCCAGTCTGCTGACCGGCGCCCGGGCAGGTAGTGCGAGGCTGGCCGCTTGAGCATGATTCCCTCGTATCCCTGGTCGCGGCTGGCCTGGAGCAGGGCCGCGGCATCGCCGGGGAACGCGGGCGGGACCTCGATGATGCCGCCGGCCGCGAGGCCCAGGCCGTCCAGGAGGGCGCGGCGCTGGGCGTGGGGGTTGCGCAGCAGGGACCGGGAGCCGGCGCGGAGCAGGTCGAACACGACCAGCGTGACGGGCACGGCGGCGAGCAGCCGGGCTGGCGGGTGCCCGGCAGTCATCCGCCGCTGCAGCGCGGCGAAGTCCGGGCGGGCACCGGACAGCGCGACGATCTCCCCGTCCAGGACGAGGGTCCTGCTCCCGGCCGCGGCGGCGATGACGCTGAGCTCGGGGTAGGTGTCGGTGATGTCCCGGCCGGACCGGGACCAGATCCTGAGCCGCCCCGGGGAGACCGCCGTGATCGCGCGGAGGCCGTCCCACTTCACCTCGGCCGTCCAGTTGCTGGCGTCGGGCGGGAGCTGGCGGGCGGGGGTGGCGAGCATCGGGGCGGTGAACGGCGGGAGCCCGCTGGCATTCCCCGGCATCGATCCCCCGAGCCTCAACAGCCGGGCGCAGGGGGCCGTGCGCCTCAGCAGCCTCGGGGGTTCTGACCTGACCGTTCCTACCCGCCGGCGCACGCGTTCACGCTGCGGCGCATGAGCCGCAGGCGGGGCCGGGCCCGTCCGTGCGCAGCGCGCCCGTCGTCCTGCGGCCGTCCCGCGCCGCACGGGGCCGTGTCACCGCTCTAGCGGTACGGCCGGGAACCACGATGCCATCCCCCGCACCCGGCCCGCTGATTGAGGCTGCTGGGCGGGCCAGCCTCCAGGGCCACGGGAAGCTGCCAGCTGGGGAGACAGCATGGCTGCGGGTCTTCGCCCATGGTTGTCACGCTAGGTAGCTGCCGCCGGACGGGCCTGATTTGACTGGTCTAGACCAATCGGCCCGAACTGGACAAGCCGCCCCGCGCCCCAACATCCGACCGGCGAGCCAAGCAGGGAGCGAGCACAGGCGCGAAATCGGGGCAAACCGGGCGCATAAAAAATAACCTGGAGCTGTAAAACCCCAGGTCAGAACGGGTGCGCCGCCAGGGACTCGAACCCCGAACCCGCAGATTAAGAGTCTGCTGCTCTGCCAGTTGAGCTAGCGGCGCATGAACCGGTGTGATCGTAGCAGCAATCAGCGGGGCATTGCCAATCACGGCTCGCCGGGCCGGGCCCGGGCCGGAGAAGGTAAGAAGGACCTGGGACGTTCGGAAGAAAAGATTGAGCAGGCCAATATTCCGAACGGTCTGTGGTAGCTGTCTCAGTGACGGTGCCGCGCCCGCTGTGGCTTCGCGACTACCATGTGCGATGAACCGGGCGCGGAATGTGAACGTAGAGAGACGTAGAGAGAAGCAGGCAGAGCGGGGTATATCCGGGTGACGCACTCATGACCAACCGTGACGTTGTAGAGTCGGCATCCATGTCCGAACCGTCGCATCTCCCCGCCAAGGACGCGGCCGGAACGGGAACCAGGCTGGCCTGGCTCGACGTGCTCCGCGGGGTGGCCGCGCTGGCGGTGGTCTTCGACCACGCCAGCTACTACGTGCTCCAGCACGTGCGGGCGATCGTCTACCAGTGGTTCGACCCGGGCAACTACGGCGTCTTCGTCTTCTTCATCATCAGCGGGTACATCGTGCCGGCGTCGCTGGAGCGCAAGGGCAGCGTCCGGACGTTCTGGGTGAGCCGGCTGTTCCGGCTGTACCCGCTGTACCTGCTGGCCGTGGGCATCGCGGTCGCGCTCTACCTGATGCACTTCGGGTCGGTGCGCGGCGAGGACTCGGACCCGGAGACCTCGATCCTGTCCCAGCTGCTGATGATGTCGAACGTGCTTGGCGGGCAGAACCTGCCCAACGTGGTCTGGTCGCTGTCCTACGAGATGGTCTTCTACCTGCTGCTCACCGCCCTGTTCATCGCCCGGGTGCACAAGCGCAGCAGCTGGTACGCGCTGGCGTTCGCGGCCGCCGCCGTCGCCATCGGCGGCCTGCTGCCGCAGGCCTACCTCACGCACAACGTGGCCACCCCCCGCCTGATCGCGCTCACGGCGGACCTGGCCGTGCTCGCCGGGCTGGCCCTCGCGGTCGTGTTGCGCGGCATGTCGCGGCTGCTCGGCGCGGCCATCGCCGCGGTGGTCGCGGTGGCGCTGCTCGCCTTCAACGGCAGCTGGCTCTGGCCGTGGGAAACGCTGTCGATCCTGGCCCTGATGTTCACCGGGACGGTGTTCTACCGGGCCGAACAGGGCCAGTACCCGTGGCGCAAGGCCATCGCGGTCGGGGTGACGGTACTGGGCCTGGCCATTACCGCCGGCCTGTGGCACAGCCGCGCCTGGGGCATGTCCGCGCACGCCGAACTGCTCTGGTCGCGCCGCTGGTTCTCCGCGTTCGGCCTGGCCGGCCTGACGTTCGCGGCGGGCCTGGCGGTCCGGCACGTCAGGTGGCCCCGGGTGCTGACCTGGCTGGGCCTTATCAGCTATTCCCTCTACCTGCTGCATCCGCTGGTCATCGAGGTCTACCACCACTTTAACTGGACGCGCCAGAATCACCCCTTCCCGCTCCAGGTGCTGCTGGCCGCGGGCATCCTGACCCTCGTGATCGCGCTCAGCTCGGTCACGTACCTGTTCGTGGAACGGCCGATGCAGAACCTCGGCCGCCGGGCGGGCCGCTGGCTGGATCGCCATTTCGGCCCCGACCGGGTGCCGGACTACGCCCCCGCGTCCGCCCGCCCGGCCATGGCCGGCCAGGGCCGCCCGGCCACCGAGTAGCCCTCCGGCCCGATGCGCCATGCTGGTCTTATGCCTCTCGTACCGGCGGCCGAGCTGCCGTCCCCGCGCGAACCCGGCACGCCGTACCGGGTCTGCCTGGTCTGCCTGGGCAACATCTGCCGGTCACCGATGGCCGAAACCGTGCTGCGCGCCGAGCTGGCCGCGGCCGGCCTGGACGGCGCCGTCGTGGTGGACAGCGCCGGCACCGGGGACTGGCACGTCGGCGACCCGATGGATCCGGGCGCCCGGGCCGCGCTGGCCGGCCGCGGCTACGACGGCTCGGCCCACCGGGCCCGGCAGTTCCAGCCGTCCTGGCTGGCCCGGCGGGACCTGATCCTGGCCATGGACGCGCGCAACCTCGCCGACCTGCGGCGGATGGCCCGGGACTCTGCTGGCTCCGGGCGGGACGACCCCCCCGAGCCCCCCCGGGACCAGGACGACGGCAGGATCCGGCTGTTCGGCGAGGCAGGCGGGCTGACCGAGGCCGGCGACGGCGACATCCCCGATCCCTGGGGTGGCGGGGCGGGCGAGTTCGGGCACGTGCTCGACCTGCTCGGCGCGGCGGCGCCGGTCATCGCGGCCCGGCTGGCGCGGCTGCTCGAGCCCAATGCCGAGTGACCTCTTTCAGCCCCGCCGCCCGCCGGATCGCCCGGCAGACCGGCCTGGCCGTCCGCGAGGCGCGCGTCGTCGGCTCCCAGCACGGCTACCAGCACCTGATGATCACGCTGGCCGGCGGCCAGCGCGCGTTCGCCAAGGTGGCCGGGGGACAGGACGCGGCCCCGGCTGAGCTGGCCGCCGCGTTCGCCGCCGAGGCGAGCAGCCTGCGCTGGCTGGCGGAGGCGGACGCCGTCCCGGTGCCCGAGGTGCTGGCCGTCACCGGGTCCGCGCTCGTCATCTCGATGGTCCCGCCGGGGCACGCCACGCCGTCGGCCGCGTTCCGGTTCGGCGCCGAACTCGCCCGGCTGCACGCGGCCGGAGCCGGGGATTTCGGCGCTCCGTGGCGGGGGGTCATAGCCAGCCTGCCGCTGGACAACACGCCCCTGCCGCCGGATCCGCCGGGTCTTCGGGACGACGCCGCGCCCGGGTGGCCGCAGTGGTACGCCCGCCGCAGGCTGTTGCCTTACCTCCGGCTGGCGGTGGACTCCGGGGCGCTGCGACCGGAAGACGCGCGGCTGGTGGAGGCGGTGGCGGACCGGATCGACTCGCTGGCCGGGCCGGCCGAGCCGCCGAGCCGCATTCACGGCGACTGCTGGGCCGGGAACGTGCTGTGGTCAGGCGACCGGGGCTGGCTCATCGACCCGGCCGCCCACGGCGGCCACCGCGAGACCGACCTGGCCATGCTGGCCCTGTTCGGCGCGCCCGACCTGGACCGCATCCTGGCCGGCTACCACGACACGGCGCCGCTGGCGACAGGCTGGCGGTCCAGGATCCCGCTGCACCAGCTGCATCCGCTGCTGGTGCACGCGTGCCTGTTCGGCGCGTCCTACGCGGAAGGGGTGCGTTCCGCGGCCCGTTCGGCCCTGTCTGCCTAGAGTTCCGGTGCTCGCCCGGGCCATGCCCCTACAATTGGTCCGCAATGGGGCGACAGATCCGGAAATGCACTAGGGGACACCTGGGGAAGATGGCGCCATCGTGAGCGGAAGTGACGGCCGTTCGGCCGGAGACGGGGGGCACGGAGACCAGGCCCGCCCGGGCGGGATCCCGCCGAGCTTCGGCGCGTCCTCACCTCCGCCGCCCCCGCCGGCGGCGTCCAGCCCCGCGCCTACCCCCGCTGCGCCCGCCTCCGTCCCGCCTGCGCCTGCCCCTCCGGCCCCCGCCCTGCCTGCGCCCGGCCCGCCCCCGCCTACCCCCGCCTCGGCCGCGCCCATGCCCGCCTCGGCCCCGCCTGCGCCCGCCTCGCCCGCACCGCCGCCCGAACCCGACGACGGCCCGACGGTGGGCTGGTACCCGAGCGGAGCCCCCGGCCAGCCGATGGCGGGGCCCTTCGCCCATCCGTCCGCTCCGGCCCGGCGCCGTGTCCCCGGCCTCGGCCTGTCCTGGTTCGCGAAACTGGCCGGATCCGGTGGCCGGACGCGGGCCTGGGGGAGCGGCCGGGGCACGCTGCTGAACGTCCTGCTGTTCGGGGCCGGCCCGCTGGCCCTGGCCGGCCTCATCGTCGCCGCGTTCGTGCTGGTCGCCCCGGGCAAGGGCGCCGCCTCCAGCCTCGGGTTCACGGCCGGCCCGGCGCCCAGCTCCCAGCAGGACGCGGCCAGCGCCATGGCCAGCCCGTCCCCGTCCCCCCCGTCACCGTCCTCGTCGCGGTCCGCGCACAAGAAGCACCCGCGCGCGACCAGCACAGCCTCGCTCCCGGCCAAGGTGCCGCTGACCAGCAAGAGCCCCAGGCCCAGGCCCAAGCCCAAGCCCACGCCGAAGCCCACGCACAGGGCCGGCGGGGTGACGCCGCACAACCTCGGCGTGCCGAACTTCGCCGGCTACTGCCAGCACATCGGTCACCGCACCGCCGAGGTGGTCGCCAGCAACGCCTACGGCTGGCGCTGCACGCTGTTCCCGAGCCAGGTGATCAGGGTCGTCAGCGTCTGCGCCTGGACCTACCGCCTGAGCACGAGCCAGGTGATCGACGTGAGCACGAACTACAACGATCCCAACGCCTGGCAGTGCTGGCGCATCAACCGGGTCCTGGGCGTGCTCAACTTCGCCAAGTACTGCTCCGCCGCCGGCCTCGGCACCAGCAAGCTGGTCGCGAACAACGCCTACGGCTGGTACTGCACGTCGCCGTCGGGCCCGGTCGACACGACCGCCGCGTGCAACACCCTTTATCACGTCAACGACGCGGTATCACGGTTCGCCGTCTTCGCTGACCCCTACTCCTGGCAGTGCTGGAACTGAGCGCCGCCCCGGCCGTCCCCGAGCCCCGAACTCCCGCGTCCCGCCAGCCCCACCCGCCGGGCCCGGCCGCACGACGCATGCCGCCTCCAAGATCTCAGCGGTCGGGGCACGCTGGTCACTACAGCACCGTAGTGGCCGAAAATTCGGGCCGAACGGTCCGGGAGTTCACCGCTCCCCGGACAGCATCAGCTACCCCCGGCACATCGGCAGAGCCGCGACAATCGGAACAGCCGGCGGCCGCCCCTAACCTGGCCCCGAACGTCACGCTGTCGCCCGCCTCACCGGACCCGCTAGCCGCCTCGCCGGGTACATCCAGGTCGGCCTCGTCGTCCGCGGCGGTGCTGCCCTGCGCCTCGGGGGCGAGCGGCAGGGCGATCCGGAACGTCGCGCCCCGGCCGGGTGCGGTCCGCACCGAGGCGACGCCGCCGTGCGCGGCGACCAGCGCGCTCACGATCGCGAGGCCGAGCCCGCTGCCGCCGGTCGCGCGCGTCCGGGCCTGATCCGCGCGGTAGAACCGCTCGAACACGCGATGGGCCTGTTCCGGGGTCATGCCGGGCCCGTGGTCGATCACGTCGAGCGTCACGGCCGGAGCCGAATCGGGCATCCGGGGGTCGAGCGTCCCCGACCCGATGGACACCTCGATCGGCGATCCGTCCGGGGTGTGGGTGAGCGCGTTGCTCATCAGGTTCCCGATGACCTGCCGCAGCCGCGAGTCGTCGCCGATGACCAGGAATGCCGCGCCGGACTGGACCGACAGGTCGATTTTCCTGTCCGGCGCGAGCAGCCGGGCGTCGTGCACCGCGTCGGCGGCCAGCGAGAGCAGGTCGATCGGCTGGCTGGCCAGCGGCCGCTGCTGGTCCAGCCGGGCCAGCAGCAGCAGGTCCTCGACCAGCAGGCCCATCCGGGCGGCTTCCTTCTCCACCCGGTGCATGATCCGGTCCAGGTCGTCGGGCGTGAGCCCGCTGGCCAGCGCCAGCGGCCCGGCCCGGCCCTCGCCCGCCGAGCCCCCAGAACCCGGCGAACCCGGCGAACCCGCTGAGGCTGCCGCCGCGTCGTCCTTGTCCCAGCGCGCGACCAGGCCGCCGCGCTGGCGGTAGTACTCGGCGAAGCCGCGGATCGCGGTCAGCGGCGTGCGCAGCTCGTGGCCGGCGTCGGCGACGAAGCGCCGCATCCGCTCCTCGGACTGGTGCGCCGCCGCCTCGGACTCCTCCCGTGCGTGGAAGGCGGTCTCGATCTGGCTCAGCATGCTGTTCAGCGACCGGCCCAGGCTGCCGATCTCGGTGCGCGGATCCCGTACCGGCACCCGCCGGTTCAGGTGCCCGTCCGCGATCTCGCCCGCGGTCTCCTCGATATCGACCAAGGGCTGCAGGTTGGCCCGCACCACCGCGAACCCGACGGTCATCAGCACGACCAGGATCACGATGCTCACGATCGCGTCGAGCCTGGTCAGGTACGCCATGGTCTCGTCCAGGTTGCCCAGGTTCAGGCCCACGACCAACGTGCCCGTCTGCGTCGTCACGCCGTCGCTGTACGCGACCGGCTGGACGATGATCCGCCAGTCGTAGCCGCCCGACAGCGCCGGAACCGTCACCGGCCGAGCGGAGTTCCCGCTTGTCCCGGACTGGCTGGTCGGTATGTCGGGTCCGGAGATGCTGAGCGTCTGCCAGTTGCCGATCCCGGGCACCGGCTCCCCGTTGGCGGCGAGCACCTCGACGAGGGTGCTGTTATTGAGGAGGAACACCATGTGATGGCTTCCCCCGCTGAAGGCCTGAGGATCGTTCTGCACCTGGGCGTCCAGGCCGCGCAGTTGGGCATCGGCCTGGTCCTGCAGATAGCCGCGAAAAACAGCGATGCCGACGAAGCTTATGACCGCCAGGGCGATGGCGACCAGAGCCAGGAGCGCCGCGACCAGCTTGGTGCGCAGGGATGTGCGGGCGGACAGGCACCGTACCGCCTGCCACGCCTGGGCCGCCCAGCGGCTGTCCCGGCTGCTCGCTCCCTGTGTCGTCATGCCCGCTCGCCTTGCCTGTTAAGAAGCCGCCCGTTATGAAGAAGGCAGCCGCAGTACGTACCCCACGCCGCGCAGGGTGTGGATCAGCCGGGGCTCCTTGGTGTCCACCTTGCGCCGCAGCACCGACACGTACGACTCGACGATGCCGGTGTCGCCGCGGAAGTCGTAGTCCCAGACGTGGTCCAGGATCTGCATCTTGCCCAGTACCCGGTTGGCGTTGCTCATGAAGTAGCGCAGCAGCTTGAACTCCGTGGGGGAGAGCTGGATCTGCTCCCCGCCTCGCCACACCTCGTGGCTTTCCTCGTCGAGTTCGAGGTCGGCGAAGGTGAGCCGGGGCGTCGGCTCCACCCCGTCGCCGCGGGTGCGGCGGAGCACGGCCCGGATCCGGGCGATCACTTCCTCCAGGCTGAACGGCTTGGTGACGTAGTCGTCGCCGCCCAGCGTCAGGCCGCGGATCTTGTCCTCGGTGGCGTCCCTGGCGGTCAGGAAGACGACAGGGATGCGGGCGCCGCCGCCGCGCAGCCGCCTGATGACATCGAATCCGTCCATGTCGGGGAGCATCACGTCGAGCACGATCAAGTCGGGCCGGTGGCGCTGAGCGGCCTGTACCGCCTCGGTTCCGGCTGCCGCCGTGACGACGTCGAAACCCGCGTAGCGCAGGCTCGCGGACAGCAACTCAAGGATGTTCGGCTCGTCTTCGACGACGAGCAGCCGGGCATCCGGTCGCTGCCGCGCATCGGTCAGCGTGTCCATGCTCTGTATTGTCACCCGCCACGCTGAGGATAACCTGAAGGCCCGCTGGATATGATCTCCGTTCCGCGGCGGCCGGGCCAAGCGGAATGCCCGGTCGGCGACCCGGCCGGACCTGCATTGCCGGACTACCGGTGCGCGGGTCCGTAGGCCTGGCGCCAGTAAGCGATGGCGGCGGGCCGCGAGCCGACGCCGAGCTTGGAGTAGATCCGCCGGACGTGGTTCTTCACGGTTTTCTCGGCCAGGAACAGGCGAGCGGCGATCTCTCCGTTGGTCTGCCCGTCCGCGATGAGCGACATGACCTCCGCCTCGCGCGCGGACAGCCCGTGCGGCTCCCCGGCCCCGTTCGGTGCGGGTCCCTCGCCTCCGTTCGGCCGAGGGACCGTGCGATCATCCATCTGACCTCCGGCCGCGGACGGCGTACCCGTACCGCAGCGAACGTACCAAAGACGGTAGGTACTGCGTCAATCCCCTGAAGGTTCATGCAAATGAATACATGGACCGATATGAACCGACTTAGTCAGTAGTACTACCCCACCATCCCGACCTGCATACATGCTCTGTCTTCCCCGCTCGCCTCCGGGCCGCTTTTGAGGCGCTGCCTTCCCTCGTCGCGCTCGATCTCCCCGCTCGCCTCCGGGCCGCTGTTAAGGCGCTGCCTTCCCTCGTCGCTCGTTCCTCGCTCCTCAGTCCAGGCAGCGCCGCGGCCCTTTGGCTCGCGGGGGGGAGTCCAGGCGGCGCCGCGTCTAGGAGGTGCCCTGGACGGTTGAGCCGGTGATGAGGTTCTTCGGCAGCGGCTGGTCGTGGGCGAGGTCGCTGAAGAACTGCTTGGCCGCCGCGGTGTTCCACACGACGACCGACCCGACGCTCGTGCCCGCGAAATGGCCGAACGGCACCGTGGTGGTCACCGGGTTCCGCAGCGCGAACGCGACGGAGATCAGTTGCGTCAGGCCGGTTCCCTGGTCCACCGAGATGGCGGCCGCCGCGCCGTTGGCTGCGGGGACGATCGCGAACGGGTTGGCCAGCGTGCCGGCCGATGTCATCTTGGCCAGGATGCCCTTGATCAGTATCCGCTGGTCCTGCTCGCGCTGCAGGTCACCCTCGGCGAACGCGCGGGTGCGCACGAAGCCGAGCGCCTGGTCGCCGTTGAGGACCTGGCAGCCCGCCTTGAGGTTCAGGCCTGCCTTCGGGTCCTTCATCGGCGCCTTCAGGCATATGCGCACACCGCCGACGTCGTTGACCACGCTGACCAGGCCGCCGAAGCCGATGCCCATGAAGTGGCTGATCGGCAGCCCGGTGACGTTCTGCACGGTCTGCAGGAGCAGCTTCGGCCCGCCGAAGTCATAGGCGGCGTTGAGCTTGTTGTAGCCGTGCCCCGGGATCGGCACATAGGAGTCCCGGGGGAGGCTGACCAGCGTGGGCCGGGTCCCGTTGGCCGGCACGTGCAGGAGCAGGATCGTGTCCGAACGGCTGCCGCTGATGTTGTGCCCGAGGGCCAGCTGGTTCTCCTGCGCCTTGGTCAGCCCGGCGCGGCTGTCGGAGCCCGTGATCAGCCAGTTCGTCCCGGCCGCGGTGAGCGTCGTCGGCACCAGCACGTCGACCTTGGTCAGCTTGGAGCTCACGCTGAAGTACACGGCTACCCCGGCCAGCACGATCAGCACCACCAGGCCGGCCAGGAGGGCCAGGAGCCGCCGGGGCCGCAGCCAGCGCCGCCATCCGCGCCGTCGGTAGCCGCCCGCGCCCCCCGCGCCCCCCGCGCCACCCGCGCCGCCGGTCCAGGACCGCGGCGGCGGCTGAGCGGGCCATGCGGTCCGGCCCGCCCCGGCCCCGCCGCCACCTTCCCCGCCCGAGCTGGGCCCGCCCGAGCTGGGCCCGCCCGAGCTGGGCCCGCCCGAGCTGGGCCCGCCCGAGCTGGGCCCGCCCGAGCTGGGCGCGAAGCTCGGCTGCGGCCGCTGGCCGGCCGCGCCGGGCCGCTCGGGCTCGTCGCCGTACCACCCGCGTGGCCAGTCATTACTCATCACGACCCCCCAGACCGTGCGGCAACATCCTCGGCCAGATCGGCTGAGACGGAACTTTCCTCCGTAAGCACGAAGTCGATGCTAATAGCAAAGGGGTGCTGCCTAGTCAACCCCTGACATGAACCGCCGTGCGGATCGAGACTGGCGGTCATGACTTCCGCCGAACCCACTCCAGACCAGCTCCGCCGGGATCCGCTGCCGCTGCGCGGCCGGGTCGCGGTGGTCACCGGCGTCAGCCGGCGCGCGGGCATCGGCTACGCCATCGCCCGCAGGCTGGCCGCGCAGGGCGCCAGCCTGGTCCTTCACCACTATGCCCCGCACGATCGCGACCAGCCCTGGGGCGCCGATCCCGGCGGGCCCGAGGCGGTGATCGCCGGCGTGACCGCCGCCATGGCCGACCCGGACGCGACCGTCCGGCACCAGGAAGCGGACCTGTCCGACCCCGATGCGCCGGCCCGGCTCATCGAGGCGGCCGCCGCAAATTCCAGATTCCTGGACATCCTGGTCTGCAACCACGCCCGCAGCGGCGGCGACGGCCCGCTGGGCCCGCTGACCGCCGCGATGCTCGACGCGCACTGGATCGTCAACGCCCGCTCCTCGATCCTGCTGGCCCAGGCCTTCGCCGCCGTGCGGGGGGAAGGGCCAGGGGGAACGGGGGGCGGGAGCCCCCCGGGCGCGGAAGGCGCGGGTGGGGGCCGGCCCGGCGGCCGGATCGTGTTCATGACCTCCGGGCAGGACCTCGGCCCGATGACCGACGAGGTCGCCTACGCCGCGAGCAAGGGCGCACTCGCCTCGGTCACCCGCACCCTGGCCGACCAGCTCGCCGACCGGGCCATCACGGTGAACACGGTCAACCCCGGCCCGGTCGATACCGGCTACGCCCCGCCCGAGGCCCACGAGATCGTCCGCCGCCATTTCCCGCAGGGACGCTGGGGCACCCCCGACGATCCCGCCCGGCTGATCGCCTGGCTGGTCACCGACGAAGCCGCCTGGATCACCGGCCAGGTCATCAACGCCGAAGGCGGCTTCCGCCGCTGGGGCTGACACCCGGCGCACCGCCGGGCCAGGTCACGGCTGCCTGGCCAGGACCCGGCTGCCAGCTTCGTCGAAGACCTGCCGGTACCGGCCCGAGGCCAGCAGCCGGCTGGCCACCTGGCCGGTCCAGCCGGGGCGCAGCCCGTAGTAGATGTGCCCGCGGTCGTCCTGGGAGGGGGTGATGAGGAGGTAGTCGGGCCGTGCGCGGAGCACGCACGTGGCCATGTCGGTCATGTCGGGGCAGCTGTCGAAGAACTTCTGCGTGACCGTGCCCACGTCCCCGAAGCTGAGCGGCACGTCGCTGAGCAGCGCGTCGATGCTCTGGCCCGGCCGGACATGCCGGTAGCTGTATTCCATGGCCGCCACGTCGGCCTTGCTGATGCTGGTGTAGGCGTCGTTGCCGCCCCGCGCCGTCACCGTGGCCAGCCCGAATCCGGTGAGTATGGCGAACGCGGCGGCCAGCGCCAGGATCCGGGCCTGCCTCGTGCCGATGAGGGCATCGAGGGCGACCGCCGCGAGGATGACGGCGAACGGCAGGGCGAACAGGTAGCAGCGCAGGAAGATCTCGCCGCCGTAGGACTGCATGGCGATCAGCGTGAACGGCGCCCCGGCCAGCATCGGCAGCGACAGCGAGCGGGTCCGGTGGCGGCGCAGCACCATCCACCCGGCGACCGCGAGCAGGCCCATCGCCCCGGTGATGCCGACCCGCAGCTCCAGGAGGAACGTGCGCCCGGCATCGCCGACGAACCGCGCGCCGAGGCCCTGATGCACCGAGCCGGTGACGTTGCCGATGCCGCCGAAGATCGCGTGCAGGTGCCCCTGCCAGAAATCCGACGCGCCGAGTCCGAACCAGAGCGCCGCCGGAACGAGCACCAGCCACGGCAGCCAGGGCGCGGCCAGCCGCCGGGTGATCACCATGATCAGCAGCAGGCCGCCGAACACGAACGGGGTGAGCTGATGGGAGGGGGCGAGCGCGAGCGCGATCAGCACCACGATCGCCTGCGCGATGCGCCGCTCGCGCGGTGCGGCGGTGCCGGTGCCGGGCGGGCCGCCCCGGCGGGCGGGGACCGGGTCGGCCAGCCCGGACCGCAGCAGGTAGCGCAGCGTCACCGCCAGGCCCGCCAGCATGAGCACGTAGGTGGTGGCCTGGGGCGAGAAGTAGTCCTGTTCGGTCCACTCGGCGAGCAGGAACAGCCAGGTCGCGATCCAGGCCGTGCGCCCGGCCCCCAGCACCTGCGTGGCCACCGCGCGGATGGCCAGGGTCGCCAGCCCGGCCAGCACCACCGGACTCCACTGCAGCAGCCCGGCCGCGTCCGGGCGGCCGCTGGCCCGGGAGATGAACGCGATCAGGGAGAAGAAACCAGGCCAGGAGAATCGCGCGTCGTAGCCGGGCAGGATGTGTCCGTGGACCGCGATGTAGTGGGCGAACCCGACGTGGATCCACGCCACGGACATCCGCGCGGCCTGCTCGCTGGCTGGCTGCAGCCCGTAGACGAGCAGCACGCCCAGCGCGGTGAAGGCCGCCAGCAGCCGCGGCCGCGGCCGGGCCGCGGTCACTTCGGCCAGCATCGCGGCCACCAGGATCGGATAGGCCGCCAGCTGGGCCGGCGAGAGCCGGGTGATCAGGCCCAGGCTGCCCATCTGGGCCGGCAGCACGGTGTGCCGGCCCAGCAGCCACAAGGAGACGGCCAGCGCCGCCAGGACCGGCCCGGCGAAGCCGCGCGCCCGCGCCGCACCCGCCGCGGGTGCGGCGGCCGGGCCTGCTGTATCGACAGCCTGGATAAAGGTCATGGTCAGCACCCTTTCTGCGGGCCGGCCAGGCGGCCGCGCCGCGCAGCGAAGCGGCTTGCCGTCGTCCGGCGGAACTGGAGCAGTGCGATGGCAGCCGCGGCGGCGACCGCCACCTGCACCGCCACGAAGCCGATGCCGATCTGGGTCAGCGCGCCCTTCGGAACCAGCGCGGCGACGCCGGTAACGGCCACCGCGCCGGCCCCCTCGAGCGCTCCCGCC
>WNGL01014472.1_pt1 | contig 14267 bp, 15 predicted proteins | sample 5400591 | NCBI WGS metagenome assembly WNGL01 (sample SAMN13153377, study PRJNA577476) | soil metagenome | isolation source: 80 cm soil or saprolite under Garry oak tree replicate 1 | place: USA:California | collected 2016-06-15
CAGATCACTCGTGGCTCGTCTCCGCCCTCTGGGACGACACCTGGACCGACATCGGCGGCACCGCCGCCCTGATCAGCAGGCTGCACCGCAATCCGCTGGTCAACGCCCGCCCCGTCGGGCCTGATGAAGACGCCCTCCCCCCAGGACTGACGCGCGACTAACCCCCGGCCTAGTTAGTTTCAGTTGCCGAGAACTGATCAACTTTCACCCCATCACCCCAAGGAAGGGAAACGGAGGTTGACGGCTGGAGTCGCCAAGCCAGCGAGTCCGCTCCCAGGTCTCCATCACCCTGAAGTTCTATCCGCCGCCGGCCACAGCTCGCCCGTGTCCATGGCCAGTCCGAGTGGGCATCCTGGAACCGCAGGCCGCCGGAACCCGAAGGGTTCGAGCGGTCCCGACTTGCGGGAACTTGCCATCCGCAATCCCCGCCCTGACCCCGGCCGTAGTGCAATGGGTCGATCGAGGCGGTTCGGAACCCATTCGGTGCGCCCCGGAAGGGAGACCTCGTGACCAAGAAGGTCGTACTGAGTGCCCTCGCGGTGATCCTCGCGCTCTCGATGGCGGGACCGGCGTTCGCGTCGAGCCCAAACGGATCCGCGGGGGACATGCCCGCCTATTACGATGGGCAGCTGTTCACCATCAACTTCAAGCTGCTCAAGCCGGACCTGCACAAGAACCCGTCCTTCAACATCATCTACCAATGTGACGCGTGCGAGGCGTCCGGACTGGACTTCGTCTCCGTCCTTGACGCGATCCAGGGCGACGGGTTCAACCCGATCTGGGAGGAGGTCCAGATCACCTTCAACCCCGGCGTCACTCCGGTCCAGTTGACCTCGGACACCGACGTCCTGGCCGCCGAGGCGGCAGGTCAGATCACCCTCACCGACACGGAGGAGTTCTATCGCTGCTCTGTGGTCGGCCCGAAGAAGTAGCTCCGCCCTCCGACCCTCGATCGACCCGTCCGTCGAGATAACGAAGACCGTGTTGCCGAAACGGTTCGACTCGCACAGCTGCGGGTCCGTCGGGCTCCCGGCAGTCGAAGGCTCGACTCTCGACCCAAACGAAGGTAAGTATCCCCTCAGCGCAAGTAGTAGCTTCGGCGCATCGCGTCCTCGCGGTTGGCGGCCCGAACCACCAGGGGGCGCTCCGCCTTCAAGCTCCTCCTCGGCAGCGGGGCCCCCCGAAACCCCAGGGCCTATGGCAGGCGCCTCGAGTAGGACCTGTGCCGATACGGCGGGTCGAGCTGGTTGCCGTATCCCCGCCTCCCCCGATCCCTGGTAAAGGCGTCCAAGCCCTCCCTCCCACGTCCCCACCCGGCGAGTGGGTTGGGCGCGGTGCCCGAGTGGTAGCCGCCCCGCGCCCCCGCCGCGAGCCTCGTCGCGGCCAGCCGGTTCCGGATCAGGCCCCGGTCCAGCTGGTCCTTCAGCAGCTCGGAGGTCACCTCCATCAGACAGTCGGCCAGATCCTTCGTGCGAACAATCCCCACGGTCGAGTGGGCGATCTTCCCGTTTCGAAGCTGTAGCCCCTTCAGCTCCAGCTCGAGCAGGCTCCTGTCGTCCGGACCGAAGATGTCTCGATACGCGTGGATCCACCCCATGCCCGCGGCCGCCTTGAACCGCTCGGCCCGCTCATAGTTCGAGCGCACGTTGAAGTCCGCCTTCACCACCTCAGGATGGAATCGCAGCGAGCCCAGGCGCTCCCGGAGGCGAGGGAGCAGGGGGAAGCTGGACCATTGGTCGAAGGAAAGGACCGTCATTGTCTTGAACCGAGCCACGTAGGCTGCGATCTCTCGCTCCACGGTGTTGTACGGGACCTGCCCGTCGTGGTAGTCGGAGGGCCGCCACACCTTGGACCAGTCGACGACGACGTGGAAGGCAATGTCGCCTTCCTCGTCCTCGAACGGCTCCACGTGGGCGATGAGGATGGCGAAGTTCGACCCCGACGCCCCGGGGTCGCCGTGACCCCGGTACGACCAGGTGAGGATGCCGTGGTCCTGCTCCTCGAGGGAGCGAGCTTCCACGTCGCAAGCGGGGCACCGGTCGAGATCACCGAGCGACCGGCCGCAGTTCGGGCAGAAGGGCTGGAACATCCGGTCCACCACCGCCTCGTCCAGGTACCCGCCCTCGGTCGGGCCCCACTGGGCCTCGTACTCGACGGCGGCGAAGTCGGGGTCACGGCGGAGCTTGCGGATCATGTCCTCGTCGTAGCGCTCGGGCACGGTCACGAACACCCGTCCCTCCGTGGCGGTGAGGTCGAAGGCGTCGTCGTAGGGGCCCCAAGAGGGGAGCTGGATCACCAGGAAGTCCGGGTTCACGGCGAGGCTGCCGCCCGGATCGAGGGCCAAGGCGTCCTCGTACAGCTTGTACGCCCGCCCGTCCTTCGTGTAGGGCGTGGTGGGGATGTACACCATGCCGTCCCCGCGCATCTGGTCGAGCGACGGCACGTGCGCGCGGTACACCTCGTCGGCCGTCCGGGGGCCCCTGGTCCCCACGATGTGGTGGCCGAACTCGTCGAAGATCAGCATGTTGCAGGCCGAGCCGCGGCCGGACGGTGCGTTGGAGCCGATGGCGGAGGCCCGGATCGAGGCGAAGTGCTTCTCGAAGGAGGCGTCGCGTCGACCCTGCTCCCGGAACCGTCGACGATCCGCCTCGGTGAAGAGGGAGAGAAACCGCTGGTTCGCGGTGGCGATGTTCCCCCGAAAGCACCGACCACCCGTCACTAGGTTGAACAGGTCCGCGAACTGGTTGTCCCGGGCCTGGAAGTAGCTGGTGGCCGACACGAAGGTCCGCAGATGCTTGCCCCGGGACAGGCCGAAGTGGGCCTGCGGGTCTCCCAGCAGGAGCAGCCGGTACATCTCGTAGGCGGCGATGATGGCGCCGATGTGTCCCTTTCCCGCCCGGCGACCGCCGATGAACAGGACGTGGCCGAAGTGCCGGCGCCCCCGTTCCCGGTTCCAGGCGATGCGGGCCCGGACGTCGGGAGGCACCCCCCACCGCTTGTCGCCCTCGTAGAACCCCGCCGCCCACCCGTCGATGACCTTCCGGTCGTAGGAGTTCATGTGCTCCTCGTCCAGGTAGATGAGACGCAGGAGGGTCCGCTGCCGGGGGTACAGCCCAGGGCCCCCGTCGCCAACGAAGGAGGGGTGCTCGGCGAAGGTCACGATGTCGGGGAGATCGGGTTCCCGACGCACCGTGTCCCTCAGGACGGGCAACAGGCCGGCGCTCTCCAGTGGGTGCGGCTCGGCGGGACTTGATCCACGAGTTCGGTTACCCATCGTCCTCCTCCTCCTCCTCCTCCTCCTCCTCCTCTTTGGTCGGGGAATCAGTGGCGGCTTCCAGGGCCGGAGCGGTGAGGCGCGCCTCCACCTCCGCCACCACGGTGGCCCACTGGTCGGGCGTGAGCCGCTGCCGGACGACATCGAGGAAGACCTCCACCTGCCGGGTCAGCTCGGCCAAGCCAATGCGGCTCCCCGCCTCCTTCTCCAGCTCGTCCAGCAGTCGGGCGGCCTCCACGGTCTCTCGAACAGTGGGGACGACCTCCCTTCCGGCGAGGGCCTCGAACCCCCGCTGGCGCACCAGCTCCAGCACCCCGGCGGTGGTGACGAGGGGGCCGGTTCCGAGGGCGATCTGGAGCCCCCGCTCGGCCGCCCGCCGCTCCACGATCTGCCGAACGGCGAGCTCGTCGACGGGGAGGTGGCGGAGCTGGTGCCGGCGGATGCTGTGGTAGGTGAGCTTCCGCTGCTCGGGCCACCCCTCCATCAGCGGCGACGCCGCAGTCAGGATGTCTCGATAGGTGCGACCCTGAACCAGCATCTGGTGGACAACCCGGTGGACCTCCTCCCCTCTGGGCGGGGCCTTCTCAGGGTCGCCGGCCGAGCAGACCCGGCATCGGGGTTCGCGCCGGTAGTCGAACAGGATGCCGTCGATCGTTTCCCGAGTTGGCTCCTGAGGCGGCTCGAAGCCTGAGCCGGATGCGCCACTTGCCAGCGCTCTCCATTGCTTCGTGCGACGGTCCATGATCCTCCGTGGGGGGGCTTCTCCCTCTTTCCCCTCCAACCCTCCACTTCTTATGGCGGTACGGGGGTCCTTCTCCTCGCCCATGCTCAACAAGGGGTGGCCAAGGAGGAGAAATCTGCAGCCCGATTACGGCTATAGGGGCTGTGGAGTGGAGGAAGAAACCAGACCAAGGGCTTTCACCGAGTTGTTGTTGTGGTCGCGTCCTCCTGAGGCGTCACGAGACGGCCCGAGGCCCCGATCCCATCGCAGTCAAGGAGACGACTTGTTGCGAAGTCCCCGAAAAGCTTGCTTTGCTTGGAAATGCAAGTCCAAGGGCTCACAGTTGCACTCTCATTGCACTTCGGGGCTCGGGGCCGTTCCCAAATTCGGCTAATCCGTTCCCGGGATCACGACGAAGTACTTCATTACCAGCGGAAACAAGGTTTTGGCCCGGCGCGACGAGGGCGGGGGATGCCGAAAAGGTGGGAGGAAACCCTCCTGACCTGCATCGACGGCCTTCCGAGCGGTCAGTCTATCGAGCCGAGGGCCCAGAATGACCCGATCTCGGCCTGCCCGGGCCGCAGGGCCTGGATGAGGCAAGTGTCCATCCGGGTTCGGAGGAGGGGGTGGATGCGAATGCCGGCTACGCGGCGGGAGCCTCGCGCCTCCGGCGGCGATCCCGGTCGAGCGCGAGGGAGTTCACGAGGAGCGCGTATCCGAGGAGCTCGGCTTGCTGGCGGAGCTGGCCCCTCGAGTGGGCCCGACCCAAGTACAGGGAGTCATCGAGGGCCCGGTTGATGGACTCGGCGTCGTTGCGCCGCGCGTACAGCTTGGCGAAGTCGGGATCGGAGGGAGGGATCACCCGGACGTTCTCGGGCCGGTTCAGCCGGCGCTCCCGGTCCTCGTCACTCCCGTGCAGGCGCACGGTTACCGTCCCCCCGCCGCTCTCGTCGGCCGGGAGCCGGTACTCGTTGTACCAGCGGTAGGTCCCGCACAGATCCCTGTTGCGGTGGGTCCGCACTCGCTCAAGCCGTACGAAGATGGGCTGTCCCGACTCCGTGAGACGGACGATGCCCACCGCCCCGCCCTGGGCGAACAGCCGGAACGTCACCCGGCGTTCGTCGGGGCCCACGATCTCCTTGTCCTCGACATGCACGCTCTTCTCCACCCTGCGTCCCTCGCCCCGACGGGGAGCCTTGGCTCCCTTCTGGGCCGCAGTTACCCGGTTCACCGGGATGAGCCCGAGCTCTCGGAGGAGCGTTTGGTGATGGACTCCACGCAGGGCGGTGTCGTAGATGACCCCCTGGGCCCCGGGCACCAGCGGGGCGAGGCGGCGGAAGCACTCCATGGCCACGGCGGCCTCCCCGCCCGGCTCGGGAACCCGCTCGACGTCGAGGATCATCCGGGCGTGGGTGTCCTCACCTCGCACGGCCACCATGACGAACTTCGTGCCCCAGGCGGCCTCACCATCCTGAAGGGTGCCAAAACCCCGATTCGCGCACTGACCAGCGCATCGGTACCATCCCGCCGACCGTGCTGACCTGGCTCACATTCGCGGTCCTCCGACGCCTCACGAGCGGGTGCGGTGAGCGTCCTCGCGAGGATCGAGCGAAGGACCTCGAGATCCTGGTCCTGCGTCACCAGCTCCGCGTCCTCCGTCGGCAGGTCTGCCGACCACGGTTCCGGCACTTCGACCGCGCGCTGCTGGCCGCGCTCTCCCGGGCCCTGCCTCGAGACCGCTGGTCGGCGTTCCTGGTCACGCCGCAGACCCTGATGCGCTGGCACCGCGAACTCGTGAGACGGAAGTGGACCTACCCGAGGCGCCGGCCCGGCCGGCCGCCAATCGATCCGGAGGTGCGGGCCTTGATTGCTCGTCTCGCACGGGAGAACCCGAGGTGGGGGTACCCGCGGATCCGTGGCGAGCTTCGCAAGCTGGGGATCCGGGTGGGCGCCACGACCATCAGGCGGATCCTCAAGGCTGCCGGCCTGGGGCCGGCGCCCCGACGCTCCGGTCCGACCTGGTCGGTGTTCCTCAGAGGCCAAGCTCACGGCGTCTTGGCCACCGACTTCTTCGCCGTGGAGACCATCCGGCTGAGGACGCTCTACGTCTTGTTCTTCATCGAGCTCGCCACCCGCAGGGTCCACGTCGCCGGGGTGACCGAGCACCCGGACTCGGCCTGGGTGACCCAGCAGGCCAGGAACCTCGCGATCGACGGTGGGCTCGAGAGCGCCACCGTCCTCGTCCACGACCGGGACTCGAAGTACTCGGGACCGTTCGACGAGGTTTTCCGCACCGAGGGCATCGATGTGGTCCGCACCCCGTTCCGGACGCCACGGGCCAACGCGTTCGCGGAACGGTGGGTCCGGACGGTGCGCTCCGAGTGCTTGGACTGGACGCTCGTCAGAGGTCGAAGACATCTAAGGAGGGTCCTCAGGATCTACACCGAGCACTACAACGAGGCCAGACCGCACCGGGGCCTGGAGCTCGAGACGCTGGGGGGCGCTGGGCCGACCGAGATCCGTCCTTCAGGGCCTCCGTCGGTCCATCGGCGGGACCTGCTCGGCGGACTCATCCATGAGTACGAGGTCGCCGCCTGATGAATCGGAGTAATGGCACCCTTCAGGGGCCGGCCGGGACCTCGACGCGGGTAGGTCCACTTCCGCCGGACCAGCTCGCGGTGCCAGCGAAGGAGCGTCTGCGGTGTCACCATGAACGAGGCCCACCGTTCCCGGGAGAGCGCCCTGCTCGCAGCGGCGAGGAACGCCCGGTCGACCTCTTTGAGCTCCGGACGTCGGACGGTCCGCCGGAGCACCATCACCTGGTGGCGGAGGACGGCGTTCTCCAGCTGGAGCTGCGACACGTTTCCCCGTCCGGTGAGCACTCCGACAAGGCGAGCGAGCACGAAATAGACGAAGGATCGCAAGGCGCGAGGATGCTACCTACCAGCGTCAATCAAGGACAGAACCAACCGAGATTTGGAGCCCCACACCCTCCTCTACCTTCTCCTGCGCCGCGTCCTCGGCCTGGTCCACTCGGACCAGCGCTCAGCGGCTGAGAACGAACTCGAGAACGTCGTCCTGCGTCACTAGGTCGCGATCCTGCGCCGGCAGGTGAAGCGACCGATCTACCGCGCATCCGACAGGGTGTTCCTGGCCGCAGCCAGCAGGATGCTCGGGCGGGAGGCGTGGGGGGCGTTCCTAGTCCGGCCAGAGACGCTCCTGCGATGGCACCGGCAGCTCGTCCGAAGGAAGTGGACCAGGCCCCACCGCCCTCCGGGACGCCCCGCCCTCGACCCCGAGGTTCGCGAGCTGATCCTTCGCTTGGGGAGGGGGAACCCCAGGTGGGGCCACCTGCGCATCCCCGGCGAGCTCCTGAAGCTCGGGGTGAGGGTCTCTGCCACCACCATCGCGACCGGCGCGCCTGAGCGCTCCTCCCTCAAAGGTGCACTACTGGACAGGTGAGGGTCCGGGTGACCCCGTCCACTGCCTGGATCCTCACAACCACGATCCTACCGAGCTCGTCGATCGAGCGAGCTTCCACCCGCACGATCACGTCGTAGGGCCCGATGACAACGTCGGCCGATGTCACCCCCCTCACCCCGGCCACTTCCCTGCCCACGCCGGCGGCCCTGCCCACCTCCGCCTGGATGAGGACATACGCCTCTACCACGCCCACCTCCTGGTCTCACGCCGGGCGGTCGCGAGCGTTGCGCCCAGTCCCGTCGGCGGGCCCAGGGCAGCGATTCGGCCACGTGGGTCGGAAGCACCCCCCAGGTCGGTCCAGCTTATCGGGTGCTCTGGGCTGATCCCTGGTGGATGGAAGGCCCCTGCTCCTGTCGTCTGCGCTTCAGTTCTCCCACGTCTCGCCGGACTCGGACTCGCGCCGCACCTCTTGGATCAGATGCCATGGAATGACCCGAAGGGCGTGGCCTCCGGGCAGTGGCTCCCCCACGTCCACGCCGTGGGGCTGGAGCGGAATCTGCTCCGAGTCGACGTGTTCTTGCCGGCCACCGACGAGGACGAGAGTCGTGGTGGCCACCCCTTCTACCCTCCCCGCTCCTGTCGCCCACACGGTAGGGCTCCCGTCTCCCACCTTTGGCCGAAAGCGTCGCGGCGAAGAGTGAGGGCCGGCGCATCGCCGACCCTCGCCCAGGCGCTTCCGTGCCCTGACGTGCGAGAAACTGGCGGTCACTTCGCACTCGCCCGGTTTGGCCCTGTGCGGCTCCCGGCCGCTGCCCTGGGTCCTCGCTGGTAGACCGAAACCTGCTCGCGGCCTCTCGTGTCCTTTGCACCGTACACCCGCGGTCAAACCCCGGGTGGGGTCAAGAGACCGAACCGGGCAACCGCACCGAGCTGATGGCCGAAGACCCCGCGCTCGCGTCGCGGTGGTGGGCCGCCCGGGAGGAGCTCGACCCAGCCCTGGGGGGACCTGGGAATGCCCTCGCGGTGCTCGGATCCACGGAGCATGCCCATGGGCAAAGTCCGACTGCTGCTTCCTACCCGAGCGACCTCGCGGTCGAAAAAGGGCGTTCCCGTCCGCCCCGCAGGTCGTCCGCGAGCCCCCGAGCGAGCGGCGACGTCGAGCCACTGGGCAGCCTCGATGGGGCCTGAGCTGGAGCGGGGTGGACGAAAAGATCCTAGGCGCGCCCGGATCCTTCGAGGATCTCGTCGAGCATCGCCTCGGCGTTCTCCTCGGTGTCCTCAACGGCGAAGGTCAGCTCGGAGATCAGGATGTCCCGGGCCTTGGCCAGCATCCGCGCCTCCCCCGGCGACAGGGGCTTTGCGCCGCTCCCTGAGGGACAGGTCCCGGACCACCTCCGCGACCTTATAGATGTCGCCGGAGATGAGCTTGGCGAGGTTCGCCTTGAACCTCTGGGTCCACAGGAGCGGCATGGGGCTCTCGTCCTGATGGAGGAGATCGAGGGAAGTCGGAGCTTGAAGTAGGTCCTGGGCTTCCCGGACACCTCCCGTTCCACCAGATCGTCGATCACGGCCGCCCCGTGGTGGGGGTACACGACCCTGTCTCCCTTGCGGAACACGTGCACCTCCTGGTAGCCCCGATTCGTGGGAGCGTGGTACGGGTGGCGGGAGCGCCGTCAGTCGGCCCCGTATGCGCGAACGACGGGCCGTCTTTCCCAGGGGCATCGGGCACCGTCCGAGCCCTCCCGCCTGGCTCGCGGCGGGGTCTGCTACGGGGCGCGCTTGACGCTCGCGGCCTGCGGACCCTTCTGCCCCTGGGTCACCTCGTACTCGACCTTCTGCCCCTCGTCGAGATTCTTGTATCCCTCGCCGGCGATGGCGCTGAAGTGCACGAATACGTCGGCGGTGCCGTCGTCGGGAGTGATGAAGCCGTAGCCCTTCTCGGAGCTGAACCACTTCACAGTGCCGGTTGCCATGCGCAATCCCCTCCTCTCCTCGCCGTCGGGGCCTTGCTGCTGCCCAGGGACCTAGTCTCCCCGCCCCCAATGCACTGGACGGGAAGGACCTCGTCCCGTACGGCAGCCTCAGCCGTGTCGCTTCGGGTCCAAGAGCGACACTCGAAAGCCTCAATGCGGGAGCCGGCGTTGACCGCTGGCATGGGATCTGGGATCCGCCGATTAGCAGGTCACGTGCAAGATCGCGGTGTCCAGGGAGGTGCTGGACTAGAACCCCTTCGCGGCGCCACCGTGCACTTCCAGAGGTGGCACTCGCCCGGATGCCCTCGCCGAGGCGGAGCTCCGCGGGGACCCGGAGCGGCAGAAGGACAGGGCCGCGAATACAGTGTGGGCATGCAGTGGGTACGAGAGGGTGAGGTCTTTTCCCCACCCTCCGCCGGCGATCCCGACAGCGCGCGAGCCTTCCGTCCATGGGTGATCGAAGAGGGGACCGGCGTTCTTCGGATGTGGTACTCGGGCCACGACGGCATGACCTGGCGCATCCTCGAGGCCGCGAAGAAAGTCGACGAGCCCTGGAAACGCCTCGGGGTGGCCGTCGACGCGGGGTTCTCGGGCGAGACCGACGACTACGGGGTCGAGTCACCGTGCGTGGTGATCACGCCAGGCGGCTACCTGATGGCATACGGCGGTTCGGACGGTGAGGTCACGAGACTCCACATGGCGACGTCGGCCGATGGGCGGCGGTGGGTCCCCCAGGGAACCTTCATGCAGAGAGGCCGGGAGGACGCTCTCGCTGCTACCGATCCCTGCCTCCTCATCAGCGGGCCTCAGTGGTGGCTGTACTACTCAGGCTACGCCCGCTCACGCCGCGGGCGCCGCGCCTCGATCCTAGGTGCGGTGTCTCCCTCGGGTGCTTCCTGGGATCGCATCGGACGGGTCCTCGATCCCGCTCCCGAGGAGGCGGCGGTGTCCCACGCATGCGTACTCGATCTGTCCGGGACCTACTACATGTTCCACGCCAGCGACGACGGGACTCGCTCCGCGATCGCCATGGCCACCTCCCCGGACGGGGTGTCCTGGGCCCGGCGGGGTGTGGCGCTGGCTCCGTCGGGAGCAGGACCGGACGGGCTCTCCGTCCACGCCCCCTGCGTGGTGAGGTCGGACGGCGGGTTGGTACGTATGTGGTACGCGGGCTTGCCGATCGGGGACGCCACCCTCGCGTATCGAATCTGCTTCGCACGGTTCCCCGGTCCGTGGCCGATGTGAGACCGAACCTGCTGCTTCGGATACGAAGACACCCGGCAGTCCTGGTAGCGGTGAGCGGAGGCGTGGACTCCTTTCGTCGCCGCGTGCCTCCTCCACGAGCAGGGCTATCGGGTCCTCGGGGGCACCGCCTGAACCGTGGTGGGAACCGTATCGCTAACAACGCGCTGTGGCGGATCGTCGTCGTTCGGATGCGGCCCGGAGCTGTTCCGCTCGGACACGAAGTACGACTCCGGTACGGGCTGGCCCAGCTTCTGGGAGCCGGCCCGCGAGGGCACCGTCGAGCTCCACGAGGACCACAGCTATGGCATGGACCGCACCGAAGTGACGTCCGCGAGGTGTGGTTCGCACCTCGGCCATCTGTTCGACGACGGTCCCCGCCCCACCGGCAAGCGCTACTGCATCAATTCCTGCTCTCTCGACCTCGAGCGGTCTTGACAGGAATGTGCTGCCGCCTGGTCGCCCTCTCGAGCGCGTGGTCCGGGCGTTGGGGTAGCGGTCTGATATCCGAGGAGAGGTCATCTCCTCGGGCCTGGACCCCGAGCCCACTCGGAGAGCATGGATCGGTCCCTCTTGCGAGGATGCGGTGACGACGGTGGAGGGACGATGGAGATGGGGATTGAGCCGAGGGGCTTGCTGGGGCTGGCCGAGGAGATGGCCGGCCGGGCCCGAGAGGAAGACACCGGCCACGCGGCCCTGGCGGTCCTCGCCGCCCACGCCGCTCTGGAGGCGATGGTCAACCGCTGGGGCGGCGAGACCATCGGCAGCTTCAACTACCGGGCCCGGTTCCTCCCCAAGTGGCACGACCTGTGCGAGCGGACCATCGGACGCCAGCTGGAGGCCGCACCCGACCTCGAGCGGCTCCAGGCCCTCCGTGACGCGGTGCTCGGGTTCCGGGGCGACCCCGAGCGGCTAGACCGTCGGTCCACCTCCCCTCCGCCCGAGGCACCCCGGTCGATCGGGGCCGAGGAAGCCCGGTGGGCCGTGGAGTCGGCCCGTCGGGTGGTCGCCGAGTTCCACCGGGCCGCCGGGCGGGACGCTCCAGACTGGGTGTGACGGCGCAGTCGTGGAGGGTGTGTACGAGGGAAGGTCACCGTCCCTGGCCACCACCCGGGCGATGGCCACCGCGTCGACCAGATCGAACTCGCCCTCCGAGCGTATCTTTCGGCGCTCCTGGTCACTGCCCATGGGACGAACACCGAGGAGGTGACGGTGGCGGTCAGCGTGGTCGAGTCGCCCTGGTTCAAGTGGTCCGGGTGCCCGTCTCGGCCGGCTCAGAGCACCCGATCGGACTTGGCGGCGAAGACGAAGTCGCTTTCGGTCAGGCCATCGATCTTGTGAGTCCAGACGGTCAGCCGGACCCTCCCCCAGGCCAGATAGATGTCGGGGTGGTGGGCCTGGTCCTCAGCGAGGTCCCCAACCCGATTGGTGAAGTCGAGCGCCTCGCGGAAGTTCTTGAAGCGGAACTCCTTCTCGAGGTGGTGCTCTTCCACCACACGCCAGTCGTTGCCCAGTCGGGCCAACAGGTCGTCGAGCTCATGTCCTCGGAGGGGCGGCGTTCCACCCTTGCACGGAACGCACCGAAGCATGGCCAAGTCACTCATGTGGCTTCATCGTCGGCGCGCTCGGGCCTGGGGTCAAGAGCGGTGGCGCCGGGCCCCGGGTGACCGAAGTCGACCCCGCTACGTGCCCGATGCCGCCCTCTTCGTCTCCTGGATTGCCGCTTCTCCTGGGGGAACAACGATAATCGCGGCGGAACCAGGAGCGAGCGGTGGCCGGTGCCATCAAGTTCGGCGCGAGCGTCTCGGTGTCCGGCAGGTACGCCCTACAGGGCCGACAAGTGCTCGCGGGTCTGCGGGCCTGGGTGGAGGCCGTGACCGCTGGCGGGGGCCTGAAGGTGCACGGCATCGGGGCAAGGGCCCCCGTCAGGCTCGTGTACTACGACGACGCGAGCTCACCCGCCTTGGCCGCGGCGAACGCCGAGAGGCTGCTCGACGCGGACGCGGTGGAGGTCCTGATCGGGCCCTACGCGAGCGACCTGACCCGAGCTGTGCTCCCCGTTGCCGGCTGCCGTGGGAGGGTTCTCTGGAATCACGGCGGGGCCTCGGACGACATCCACATGGGGGGCGGTCGCGCCGTCGGGATCCTCACGCCGGTGAGCCGGTACTTCGGCGGTCTGCTCGAGCTGGTGCGAAGCCTCGATCCCGATGCCGCCCGAGTGGCCCTCCTCCACCGGCGGGGCAGCGGCTTCGGCCGCCTGGCGGCCCTCGGGGTTCGGGCTGTGGCGAGCGATGCGATGTTCGTCATCGACGTCGTCACCTACTCGTCCCTGGCGAGCGACCTCCCAAGCGTCATGGCCAGCCTCGAACGGCAGAGCCCGGACCTCCTCATCAGCGCCGGCTCCTTCGACGACGAGGTCGTCCTGGCCCGGGCCCTCCTCGGGTCCGGGCTACGCCCGAAGGCGGTTGGCCTCGCGGCCGCCGCGATGCAGGAGTTCCCCCAGGCCCTCGGCACCTCCGCCGAGGGGTTCCTGGGGCCGAGCCAGTGGGAGCCGCGTCTCGCCTACGTCCCCGACTTCGGGCCCGGTTCGGACGAGGCCACCGAGGGCATCCGGGCCCAGGGCGCCTGGCCCGACTACCCGGCCGCGCAGGCCTACGCGGCCTGTCTGATCGCCCAGCGTTGCCTGGAGGAGGGCGGGGGCGCCGACGACGAGTCGCTGTGGCGCGCCGCCTGTGCCCTGGACTGCGGGACGTTCTTCGGGCGGTTCCATATCAATCCTGCAACGGGCCTGCAGGTCGGCCACGAGATGGTCCTCGTGCAGTGGCGGCGCGGGAGGAAGCTCGTCGTCTGGCCGCCCCCCGTGTCCGAGGCCAGGCCCCTGTACCGAGGCCGCTTCCTCTAGGCGGCGCCGGACGCGGGCTGCCTTCCGCCCGAACCGGTTCGGTTCGAAGCCAGGCGCCTACCGGGAACCTGCTTCCCGGGGACCGTGGTAGCGGATGAGGATCGGGAGGGGCCATTGACAGGCGCCCGATCGGGCCGGTCGGCGAGGAAGAACCGCCTGGACGGCTTCACCTCATCGATAGCCCTGCTCGTCGACGCCTGATGCGAACCAGGTCTCGTTGGACCTAGAGTGATCACTCCAGTGCGCCGATGACGATCTCCAAGTGGCCATCCGCGGTGCGTAATGGGTGCTCGACCCCCTCGGGGCCGTCGGCCCGAGCGCAGAGGGCCGAGGGATCGGTCGCCCTCAGGCAGTGGGATCACGTGCCTCGCCGGCCCGAGGGTGAGTTCGAGCCCCGCGATTCCCGGAACGGCGCACCGGTCCTGGCCCCTCACCTCCTCGAGAATCCCGGCCCGAGGCATGGGGATCATCATCACCCCCGAGGCCGCCAACTCGCGCCGCAGTCCGCTGTAGTCTCGATTCCTCTAGGGAGATGAGCGTATGGAACGGGCTGTGGGGGCCGCCGACGGCAACCGGTCACCGGGCGATGCCCTGGTATGAACGCCGGTCCAAAACGGTCGCACCCCTAGGCTGAAAAGCCGGTCGAAAGCTGTCGCACCCCCGACATCCCGGTTCTGCTCGGGTTCGCCCTCAGGCTCCCGGAAGGGAGGCCCGCAGAACGGGAGAAGGAGT